>CAJIAT010000014.1_pt1 | contig 37106 bp, 28 predicted proteins | sample 9199161 | NCBI WGS metagenome assembly CAJIAT01 (sample SAMEA7708281, study PRJEB35096) | sediment metagenome | biome: marine neritic benthic zone biome [ENVO:01000025]; feature: sediment [ENVO:00002007]; material: shallow marine sediment [ENVO:03000034] sea grass bed [ENVO_01000059] ... | reverse complement strand
GAGCGCATGATGGCCGAGTACCGCGCGGCGGTGGCCTCGGCGCCGGTGGTCGGCGAGCTCGACGGACAGCGCGTGCAGCTACCCGGCTTCGTCGTGCCCCTCGACTTCTCGGGCACCGCGATCGGCGAGTTCCTCCTGGTCCCCTACTACGGCGCCTGCATCCACACGCCGCCGCCGCCGGCGAACCAGATCGTCCACGTTCGCCTCGACGAGCCCTACCCCCTCGAGGACACCTTTGCTCCGGTCTGGGTGACGGGGACGCTGCGCACCGAGCGGGTCCTGCACGAGGTCGGAGACGCGGGCTACGTTATGGAGGGCGTGGAGGTCATGCCTTACGAGTGAGCTCGGGCAGCTGTCAGGACGGGGCCTGAGCACCGTCGGCGAGCGCCGCGCGCAGCGCTGCCGCGTCGAGCGTTCGCGCGCCGCTGCCGCGCGCATAGATTCGCCAGGCGTCCACGCCCTGGTGGAAGAACAGCTCGTAGCCGGTCATGACCTCGAGCCCGGCGGCCCGCGCCTCGGTGACGAAGGTCGTCTCGACGGGCGTGTAGACGGCATCGAAGGCCCAGCGCGCGCCGCGCATCGCCGCCGCGACGAGCACGGTCCCGTCGTGGCCGACCATCCCGACCGGCGTGCAGTTCACGAGCCCGTCGGCGCCCTCGGCACCGGCGGGCGCGTCGGCGCAGATCTCGATCCGGAGCCCGGGCACATGGGCGCCCAGCGCTTCGGCGAGCGTCGCGGCCCGCTCCCCGTCGCGCTCCACGAGCCGGATCTCCGGGGCGCCGAGCCGGGCGAGGGCGAAGGCCACGGCCCGGCCGACGCCCCCTGCGCCGATGAGGCATACGGTCCCGGGCGACGCGTCGCCGAAGGTGCTCGCGTAGGTAGTGAGGAAGCCGCTGCGATCGGTGTTGAAGCCCGCCGGGCCGGCCGCATCGAAGACGATCGTGTTGACGGCGCCGACGGCCCGCACCTCCGGATCGGCGATCCGGACCCGCGTCGCCGCGAGTTCCTTGTAGGGATAGGTGACGTTCACCCCGTGGTAGCCGGACGCTCGGCACCAGGCGAGGGTCCCGTCGAAGTCGCGCTCGAGCTCTCGGGGAACCAGCAGGTCGTAGGTCACGGCGACGCCGGTCAGCTCACCTGCGAGGCCGTGGAGTCGTGGCGCGCTCGACGCCGCGATGTTGTCGCCGATCACGCCGAGCGCGAGCGTCGGTCCCGATGTCATCGCGAGCCCACCGCGTCTCGCGGCGCCTGCCCGTTGAAAGATGCCATCCGATCGCACGCGCGCCGCTTCTCGTGACATGGTACCGGAAGACGGTGGTCCCACTGGCTGACTGTTTATGTTTACAGTATCACTCTCGCAGTGGGCCGCGCGCTCTCGTGGGTAACTCTTCCGCGGAAGAGAGCCGGGAGGCTGTGGACAACTCTTCCGCGGAGGATGGGACCGCGGGCGCGGGCGGCGCCTGTCGGCGGTCGCGATCGAACGTGCGGAATGGGCCTTGAGCTGTATATGCATACAGCCTACAGTAGCACCATGGCCGCGCAGCTCAGCCTCCTCGGGCGAGAAGCCCCGTCGCTGGATCCGGCGTTCGCGGGGCTGCGCCGCCTCGATCTCGGCGACGGGGCGTGGGTCGATCACCTCGAGGCGTGGCTCGCGGGGCACGACGCGGTGCTGGAGGCGCTGCGCGCGCAGACGCGCTGGCGGGCCGAACGGCGCACCATGTACCAGCGGATGGTGGACGTGCCGCGGCTCACCGCGCGACTGCCCGAGGACGGGCCCGGGCATCCGCTGCTCGACGAGGCGGCGGCGCGCCTCTCACGCCGCTACGGCCGGCCTCTCACGAGCGTCAACCTCGCCTACTACCGCGACGGCTCGGACAGCGTCGCGATGCACGCGGACCGCGTCGGGCGGCACATCGACAGCTCCGTCGTGGCGCTGCTGTGCGTCGGCGAGCCCCGGCGCTTCCTGCTCAAGCCCGTGCAGGGCGGAGCCTCGATCCCCTTCGACCTCGGCTGGGGCGACCTGCTGATCATGGGCGGCACCTGCCAGCGGGGCTGGCAGCACGGGGTGCCCAAGGTCCGCCGCGCCGGAGCGCGGATCACCGCGCAGTTCCGCCACCGGCCGGACTGGCCCGGGGACGAGTAACCCTGGCGCTGTCGGCGCCGGGCCCGGCAGAGTCCGGGTCGGCTCGGAGCTCGCTCGCGTCGAGCGCTCGTGGCGGCAACGTCGAGCACCTCCGTCTTCGCCCCGATACAATGAACGGTGACGGCGCTCTGTGCGCAGGAACCGAATCCGTCGCGCGCACACGCGTTCCCGGGTCGATAGAAGAGGCACGGTGGAGGAGTACATCGAGCACGGGCGCGAGCACCGCCAGGGGCTCGGGCCCGCCGGGATCGTCCACGGGCTCGTGCGCATACCGGCCGATACACGCGCCCTGTGGCGAGCGCGGCACGTCATTCACAGCCTGGTGGCTGCCGACCTGAAGGTTCGCTACCAGCGCAGCGCCCTCGGCTTCCTGTGGACGCTCGTCAATCCGATCCTGATGCTGAGCGTGCTGGCAATCATCTTCAGCCAGATCGTGCGCATCGAGATGAGCAACTTCGCCCTGTATGTCTTCAGCGGGCTGCTCCCCTGGCAGTTCTTCACGGCGGTCGTCCTCGACGGCGGGCGAAGCCTCCTGGTCAACGAGGCGCTGATCAAGAAGGTCCGGCTGAACAAGCTGGCGTTGCCCGTCGCCCGCATGCTGATCGCCGCCATCAACTGGCTCCTCGCCACCGTGGCGCTGTTCCTCGCGCTGTTGCTGCTCGGCGCATCCGCCGGCCCGGCATTGCTCGCGCTGCCATTCGCGATGCTTCTCTGGCTCGTCTTCGCCCTCGGTCTCACGCTGATCTCGATGACCTTGGTCACGTACTTCCGCGACTGCGATCATTTCCTCGACGTCTTTCTCCAGGCGTGGTACTTCGCCTCGCCGATCCTCTACCCGATCGCGCTCCTCGGACCCAACGCGACCTGGCTGATGTGGAACCCGGTGACCCACTTCATGACGCTGTTCCACCTGATCATCTACGAGAGCGCCTGGCCAGGCGCGCTGGACTGGGCCCTGCCCGCTGCTCTGGCGCTCGCGAGCCTCCTCGGCGGCTACGTCATCTACAAGCGGCTCGAGCACGACTATGTCTTCCGACTCTGAGCGGTGTACGGGGAACGGCGGCCCGGGCGCCTTCATCCGACTCGAGGGAGCCGGTCTGCGCTTTCGACGCTACGCAGACTCCGTTCCCACACTCAAGCAGACGCTCCTCAATCGCGTGCGCGGAATTCGGCGCACGCACGCCGAGGAGTTCTGGATCTACCGGGACCTCGATCTGCACATCAGCAGCGGAGAAGCGGTGGGGATCATGGGCGCCAATGGCGCAGGGAAGAGCACGCTGCTCAAGCTGATCGCCGGCATCTACACGCCGTCGCTCGGACGTGTCCACGTCAGGGGAAGCGTCGTACCGATGATGGAGCTCGGCGCCAGCCTGCACCCCGAGCTGACCGGGCTGGAGAACATCGGTCTGATGGGCGCGCTGATGGGGAAATCCAGGCAGGTCATGCATCGGCGGGCCGAGGACATCCTCGCGTTCGCAGGACTCACCGGACACGCGGAGGTCCCGGTCAAGTACTACTCCTCGGGTATGCAGATGCGCCTCGCCTTCTCGATCGCCACCGACATCGAGCCGGAGATCATGCTGCTCGACGAGGTGTTCGCGGCAGGAGACGAGGAGTTCCGGCACCGCGCCGCCGCGCGGATGCAAGAGCTGGTGGCGACGGCCCATATCGTCGTGCTCGTGAGCCACAGCATGGAGCTCATCTGCGCAATGACGCGGCGAGCGCTCTGGATCGATGCGGGCCGTGTGGTCGCAGACGGCGAGCCGGCAACGGTCTGTGCGCGATACCTCGAATACGGGCACGCCAGGTAGGATCGCCGCTCGTCGCGACTGACGTGTGACCGACTACGTGCGCGGCGTCCGGAGCACGCGCCGCGCGCGGGTACGTGCTTTGAGGACGCCCGCGACGGCCTTCCAGCCAAGGCCTCCCAGTGCGTCGCGGGTGGACGGGCCGGGACCCATCGCCTGCCCGGGGTCCGGTGGGCGGTCCCACGCACGCCATGCGCTCAGCACCGCGCGTTCGGCCGATGACTCGGCCAGATCGAGCATCGAGGTCGACACTTCGTGGTGCTCGCCCGCCAGGGACCCCGCGAGATCGGGTTGCCGTCCCAGCGTGAGCGACCCCCCGTGCACGACGTAGACGTAGAGCGTCTCGTCGATGCCGAGAAAGGGCATGTGCTTGAAGCGCGCCCGGATGAGCAGCTCCCGATCCGCCGCGCGCGGGAGATCTTCGCGGAAAGGCCCGAGCGCCCGCAGCGCCTCGCGCCTGAAGAACCGGGCATTGAGCACCGGTGCACCGAAGGCGAGATCGCAGAGATCCATCGTCGCCCTTGCCGGCGGCGGCGGCCGCGCGCGCGGGTCCTCGAAGCGGGCGATCCCTCCGACCTGCGCGATCTCCCCGGAGGTCTCGAAGAGGTCGGCGGCCGCCTCGAACGCGCTCGGCGCATAGCGGTCGTCGCTGTTCAGGAATCCGACGATCCGCCCCCGCGCGAGCGCGAGCGCCTGGTTCAGACCCTGGTATACGCCCCGCCCGCTCTGTCGCAGGACGCGCAGCCCCTCGAAGCGCTCGAGCAGCTCCAGGGTGCCGTCGGTCGAGCCTCCATCGATGATCACGTGCTCGACGCTCCACTCGCCCTGGGCGCTGACACTGTCGATGGCAGTGGGCAGCATCGCCACGCGGTCGAGCGTCGGCGTCACGATCGTGAACAGCGGTGGTGCGTTCACCCTCGTGCCAGCTCTCGTGGTTCGGTCAGCGGCCCGCGACGCGCACCCTGACGACCTCTCACATGCCTCGAATTCCGACGCGATGCATCAGGCGGTGCACCGATGCCCGTAACAGGTAGGGCACGCACGCTCGATCGATCTCGCGCGGGTCGACCACGCGTCCGTGACAGCGCTCGCGGAGCAGCGTCATCTCCTCGGCCCCCACCGTGTGGATCTGCGAGGATGACTGCTGAGCGGGGTGCACGCGGAAGGCGCCGAGGAAGTGCGGCACGCGAACGATGCGCGCCCCCGCGTCGCGGAAGCGCAGCAGGAGATCCCAGTCGAGCGCGAACCGGAACGACTCGTCGAGCCGCTCGTCCACGCGCTCCCACAGCGAGCGTCGCCAGAACAGGCTCTCCTGTGGGACGTAGTCGGCCCAGGAGAGGATCGCATCGTCGTGGCGAGGCAACACCCAACGCCCGATCTCCATACCGTCCTGATCGATCAGGATCCGGTGTCCGTAGAGCGCGTCGACCTCCGGGTGCTCGAGGAAGTAGCGACCGACCCAGTGCAGGCTCCCCGGGAGTAGCAGGTCGTCCGAGCTCAGCCACGCCATGATCTCGCCGCTGCTCTTCTCGAACCCGAGATTCACCGCGTGCGTGCGCCCACGGTCGCGCTCGAGTCCGACGTGGTGCAGCTTCGCGGTGTAGCGCTCGATGAGCTCGCGCGAGCCGTCGCGCGACCCGCCGTCCTGAACGATGTACTCGAGCGCCGGATAGCCCTGCCCGAGCACGCTGGTCAGGGTGGCCTCCAGGAAATCGACGCCATCGAGATTCGGCGTCACCACGCTGATAACCGGGAGCCGGTCGAGTGGGCCCGAGGCGGTGACAGGGATCGGCGGCAGCTTCAGCGCTCGCGGAGGGTGCTGTCGCAAGTGCCCGGGCCCGCCCAGCAGCCTGCGCCGCAGACCCCTGATGCGATGGAGAATCCGGAAGGCCGGGGCCCTGCGCAGGAGCACGGCCGTCCGGGCGTCGTCCTGCAGGCGATCGATCAGCTCGCGCTGTGACTCGATCGTACGCTTCTGCTCCACGAGGCGATGCTCGAGCGCGTCGATGAGTCGCCGGGCCTCGCCCGCATCCGCGCCCGGTGTGCCTTCCATCGACTTCCTCCCGGCCCGGCGCCAGGTCGATGTTCGCGGGCGAGTCCACCCGCGCAGCTCCCCGCGCACACCATGAATGTCACGGACTCGGCCGCTCGCCCGCCTTCGCGATCGTCGCCGCTCGGGCCCGTACCTGGCGAGGGGCGCATTCGACGGCGATCTCCGCCAGCCGGCGAAAGAAGCGCCTGTTGCGAAACGGGTAGCGCAGCATCGCGTAGGCCGTCGTGATCGCGGCCGTCGCCAGGCAGCCGCTACGGTACTCGGCGCTGGCCCGTTCGACCAGCAGCGTCGACTGGAGCTTGCGCCGCTCGACCCAGTCGAGCTCGGCGATCCGGTGAGCGTGCTTCACCCTCAGGTGCGCCAGTGCATCGCAGACCTGCGTGCGGGACCTGTGGGACGAGCGCCGGACCCAGGCGAGCGGGGAGGCGGTCACTGCGAGGCGGTAGTGGGCGGCGAAGCGAAGCAACCAGTCCCAGTCCTCGAGGCGCTCGAGCGCGACGTCGAACGGCCCGACGCGATCGACACATTCCCGGGTGACCAGCAACGAGCTTCCAGGACAGAGCCGACAGCCCCACATCAAGTCCTTGCGCAGGTCCAGGTCCTGCGGCAGCAGGTGAGGGGAGAACTCGCCGGCGCGGTCCTCCAACATCACCGAGTGTACCGAGCCGGCAACCTCGGGCCCAGTGCTGCGCGCGAGCGTCGAGAGCTGCGTCTCGAGCTTCTCCGGGAACCACCTGTCGTCCGAGTCCAGGAAGGCGAGGAGCTCTCCACGCGCCGCAGCAATGCCCGTGTTGCGCGCGGCGGAGGTGCCGAGGTTCCTCTCGTGGCGGATCATGTGCAGCCGCGGGTCGTCGGATGCCCACGCGACGTCGGCGGTGTGATCCGTCGAGCCGTCCTCGACGACGATGACCTCTATGTCGTGCACGCTCTGGGCGAGCGCGCTTGCGATGGCGCTGCCGAGCGTGCTGGCGCAGTTGAACGCCGGGATCACGACGGAGATCTGTGGTGCGGTCATGCCGGCGTGAGGCTCCGATACCCGACGCGCGGCAGCTGCACGCGCCGATCTCGATGGGCTCGCAGTATAGCAACGAGCACCAGCGAGCACGCGGCGCCCCGGTTGCGTACCGCGCCGACGAGGCATCGTCGTCCATCGAGCCCGAAGAACCCGTTTCCTCCGCCGCCGGCGCTGGCGGGCCTCCAAGGCGGTGGAAGCGCAGGCTGCGCACGGCGAGGCCCAGCGCACGACGCTCTTCAAGCCCGGCGCTCACTCGCCGGGTGACGATCTCGAGACGCCCCGGTCCCTCGCCCACCGCGACGCGCCCGCGCAGTGTAGGAGCTGCACGGCCCGAAGGTTCTTCGTCTTCCTGTAGATGAGCGTTTGGTTTCGTGCGCCGAAGTGAATGGGTCCCACACCGGAGCCACCCAGTTGGCACGGTAGAGCTCGGCGTGGGACTGGACGGAGGCGCCGCGCGTACGTGCGGCTGCCGCTCGTCTGACGGGGGCCCGGTTCGCGACCCATCTGGGCCCAGCCGCGTGGTCCCGCGCTCGGTGGCGGGCCAGCCCTTACCAGCAACGCCGTCTGCTGGCGGGACCGCGGCACGCGGTCCCCTGACCGTGGAGCCCCTCCGAGGCGGCGTCAGGGGCCTTCGGCGCGCCGCCAGGTCACCTTCGTCACCGGAACGCCGAGCCGTCGCGGGTCACGCGGCGCCTGGACCTGTCGGCATCTCCACGCCACCTGCGAACGGCCGGACAACGGAACGTCGATGGAAGCGGAAATCCTGCGGCTCTCCGCCGGGAGCTCTTCCACGCGGACGCGCTGCCGATTGTGGAAGATCTCGATACCGGCTGCCGAGAAGACGCCATCGATCTCGAGGAATTCGACCGAGAGCCCGTAGGTGCCCGCGGGCAGCTCCACGCCGATCATCGCGATCGGCTCGGACCAGCGGAACACCACGCCGTCACGCCGCTCGATGGGATGGAAGCCCGCGACGTCGAAGGCGCCACGCACCCGTGGATGCCATTCGCAGATGCCGCCGAGCAGCTGGGCCGGAGCACGCCGGGCGCCCCATCCTTTCAGCGTGTTGGACACACACCTCACGCGTTGGGCATGTATGACAGCCGAGATGTAGGCTCGAAACGCCTCGTCGAGCCGCTGCTGCGAACCCAGCCGAGAGATCAACCGAACCGCGGCCAACCGGCGAATCTCGTTCAGCAACGCGGTGAGCCTCGCAGCCAACGGGCCCGTCAGGAGGACGATCAGCCAGCGAAAGGCCAGCCTGGTCGCAACCCGCGTTCCGAGCACCCGGCCGTGAACGAGGCCTGACACGGCCAGCCGGCACAGCTCAGCCGCGCTCGACGTGCTCCAGTTGCCGCGACAGTCCCATTCTACGGGCGTGTCGACGAGATCGGTGACCGCGTCGTCGCGAGGACTGGAGAGGAACTTGAACTCGCCCAGGATGAAATCGCGGGTGAACTCGCACAGCTCATCCAGACGCCCGCTGTACTGGTGGTGAACGAGGATGCTCGGCATGTATCCGATTCGATAGCCGCGCGCGTGAAAGGTCGCGGCGAGCGTCCACTCGGAGAAGTGACCGAGCTCCTCGTCGAACCCGTCGCAAGCGAAGTACGCGTCGCGCCGGCAGACGAAACATTGATCCAGGATCTTGCGCCAGGGGTGGACGTTCATTCCGTACTCGATATCCGCTTCGTACATGGCGGCGTCAGCTCGTGCCATCCGATCGTGAGTGATCCGTACCGCCCGGCACGAGAATGCGGACAGATGTGGATTCTCGTCGAAGGCCGACTTGCACTCCTCCAGGACGTCGGGCTCGGGCCAGACATGCGACTCGGTGAAGAAGAGGAAGTCTCCCTTGGCCCTTCGGGCGCCCTCCGCGACGAGCGGGATGTCGTGTTGCTGCGACGACGACACGACCTGATCGTCCGGACGAAGCCTGGATTCCAGCTCCGCGAGCTCCCGCCTGTCGAAGCTCGGTGGGACCACGAGGACGATCTCGTAGAGCGGACCATCGAGTGTCTGTCGCAACCAGGCCTCGATGCAGCGGAGCGCACCTCCGCGGTGGAACTCGAGCGGCACGATCACGGAGAACAATGCGAACAACGCCCCGTGATTCGTCTGGCAGGCGCGCACCAGCGCCCACGCGATGCGCCGGGCCAGCGCGTCGAGCGATCACCCGCACCGGGCAGGCCCAGGCATCCGGTGCCCGGCACTCGGTCCAGCGGCTTGCGTGGCTTTCGCCACGCCCGCGGAGCGCGTGCCATGTCGTCGCGACCGAGGCCCGGTCGTCGGCCGGATCGCGCAAATGACAGATTCATCACGTGCTACCTGTCGTAGCCGAGCTCGCGCAGCACGCCGCCGTGCGTGGCTTCAAAGCGGGGAAGCAGGGTGGGGGGGAACTCGTCGCGCCAGCTCCCCGTCACCCCGCGCCTGAAGAACGCGGGGCGCAGTCGATGCAGGTACTCGAAGGTAGGCGGCGCCGAGTTCGGCCTCGCCGGGAGGGGTAAGCCGAGTCCGGTGAGGGCCGCTTCAACGCAGCGCGGGCCCTGCACGAGATCCTCGAAGCGAATCATCTCGACGCTGGGTCTCTCGCGCCAGGCGAGCACGTGCGTGCTCCAGGTGCCGAATGGCGACCTCCGGTCGTCGATGAGGCGCGAGAGGGTTGCGTCGAAGCGCTCGCTGCTCACCTCTTCCGGGGGCACGCCTTCCTCGAACTCGAGCACGTACCACGCGTACGAGACGAGCGCGTCCCGGCCGTCGCGGACGAGATAGATCGCGCGGCCGCCATCCGAACCGGGCAGATCGTGCGTTTTGACGAAGAACGGCTCCCGCGACGCTGCCAGCTCGTCCAGTGACCGATCGAGCGCGATGGCGTAGGGCCGCCCGCGAGTTCCTTCGGCGCGAATGACGGCCGCCTCGTCCGCGTAGACGGACATGGACCGGCAGCCGAAGACCTCGTGGAGGACGATACGCAGAAAGGTGTTCCCGGAGCGTGGGTAGGAGGCGAGCCAGACGATCATCGCGTTGCAGTGCCTTCTTCGCCGCGGTGAAGCGGCACACGGAGCGCGCCGGCTCGATACCCGAGCGATCGGCCTGGTACTCGCCGCGGGAGACGGGATGCGTCCGGGCGCGCGATTCGCGGTATCCGTCGATACCGCGCCACCTGGCGGAGCTTAGCAGACCGCCCGCCGGTCGCTCCCGGCCTGCGATTCCCGCCGGCGCGGCGCACCTGGCGCAGGCCGCGCAGGGTCTCGTGCGGGTGCTCGCCCAGCGCGACCTCCTTGGTGGCTTTTCGCACGGCACTGTACGCCGATCGTGGAGCGTCATGACGGCGCTGATTTCCGGCTGGGTCACGGTGCTCGGACGGCGTGTGCTCCAGTGGCTGATTACGCCGCGTCCGCGGGCGCCCGAGGCAAGACTCGTCGGTCCGGGCGCCCTGGTGGCAGCGAGAGCGAGAGACGCGACGGTGGAGACCACGAATTCCGGTTCCCGGACGGACGCGCCCTTCCCCGATCGCACCGCACGTCGTTTCGCGCGATGATGGACACTCCCCGAAGCCCAGGAGGCCTCCGTGTCCGAGGACGTCGTCGCCACCGAGCTGGTCGGTGCGGTCTGGCCTGCCGCGCAGCCCGGGGAGGATCCGGTGCTCTACGGGCACGTCGAGCTCGAGCCCCGCGGGGCCTTCGAGGCGCGCAGCGTGCAGACCTTCCGGCTGGTCTATACGGTCGGGCGCTACGGCATCGACGACACCGGCGGGATCCGCATCGTCTTCCGCTTCATGGGGGACTGGGGGCACCTGCAGACCGGTGACCCTCGCGGCTACAACTACGTCACCGCGAAGACGAGCACGGCCTCGCGCGTCTCGCTCGCCTACGCCGCGACGGGTCACCAGCGCCCCTGGTTCCGCTCGCTGACGGTCAAGCTGCACGGCGGCTACCTGCGCGAGGGCGACACGATCACCATCGTCTTCGGCGACACCTCGCAGGGATCGCCCGGCATGCAGATGCAGACGTTCGTCGAGAGCGGTTTCGAGTTCAAGGTCCTCGCCGACGTCTGCGCGACCGGGCACTACGTGCCGCTCGCCGAGACGCCGCACATCGCCATCGTTCCGGGCCCGCCGCACCAGTGGCGCGCGGTCCTGCCCACGCTGCGCCGCCCGGGCGAGCGCTTCCAGCTCGGGCTGAAGGCCGAGGATCTGTGGGGCAACCCGACCGACCTCGCCCAGGCGCGCCTGCGTCTGGAGCCGACGCACCCCGTCCGGGGCCTGGCGAAGACGGTCGACTACCCGCTCGGCGAGAAGGCGCTGACCTTCGAGGACCTCTGCGTCGAGCAGGAGGGGACGCTCTGGATCCGGGTGCTCGAGGGCAACGCGTGCCTCGCCGAGGCGGGCCCGCTGCTCGTTCGCGACGGCGCACGCTCGGGCTACTGGGGTGATCTCCACGGCCAGAGCGGCGAGTCGATCGGGATCACCACCTCGCGCCAGTACTTCGACTTCGCGCGCAACAAGTCCTTCCTCGACGTCTCGGGTCACCAGGCCAACGACTTCCAGGTCAACAACGCGTTCTGGGAGTACCTGAACGAGCTCACCGCGGAGTACCACGAGGACGGGCGCTTCGTGGTCTTCCCGGGCTACGAGTGGTCCGGAAACACGGCGGTCGGCGGCGACCGCAACGTGTTCTTCCGCACCGAGGGACGCCAGATCCGCCGCTCCTCCCACGCGCTGCTCGCCGACCGCTCGGATCTGGACACCGACGCGCCGACCGCGGCGGCCCTCTTCGAGGCGCTCCAGGGCGAGGACTGCGTCGTCTACGCCCACGTCGGCGGGCGCTACGCGGACATCACCCAGGCCCACGACCCGAAGCTCGAGACCGCGATGGAGATCCACTCGGCCTGGGGCACCTTCGAGTGGCTGCTCACCGACGGCTTCCTTCTTCGCCACCGCTCGGGCGTCGTGTGCAACAGCGACGGTCACAAGGGTCGCCCGGGCGCGAGCTATCCCGGCGCCGCGACCTTCGGCGCCTACGGCGGCCTTACCTGCTTCCTCACCGACGACCTCTCGCGCGACGGGATCTTCGAGTGCCTGCGGCGGCGCCATCACTACGGCACCACCGGGTGCCGGATGCACGTTGAGGTGACGGCCCACTTCGAGGACGACGCGACGCTGTTCGAGCGCGATCCCGCCGTGTTCCCGGACGCCGTCCGGCACACGGTACGCCAGGCGATGATGGGCGACATCGTGCGCAGCGGCGCCGGCCGGGTGACGCTCGAGCTGCACGTCATCGCCCACGCGGCGATCGAGCGCATCGAGATCCGCAACGCCACCGAGGTGGTCGAGCGCTACCGCCCCTACGGCCAGGCGGACCTCGGCCCGCGCATCCGCGTGCTCTGGAGCGGCGCGGAGTACCGCGGCCGCGGCCGGCAGAGCACCTGGATCGGGCGGGCGCGCTTCGCCGGCTGCCGCATCGCGCGCATGGCGAAGATCAACGCCTGGAACCACGAGCGGCTCCTCGAGCAGCGCGGCAGCGACACCATCGAGTGGAACGCGATCACCACGGGCAACTTCGGTGGCTTCGACGTCTGGCTCGAGGAGAGCGAGGGCGCACGCCTCGATCTGACCTCGAACCACGGTGCCATCGCGGAGCCCCTCGCCGCCATCGGGCTCGAGGACACGGTGCTCGACGCCGGCGGGCTCGCCCGCGCGATCCGGGTCTTCCGCCTGCCGGAGCACAATCCGCACCGGGAGGTGCGCCACACGGTGGAGATCCCGCTGCGGTCGGACGGCGACAACCCGCTCTGGATCTGCGTCACCACCGAGGACGGCTTCCAGGCCTGGACCAGCCCGATCTTCGTCGTCCGCGAGTGAGCGCGACCGGCGGCGCGGAGGAACCGGATCGGGGCGAGGACCGGCTCCCGCTCGCGATCCTCGGCGGCAGCGACCCGCGCCCCGGCACGCTCCCCCCGGCGGGACGCGACAAGCACGCCCTGGGCGGTCCGAAGGGCGCGCTCCTGCAGATCGCCGGTCGCCCGCTCATCGCCGCGCTCATCGATCGCGCCCGCGCCGCCGGGTGCTTCGGGCCGATCTACGTGGTCGGGCCCGCCGAGGTCTACGAGCCGCTCGCCCTCGACGCCGAGCTCGTCGACGCCCACGACAGCTTCGGCGAGAACGTGCGCACGGCGGTGGAGACGCTTCACGGGCGCCACCCGGGCGTGGCGTCGGCCTTCCTCGCCTGCGACGTCCTGCCGGACGAGGGGACCCTGCGCGAGATGGTGGCGCTGTACCGGCGCTCGACGCCCTGCGAGCTCTTCTTCCCGATGGTGCGCGCGCCGGAGCGGCGCGAGGCGCTCGGCACCTCGGCGTGGAAGCCGGAGTACGCGGTGTTGCCCGAGCCGGGTCTCGAGCCCGTGCACGTGCTGCCGGGGCACCTGATGATCGCGGACCTCGGGGCGCTGCGCCTGGAGTTCCTCTACCGGCTCTTCAACCTCGGCTACCGCACCCGCAACCGGCCGGTCGAGCAGCGCAAGCGCGCGCTGCTGCGCGGGGTCCTGGTCGAGCTGCTCATCCAGGACCTCCGCCACCTGCTCGGCCTGCGCGCGCCCACCCTCACCGTGAGCGTGCTCCGCGCCGCGCTCGGCACCGTGCGCGCGCTCAAGGCGGGGGCGCTCACCCGTGCCCGCCTCGAGCGCGACGTGCGCACGGTGCTGGTGACCGCGCGGCATCGGCGCAGACACCGGGACGGCTCGGTACGGATGCCGATCGTCGACGCGCTGCCGCTCGCGATCGATCTCGACACCGTCGAGGAGGCGGAGGCCGCCGGGGCCACCGTCGCCCCCACGCGCCGGAAGGGCCCGTGAAGACAGCGGCCGTCACCGGGAGGTAGATTCCCACCTGCACGGTCCGCCGCAGGCCCCGCCCGCGCCCGGCGCACTCGAGAGGGAGAACGAGCCCATGAACGCCACCCCCAGACTCCTCGCCGCGAGCGTCACATTCGCCGCCCTCGCCTCGGCGGTCCCGCTTGCCCATGGCGCGGGCGAGTGCGTGGGCGTCACCCGGATCCACGAGGTCCAGGGCGCCGGGCACATCTCCCGCTATCTCGGGAAGGTGGTCGAGACCTGCGGCGTGGTCACCGCCGTCGCCTTCAACGGCTACTACATCCAGGACCCGGAGGGCGACGGGAGGGACGCCACCTCGGACGGGATCTTCGTGCTCGAGTTCGGTACCAAGCCAGAGGTCGGCGCGCTGCTCCGCCTGCGTGGCACCGTGGAGGAGTCCATCCCCGGCGGCGCGGCCACGGGCAATCTCTCGATCACCCGGCTGTCCTCCCCGGACGTGGTGTCCTGGGAGAACGGGGCGGAGCGACCCGAGCCGGTCGTCCTCGGTCGCGGCGGGCGCATACCACCCGCAGTGCTGGTGATCAGCCCCGACGAGACGGATCCGCCGATCAACCTCCAGGACTCCGCCGACGCCGCCGCCAATCGCTTCAACCCCGAGGTCGACGGCATCGACTTCTACGAGAGCCTCGAGGGCATGCTGGTCAGAATTCCGGACCCGGTTGCGGTCTCCGCGGTGCGCCAGTTCGGCACCTTCAGCGCCGAGCTCTTCGTGCTGGCGAACCGCGGCAAGGATGCCGAGCCAGAGGACGCGCGCACCGCGCGCGGCGGCATCTACCTCCAGCCCGACCCGGACAACCGCGGCGACCAGAACCCGGAGCGGATCCAGATCCAGCTCGACGGCACCCTGTTCGGCAGCACCGACTATCCGGCGGTGAAGGTCGGCGACCGGCTCGGCGATGTCACCGGCGTGGTCGGCTACAGCTTCGGCAACTTCGAGGTGAACGCGCTCGGGCCGTTCGACATCCACCCCGGTGAAAACGAGCCGGAGCACACCCGGCTGCGCGGCCAGGGCAACCAGCTCACGGTCGCGACCTACAACGTGCTCAACCTGAGCGCGGTCCCCACCGACGACGCGCAGCGCGAGAAGATCGCGAACCAGATCGCCCACAACCTGCGCGGCCCGGATATCGTCGCGCTCCAGGAGATCCAGGACAACAACGGCACGGCGACCGGCGAGCTCGACGCGGGCATGACCCTCCAGCGCCTCGTCGACGCGATCCACGAAGCCGGCGGACCCGCCTACGCGTTCGCCGACGTGCCGCCGCCCTTCGAGAACGCCTTCGGCGGCGTGCCCAACGGCAACATCCGAAACGCCTTTCTCTGGAATCCGCGGCGCGTGACGCTACCCCCGAACGCGCTCCTCGGCCTGAGCCCGAAGAACCTCGCTGCCGGCGGCGTCTCCGATGACAACCTCGATGCCTTCGCCGGCTCCCGCGCCCCCCTCCTCGGACGCTTCCGATTCCGCGGCCGAGAGGTCCTCGTGATCAACAACCACTTCAGCTCGCGCTTCGGGTCGACGCCGATCTTCGGCGGCCTGCAGCCCTTCGTGCAGGCCGCCGAGGAGGCGCGGGCGGATCAATCGAGCGCGATCAACGAGTACGTCGCCAACATCCTGGACGACGACCCACATGCCCGGGTCGTGGTGCTCGGGGATCTCAACACCTTCGAGTTCACCGACGAGCTCGCCGAGATCCTGCCCGGCACTGGCCGCGATCGGATCCTGCACAACCTCATCGACCTCGAACGGGACGACAACCGCTACACCTTCATCTTCGAGGGCAACTCCCAGGCGCTCGACCACGTGTACGTGACCCGCAGCCTCGAGCGCGGCGCGAAGCTCGACCTCGTCCACGTCAACGTCGACTTCCCGCGCCTGTTCTCGAGCGTCGTCGGAAGCGACCACGAGCCGATCGTCGCGCGGCTGCTGCCGCGGCGCGGGGACGACGACAAGGATCGGGACAAGGACGACGACAAGGACGACGACAGGGACGACGACAGGGACGAGGGCGAGGAAGACGAGGACTGAGTCGTCGAGCTCAGAACTCCTCCTCTCGAAGCGTGCGCCGGTACTCCCGCAGCCGCGCGTGGTAATCGCGCGAGTCGCCGAAGTCGAGGAAGCCCGCCTGCCGCCGGTGCGCCCCCAGCACCCTGCGGGCATGCTTGATGGGGCACCAGTACTGCTCCGTTCGTGAGGCGATCTCGCGCGCGTAGGCTATGAGCCCGTTCGCGTATCCACAGTACGCGCAGTTGAGCTTCTCCACGCTGTTCAGATAGGCGAGGTGGTGTCGATCGATGACGATATACGCGTCGCGCCGGACCTTGGGCAGCCGGTAGAGCGGAAAGCAGATCGACTGATATACCCATAGCCACGCATCGAGGATCGCCAGGGGGACGACCAGACTGTAGCTCAAGGGCGAGGACGCGATGTTGCGCAGGTTGCTCGCCATCAGCCAGCGGACCATCCCGACCTTCAGCTTCGCGTGCGCCGCGTGAACGCGCCTCTCGAAGCGGACCCGGGTGCCCTCGATCCTGAACAGGACCTGCGTCTGCTGCTCGTGCACCGCCTGCTCGAGCTCGTCCTCGAGCCGGGTGATCTCGGCCAGCAGCTCACGGATGCGATCGGACATGCGCCGGCCCTCGTCGACGGCTGTTGAGCGGTCATCCTGACGCGTCCGGGCCGGGAGGGCCACAGGGGCCCGGGCACCCCCGCTCCAGGATCAGACCGAGATGGAGAGGTCCTGCAGCCAAACGGGCATCACGTCGAGCAGCCAGCCCTCGATCATGCGATCGACGTGGAAGAAGATCGCGAGCCCTACGACGAGCAGCACGCCGCCCATGATGGGCTTGGCCCAGGGCATCCACGCGGCGAGCCGGTCCCGGCGCCGTGCGAGGACCTCGCGCGAGCCGTAGGCGAGCGCCAGCAGCACGCTCGAGACCCCGACGCCGAAGAACAGCATGGTGAAGGTGGCCTGGCCGAGGCTCTCGCCGGTGGCCGCGAGACCGATGGCCCCGCCGAGGGTCGGACCGATGCACGGCGACCACACGGCGCCGAGGAGCAGCCCGACGAAGAGCTGGCCGCCGATGCCCGCGCCCTCGGCGCCGTCGAGGCGCGCGTTCGCGTTGCTCGCGAGCGGCGAGGCGAGGTTGGCGAGAAGGGTCTGGGCCCGGGGGATCAGCAGCACCGCGCCGAAGAGCACCATGATGGTCGCCGCGGCGCGATTGACCGCCACGTCGTCGATGCCGACGAGGTGGCCGAAGGCGGTGACGCCGACGCCGATGACCGTGAACGAGAGCACGAGCCCGCCGGCCAGCGCGACCGGCCCGAGCCGGCTGCTCTGCAGCGACGCGGCGAGGATGATCGGCAGCAGCGGCAGCACGCATGGATTGATGAGCGTCAGCGCGCCGGCGAGGTAGGCCCAGACGTAGGTCATCATGGTGTCGTGATCCTGAGCTTGGTTGTTCCGGGCGTCGGGACCGTGCCTTCCGTGGCTGCAGGTGTTGTCGCCGGGGCGGGGTGCATCATCCACACCCCGCCCGCTCCGGCCCTCGCGTTCCTCACATCGCGGCGGTGAACAGCGCCTCGATCTGCTGGCGGCCGGTCTGGGCGACGACCCGGCCGACCTCCTGGCCGCTCTTGAACATCACCAGCGTCGAGCGGCGCGGGACCCGCAGCTCGGCGACGAGCGCCTCGTTGCGGTACGTGTCCCAGTCGACCCGCATGATCTTCACCTTCCGGTACTCGGGATTACCGTCGAGCAGCGCACGCACGGTGCGCTCTTGCGCGCGGCAGGTCCCTCACCAGGGGGCGAAGAAGTCGAGCATGAACGGCTCGCCGCTGGCGAGCGCCCGCTCGTAGGCATCCTTGCTGTACTCCACGGTGCCCGATCCCGCCGCGAGCGCGACGGAGCCGGGCGCGAGGAGCGCGAGCGCGGAGGCTGACAGCATGGTTCTACGTTTCATTCCTCTCACTCTGGGTATGGGCAAGCCGGTAGATGGTACCTCGCGCCGATCACGGCGCCATCACGTGCGCGTCCTCGAAGCCCGGCAGGGGAACAGGCTGATCGAGGGAAAGGCGCCGAGCCGGCCCCCGGTCCCGCGGCGCCCTGGACGGACGTATCATCCGGGGCGGCGCCCGCAGTCCCCGGCGACTGGGGGGTGGCGCGGCTCGGACAGCGACCTGGGAGGGATTCGCGTGAACAAGGACCAGAGGAAGGACGTGCGCACGGAAAGGGAGCGCACGGGCAGTGAGCCGATGGACGCGCAGCTGGCAGAGGATCAGATCGACCCGCGCGTCTTCGATCTCTACGACGAGTACTGCCACGGCCGCATCGACCGCCGGCAGTTCCTAGGCCGGGCGAGCGCGCTCGCCGTCGCCGGCGGCGCCGGCCTCGCCATGGCCCAGAGCCTCATGCCGCGCTACGCCGAGGCCCAGACCATCTCCTTCACGGACGAGCGCATCGAGCCGCGCTACGTGGAGTACGCCTCGCCAGGCGGCACCTCCGGCGAGATGCGCGGCTACCTGGTCCAGCCCGCGGGCGGGGGCCCCTTCCCGGCGGTCCTGGTCATCCACGAGAACCGCGGCCTGAACCCGTACATCGAGGACGTCGCGCGGCGTGCCGCCGTCGCCGGCTTCGTCGCCCTCGCCCCGGACGGGCTCGCACCGATCGGCGGCTATCCCGGCAACGACGACGACGGGCGCGCGATGCAGAAGACCCTGGACCAGGCGAAGCTGCGCCAGGACTTCGTGAACAGCGCGCGCTTCCTCAAGTCACACGAGGTGTCGACGGGCAAGCTCGGCGCCACGGGGTTCTGCTGGGGCGGCGGGACGACGAACTTCCTGGCGGTCACCCTCGGCGCGGATCTGAACGCGGGCGTCCCCTTCTACGGGCGCGCCGCGGCGACCGAGGACGTGCCGAAGATCCGCGCCCCGCTGCTCATCCACTACGCCGAGGACGACAAGCGCGTGAACGCCATGCGTCCGGACTACGAGGCAGCGTTGAAGGCGAGCGGCGCGATGTACGAGATGCACACCTATCCGGGCACGCGCCACGGCTTCCACAACAACTCCACGGCGCGCTACGACGAGGCGGCGGCGAAGCTCGCCTGGGACCGCACCATCGCCTTCTTCGAGAAACACCTCGCCTGAGGCTGCCTGCGACGGCCCGCTCTCTCCCCCGCGCCGCCGAATCCGGGGAGGGAGCCGCCTCTCGGGACCGGGCGCGAGGACACCCTCGCTCTCGCCGGTCCGCCTCTGCACTCAGCTCTCCGGCTGGCTCCCGTCGCGCGGCCTCCAGTCGTCGGGCAGCTTGCCGAGGATGATGAGGCTGAGCACGTCGTCCTTGGTGACCTGCCCGATCGGGTGCGTGCCGACGTTGACCCCGTTCTTCATGACCATGATCCGGTCGCAGAGGTCGAAGACGTCGTGCAGGTCGTGGCTCACCAGGAAGATCGCGATCCCCTCGGAGCGCAGCTGCTGGGTGAGGTCTGCGACCATCGCGGTCTCGGACGGGCCGAGGGCGGCGGTCGGCTCGTCCATGATGAGGATCTTGGCGTTGAAGTGGATCGCCCGGGCGATGGCGACGACCTGGCGCTGGCCGCCGGACATGGTGCGCACGGCGTCGTTGATGTTCTCGAAGTTCGGGTTCAACCGCTGCAGGACCTCGCGCGCCTCGGCCTCCATGCGGTCGTCGTCCAGGGTGCCGAGGGAGGTCATGAGCTCGCGCCCGAGGAACAGGTTTGCCGGCGCGCTGAGATTGTCGGCGAGCGCGAGCGTCTGGTAGATGGTCTCGATGCCGTAGCTGCGCGCGTCGCGCGGGTTGCGCAGCTCGGCCCGCTCGCCGCGCACGCGGATCTCGCCGGCGTCGGGCATGATGGCCCCGGAGATCATCTTCATCAGCACGGACTTGCCGGCGCCGTTGTGGCCGAGCACGCCGAGCACCTCCCCCGGACGAACGTGCAGGGAGACGTCGTCGACGGCGTGCAGGCCGCCGAAGTGCTTGTCGATGTGCTCGACCTCGATGAGCGGCGCCGCGTCGTTCATCTGACCTCCTCCTCGCCTGCTCCCATTGCCGTCACCGGTACCGTCACCGGCCGCGCCGGTACACGGTGTCGAACCACACCGCGCCGAGGGCCATCAGACGTAGCGGTTGACCAGGTTCTCGAGCGCTTCCTGGCGGCCGGAGACGGGCCGAGGCTCGAGGCCCTGGTCGAGGACGGTGCGCGAGAGGTCCTCGAGCGAGGCGCCCTCGAGGATGCTGCGCCCGAGCGCTCCGTCCCAGCCCGCGTAGCGCTCGGCGAGCGCAGCGGCGAGCCGCCCGTCCTCGATCATCGTCGCCGCCGCGCGCAGCGCCCGCGCGCAGGTGTCCATGCCGCCGATGTGCGCGTGGAAGAGGTCCTCGGGGTCGATGGAGGGGCGACGCAGCTTGGCGTCGAAGTTCAGACCTCCGGTGGTGAACCCGCCGCCCTCGAGCACGTGGTAGAGCGCGACGGCGAGCTCCGGGACGTTGTTCGGGAACTGGTCGGTATCCCAGCCGAGGAGCAGGTCGCCGCGATTGATGTCGAGGGAGCCGAAGATCCCGTTGGCGACCGCGTAGGCGATCTCGTGCTCGAAGGTGTGGCCGGCGAGGGTCGCGTGATTGGACTCGATGTTGACCTTGACCTCGTCCTCCAGGCCGAAACGGCGCAGGAAAGCGTGCACCGCGGCGGTGTCGTAGTCGTACTGGTGCTTGGTCGGCTCCTGCGGCTTGGGCTCGATGAGGATGGTGCCGCCGAAGCCCGTCTTGTGCTTGTGCTCCACGACCATCGTCATGAACCGCCCGAGCTGCTCGATCTCGCGCCCGACCTCGGTGTTGAGCAGCGTCTCGTAGCCTTCGCGACCGCCCCACAGCACGTAGTTCGCGCCGCCGAGGCGGTGGGTGACGTCCATCACCGCGCGGACCTGCGCCGCCGCGTAGGCGAACACGGCCGGGTCCGGGTTGGTGGCGGCGCCGGCGAGGTAGCGCGGATGGGAGAACAGGTTCGCGGTGCCCCAGAGCAGACCGATGCCGGTCTCCTCCATCTTGCGCGCGGCGGCGTCGGCGATCTCCTCGAGGTTCGCGTTGCTCTCGGCGAGGGTGGCCCCCTCGGGCGCGAGATCGCGGTCGTGGAAGCAGAAGAAGGGGACGCCGAGCTTGGAGAAGAACTCGAAGGCGACATCCAGCTTCTGGCGGGCGAGGGCCATCGGCGTCTCGCCGGCCATCCACGGGCGCTCGAGCGTGCCCGAGCCGAAGGCGTCGGTCCCGGGCCAGCAGAAGGTGTGCCAGTAGCACACGGCGAAGCGCAGGTGCTCCTCCATGCGCTTGCCGAGCACCTGGGCGTCCGGGTCGTAGTGGCGGAAGGCGAGCGGGTTGTGCGAGTCGGGGCCCTCGAAGCGCACGGCGTCCACGGTGCTGAAGAAGCTGCTCATCCTCGTCCTCCACCGGGCGGGTCCACCCCCGGCTCGTGATTTCATGATGACGACAATCCATCATTCTGAGTTGTTTTGATCTGGCCCGCTACACCCGCCAGCACCTCATCGAGGGGGCCGTCGACGCGGCGCTGCACCAGAGCCCCGAGACACTCGCGCGCCTCGCCCTGGCGACGCTGTAGCAGCGCTGCCGTTGATCGTCCCGGTGCTGCCACCGCCTGCACACCCGGTCGTCCGCCACTGACTCGCCGTCGTCGGTGGCGCCGTCGTGCGGACGCACGCCGGTCATCCTCCCGCCTTCGGCCCGCCCGATCCGCCCGGCGAGTGCGAAAGGCCACGTTCCAGTCTCATTTCCGCTAGAACCGCACGAACGCGGGCCCTACAGTCATGCTCGAAGAAGGGAGTCGCACGGAAACACTCGGAGGCATGGACATGAGCCCGGAGAACCTGGCGGAGCCAGCGGTCGAGACCACGGAGTCGGTTCTCGAGATCCTCTCGCACATGGACCCGGTGTCGATCACCTTCTGGATCAAGGTCGCCGCGCTCATCGTCATCTACCTCTTCCTGCCGCTCAGCGCGTGGACGTACTTCAAGTGCAGGAGACACCGCCACCAGCTGAAGGTGGAGCGCATCCTGCGGGTCCTCGACGTCGACGAGCGTGACAGACCCGCCTACGTCGAGCGCAGTACGGCCACTCACATGGTTCTGGCCATCGTGTACTCGACGCTGGTCTCGGTGGTCGGGCTCACCGCCCTGATGTTCAGCGAATGGCTCGAGAAGAAGCTCGCCATCGTCCCCGGCGGCTTCCCCGCGGACAATTCGCTCCTGATGCTCGGCATGGCCTTCCTCGGCGCCTACCTGTGGGGCGTCCAGTACGTCCTCCGGCGCTACATGTCCGACGATCTGGAGCCTGCCGTCTTCTACGGCCTGAGTCTTCGCATGCTGCTCGCCGGTGCTCTGGCGGTGGTCATCTTCAACGGCTACGAGGTGCTGGCCGGAGAAGGTGCGAGTGCCGCCGATTCGAACGGCGGAGTGGTGGAGACCATGTGGCCGGCCCTCGCCTTCATCCTCGGCATGTTCCCGCAGCGAGGGCTGAGCTGGCTGAGAGACCGGATCCCGATGTTCTCGCCGCAGGCCCACCCGTCGGTGCGAAAGCTCGGCCTCGACATCATCGAGGGCGTCTCCATGCACGATCGCCTGCGCCTCGAGGAGTACGGCCTCGACAACTGCTTCGACCTGGCCACCGTGGATTTCGTGCCGCTCACGATCGGCACCCCGTACAGCGCCCGCACGCTAGTCGACTGGATCCTGCAGGCCAAGCTCTGCGTCTACTGCGGCGAGGCGGTCTCGGATCTGAGGCAGGTCGGCATCCACACGATCCTCGACCTCGAGGAGATCCCCCCCGAGGAGCTCGACACTCTGCCCACGGAGACCTCGGTGACCCGGGCCTCGCTCCTGCGCGCGAAGCGCTACGTCGAGAATGACGACGAGGTGAGGCGCCTGCGCGCGATCGCGTTCCGCCTCGGCATCTTCGCAGGCGACGAGCAGCTCACCGGATTGGCCAAGGATTCGCCGTCACCGACTCCACCGCCGCCGCTCCCGCCGGCGGCGAACGTCCTGCAGGCAGCTCGGGCACGGCAGCTCGATCAGCTCGCCGCGGCAGCGGTGCAGTGATGCAGCGGGCGACGTCGCTCGACACGTAGCGAGGATCGCCGCAGACCGGCGCGTCGCGTGCCCCGGGTCAGGGGTAGAGCCGATGTCGGACCCGCTCAATCCACCGCCTCGACCGCCCGCACCGCGTCGACCAGCGCGTCGAGCCCGTCGGTGAGCGCGGCGGGGCCTGGCTGCAGGATCAGCGGCGACTTGATCTCGTGGATCCGGCCGGCGACGACCGCCGGGATTGCAGACCAGCCCGGCCGGGCGGCGATGCGCTCGGGGCGCACCTTCTTTCCGCACCAGGAGGCGATGATGACGTCCGGGCGCGCGGCAACCACGGCCTCGGGGGAGACGATGCGCTCGCTCGCGGCCTGCCGCGTGCGCAGCTCGGCGAAGGCGTCCTCGCCGCCCGCAATCTCGATGAGCTCGGAGACCCAGCCGATCCCGGAGATCAGCGGGTCGTCCCACTCCTCGAAGAAGACCCGAGGACGGGGCCCGTCCCTGGTCTCGGCGCGCACGGCGTCGACGCGCGCCTCGAGGGAAGCGGCGAGGGACTCGGCGGCATCTGGCGCGCCGACCAGCGCGCCGAGGGTGCGGACCATGGCGAGGATCCCGGCCACGTCGCGCTGGTTGAAGGCGTGGACCTCGAGACCCTCGCGTACGAGCGCCGCGACGATGTCCGCCTGGAGATCCGAGAACGTCAGCACCAGGTCCGGCTCGAGGGCGAGGATCTTCGGAACGTCGGCGGAGGTGAAGGCGCCGACCCGCGGCTTCTCGCGACGCACGCGCGCCGGGCGCACCGCGTAGCCGGTCACCCCGATGATCCGAGCCTCCTCGCCGAGCAGGTAGAGCGTCTCGACCGTCTCCTCGGTGAGGCAGACGATGCGTTCGGGCGCGCCGCGCGCGCGCCGGATCACTGCTCGCCGAAGCGCCGGCGGAACTCGGCCGCTGCGAGATCGCCCGCGGCGCCGACGACCTTGCCGACGACGGGGTGCACGACGACCGAGGCGACGGCGCCGGCGAGCTGTGGCAGGTGCTTGCCGAACCAGCCCTTCACGTACTCCATCACGCTGAGGTCCGGCTCCTCGGCGTTCACCGCCTCGGCCAGCTCGTCGATGCGCTCTAGCGCCGCCTGGCGCTGGCCCTCGGGCGCCTCCCGGACAACGTCCTCGCGGAGCGACGCCAGCAGCCCCTCGAGCGCCGCCAGATCCTCTGCGGTGACCGGCCCCGCGCCCTGCACCCGCACCTGGCGCTGGGTGATGTGGCTGCCGACCGCCACCTGCCCCTCGACGTTGCCCTGGATCGTCACGCTGACGTCACCAGGGCCCTTTTCGCCGGGGTCGTCCTTGCCGCTCTGAGTCACGGGCGCGCTCCTCGCGTCGAGGCGGCTCGCACGGACGCCAGCGCGCCGCGACCGCCTTTCGATCGACCGCCATTCGGTCCTGGAGCGTAGATCACCGCCCCGAGCCGACGGTAGCAGATGCAGTCGTGGCGCCCGCGGGCGCGCTCACTTCAGCGCCTCGAGCCCACCGACGATGCCGCCCGAGGACCTCGGCGTCAGGACCTTCGGGTCGACCGTCGCCGGCGCGACGAGCGCGGGCGTCGCGCCCGGCGCGGGCAGGGTGACGGTCGCGACGCGCGCCGTCGTGTTGTTGGCCTCGTTCGACTCCGAGACCCGGCATCCCGGCGTCGCGAACTCGACCCCGGCACAGCTGTCGGCCTCGGCGCCGAGGGTGACCGTGCGTCCTGCGAGGCTCGCGTGCAGCACCGCGGTGCCGCGCAGCGTCGTGCTCGCACCGGCGCCGAGGCCGCCGACCTCGGCGCGCCAGCGATCGGGCTGGCCGGCGACCTCGAAGGCGACCTGCCGGCGGCGGTCGTCGTAGAGGGTGACCGCGAAGGCGCCAGCGGCCGCGCCGCGGTTCTCCAGCGCCACCTGCACCGGCACGGCGAAGCTCCCGTCGCCGCGCACCGTCGGCCTGCCCGCGACGAGGCCGGTAGCAACCAGATCCGGCGTCGTGGACCCGGACGGCGTCAGCAGATCGAGCCTCGGGATCAGCACATCCGGCGCCCGGGACCGATCCTCCGGCTCCCGCGAGCGGTCGCGGTCCGGCTCCGTGTCCGTGTCCGTGTCCGTGTCCCGGCCGGGCCTCAACAGCTCCTGCAGGTTCGGGATGAGGCCCTCGAGACCGGGGACCTGCGGCGTCGCCGGCCCGGTCCGGCCAGGATCCGTCGCCGGCACCGCCGGCACGGCGGGCGCCGCCGGGACGACCGGCGCGATCGGCACGACCTCGACGCGGCCACCGCCGGGCGAGGGCAGGTCGGGCAGCGCAGGCAGCGGCACTGGCACCACGGGAGTCCGCGACGGCTCTCCCGGCGTCGGCAGCGCTGGCAGCGAGGGCAGCGGCACGCCCGGCGTCGCGCGCGGGATACCGGCGCCGATCAGCACCACCCGCGTCTCGCCCGGGGCGGCGTTCGTCGCCACCACCAGGCTCGCGAGGCGCTCCCCTGCAACGGTCGGCGCGAAGGCCAGGCGGACCTCGCAGCGCGCGCCCGGTGCGAGCGTGCGTCCCGCGCAGCCGTCGCCCGCGATCGCGTAGTCGCGCGCCGCGGCACCGGCGATGCGCACCGCGCGCACGGTGAGCGCCGCGTCGCCGGCGCTCACCACGCCGAGCCGCGCCTCGGCACGGGCGCCGACCGCGACCGAGGCGAGCTGCACCGGGTCCGGCTCCACGACGACCGCCGCCGTGGCGGCCGGCGCGCCGCGCTCGCCGACGCCGGCGAGGCGCACGCGGTGCTCGACGCCCGAGCCCGACTCCTCGATGACGAGGACGGCCTCGCGCTCGCCGCTCGCAGCAGGCGCGAAGCGCACGCTCACTGCGCAGCGCTGTCCGGGCTCGAGGCGGCGCCGGGAGCAGCCGTTCTCGACCACGGGGAAGTCCGCGGCCGCCGGGCCCTCGACGTAGGCCCGGCGAACGGGAACGGTGCCACCGCCGGCGTTGCCGAGCGCCGCCCTGCGCGCGTCGGACTGCCGGCCCACGACGACGCGACCGAACTCGAGGGCCGGCGGTGCAACCTCCGCCCGCGGCGGTGCCTCGCGGACCACGCCCTCTCCGGCGAGCACCACGGCGCGCTCATCCGCCGCACCCTCGAGCGCGACGCGCACGACCGCCTCGTGCATCCGCCCCGCCTCGGGGGCGAACCGGAGCTCGAGGACGCACTCGGCGCCCGGCGCCAGCGCGTCCGCACAGCGCCCGGCGAGGGAGAACGCCCCGCGGTCCGCTCCCTCGAGCACCACCAGCGCACGCGCACTGGCCTCGCCGACGTTGCGCACCGCGAGCCGCCGCACCTCGCTCGCCGTCCCCGCCTCCACGGCGCCGAAGTCGATGCGCCCGGGCTCGACGGCGAGCGCCGGGCGGGCCGCGGCCGAGACGGCGCCCTCGATGGGTACGCGCAGCGTGCGCTCGGCGAAGGTGCCCTCGATCGTGAGCGTGCCGCTGACGGAGCCGTCCCCGCGCGGCGCGAGCCGAAGAGTGACCGAGCAGCTGGCGCCGGCGCCGAGCGCGGTCCCGGGTCCACAGGTCCCGCCGGCGACCGCGAGTCCCGGCGCGGCGTCGAGGCTCACCGCGTCCACGCTCGCCTCGCCCGGGCCGTCGTTGCGGACCTCGACGGAGCGCTCCGCCGATCCGTCGGCAGGGACCGGGTCGAACACCAGCGGCGAGGGGGAGGCGACGACCACCGGGAGGGCGGCGCGCCCGGCGAGCGTGACCTCGAGCGCGCGCGGCCCGGCGGGCGTGGTCTGGATCCGCAGCGCGCCGTCGAAGCGCCCCACCACCGCGGGGGTGAACGCGACGGTGACGGTGCAATCGCCGCCAGGATCGAGCTGCACCGCTCTGCACCCATCCTCGGCGATCTCGAAGGCATCACCGCCGATCAGGGCGAGATCATCGACGGTGACGATCTCTCCGGATCGGTTGCTCAGCCGCACCGCCCGTGGCGCGGCAGCGGCGGGCAGGCCGGTGGTGCCGAAGTCGACCCGCGCGGGGGCGATCGCCAGCTGGCCGGTGGGGGTGGGAGTGACCTGGTCGTCGAGCCAGCGCTCGATCCACTCGCGCGCGGCGATGCTCGCCACGAGCACGACGGCCACGACCGCCCCGACGATGATCGACCCCGTCACCCAGGGCGGGCGGGGCGGACGCGGCGTGGGCACCGGTGCCGGAGGCGACGCCCTGGTCTCCTGCCCGAGGTTGCCCCGGCTGGCCGCCGCGCCGTCGCGATCGCCGAGCGCCTCGCGCAGCTCGGCGGCGTCCCCGAGCAGGGCCTCGGCGCGACCGAGATCCCCGAGGCACTGGGCCCGGGTGCCGAGCTGGTGCAGCGCCCACGCCTCGGCGGCTCGATCGCCGAGGGTGCGCGCTGCCTCCAGCGCGGCCTCGAGCACCTCGCGCCACGATCCCCAGCGCAGGTCGACCACCAGTGCCGGCTCGAGGCTGCGCGCGAGGGCGACCACGTCGTTGAAGCGGCGAGCCTCGGCGGCGTGCTCGAGCAGCGCGAGGGCGGCGTCCACGGGCGGCGGGCCCGGCGCCGCCACGAGATGGGCCACTGCACGCTGGGCGCTCGGGCCGAGCTCGAGCGCCGCGCCGACGGCGTCGGCGAGCCCGTCGGCGAGGCTGAACGTGGCCCCGTCGGTCTCGACGAGGGACGCATCGACCAGCTCCCGCAGCTCGTTCGCCGCGCCCGGCACGTCCGAGAGCGCGCCGACCTCCTCGGCAGCGAGCGCAGCGCCGCCGATGGCGGCGAGCAGCGCGAGGATACGGCGCTGCGGCTCGCGACGCTCCGCGACGCGCTCGCGCGCCACCTGCTGCGCGCCCTCCGGCTCGGCGGCGAGCCGTGCCAGCTCGGCGACGCTCGCCCCTTCGGCGATGCGCGCTGCCGCCTGGACCAGCTCCAGGGGCCTGCCGCCGACGGCCTTCGAGAGCGCCGTCGCGGCGGGAACGTCGTCGCCGGCGATCGCGTGGCCGAGGGTGCGCTCGATCAGCGCGAGCGCGTCGTCCGCAGGCAGACCCTCGACGGCGACCGGGCGCGACTCGCCCCACAGCCTGCGCTCGGGTGTGGCCAGCACCAGGGTGAGATCGGGAAAGGCGTCGACGAACGCCTGCACCGCCTCGCGGTCGAGGTCGAGATCGTCGACGAGGACCAGCGCGCGGCGCCCCGCCAGCGCGTGGCGGACCTCGGACTCACTGGCACGGTAGGGGATCGCGCCGCGCTCGTGGAAGGCGTCGAAGAGCGCCTGGTGCACGTCCTCGAGCGGCCGACGCCGCGCCGACAGGTAGACGATCCCGTCGGGGAACCGCTCCGGCGCGGGTCGATGCGCGAGGTGGCGAAGCAGCGCGGTGCGACCGGAGCCCGGCGGCGCGAAGGCCTCGACGACCTGCCGCGCGTCCATGCCCTCGTCGGACGCGGCGATCTCGAGGTGGCGGTCGAGGAGATCGGGGAAGGGTCGCGGCAGGAGCAGCACCGGCGCCTGGCGCGGACGGATCTCGGGGCGCTCGCCCGGCGCCGCGACGTAGACCACGCCGCCGGACACCTCGCCGATCTGCAGGATGTTCTGGCCGACCGCGACCTGGCCGCTCACATCACCGGTGATGTGGGCCTCGATCCTCGTCTGACTCGCCTGCGCCACGTTCCTCGGGTCGCGTCGGTCCGGAGCTGGTTTTCCCTGTCGCTGCACCGCCATTACAGCACGATCGGGGGCACCGTCGCGCGCCGTGACGGGCCGCCGCTACAATGCGCGCGGCGCCGCACGGGCCGGGGCGGCGCCGCGGCCGGCCCAGCTGGGACGGACCAGCTCCGCAATCGATCGGTCAGGGAAGCGCCATGCCGGACCACCCGATCGTCGACACCCACGTTCACTTCTGGGACCGCAGCGAGGTCGCAGTCGACTGGCTCGCCGACCAGCCGGCCCTCGATCGCCGCTTCGACCCGGAGGTGCTCTCGGAGCACGCGGGCGAGGTGGAGATCGAGAGCCTCGTCTTCGTGGAGGCGGACGCCGCACCGGGCCAGCACGTCGCCGAGGCCGAGTGGGTGAGCCGCCTCGCCCGCGACGACCCGCGGATCCAGGCGATCGTCGCCCACGCGCCGCTCGAGCGCGGCGCGGCCGCCGAGGCGGATCTCGAGCGGCTCGCGAAGCTGCCCCTGGTGCGGGGGATCCGGCGTCTCCTGCAGGGCGAGCCCGATGACGCCTTCTGCCTGCGCCCGGACTTCGTCGCGGGGGTCGAGCTGCTGCCGCGCTACGGGTTCCACTTCGAGATCTGCATCTATCACCGGCAGTTCGCCAACGCGCTCGAGCTCGCGCGGCGGTGCCCGCAGGTGCCGATGATCCTCGACCACATCGGCAAGCCCGGGATCCGGGACGGATCGACGCAGCCGTGGATGGATCACATGCGCGCGCTCGCCGAGCTCGACCACGTCACCTGCAAGCTCTCCGGAGTCGCCACCGAGGCCGACCATCGCGCCTGGACCGAGGAGCAGCTGCGCGTCTACGTCGACCACGCGCTCGAGTGCTTCGGCGACCGGCGCATCGTGTTCGGCGGGGACTGGCCCGTGGCGACGCTCGCGATCGCCTACCCGCGCTGGGTGGAGATCGTGGACGGCGCGATCGCGGACCTCGACGCGGAGGCGCAGCGGAGGATCTGGCGGGACAACGCCCGGGCCTTCTACCGACTCTGAAGCCTGGCCGGCGCCCGTCAGTCCACGGCGAGGCTGCCCCGGCCGATCAGGTCGACGATCAGGCTCCAGCCGTCCGCATCCGGGGCGCGCTCCAGGCGCCCGGCGCAGATCGCGCGCGCGAGCGCGACGGAGGTCTCGATGGCCTCGCCATCGACGAACAGCTCCGCGCCCCCGTCTACGGTGCGCCAGGCGAAGCGGCTCGCGACGTGGTGGGTGAGGTCGATCGCGCCGTCCCGGGCGAGCCGCCCGGCGAGGGCGTGGTGGGTGGGGGCCTCGGCCGGCTCGATGAGCTCGGGATGCCGAGGCTCGGTCACGAGCGCCCCGAAGGCACGGGCGAGGGCGCTCTCGACATCGGCCGGCGCGAGAGAGCGCCAGGCGTCCGCGAGGACGTCGGCGCCGACGCCGTCGAGGCAGTGCCGGTCCTCGGGCGGTGGACCCGGGCCGTCGCGGTAGCGCCGGTCCTCGGGGATCCCCTCGGTGAGGCGGGAGAGCGCCTCGGCCAGGAGCTCGCCGTGGGCCGGCGCGCGGAAGCCGACCGAGCAGGTGATGCAGTCGGGGCTCGCCGCCTCGCCACGGTGTGCGATGCCGGCGGGCAGGTAGAGCATGTCGCCGGGTCCGAGCCGGTGCTCGGTCACCGGCTCGAAGGCCTCGAGGAGGCGCAGCTCCCGGTGAGCCGCGAGCGGCGTGTGCGCGTCGCAGCGCCCGCCGAGCTGCCAGCGACGCTCGCCCGAGATCTGGATGAGGAACACGTCGTAGAAGTCGAAGTGCGGGCCCACCCCACCGCCCGGCACCGCGTAGCTGAACATCACGTCGTCGATTCGCCAGCGCGGCAGGAAGTCGAAGGGCTCGAGCAGCGCCGCCGCCTCTGGCAGCCAGTGGTCGACGGCGTTGACGAGCAGCGTCCAGCCCGAGCGCGGCAGCCGCGCGAAGCGCTCGGCCTCGAAGGGCCCGTGCTCGCAGCTCCAGGCTTCGCGCACGGGGTCGTGCACCACGATCCGCGCCTCGACGACGTCCTCGCAGGCGAGCCCGGCCAGGGTGTCGCCGTCGACGAGATCCTGGACCTCGGGCAACGCTGCGCGCACCAGGAGCGGCTCGCGCTGCCAGTGCCGGGCGAGGAACTCGCTCGCGTCGAGCTCACCGAGGAGAGCCATCTGTGCCGTCCTTGTCCGTTCGGGCGATGCGGGGGAAGTGCAGATGTTCCCGTCCGCGGGCGCGAATGGGAACACGTCCCGCTCGGTGTCCTCGCCTCACCACCGCCGCCACGCGTGCTGCAACGCAGCATTCGAGCGACGGATAGGCGACAATGTCCGACCTGGCCACGACGGGTCCACTGAGGGAGCCGCCACCATGTCCACAGCCATCGCGGCCACGTCCGCGAACGGGGTGCCGCAGTTCTCTCGCCCGACGGACGCCCTCGACCTCGTGCTCCTCGAGGGTGTCCACGACAGCGCCGTCGAGGCGCTGCGAGGCGGCGGCTTCGAGCGCATCGCTCAGCACCCGAAGGCGCTCGAGGGCGACGCGCTCCTCGCCGCGGTGCGCGGCGCGCACTACCTCGGCATCCGCTCGCGCACGCAGGTGAGCGAGGCGGTGCTCGACGCGGCGCCGGAGCTGCGGGCCATCGGCTGCTTCTGCATCGGGACCAATCAGGTCGACGTCGTCAGCGCCCGCGAGCGCGGCATCCCCGTGTTCAACGCGCCGTTCTCGAACACCCGCAGCGTTGCCGAGCTGATCCTCGCGGAGGCCATCATGCTCATGCGCGACATTCCCCGGAAGAACGCGAGCGCGCACCAGGGCGGCTGGCTGAAGTCGGCACGGGGCGCCTACGAGGTGCGCGGCAAGAGCCTCGGGATCGTCGGCTACGGCCACATCGGCACCCAGGTCGGGATGCTCGCCGAGGCGCTCGGGATGCGCGTGTTCTTCCACGACACGATGGCAAAGCTCGCCCTCGGCAACGCGACGCCTGCGGCGAGCCTGCCGGCGCTGCTGCGCCAGTGCGACGTCGTGACCCTGCACGTGCCGGAGTCCCCGGATACGGTGGGCCTCATCGGCGCGGCCGAGCTCGCGCAGATGCGCGAGGGCTCGGCGCTCATCAACGCCTCGCGCGGGACCGTCGTCGACATCGACGCGCTGGTCGCGGCGCTCGACTCGGGGCACCTGCGCGGCGCGGCCCTCGATGTCTTCCCGAGCGAGCCGAAGTCGAACGAGGAGCCGTTCGAGTCGCCGCTCCAGCGCTTCGACAACGTGATCCTCACGCCCCACGTCGGCGGCAGCACCGAGGAGGCGCAGGAGAGCATCGGCGTGGAGGTCGCCGACAAGCTCGTGCGCTTCCAGGCCAACGGCTCGACGGTGTCGGCGGTGAACTTCCCCGAGGTCTCCCTGCCGCCGCACCGGGGCAGCTACCGGCTCCTGCACATCCACCGCAACCAGCCGGGCGTGCTCGCCGGGGTCAACGCCGTGTTCTCGGCGAGCGGCATCAACATCTCCGGCGAGTCGCTGCAGACCGACGAGCACATCGGCTACGTGGTCGTCGACTTCGACGTGAGCCCGGACTTCGACACCGCCAAGCTCGAGCAGCTCAAACGCATCGACGGAACGCTGCGCGCGCGCATCCTCTCGCGCTGAGCCGGTCCGTCGAGGCGAATCGACCACCGCGACTCGGCGGGCTCAGCGGGCGCTGCGCAGCACCTGCGCGACAGCGTCGTGGCCACCCTGCTCGGCGAGCGTGAGGGCCGTCATGCCGCGGTCGTCCTCGAGGGTGACGTCGGCGCCGGCATCGACGAGCACCCGCACCGCATCGGCCTGGCCGTAGCCGGCCGCCCACATCAGCGCGGTCAGATCGTGCTCGTAGCGCGCGTCGGCGTCGACGCCGGCCGCGAGGATCTGCTCGACGATGGCGTCCTGGTTCAGGCTCGCAGCGTAGACAATCGCCGTCTTGCCGGAGCTGTCCTCCGGCCTCGGATCGGCGCCGCTGTCGAGGAGCAGCGCGGCGACCTCGACGTGGCCGTTGTAGATCGCCTCGGTGAGCGCCGTGAGCCCTTCGAGGGTCCGCTGGTCGAGGTCGGCGCCGCGCGCGAGGAGGAACCGGACGAGATCCAGGTGACCGCGCTTGGCGGCCTCGATGAGCGCCGAGCGCCCGTTGAGGTTGGGTCGGTTCAGCTCGGCGCCCGCTGCGAGGACCGTCTCGACGGTCTCCCGGTCGCCGGACCTCGCTGCGTAGATGAGCGCCGTGTTGCCGAACCGGTTGCGCGCCTCGACCGACGCGCCGCGCTCGATGAGCGCCGAGACCTCGGCGGCGTCACCCTCGCGCGCCGCGTCGAAGAGCTCGAAGTTCAGCGCCCGCTGCGCCTGGCCGGCGAGCGCTGCCGAGGCGTAGAGGGTTGCGGCGACGAGGGCGAGTCGGAGCATGGGTCGCGTCTCCGCGGGCTGAGCGATGGCACGGGATTCTGATCTGGCTGGCGGTCGGCGTCCACCGTGCGCCGGCGCCGGCCCCGTCGATGCGGCGCGACGGCTTCAGCGCCCGAGCTCGGAGCTCGACCTCGACCGGTGGCTCGCGCGCCTGCTGCCGATCATCGACCCGCAGGGCCACTTCCTCGCCGCGCTCGCCTTTCACGGTCCGAGCCAGCGCATCCAGCTCGATCACGCGCGCGCCAACTGCCGGTCCTGAACGAGGGCGCGAGCCGGCTCCGCGAGCTCTTCTTCGGCGACTGAAAGTCATCGCCCAGCTCGGCACCCGACGCTCCGCGGCAGATGGTGCCGAATCGTGCCGAGCGCTCGACAGCGTGGGCCGCGGCGGCCGTCTATAGTGGTGGCCATGCTCCCTCGTCGATTCGACGCGCCGCGGCCCGCCGACGATCCCTGGGCCACGCCGACGGTGCCGCTGCGCGGGCGATGAGCGTGCCCTCGGGTCCAGCGGCGTTCGTCCCGGGCCAGCGCTGGGTCAGCGCCACCGAGGCCGATCTCGGGCTCGGCATCATCGAGAGCAACGCCGATCGCCGGGTGGTCGTCGTGTTCCCCGCGAGCGGCGAGCGGCGCACCTACGCCGCCGACAACGCGCCGCTCAGCCGCGTCGAGTACGCCGTCGGTGAGCAGGTCGCCACCGAGGACGGCATGTCCCTCGGGATCGTCGGCAAGCGCGAGAGCGAGGGACTGCTGGTATATACCGGCGTGCTCGAGGACGGGCGCGAGATCGACGTCGAGGAGATCGATCTCGACAGCGCCGTGCACTTCAGCCGCCCGCAGGACCGGCTCTTCGCGGGCCAGATCGATCGCCCGGACGCCTTCACGCTGCGTGCCGAGGCTCACGGGCATCGACATCGTCATCGTGCGTCCGCCGCCTTCGGCCTCCTCGGGCCACGGGTGGAGCTGCTCCCGCACCAGCTCTTCATCGCCGCCGAGGTCGGCGAGCGTCACGCGCCGCGGGTGCTCCTCGCCGACGAGGTGGGACTCGGCAAGACCATCGAGGCCGGCCTCGTGGTGCACCAGCAGCTCGCCCGCGGACACGCGGCGCGCGTGCTCGTGCTCGTGCCCGAGAGCCTGCTCTACCAGTGGCTGGTCGAGATGCTGCGGCGGTTCAACCTGCACTTCGCGATCATCGACGCCGATCGGATTGCGGGAGCCGAGGGCAATCCCTTCGAGGAGGCGCAGCTGTGCCTCGCACCGCTCGAGCCGAGCGCCGCGCCCGCCGTCGCGGAGTCGATGCTCGCCGCGGGCTGGGACATCGTGGTGGTCGACGAGGCGCATCGACTGGCGCCCGCCCCGGGAGAGGCCGGTGCAGGCTATCGCCTGGTCGAGGCGCTGGCGGCGACCGTACCCGGGCTGCTGCTGCTCACCGCGACTCCGGAGCAGCTCGGCGTCGAGGGCCACTTCGCCCGGCTGCGGCTGCTCGACCCGACCCGCTTCGCCGACCCCGAGCGCTTCGCTGCGGAGGAGTCCGGCTACCGTGCGATCGGGGCGCTCGCGGACGCGGTGGAGGCGGCGGCAGACGGCGAGCCGTCGGCGACGCTCCTCGATGGGGTCACGGAGACGCTCGGTAGCGCCCGGGCCACGCGCCTCGGTGAGGCGCTGGCGCGCGGCGACGCCGACGAGGAGGCGGCGCTCGTCGTGCGCGATCTCATAGATCGCCACGGCACCGGACGCGTGCTTTTCCGCAACACCCGTCGCGCCGTCGGCGGATTCCCCGAGCGCCGCCTGCACGGGCACCCGATCGAGGGACCCGCGGACTGGGCGCCGCGGCGCGAGGACGAAGGCCTCACCGCGGTGCTGCAGCCGGAGCGAAGGCTCGGCGAGGACTGGCTGCGCGCCGATCCCCGGGTCGACTGGGTCCTCCGCTGGCTCGTCGAGCACCGCACGGACAAGGCCCTGCTCGTGTGTGCGCAGGGCTCGACCGCCCTCGCCCTCGAGCGGCACCTGCGCGTGCGCCACGGGGTGCGCGCCTGCGTCTTCCACGAGGAGATGGATCTCGTGGCGCGCGACCGCGCCGCAGCCTACTTCGCCGGGCGAGAGGACGGCGCGCAGCTACTCGTGTGCTCGGAGATCGGCAGCGAGGGGCGCAACTTCCAGCAGGCGCACCACCTGATCCTGTTCGACCTGCCGACGAGCGCCGACCTGCTCGAGCAGCGCATCGGTCGCCTGGATCGCATCGGCCAGCGCCATCCGGTGGACATCCACGTGCCCTACTACGACGGCACCGCGCAGCACGCGCTGCTGCGCTGGTTCCACGAGGGTCTCGACGCGTTCGAGCAGCCGTTCCCGGCCCCGGCGCGCATGGAGAGGGCCCTCGGGGAAGCGCGCGACGCGGTGCTCTCGGGCCCGTGCGAGGCGACGGCGATGGACGCGCTCGTCGCGCGCGCCCGCGCGCTCCGCGAGACGCTCGTCGAGGAGCTCGAGGCGGGTCGTGACCGGCTTCTCGAGCGCAGCTCCTTCGACGCGGAGCGGGCGGACGCGGTCATCGACGCGCTCGTCGAGGCCGGCCGGCGGGATGCGCTCGCCGAGTGCCTGGAGCGCGCCCTCGACCTGCTCGGGGTCGAGGTCGAGGCGCAGGATGCGACCCGTCTGGTGGTCCGGCCCGGCGATCACATGATCGAGAGCGGGATCCCGGGCCTCGCCGAGGAGGGCATGAGCGTCACCTACGACCGGGCCTATGCCCTCGCCCACGAGGACTGCCACTTCCTCACCTGGGAGCACCCGCTCGTGCGCGGCGCGCTCGAGCTCCTCCTCGACGGGCCCCTGGGCAACGCCTCCTTGGGAACCCTCGAGCTCGACGCGCTGACCTCGGGCACGATGCTGGTCGAGACGGTCTTCGCGGTGCACTGCCCGGCGCCACGCCGGCTACGCGTCGATCGCTACCTCGCCGGCGCCAGCGTCCGGCTCGTGATGGACGACGCAGGGCGGGACTTCGCGGGCGTGCTGACCACACGGCGGCTCGCAGGGCGCGTCCGCGGGGTGCCCGCGGCGAGCGGCCTCGAGGTGATCAAGCACGCGCGCGCGGCGATCGCAGCGCAGATCGCCCTGGCCGAGCGTGCCGCCGAGCCGCGGCGCGACGCGATGATCGAGGAGGCGCTTCGCCAGGCGAAGGCGGCCCTCGGCGCGGAGCAGGAGCGGCTGACGGCGCTCGCGCGGGTCAACCCGTCGGTTCGAGAGGACGAGGTGACGGCCCTCGAGACGCTTCGCGCGGAGCTCGAGTCGCACCTGGAGAACGCGAGCCTCGGACTCGACGCGGTCCGCGTCCTCGTGGTGGTCTGAGGTCTTGCCGGCAGTGTGACCGCTCAGGCCGGAGCCGCGCGCCGGCGAAGCGCGGTGAGCGCGAACGCGACGAGCACCACGGCGAGGACGGCGAGGAGGGCCATGCGCTGACCGCGCAGCGAGCCGAGGGTCTCCTCGGCGACGCCGAGGGACGCGCGGGTGGTCGCGAGCTCGCGCTCGAGCGCCTCGGCGGACTCGCGCGCGGCGCGCGCCTCCGCGGCCAGCGTCTCCACCGAGCGCTCGAGCCCGCTCATCTGCTCCGCGCTTCGCTCGGTGGCGGCGCTGAGTCTCTCGTTCGCGGCCTCGATGCGGCCGAGCATCTCGTTGGCGTCCGACACCTGCTGCTCGAGGAGCGCGACCTCGGCGTCGCGCGCCGCCAGGGCCTCGCGCGCGCCGCCCAGATCGTCCTCGAGGGATGCCCTCTCCGCATCCAGCTCCGCGAGCGATGCGCTGAGCCCCGCCACCCGCCCGTCGAGCGCCACGACCTCGGCGGCGCGGGTCGCGAGATCGCCCTCGGCGGCCGCGAGCAGCGCACCGAGCTCGCCGTTCTCGCCGCGCAGACCGTCGAGCGTGGCTTCGAGCTCGCCGACCTGACCCTCGAGACCCGGCACCCGCGAGGCCAGCGACGACAG
>CAJIAT010000357.1_pt1 | contig 37622 bp, 36 predicted proteins | sample 9199161 | NCBI WGS metagenome assembly CAJIAT01 (sample SAMEA7708281, study PRJEB35096) | sediment metagenome | biome: marine neritic benthic zone biome [ENVO:01000025]; feature: sediment [ENVO:00002007]; material: shallow marine sediment [ENVO:03000034] sea grass bed [ENVO_01000059] ... | reverse complement strand
TGCCTATCGCAGACCTGGCTGGTCCATGCACGCCTGGGCTTGCTGTTCGCGCGAGCGATAGCTACGGCTATCGCTCGCGCTCCACAGCGGCGCCCAGACGCACCTGTCCTGCGCCAGCCCCGCGATGCCTGGTGCAACATGCGGGCTAGCGGAGGTCCGGGACAGCGCGAATGGCCGGTCGAGCGCGGCGGTCCCGATCGATCTGCAGCGCCCGGCGTCCGCAGAGCGAGCCTCCGGGCGCGGGCCTGCGACGCGTCGCAGGCGCCTGCTCCGTCGCCACGGTGCGCGGACCGCGGCCCCATCCCGCACGAGCAGCCCTCGGTCGGATATCCTTTCCGTGGCCCACCGGACGCCGCGGTGCAGGGGGCGGTTGAACGACCGGCGGCAGCCGCCTAGCATTGTCAGTGGAGCGGCCATCGATGCACCCCGACGCACGGGCGGGCGTCGCGCTCGCGCCGCTCTCCTTCACACCCTCGCGAGGCACGCCCCCTGATGCGCAAGGCGAAGGCGAATCGACCCGCGGCCTCGGCGGGTGCTCCGGCGTGCAGACCGGGCTCCCGGTGAAGCTCGCCGGGCGGGCAGGGCCGGGGCGCCGCCGCGACGGGCTCCTCGGCGCGTTGACCGCCCTCGTGCTCGCATGGGCACCGCCTGTCCCTGGCGCCCTGCCTGGTCCCTTCGACGTCAGCTACGACCTTCGCACCAGCGGCACCACCATCGCGCGCACGCGCTGGTCGCTTCGCGCCGCCGGCGGGGACCGCTTCGTCTACGAGTCGCACAGCGCCACGGTCGGAATCGCCAAGCTGTTCCGCGACGTGACCGTCGTCGAGCGCAGCGAGTGGGAGCAGCTAGGCAACGATCTACGCTCGCTGAGCTATCGCTACAGCCGCACCGGACGCCGGGACAAGCAGGTCGTCGTCGCCTTCGACTGGGAGCGAGGGCTCGTGCGCAACACGGTGCGCGGGGACAGCTGGCAGATGGAGATCCCACCTGGCACCCTCGACAAGCTGAACTACTTCCTCGCGCTGATGCGCGATCTCGCGCGCGGTCACGAGTCGGTCGAGTACACGGTTGCCGACGGCGGCAAGCTCAAGCCCTACCGCTTCGAGCGCAACGGCACCGAGGTCATCGAGACCTCCCTCGGCCGGCTCGAGACGGTTCGCGTGGAGCGCATCCGGGACTCCGACAGCCCTCGCGAGACGACGCTCTGGTGCGCGCCGTCCCTGGGCTTCCTGCCCGTGCGCGCCCGTCACAAGGAGAAGGACGGGCGAGTGGTCTTCTGGGACGTCGTCAGCGTCGACGGTCTTCGAGCTGCCGAGCCCGTATCTCTCAGCGACCGCTAAATCGCTGTTCGCAGCGACGCTACACCGAGGAGGCTTCGACTGGCACTCGCCATGTCAGACCTCCATGGAAGGAGGGAATGGCGGGAACTGTCTGGAACAATCCCGGCCGACCCCCTCCCCGGTCCTCCCCTCGCTGGGGAGGGAGCTCGTTGTTCCAGCACAGCTATTTAGTACCTCGTCGAGGCGTCGCGCAGCGCCGCGGCGAGGGACTCGAAGGGCAGCGTCACGCACCGGTGCCGGCTCGGGACGGCGGCGACGGGGGCGAATACGGAGAACGGCTCGAATCGCTCCCCCGGGGGCTCCCACGCGGACCCGGCGAGGAGCCGCTCGACGGCCTCCTCGAGGGCGGCCACGGCCGGCGCGTCGCAGCCGGCGGCGAGCTCGGCGAGGAGCGTCGCGCTCGCCTCGCAGAGCAGGCAGCCGCGTACCCGCTGGCCGACGCGCACGAGCGCGCCGCCGCTCAGCTCGACGTCGGTCGTCACGCGGTCGCCACACAGCGGGTTGTCGAGCGTCGCGGTCCCGACCGGCTCGGCGAGTCGCGGATGCTCGGTGAGGCGCCGGGCGGCCTCGACGATCGCGCTCTGGTAGAGCTCGAGGCCGCTGCTCATGGCCCCGCCTCGCGGCCCGCGGTCCACGCCTGGAGGGCATCCTGGGTGTCGAGGTCGACGAGCACCGCGGAGTCGCCCATTGGCACCTCGCACACCCAGTCGGAGAACTCCCCGATCAGGTGCCGGGCCCCGACGTCGCCGCGCACCTGCGCCATCGCATCGAAGAAGCGACGCCCGAACAGCACCGGGTTGCCGCGCTTGCCTCGGTGCACCGGCACGCAGATCTCGCGCCCCTCCACGGGGTCGAAGGCGGCGACCAGCCGCTCGACGTGCCGGGCGCTCACCTCGGGCATGTCGGCGAGGCAGACCACCACCGCCTCGACGCCCTCGTCGAGCGCGGCGAGGCCACGGCGCAACGAGGTGCTGATGCCCTCGGCGTAGTCGGGGTTGTGCACCAGCCGCACCGGCTCCGCGGCGAGCGCCGCCTCGACGCGGCGGTGCTCGTGCCCCGTCACGACGACCACCGGTGCGACGCGCGCCGCGCCGACCGCCCGCGCGACCACGCGCACCATCGGCTCGCCGCCGATCTCGGCCAGCATCTTGTTGGTCGCCCCCATGCGGCGGGACTGGCCCGCGGCGAGCACCAGCGCCGCCACCCGCGCGAGCCGTGCCGGTGCCCTCGCCTCACCGCCACGCGTCGCGCGCGGTGCGGGACGGTCCGGGATCTCCTTGAGCAGACCGCCGACGCCCATCGCGACGATCTCCGGCGGCCCGGCCTCGAGCCCGGCGGCGATGCGCCGCAGGACCTGGTCGAAGCCGTTGAACTTCGGCGAGCGCGCGCAGCCCGGGAGGCCGATGATCGGGGTGGCGCCGACCTCGGCCAGCAGCAGCAGGTTGCCGGGGTCGACGGGCATGCCGAAGTGGCGCACGGCACCCCCGGCGGCGACCACGGCTGCCGGGACGACGTCGCGGCGGTCCACGATCGCCGAGGCGCCGGCGACGAGGACGAGATCGGCGTCGTCGATCAGCTCCGCGAGGGCGGCGCACACCTCGGCCTCGGCGTGGGCGCAGCGCCGCTCGGCGACCAGCGTCGAGCCGAGGGCGATCAGCCGCGCCTCGAGCACGCCCCGCGTCTTGTCCAGCACCGACTCCCGGGTCCCCGGCAGACGCGTCTGCACCAGCGCCACCCGCATCGCCATGAGCGCGCGCACGCGAACCGAGCCGGCAGCGGCGATCGACTCCAGCCGCTCGAGGGCCGCTCGGGGCGCGGCGAAGGGGATGACCTTGACCGTCGCGACCATCTGCCGCTCCTCGACGAGGGCGCCGTCGGGAAGCGTCGCCACCGTGAGCGCCTCGTCGACGGCGTTCACCGCGTCGAGATCCGGCGAGGCGATCTCGAGCAGACCCGGGCGCGCGGCGAAGAGGTTGACCCGACCGGTGAACGACGCGCCCGCCTCCACGCCCTCCCCCGAGACGACGTGCGCGAGGCGCTCGGCAGCCTCGTCCTCGGGCACGTCGTCGGCCTCCAGGCGTGCGACCACCACCTCGGCGATCCCGGCCTCGGCGAGACGCTCGAGATCGGCGCGCTCGAGGACCCGCCCCTTCTTCAGCGTGCCCCCGGCGAGCCGCGTGCCGTGGGCGAGGATCGCGCCGAGCGCCTCGGCAACCGGGACCGGGCCGAAGCGCATCAGGAGGCCCCCCGCCGCAGCACCGCGGTGACCTGAGCGACGATGGCGGCGGCGATCTCCGCCGGGCTGCGCGCGCCGATGTCGAGTCCGATCGGCGCGTGGATCCGCGCCAGCGCATCCTCGCTCAAGCCGCGCTCGGCGAGACGCTCGAGGCGCGCGGCGTGGGTGCGCCGGCTGCCGAGGGAGCCGACGTAGAACGCCGGCGATGCGAGGGCGATCTGGAGCGCCGGATCGTCGATCTTCGGGTCGTGGGTCAGGGTGACGACCGCACAGCGTGCATCGAGTGCCTCGGCCCGGAGTGCGTCGTCCGGCCACTCGTCGCAGAGCGCCACGCCGGGGAAACGCTCCGCAGTGGCGAAGGCGCGCCGCGGGTCGATGACCGTGACCGCGTAGCCGAGCATCGCCGCCATCGATGCGAGCGCCTGGGTGATGTGCACGGCGCCCACGACGAACATCCGCAGCGGCGGATTCAGCGCCTGCACGAAGAGCCGGCGACCGGCTGCCTCCACCGTGCGGCTGCGGTCGGCGCCGAGGGCCTCGCGCGCCGCATCCTCGAGCGCCGGCTCGGGACACGGGGTCCGGCCGGGCTCCCAGGTGCTCTGGGCGCCGCTCGCGAGATCGGTGAAGAGCACGAGCGGCCGGGCTCCGGCCCGCGCCTCGAGGATCGCGGCGAGCGTCTCGGCCCTCATCGTCCGAGCGGCTCCACGAACACCTCCACCTTGCCGCCGCAGGCGAGGCCGACCTCCCAGGCCTGCTCGTCGCTCACGCCGAACTCGAGCAGGCGCGGGGACCCGGCCGCCATCACCTCGAGCGCCTCGCGCACCACCGCTCCCTCGATGCAGCCGCCGGAGACCGAGCCTACGAAGGCGCCGTCGCCGTCGACGAGGAGCTGGCTGCCCGTTGGACGGGGCGACGAGCCCCAGGTCGCCACCACCGTCGCAAGGGCGAGGTGGCGGCCCTCGTCGAGCCACGAGCGGGCGGTGGCGAGCACGTCCTCGCCGGCACCGAGCCCCTGCGAGGCCCTCACTGCGACCGCTCGGCGGCGGCTCCGGGGGTCGCCCCGCATCGCGCATCGCACGCCATGAATGGCGGACGATGGGCGAGGTGGACAGCCAAGGGAGCACGACCACGCGGCTCGCCTCGGCAGGCGAAGCGCGCCGACGCTCTCAGGACACCCTGCTCAGCCATCCGGTCACACCCTCCTCGTGTCGCGGTCCCGGGGCGGCGAGCGCGCTGACCAGCGCCTCGAGGCTCGCGAGATTGTGCACCGAGCGCAGCTCGTCGACGTGGGGCAGGATTGCCCGCATCCCGAGGGCGCGCGGCTCGAAGCCTTCGTAGCGTAACAGCGGATTGAGCCAGATGAGCCGCCGGCAGGACTTGTGCAGGCGCTCGACCTCCCCGGCAAGCCCCGCGCCCGCGTCGCGATCGAGCCCGTCGCTGATCAGCAGCACGACGGCGCCCTGGGCGAGAACGCGCCGCGACCAGTCGCGGTTGAACGCGTGCAGGCACTCACCGATACGCGTGCCCCCGCCCCAGTCCTCGACGCTCCGGGCGACGCGCGCGAGCGCGTCGTCCACGTCGCGGGTGCGCAGGTGCCGGGTCGCGTTGGTCAGCCGCGTGCCGAAGACGAAGGTGTGCACCCGGTCGCGGTCGCTCGCCACCGTGTGCGCGAAGTGCAGCAGCATCCGCGAGTACTGGGCCATGGAGCCCGAGACGTCGCACAGGAGCACCAGCGGCGGCGCCCGGACGCTGGCCCGCGCGCGAGCCAGCGCCATGGCGCCGGACCCCGCGCGCAGGCTCGCGCGGAGCGTGGCGCGCATGTCGATGCGCCGCCCGCGCGGGTCCGTGCGCAAGCGCCGGGTGGGCACGTCCGGGACCGGCAGGCGCAGGCGCGCAACGGCGCGGCGCGCGCGCTCGATCTCCTCGGCGCTCATCTGCTCGAAATCCTTCTCGCGCAGCAATTCGCGGCCCGACCAGGTGAGGGCGGCGTCGGCCTCGACCTCCGGCGGCTCCTGCTCGCCGGCCGGGCGAGCCTCGCGCGGCGCCCCGAACGCCTCGGAGAGGCGCCGCGCGAGGGGCTCCGCGGGCGTCACACCCGGGTCGTCCGGCGCCGGCGCGGTGAGCGACATCAATCGCTCGAGGAAGCGTGGATTGCGCCAGAAGACGTGAAACGCCTGGTCGAAGATCGGGCGCTGCGCGGCGCGATTGACGAAGACCGCGTGGAGCGCCCAGTAGAAGTCGTCGCGGCGGGTGATGCCGACCGCGCGCACCGCTGCCACCGCGTCGAGCACCTTGCCCGGACCGATCGGCATGCCCGCCGAGCGCAGCACGCGCGCGAAGAGCATGAGGTTGTGGGCGAGACGCCCGCCGGCCGGCTCCAGGCCACCGCGTACGCCCATCAACGCCACCGATCCCGTCCGGGCGCGAGACCGGCGCCGGCGTCGCGCTCGCGAGGCTCACGCGCGGCGGCGCTTCCCGACGGCGCGCAGGAGCAGCGCGAGAGCGCGTGCACCGCGCTCAGAGACGCCCGGCGCGCCCCGTCCCGAGCTCGCGCTGGAGCTCGTCGAGTATGCGCGCCGCCTCGCTGCCGCGAATCCGCACGATGTCGTCCTGGTACTTGAGCAGGGCGCCGAGGGTGTCGTTCACCAGCTCCGGGGTGAGCGCGAGTGCATCGAGCTGCGTCAGCGCCTGGTTCCAGTCGATGGTCTCTGCGATTCCGGGGAGCTTGAACAGGTCCATCGTGCGCAGCCGCTGGACGAACGCGACCACCTGCCGGCTGAGCGCCTCGTCGGCCCCGGGCGCGCGGGCGCGCAGGATCTCCAGCTCGCGCTCCGCGTCCGGGTAGTCGACCCAGTGGTAGAAGCAGCGCCGCTTCAGCGCATCGTGGATCTCGCGCGTGCGATTCGACGTGATCACGACGATCGGCGCCCGCTCCGCGCGAACCGGCCCGATCTCGGGGATCGTGATCTGGAAGTCCGACAGCACCTCGAGGAGATAGGCCTCGAAGGGCTCGTCGGTGCGGTCGAGCTCGTCGATCAGCAGCACCGGGGGACCCGCGTCGTGGGGACGCAGCGCCTCGAGCAGCGGCCGCTCGATGAGGAACCGGCTCGAGAACACGTCGTCGCCCAGGGTCTCGCGGCTCGTCTCGCCACCGGCCTCGGCGAGGCGGATCTCGATCATCTGCCGCGCGTAGTTCCACTCGTAGACCGCCGATGCGACGTCGAGCCCCTCGTAGCACTGCAGCCGGATGAGCCGACGGCCGAGGGTGTCGGCCAGGACCTTGGCGATCTCGGTCTTGCCCACGCCCGCCTCACCCTCGAGGAACAGCGGCCGGGCGAGTCCGAGCGAGAGGAACACCGCGGTCGCGAGGCTGCGGTCCGCGACGTAGTCACCCGCGCCGAGCAGGGCGAGGGTCTGGTCGACGTCTGCCGGTAGCTCCATCAATCGATGATACCGCCGGGCGCGGCGCGAGAAGGTCCCGGGCCAATCGTATCCGGCGACCCCGGGGCACGACTTCGGCGGGAGCGCGTGGGCTCGCTCAGGCGGACGCCGCCTCTACCGCGCGCCGCGCCATCACGCCGACGAGGTGGGCGCGGTACTCGGCACTCGCGTGGATGTCGGCATTGAGGCCGTCGGCGGGAACCGACACGCCCTCGATGGCGCTCGCCGAGAACGCGTCGGCGAGCGCCGACTCCATCTCCCGGAGCCGGAACACGCTGGGCGCGGCCCCGGTGACCGCGACCCGCGTGCCGGCGGGACCGCGGGCGACGAAGACGCCCACGATGGCGTAGCGGGACGCGGGGTTGGGGAACTTCGCGTAGGCCGCCTGCTCTGGAACGGGAAAGCGCACGGAGACGACGACCTCGTCCTCGGCGAGCGCGGTCTCGAACATCCCGGTGAAGAACTCGTCGGCGGGGATCGTGCGGGCGTTGGTGCTCACCGTGGCGCCGAGGCCGACCAGCGCGGCCGGGTAGTCCGCGGCAGGATCCGCGTTGGCGATCGAGCCGCCGATGGTGCCCCGGTTGCGCACCTGCGGATCGCCGATCCCATCGGCGACGGTGGCCAGCGCCGGGATCGCGGCGCGAACCTCCTTCGCGGCGGCGACAGCCGCGTGGGTGGTCAACGCGCCCACGACGACCGCCTCGCCGTCGCGGCTGATGCCGCCGAGCTCCCGGAGGCCGGCCAGATCGATGAGATCGGAGGGGCTGGCGAGGCGCTGCTTCATCGTCGGGAGGAGGGTCATCCCGCCGGCGAGCAGCTTGCCGTCCTCGGCGGCCCGGAGCGACTCGATGGCGTCTTCCAGCGAGGCCGGACGCCGGTAGTTGAACTCGTACATGGGCCCTCGGCTCCTCGTCCGCGCCTTCAGCGATCCCCGGCCATCGCCACCGCCCCGGCCTTGATGGACTTCACGATGTTCTGGTAGCCCGTGCAGCGGCACAGATTTCCCTCGAGCCACTCCCGGATCTCGCGGTCGCTCGGATCGGGGTTGGAGCGCACCAGATCGAGCGCGCTCATCACCATGCCCGGCGTGCAGAAGCCGCACTGGAGCCCGTGGTTGTCGCGAAACGCCTCCTGCATCGGGTGCAGCTCCCCGTCGCGCGCCAGCCCCTCGATGGTCACCACGTCGGCACCGTCGACCTGGGCCGCGAGGATCGTGCAGCTCTTGACCGAGCGGCCGTCGACGTGCACGACGCACGCCCCGCACTGGCTCGTGTCGCAGCCCACGTGCGTGCCCGTCAACGACAGGTGCTCGCGCAGCAGCGTGACGAGCAAGGTGCGGTCCTCGACCTCGGCCGAGACGTCCTTGCCGTTCACCGTCATCGAGACGTTGACGGTCATGGGCGTGCTCCCCCTGTGCGGCGCTTCGACTGCACTGCGATGCGAGCCGGCGCCGCCGTTGGCGAGCGCGCTCGTCGCACGAGATCTGGGAGTGTCCTGTCCGACACCCTGCCCGTCAAGGCGTCCCGGCCAGCCCGGATATTGCACCAGAATACGCTCGAGGTCGTGGCTCGCTCGACCGTTGCCGCCAGTGTCTCGCGTCTCGGAACAGGTATCAGCGTCGTTCGCAGGTCCGGATTCGGCCGGCCTCGTCGAGCTCGATGCGCTCGCCGGCCGCGCATCGACGCCCATTCGCCTCGAGCGGGCGGGCGAGGGTGCACTCGCGCAGGCGCCCGTCGCGCGCGAGCTCTGCGCGCTCGCCGTTCGCGCAGTGCACGGTGAGACCCGCCCGGGTCGAGAGCGCGTGGACGCCGTTCAGGTCGCAGGACTTCACGCCGCCGCCATCGGGATGGAACTCCACGCCGGGGTTGCAGTTCAGCGAAGCGCGCGCCGGCGCCGCACCGGCGAGCAGCGCGCCAAGCGCCGCGCACCTCAGGATCGATCGAATCGCATCATTCACAGCGCGGGCGCCTCGCTCTCCACGTTCCGTGACGACGGTCGGATACTATAAGGGCAGCGGAGGCGAGATCCCTCCCCCCACCGAGGACCGCCGAGCCCATGCGACGTCAACGCCGTGCGAAGATCATCGCCACCCTCGGCCCCGCCACGTCGAGCGCCGAGAGCATCCACACGCTGTTCCTCGCCGGGGCGGACGTGTTCCGGCTGAACTTCTCCCATGGCACGCAGGAGGACCACCGGGAACGGATCGGAATCATCCGCGACGTCGAGCAGAGCACCGGCCGACCGATCGCGGCCCTGCTCGACCTGCAGGGACCGAAGCTGCGGGTCGGACGCATGCACGGCGGCGGCCCGGCGATGCTCGAGCCGGGCAAACGCCTGCGCCTGGATCTCGACCCGGAACCGGGAACCGCGAAACGGGCGCCGTTGCCGCACCCGGAGGTGTTCGCGGCCTTGATGCCGGGCACCCAGCTGCTGATCGACGACGGGCGGATCCGGCTCGAGGTCGTGAGTCACGGTGAGGATCACGCGGAGTGCATCGTGCGCACCGGGGGGGCGCTCACGGATCACAAGGGCGTCAACGTGCCCGACGTCGTCCTCCCGGTCTCCCCGTTCACCGACAAGGACCGGGACGACCTCGCCTACGGCCTCGAGCTCGGCGTGGACTGGGTGGCCGCCTCTTTCGTCCAGCGCCCCGAGGACGTGAGGTCGCTCCGCGAGCAGGTCGCCGGCCGCGCCCTGGTGATGACGAAGCTCGAGAAGCCCGCAGCGATCGAGCACCTCGAGGAGATCGTGGCGCTGTCCGACGGCGTGATGGTCGCCCGGGGCGATCTCGGCGTGGAGCTTCCGCCGGAGGACGTCCCCGCCGTGCAGCGACGCATCGTGCGCGAGTGCCGCACAGCGGGTCGGCCGGTGGTGGTCGCCACGCAGATGCTCGAATCCATGGTGAGCGCTCCCGTGCCCACCCGCGCCGAGGCCTCCGACGTCGCCGGAGCCATCTACGACGGCGCCGACGCGGTGATGCTCTCCGCCGAGACGGCGGTCGGCAAGTATCCGCGCGAGGCGGTGGAGATCATGAATCGGATCATCTGCAAGGTCGAGGACGATCCCATCTATCACAGCGGTGTGAAGGCGAGCCTGCCGCCGCCCCAGCCGACCACGGCGGACGCGATCTCGGACGCGCTCCGCCACGTCACCGATGCGCTGCCGATCGCGGCGACGGTGACCTACACGAGCTCGGGATTCAGCAGCCTGCGCGCCGCGCGCGAGCGCCCCGACGCGCCGATACTCAGTCTCACGCCGAGTCTCGCGACTGCCCGTCGCCTCGCGCTCGTGTGGGGCGTGCACTCGGTGCATGGCGAGGGCGTCCAGCACGTCCAGGAGATGGTGGACGTCGCGTCGCGGGTCGCCCTCGAGGAGGGCTTCGCCCAGCAGGGCGAGCGGCTCGCGATCGTCGCCGGGATGCCCTTCGGCGTGTCCGGGACCACCAACATGCTGCGCATCGCCAAGGTCGACGAGATGCCCGAGGGCTGACCCGGCACCAGGCGCAGACACCCGGCGGCGGCAACACCCATTTAGAAGGCCCCGAAGAACGCCGCCACCAGCATCACGGCGAAGACCCCGGCGAACGCGAGCAGCACGTTCGACACGGCTCGCTCGCGACCTCGCAGCGACAGCGCGACCAGCGTCAGGACGGCGATGATCGCGAGCAGCGTGAAGACGATCCGCATGACTCTCGCTCAGACTGGCACACTGCAGGCACGGGCGGCGCCGCGCTCGCGCCGCGCGCTGGTGTGGTGCCCCACGGATGAGTGGGCATTTTTCGGCGAGCTATCCGGCGTGTCTGGCAAGGCGCGCCGAGGAGCGATAGCCGCCGCTATCGCGACGAGGCGCAACGAAGCCAGGCGCGTCGGGAGCCGGCGACAATGCCTACTTGTCTGCGGGTCACCACACTAGCCGCCGTCGAGCAGGCCCGCGAGTCGTTTGGGCGGCAGGTAGCCGGGGACGACCGAGCCGTCGTCGAGGACGAAGGCCGGCGTGCCTCGGATGCCGACGAGCTGCCCCGCCTCGTAGTGGGAGGCGACCGGGTTCTCGCACTCGCGGGGCTCGACCGGCCGGCCCGCCTTCGCCTCACCGATCGCCTCGTGCGGATCCTCCGCACACCAGACGGACACGGTCTTGTCGTAGGATTGCGACGGGATCCCCGCGCGGGGGAACGCTGCGTAGCGGACCGTGATCCCGAGCGCGTTGTAGCCGGCCATCTCCTCGTGCAGCCGGGCGCAGTAGGGGCAGTCGACGTCGGTGAACACCGTGACCACGTGCCGCGGCTCCTCGGGCGCGAAGGTGATGAGAGAGGATTCGGGAATCGTGCCCATCACGCTCAGCCGGCTCGAGCGGCGCGACTCCTCGGTGAGGTTCCGGCGCCCCTCGACGTCGATCATCTCGCCCTTGCGGATGACGAAGCGCCCGTCCTCGGAGACATAGAGGACGTGGGCGCCGACCATGACCGCATACAGGCCGTCGACGGGGGTCTCCTCGATGCGCTCGGGCTCGAGGTCGGGCAGCGTGCGGGCGAGGGCGTCGCGGATGCGCTGCTGCGGGTCATCGCCGTCGGCAGCGCCGGCGGCGGGGACCGCGACGAGAGCCAGCGCGGCGAGCGCGGCGGAAAGATATCGCATGGTCTCGGGCGCTCCGTCCGCCGGTTTGTGACGCACAGCATATCTCAGGCGCCCGCCCCCGCGAAGCGCCGCCCGGCGGGCGGGCCGTGCGCTATAGTCGTGGACGTCCCCCGCGACAGGAGAACGCCTTGCTCGCAGCCGCCGACGCCCGCGAGATGCCGGACCGCACGCTCGCGCTCGAGGAGGTGGTCTCGGCCCTGCGAGAGGACGGCTTGCTCGGCGACCGCGAGGTCCAGCGGCTGCGCTTCGTCGCCCGGGAGGCGGACGGCCCGCCGGAGCATCCCCTCGCGGTGGTTGCCGACCAGGGCTTCACCAGCGCCGCCGATCCGCGGCTGAAGCTCGATCTGGAGAACCTCACGCGCTGGCTCGCCGAGCGCACGGGCCTCGAGTACCACCGCATCGACCCGCTCAAGGTGGACGTCCACGCGGTCACCGGCGTCATCAAGCGTGCCTACGCGGAGCGCTTCAACATCCTGCCGGTCGCCGTGCGCGGCGAGCGCGTGTCGGTCGCCACCGCCGAGCCCTACGTGCGCGAGTGGCAGCGCGAGCTCGAGCTCACCACCGGTCTCACCCTCGAGCCGGTGCTCGCGAACCCGGAGTCGATCCAGCGCTTCCGCGCCGAGTTCTACGTCGTCAGCCGCTCGATCGTCGGCGCCGTCAAGGACGCGAAGTCCGCGCCTGTCGCCGGGGCCAGGGACCTCGAGCAGCTCGTCGAGCTCGGCCGCCGCGGCGAGCTCGACGCCAACGACCGTCACGTGGTCAGCATCGTCGACTGGGTGCTCCAGTACGCCTTCGAGCAGCGCGCGAGCGACATCCACCTCGAGCCTCGCCGGGACGAGGGCAACATGCGCTTTCGGATCGACGGCGTGCTGCACCTCGTCCATCAGATCCCCTCTCCGGTGCTCGCGGCGGTCACCAGCCGCCTCAAGGCCCTCGGGCGCCTCGACGTCGTCGAACGGCGGCGGCCCCAGGACGGACGGCTGAAGACCAAGTCCCCGGGCGGACGCGAGGTGGAGATGCGCCTCTCGACCATGCCGACGACCTTCGGCGAGAAGCTCGTGCTGCGGATCTTCGATCCGGACGTGCTCGTGAAGTCGTTCGCCGATCTCGGCTTCACCGACCGCGATCACACGCGCTGGGAGGAGATGACGAGCCAGCCGCACGGCATGATCGTGGTCACGGGCCCGACCGGCTCGGGCAAGACGACCACGCTGTACTCCGCGCTCAAGCGCCTCGCGCGGCCCGAGCTCAACGTGTGCACCATCGAGGACCCGATCGAGCTCGTAGATCCGCTCCTCAACCAGATGTACGTGCAGCACAACATCGGCCTCGACTTCGCCACCGGCGTGCGCACCCTGCTGCGCCAGGACCCGGACATCATCATGGTCGGGGAGATCCGCGATCGCGAGACCGCGGACGCCGCGGTCCAGGCCGCCCTCACCGGCCACCTCGTGCTGACCACGCTGCACACCAACGACGCGCCGTCGAGCATCACCAGGTTCCTCGACCTCGGCGTCCCACCCTACCTCCTGAAGTCCTCGCTCCTCGGCATCGTCGCCCAGCGGCTCGTGCGCACCCTGTGCCCGCTGTGCAAGGAGCCGGCGAAGATGGATCCCAACACCTGGCAGGGCCTGACCACGCCGGCTCGCATCCCGCTGCCCGAGTCGGCCTTCGTCGCCACCGGCTGCGACGAGTGCCGACACACCGGCTACAAGGGACGCGCCGGGGTCTACGAGATCCTCCAGGTGAGCGACGGCATCCGCAGCGCGATCACCGCCCAGACCGACCTCACCGCGCTGCGCCACATGGCCCTGCGCGAGGGCATGGTGCCGCTGCGGGTGAGCGGCGCGCTCAAGGTCCGCGAGGGGCTGACCACGCCGGAGGAGGTCTTCACCGTGGTCCGCGACGAGTAGCGCCAGCCGCGCCGACGGCCGGGGTCCCAACTCTGATCGGTGAGATCAAGCCCAGGTACCTGTTCCGAGAACACGCTCGAGGTCGTGACGCGATCGGCCATCTCGCGACCGTGCGCGTAGAAATGGGGACATGTTCCTTTTCGCGGATGCGAAAAGGAACATGTCCCCATTTCTATCCGAGCCCACATGGACGTGTTGACGGCGGGTCGCGAGATGGCCGACCGAGTCACGACCTCGAGCGCGCTCTTCGAGCCGCCTAGCCGCGGGGGTGATGGCGCTCGTGCAGCCGACGCAGGCGCTCGCGGGCGACGTGGGTGTAGATCTGGGTCGTCGAGACGTCCGCATGGCCGAGGAGCATCTGCACCACGCGCAGGTCCGCGCCATGGTCGAGCAGATGCGTGGCGAAGGCGTGGCGAAGCGTGTGCGGCGAGAGCGCGCGCCCGATGCCGGCGCGGGCGGCGTAGCGCTTCACGAGCTGCCAGAACGCCTGGCGGGTCATCGCCCCGCCGCGGGCCGTCGGGAACACCGCCTCGCTCGCGCGCGGCCCGAGGATCGCGCCGCGCGCCTCGGCGAGGTGGCGCTCGAGCCAGGCGACGGCCTCCTCGCCGAGAGGCACGAGCCGCTGCTTGCCCCCCTTCCCGGTGATCCGCACCAGGCCCTGGCGCAGATCGGTCTCGTCCATGCGCAGCCGGACCAGCTCCGAGACCCGTAGTCCGGTGGCATAGAGCACCTCGAGCATCGCCCGATCGCGAAGACCGAGCGGCCCCTCGACGTCCGGCGCGGCGAGGAGGGCCTCGACCTCGGCCTCCGAGAGCGATCTCGGCAGTGGCCTGCCGAGGCGCGGCGCGCTCACCCGCGCGCAGGGATCCTCGGCGACGCGGCCCTCGCGCACCTGCCAGGCATAGAAGCGGCGCAGCGCCGACAGGCGCCGCGCCGCGGTTCGCGGCGGCGCAGCCGCAAGGCTCGACAGGTACTCCAGGACGTTCGCGCGCGAGGCGGCGCCGAGCGCCGGTGCGCGCCCTGCGAGCCAGCGCGAGAAGTGGCTCAGGTCCCGGCGATAGGCTGCGAGGGTGTTGTCCGAGAGCCCGTGCTCCATCCACAGCGCGTCGGCGAAGGCCTCGATGAGCTCCGCGTCGGCGGCGCTCGCGGGCTCGATGCGCGCCGGGCGCACGGCGCGCTCAGCGCTCGCGCGACGCCCTGCGGCGTCCCGTGGCGTCCGCGGGCCCTAGCCCGGATGTCTCACCGATCCGCGGGATGATCGCGCGGCACCTTGGATTCACGCGAGTCCATGGCAGGGAGTGCTCCCGGCACTCCCACTGCATTCCCGCCATCCATGGCGGTCAGTGGACGCGGTAGGACGAAGCAGGAGCTCGAGTCGAGCGAAACCGGCGAGCGCTCGCCGTACGGGCCGTATTTCCAAGCTCGCGGGATTCGCCATGGATTCAAGGGACAAGCGAGGGCCCGTGAGATCGGTGAGATATCCCGGCTAGCCGTGACGGTCCCACCGGGCTGGCGTCGACGCCGCAGGGGCGAGTCTCCGCTCACCGGAACGGCTCGGCGCGCAGCGCCGGCAAGCCGTCCGAGCCGCTCTCGGCGGCGAGCGCCGCGCGGATCCCGGCCGCGTCCGCTGCGAGTCCGGCGCGCGCAGCGGCGCCGGCCGCGAGCCGTCGCGCCACACGGGCGTCCTCGCCGGCGAGACCGAGGGCGGCCTCGAGGTAGGCGCTCGCGGCCTGCGCGTGCTCGCCGCCGACCGCGTGGAGCTCGCCCCGGTGAAAGACGAGCACCGCCGCGCGCCGCGCGTCGACCTCGGTCCGGGCGAGCGCGTCGATCAGCCGGCCAGCCTCTTCGGTCGCGCTGCCGGCGAGCAGCTCGGCGAGCGTCGCCACGCACGCGTGCCAGAGCGGCGTCGGTGCCTCGACGCCGGGCGCGAGCGCCGGGAGCAGCGTCTCGACCGCCGCCCCGGCGAGCCCGATGCGCGCGAGCGCGTGAGCGTAGGCGGGTCGCCAGAGCGCCGAGGCGGGCACCGCGGACGCTGGCGCGTCCGGCGCCAGTGCTCCGGCGGCCTCGTAGCGGCCGGCCGCGACGAGGTCGATGATCAGGACGGGCCGAACCGACTCGGGGATGGCCTCGAGACCGTCGACCGTGCGCGAGGCGGTCCACAGCACCGCCGCGGCGCGGCGGCCCTCGGGCTCGGCGCCGACGAGCTCCGCATAGCGCAGCCCCGCGGCTTCGCGCACCGCCTCGCGGTCCGCGCGCCGCGCCACGAAGGCGAGCAGGGCGCGTGCGGCGACCGGATCGTCGGCCGCGCGCTCGGCGCCGAGGACGAGCCAGTCGTCGTAGCGCCCGACCAGGAGCTGACGCTCGTTCGCGGCGCGCCTCGCGAGCGCCTCGTAGGCGGCCCAGAGCGCGTCACCGTCGGCCCGCGCGAGCAGGCCCGGTGCCTGGCCAGGAGGTTGCGCCAGCGCGTTCTCCAGGGCGACCGCCTCGAGGTCCGGATCGCGCCGGTCGCGAGCGACGCGGGCCACCAGGGCCCACGCCTGATGGCGCTCGGCGGCGCTGGCGCCCGCGACATCGGTCACCTTGCCGGCCGCCGCGAGGAAGCCCCGGGGATCGGCCTGGCGAGCGTCGGCGACCGCGGCGAGGCGCACCAGCGCCGCCTCGGTGCCCTCGACGCCGTCGAGGAAGAGCAGCACCTCCTCGAGGTGGCCGTCGAGGAGCAGGAGGCGCGCCTCGAGCAGCGCCGCCCCGTCGCCATCGGCCGGGTGCGCTTCGCGGTAGCGCGCGAGCGCGCCGCGTGCCCCCTCGGCGTCGCCCGCCTCGAGCAGCGCGCGCACCTGCAGCCGGGACCAGCGCGCCCGCGCGCTCACGGTCCCCACCGGCAAGGCGAGGAGCCCGTCGAGGATGCGCAACGCGCTCTCGGGGTCGCCGAGGGCGCGATGCGCCTCGGCGCCCGCCTCGTCGGCGGCAATGCGAAGACGCGTCTCGAGGGCTTCGGGGTAGGCGCTGCGCCGCTCGAGCACCGCCCGCCAGGCGCGGCGCGCGATCAGCCACTCGATGCGGTCGATCTCGAGATCGGTCCAGGCCGCGGAGCCAATGGCGCTCTGGCGCTGTCGCGCATCGATGACGCGCTCGACGAGCGCCTCGGCGCCGAGGCGCTCGAGGCCGGCCACCTCGGACCGTGCCGGGCCGGCCGAGAGCGCCAGTGCCGCCGCCGCGAGCGCGGTGAGGAGAGCGACGCGCGCGCGGCCGCGCGTGTCGCCGGCGAGACCGATTGCGGGCGCGTTCGGCGCGGCCACCCGGTCGCGGCCCGCCGCCGGCGAGCCGTGGATCAGATCTTCTCCTTGATCCGGGCAGCGACCCCGGTCCGCCCGCGCAGGTAGTACAGCTTGGCGCGCCGCACGTCACCGCGGCGCTTGACGGTGATCTCGTCGATGAGGGGGCTGTAGGTCTGGAAGACCCGCTCGACGCCCTCTCCGTGGGAGATCTTTCGCACTGTGAACGAGGAGTTCAGGCCCCGGTTGCGCCGCGCGATGACGACGCCCTCGAAGGCCTGCAGCCGCTCGCGGGAGCCCTCGGTCACCTTGACCTTGACCGTGACGGTGTCTCCCGGCGCGAACTCGGGAACGTCGCGCGTCATCTGCTCGTCTTCGAGCTGGCTGATGATGTTGCTCATGGCACTCACCCTCGGTGCACCCGACCGTTGCCGCACGCGACACCGCGTTCGGCGATGATTTCTCCGAGCAGCTCGCGCTGCTCGCCGTCCAGCGCAGCAGCCGCCAGCAGGTCCGGCCGCCGCAGCATCGTGCGCCCCAGCGCCTCCTTGAGACGCCAGCGGCGGATGGCCTCGTGGTCCCCGCCGAGCAGCACCGGCGGCACCCGAAGCCCGTCGACCGTCTCCGGCCGCGTGTAGTGCGGGCAGTCGAGCAGCCCGCCCGCATGGGAGTCCTCGGCCGCCGAGTCCGCGTGGCCGAGTGCTCCCGGGACCAGCCGCGCGAGCGCGTCGACCAGCGCCATCGCAGCGATCTCCCCTCCGCTCAGGACGAAGTCACCGAGCGAGAGCTCCTCGTCGATGCGCGCCTCGACCACGCGCTCGTCGATCCCCTCGTAGCGGCCGCAGACCAGCACCAGGGCGCCCGAGCGCGCGAGCGCGGCGACGCGCGCCTGTTCCAGCCGCCGCCCCTGGGGCGAGAGCGCGATACGCCGCGCGCCCTTCCCTGCCCGATCCTCACCGGCCCGCCGGCTCGCCTCGTCGATCGCGGCGACGAGCGGCGCATAGCACATGACCATGCCGGGCCCACCGCCGTAGGGCCGGTCGTCGACGGTGCGATGCCTGTCCGTCGCGAACTCGCGCGGGTCCACCGCGTCGATCGCCACCAGGCCCCGCTCCACCGCCCGGGCCGTGACCCCACCGTGGGTCAGCGCCGCGAGCATCCCCGGGAACAGCGTCACCACGACGACCCGGAGCGCCGGGCGCTGCGCCACACCGCCGTCCCGGCCCGCGTCCTCCACCTCGCGCCTCCTGGAGCCTCGATGGCGACCTGCCGGTTCCCGCAGGTGACGCCTCGGTGCGAGTCGGTCTCGCGCTGCGCCCCGTTCCTGGTACGGCGCTCAGTCCTCGACGTTCCAGTCCACCTCGATGGAGCCGGCCTCGAGGTCGACCCGGCGCACCACGCGGCCCGGCAGGTAAGGCAGGAGCCGCTCGCGCTCGCCGCCGACCACCAGCACGTCGTTGGCGCCGGTCTCCATCATCCGCACGACCGTCCCGAGCCTGGCGCCTTCGACGGTGCGCACCTCGAGACCGATGAGGTCCGTCCAGTAGTAATCGCCGTCCTCGAGCTCGGGGAGCGCGTCGCGCTCGATCCCGATGTCGCGTCCGCTCAGGGCGCCGGCGGCGTCACGGTCGCCAAGACCCTCGAGCCGCGCCACCAGCCCGGCCCCATGGACGCGCCCCTCGGCCACGCGGTGCTCGGTCCAGTCCCCCGGCGCGCCGATCAACCAGGTGGCGTGGTCCAGGAGCCCTTCGGGCGGGTCGGTATCGGAGCGGACCCGTACCCAGCCGCGCACGCCGTAGGGTCCAGCGATCCGCCCCACCGGCACGACCTCGCGCGAACCCGGCGACCGCGACCTCGGGGCCACGCCGCCTCCGAGCCTCAGGCCTCGGCCTGCGCCTCGGCGACCTGGTGCTGGCGCAGCAGCTTGCGCACGGCGTCGGTGGTCTGGGCGCCGTTGGAGCACCAGTACTCGACGCGCTCGCGATCGATGCGCAGGCGCTCCTCGTTCTCCACCGCGATCGGGTTGAAGAAGCCCAGGCGCTCGATGAACCCGCCGTCGCGAGAGTTACGGCTGTCCGTGACGACCAGGTGGTAAAAGGGGCGCTTCTTCGCGCCCGTGCGCGAGAGCCGGATCTTGACCATGTGACAAACGCGTCCTAGCACGCTAAAAGGCGGGCATTGTACGCGGGCGCCGCACCACGGTAAAGATCCGCGGCTGCCTCCGAGCCCGGTCCTCAGCCCATGAACCCGGGCGGCATCGGCCCCTTCATGCCCCCGCCCATCCCCTGCATCATCCGCGCCAGCCCGCCCTTCTTGCGCATGCGCTTCATCACCTTCTGCATCTGGGTGAACTGCTTGAGCAGACGGTTCACGTCCTGGACCTGGGTGCCCGAGCCGTTCGCGATGCGGCGCTTGCGCGAGCCCTTGATGACCGCGGGGAAGCGCCGCTCGTGGGGCGTCATCGAGCTGATGATGGCCTCCATGCGCACGAACTGGCGGTCGTCGACCTGGCTGCGCACGTTGTCCGGCAGCGCGCCGGCGCCGGGGAGCTTGTCGAGCATGCTCGTGACGCCGCCCATGCTGCGCATCTGGCGGAGCTGATCGGCGAAGTCCTCGAGGTCGAACTGCTTTCCCTTCTTGAGCTTGTGAGCGAGCTTCTCCGCCTTGTCGCGATCGACCTTGAGCTCGGCGTCCTCGATGAGGCTGAGCACGTCGCCCATACCCAGGATCCGCGAGGCCATCCGATCCGGGTGGAAGGGCTCGAGGGCGTCGGTCTTCTCGCCGACGCCGAGGAACTTGATCGGCTTGCCGGTGATGTGGCGAATGGACAGCGCGGCGCCGCCGCGGGCGTCGCCGTCCGCCTTGGTGAGCACCACGCCGGTCAGCGCGAGCGCCTCGCCGAAGGCGCGAGAGGTGTTCGCAGCGTCCTGGCCCGTCATGCTGTCGACGACGAACAGCGTCTCGACGGGATCGATCGCGGCGTGGATCCGCCGCACCTCGTCCATCATCTGCGCATCGACGTGGAGCCTGCCGGCGGTGTCGACGAGGAGCACGTCGACGAAGCGCCGCCGCGCCTCGGCCACCGCCGCCTCGGCGATCGCGACCGGGTCCTGGCCGGCGTCACTCCCATGGCACGGCAGGCCCAGCTCGCCGGCGAGGGTCGCGAGCTGCTCGATCGCGGCCGGACGGTGCACGTCGCAGCTCACCACCATGACCGACTTCTTCTGCCGCTCGTTGAGCCAGCGCCCGAGCTTCGCCACGGTGGTGGTCTTGCCCGCGCCCTGCAGCCCTGCCAGCAGGATCACGGCCGGCGGGGGCACGTTCAGCGCGAGCTCCTCGCCGGCGCCCATGAGGTGCTCGAGCTCCTCGCGGACCACGCGCACGAGCTCCTGCCCGGGCGTGAGGCTCTCGAGCACGTCGCGTCCGACCGCGCGCTCGCGCACCCGCTCGACGAAGTCGCGCACCACCGGCAGCGCGACGTCCGCCTCGAGCAGCGCGGTGCGCACCTCCCTGAGCGTGTCCTTGATGTTGTCTTCGGTGAGGCGGCCGCGGCCGCGCAGGCCGTCGAGCGCCTTCGACAGGCGCTGGGTCAGGTTCTCGAACACCGGTCTGGCTCTCGTCGTGTGCGGGTCCGTGCGCGGTCGGTACGACCACCGCGCCGCCCGGGGGCCCCGGAGGCCCCGATCTTAGCGGATCGGCGCCCGAGGCGGCGCGCCGCGGCTGGCACCGGGCCCCGCTCACTTGGCATGATGGCGGTCGCGGGTCCGCCGCGCCGGCGCGGAGTCCGCCCGGAGCCCCGACGCGCGACCGGGGCGCGCACCGCCTGAACGTGGCGCCCACATCCGCTCATACCCGCCAGGCTGCCCCTTGTCGATTCTCGTCCCCTCCGTGCTCGCCATCGCGCTGTACGCCGTCGCCAGCGCCGCGCTCGGGCGTCACCTCGACCCCGCCCGGGAGCCACCGGTACGCTGGGCGGCGGTCGCCGTCCCGGGCGCGGCCGGCGCGCTCGCCCACGGCGTCGCCCTGTCCCAGGCCGTGCTGGCCGCCTCGGCGCTGCGCATCGGGGTCTTCGAGGCGGCTTCAGCGATGTGCTGGGTCGCGGTGCTGGCGCTCCTCGTCGGCCCCCTCGCCCGCACCCTGCGGGATCTCGGGCTGGCGGTGATGCCGCTCGCAGCGGTGGCCGTCGCCCTCGCTGCCCTGTGGCCGGCCGGCACGGCGCTGCCGACGGACGGTGGGCTCGGGACCCGGCTCCACGTGCTCCTGTCCATCGGGGCGGCCGCCTCGCTCATCCTCGCCGCTTGCCAGGCGGTGCTCCTCGCCGTGGACGAGGCTCGACTCGCGGGCAAGCGCGCCCTCGGGCCGCCCGGCGTGGCGCCGGCGCTCCGCGTCCGTGAGACGCTGCTGTTCCAGACCCTGTGGGTCGGCTTCTTCCTGCTGTCGCTGAGCCTCGTCAGCGGCGTGATGTTCGTCGACGACCTGCTCGGGCAGCACCTCGCTCACAAGACCGTGCTGTCCATCGGCGCCTGGCTGGTCTTCGCGGTGCTGCTGTGGGGCCGCGTGCGCCACGGCTGGCGCGGGCGCACGGCGACGCGCTGGACCCTCGGCGGCTTCGCCCTGCTCGGGCTCGCGTACTTCGGCAGCCGCGTGATCCTCGAGGTCGTCCTGGAGCGAAGCTGGCACGGGAGCTGAGCGCTCGCGGAGACCCGACACGGGTGCTCGCGGCGAGGCGGGCGCTTGACAGCGACCGGGACGAGCACTGAACTTACCCGCAGGGCGCCTCGCCGCCGGAGGCGCACCGACGGATCCATGGGCGAGCTGCCGACCACCGCCGGGCCTTCCTGCGCCACCCGCCACCGTTGAGCGACGTCCCCCTAGGCACGCTGCTCGGGCTCCTCGTCGGCTGCCTGATCCTGTCCGGCTGCTTCAGCGGCTCGGAGACGGCGATGATGTCGCTCAACCGCTACCGGTTGCGCCACCTCGCACGCCACGGCCACCGCGGCGCGCGGATCGCCGCCCGCCTCCTGGAGCGTCCCGACCGGCTCATCGGGCTCATCCTGCTCGGCAACAACTTCGTGAACATCCTGGCGACCTCGCTCGCGACCATCCTCGCCCTGCGCCTGCTCGGCGAGGCCGGGATCGCCGTCGTCTCGGTCGGCCTGACGGTGGTGATCCTCATCTTCGCCGAGGTCGCGCCGAAGACCGTGGCGGCCCTGTACCCCGAGCGCATCGCGTTCCCGGCCGGTCGGGTGCTCGCGGTGCTGCTCTGGGCCCTCTATCCGTTCGTGGCCGCGATCAACTGGGTGGCGAACGGGCTGCTGCGCCTCGTCGGCGTGGACACGGTCGGCAGCGACGGGGAGCGCCTGAGCCGGGAGGAGCTGCGCTCGGTGGTCAACGAGGCGAGCGGCGTGATCTCGCGACGTCACCGGGAGATGCTCACGCAGATACTGGACCTCGAGGAGGTCACGGTCGACGACATCATGGTCCCGCGCCAGGAGATCACCGGGATCGACCTCAGCGACCCGCTCGAAGAGATCGTCGAGCAGCTCCTGCACAGCCAGTACACGCGGCTGCCGCTCTTCGACAGCGACATCGACCAGCTCGCCGGGGTCGTGCACGTGCGCCGAATCATCGAGCCGCTCAAGCGCGATGCGCTCGACAAGGCTGCCCTCCTCGAGGCAGCGTCGGAGCCCTACTTCGTACCCGCGGCCACGCCGCTGCACACGCAGCTCGCGAACTTCCAGCGCCGCGGCGAGCGCATCGGTCTGGTGGTCGACGAGTACGGCGACATCGACGGGCTGGTCACACTCGAGGACCTCCTCGAGGAGATCGTGGGCGAGTTCACGACCGACCCGGCTGGGTACAGCCCGGACATCTACCCCCAGCCCGACGGGACCTACATCGTCGACGGGGCGGCGAACGTGCGCGAGCTCAACCGTGCGATGCGCTGGGACCTGCCGACCGACGGCCCGAAGACCCTGAACGGCCTCGTCCTCGAGCACCTCGAGAGCATTCCCGAGGCGGGCACCAGCCTGCTCATCGCGGGCTATCCGGTGGAGATCGTCCAGGCGAGCCGCAACGCGGTGAAGACCGCACGCATCAAGCCGGCCATGCGCCAGCCCGAACGCGCCCGGCGCGCGGTCGGCTGAGCGAGATCCGACGCTCAGAGCTGCTCGAGCGCCTCCTCGAGCCGCGCCGCGGGCAGCACCTCGAGCCCGTCGAACGCCCGTCTCGGTCGGTTCCCGGCGGGCACGACGGCGCGCTCGAAGCCGTGCTTCGCGGCCTCCTGGAGGCGCTCCTCGCCGTTCGGCACCGGCCGGATCTCCCCGGCGAGCCCGACCTCTCCGAACACGACCGTGTCCGAGGCGAGCGGCCGGTCGCGGAAGCTCGAGACGACCGCGGCGAGGGCCGCCAGATCGGCCGCCGTCTCACCGACGCGCACCCCGCCGACGACGTTGACGAACACGTCGTGGCCCTGCACCGCGACGCCCGCATGCCGGTGGAGCACGGCGAGCAGCATCCCGAGGCGGTTCTGCTCGAGGCCGAGGGTGAGGCGGCGCGGGTTCGGGGCCTGCGAGTCGTCCACGAGCGCCTGGATCTCGAGCAGCAGCGGCCGGGTGCCCTCGCGCACGACGGTCACCACGCTGCCGGAGACGGCCTGGTCCTGGCGCGAGAGGAAGATCGCCGAGGGGTTGGTGACCTCGCGCAGGCCCTTGTCGGTCATGGCGAAGATCCCGAGCTCGTTGACCGCGCCGAAGCGGTTCTTCACCGCCCTGATCACCCGATAGCGGCTGCTCGCCTCGCTCTCGAAGTAGAGCACCGTGTCGACCATGTGCTCGAGGACGCGCGGTCCGGCGAGGGCGCCCTCCTTGGTGACGTGGCCGACCAGCAGCACCGGCGTGCCACGCTCCTTGGCGAAGCGCACGAGCTGCGCCGCGCTGTCGCGCACCTGGGCCACGCTGCCCGGCGCGGACTGCAGCGCCTCGCTGTAGACCGTCTGGATCGAGTCGACGACGACCACGCTCGGGCGCTCGGCCGCGAGCCGGGCGAGGACCTGCTCGACGCGGGTCTCGGCCAGGAGGCGCAGCCCGTCGAGCGGGAGCCCCAGGCGCTGGGCGCGCAGCACCACCTGGCGCGGCGACTCCTCACCGGTCACGTACAGCGGCGCGGCGCCGCCGCGCTCGCGCCAGCGCGCGAGCACCTGGAGCAGCAGTGTCGACTTGCCGATACCCGGGTCGCCTCCGAGCAGCACCACCGCGCCGGGTGCGAGCCCGCCACCGAGGACCCGGTCGAGCTCGCCGACGCCCGTCGGCGCCACGGCCTCGGCGCCGACCCCGACCTCGGCGGCGTCGAGCACCTCGATCGCGCCGCCGCCAGCCCAGCGACCGCGAGCGGACGCGGCGGGAGCCGCGGCCTCCTCGCCCATGGTGTTCCAGGCGCCGCACTCGGGGCACTGCCCGGACCACTTCGGGGCCTGGGCGCCGCAACTCTGGCACGCGTAGACCAGTCGCGCCCTGGCCACCGCTCAGCCTCGCTCCGCGCCCGCGACGGCGATGACCCGCCCGATGCGCGGGATCTCGGCCACCAGGGTGACGCCGTGCTCGAGCGCCGGGAGCAGGCGCTCGACGATGCTGTCCTCACCGTGGAGCAAGGATTCGAGCGGGGCCACCGAATCGAAGTCACCGGGCTCGTGACGGCCGCGGTGCGGCGAGTCGAGGACGATGGGCGGACCGCCCACGAGCTCGCAGACGGTGACCACAGCGGGAACGGTCCCGAGGCGCACGACGCCTGCCCCGGACCCTACTCGACCACCCGCTCGACGCGCGCGGCCACTCGCGTGACCAGCTCGTAGCCGATGGTGTCGACCTCGGCGGCGACCTCCTCCACGGCGAGCCCCTCGCCCCACAGGACCACCCGCTCGCCGGGGCGCGCATCGGGGCACTCGCGCAGGTCGATGGTCACGAGGTCCATCGACACGCGCCCCACGAGCGCCGCGCGGACGTCGCCGACGAGCACCGGCGTGCCCGAGGGCGCGTGGCGCGGATAGCCGTCGCCGTAGCCGATGGCGGCGACCCCGATGGGCATGTCCTCGGGGCACACCCAGGTCCCTCCGTAGCCGACGGCCCCGCCGCGACGCACGCGCTTCACCGCGACGAGCCGCGTCTCGAGCGTCATCGCGGGACGCAGGCCGAGCTCGGCGCCGGTGCCGCCCGCGAAGGGCGAGATCCCGTAGAGCGCGATGCCGGGCCGCACCCAGTCGCCGCGGGTCTCGGGCCAGCCGAGCGCCCCGGCGGAGTTGGCGGCGCTGCGCTCGCCGGCCAGATCGGCGCAGGCTGCCTGGAAGGCCCGCATCTGCTCGCGGGTGGTGCCGTCGTCGCGGTCGTCGGCGTTGGCGAGGTGGGTCATCAGGACCGGCTGAGCGTGCGCGAGGCGCGCGTGGGCGCCGCGCACGGCGTCCGGTGCGAAGCCGAGCCGGTGCATGCCCGTGTCCACCTTGAGCCAGGCCCGCGGCGGACGCTCGGAGGCGACCGATTCGAACGCGCGGAGCTGATCCCCGTGGTGGACGACGACGTCGAGTCCCGCGCCGGCGGCCGCCTCGATGTCGGCGCCGGTCCACGCTCCCGAGAGCACGACGATCGGCTGCGAGACCCCCGCCGCGCGCAGCTCCAGCCCCTCGTGCACCCGTGCCACGCCGAACCCGTCGGCCCCTGCGAGGGCCGCGGCCACCGTGCCTGCGCCGTGGCCGTAGCCATCGGCCTTGACCACCGCGAGCACCCGCGAGCCCGAGGCGGCCTCGCGCAACCGCGCGAGATTGTGCGCGAGCGCGGCGCGCGACACGAGGGCGCGCGCGGGGCTACGCGCCATGGCTCACCGGTCGGTCACTGCGGATAGCCGGAGGCGTAGGGATCCGGAATGTAGTTCTCGAAGCGCGTGTACTGGCCGAGGAAGGTCAGCACCACCTTGCCGATGGGCCCGTTGCGCTGCTTGCCGATGATGATCTCGGCCTTGCCCTTGTGCTCGGTGTTCTCGTTGTAGACCTCGTCCCGGTAGATGAACAGGATGACGTCGGCATCCTGCTCGATGGCGCCGGACTCGCGCAGGTCGGACATCACCGGGCGCTTGTCGGGACGCTGCTCGAGGCTGCGGTTGAGCTGCGAGAGCGCGATCACCGGGACCTTGAGCTCCTTGGCGAGCGCCTTGAGCGAGCGGGAGATCTCCGAGATCTCGGTGGCGCGGTTCTCCCCGGTGCCGGGCACCTGCATGAGCTGCAGGTAGTCGACCACCACCAGACCGAGATTCTTCTCCCGCTTCAGGCGCCGGCAGCGCGCGCGGAGCTCGAGGGGCGTGAGCGCCGGCGTGTCGTCGATGAAGATGTCGGTCTCGCTGAGGATGCTGAGCGCCGAGGTCAGGCGCGGCCAGTCCTCGTCGGTGAGCCGACCGATGCGCACCTTGTGCTGATCGATACGCCCGAGCGAGGAGAGCATGCGCATGGTGAGCGCCTCGGCGGGCATCTCCATGCTGAACACCGCGACGGCGAGCTTCTCCTTGATCGCCGCCTGCTCGACGAGGTTCATCGAGAAGGCGGTCTTGCCCATCGAGGGGCGGCCCGCGACGATGATGAGGTCCGACGACTGGAGGCCGGAGGTCTTCTCGTCGAGATCGGTGAAGCCCGTCGAGACGCCGGTGATCGGATTGTCGCGGTGGAACAGCATGTCGATGTGATCCATCACATCGACGAGCACGTCCTTGATCGCCGCGAAGCCGCCGCGCTGCGGGGCGCCGTTCTCGGCGAGCTCGAAGACCTTGCTCTCCACCGTGTCGAGGAGCTCGCCGGCGCTGCGGCCCTCGGTGGCGAAGGCCATCTCGCTGATCTCGGCGCCGGTGCGCACCAGCGCGCGCAGCACGGCGCGCTCGCGCACGATCTCCGCGTAGGTCTTGATGTTCGCCGCGCTCGGGGTGTTGTGGGCGAGCTCGCCGAGATAGGCGAGGCCCCCGGCGGGGTCGAGCTGCTCGCGTGCGCCGAGCCACTCGGAGACCGTGATCACGTCGAAGGGCTGGCTGGCGTCGGCGAGCGCGCGCACCGCCTCGAAGATCAGCCGGTGCTCGCGCCGGTAGAAGTCCTGCTCGCCCACCAGGTCGACGACGTGCTCGAGCGCGGTGTTGTCGAGCAGCAGTCCGCCGAGCACGGACTGCTCGGCCTCGACCGAGTGGGGAGGAACCTTCAGCGCGGCGGCGCTCACCCGGGGCGTCGACAGCGGAGCAGGATCGGACATTGATCTCCACGGATCCGGGCGGCGGCGAACGGCGCGGCCCGGTGGCGATCGACTATATCACGCAGACCTCCGAACCCCGCCGGGCCGAGGACGACAATCTGCGCGTCGACGCCGCGGGAGATCGACGGCGTGCGACCGCTGGGAGTCTCAGCCTTCCTCGGTGCTCTCGGGAGACTCGTCCGGCGTGGCCGACTCCTCTTCCTCGGGCGAAGCGCTGTCCTCCTCCTCGCTGGCGTAGTCCTCGGCACGCTCGCCACCCTCTCCCTCGACGATCAGGGTGACCGTCGCCTCGATGCCGGCGTGGATGTGGACGGCGATCGGGTAGGTGCCGAGCTCGCGAATGGACTCGCCCAGGGAGCGGATGGCCGATCGGGTCACCTCGTGTCCCTCGGCGACGAGCGCGTCGACGATCTCGCCCGCGCCGACCGAGCCGAAGAGCTTGCCGCCCTCGCCGGCCTTGTGGCGCACGACAATCGTCGTGCCCTCGACGGCGTCCGCGCGCACCTGCGCCGCTGCGAGCACCTCGGCCTGCTGGCGCTCGAGCTCTGCCCGCCGCTCCTCGAACTCGGCGATGTTCGCCGGCGTCGCCGGCACGGCCTTGCCATGGGGAATCAGAAAATTACGCGCATAGCCAGGACGCACGCGCACGCTGTCGCCCAGCACGCCGAGGTTCTGGACGTTCTCGAGCAAGATCACCTGCATCGACTCATACCTCTCCGGCGAGCCCGGTCGCCACCGCGACCTCCGGGCCACCTCTTCACATCGTCAGCTCTGTCCCGAACCGGCGCGGCCGGCGCGGCCCCGCCAGTCCATCCACGTATCCGACAGCCCCGTCACCGCGAGCGGCACGATGAAGCGGGGCACGAGCACCAGTGCCAGGTACATCGCGGCCAGCCAGCCCCTGGCGACCGAACGCGCATCGACGAACCAGTGCGCGATCGCGATCCCCTGCACGCCGTGCAGGACGATCAGCAGATACAGCAGCACTCCTGGCAGCCCACCTGCGAGCTCCGGCTCGAGCGCGGCCAGGCCCGCCACGACCACCGCGGCATACGATACCCGCCGATCCAGTCGCAGGGCGCGAAACTCGCGTCCGAAGCCACCGGGATTGTCGAGCCTCGCATGCGCCCAGCGCCCGAGGAGCAGCACGCCGAGCACCACGACGACGAACCACGCGACGCTCATGCTCATATTCGGCGCGAAGAACTCGATCATGCGCTCGACCGCTTCCGGATTCGCGCCCGCATCGCGCAGGCGTCGTCCGAAGGTCGCCTCCAGCACGCCGCGCCACCAGCTCGCAGGGTCCGGGGCCGCCAGGTGTAGCACCGTGAGCGCGGCGCCGCCGATCGCGCCCGCCGCGGCGAGCGCCAGGCCCTGGGACCCGCTCGCCCTGAGCACGGCTCCGAGCGCGACGACCGGCACTCCGACCAGCAGCGCGAAGGCGGCCACGCCGTCCACCCCCCCCACCAGCACGAGCGACACGGCGCCCGCGCCGGCCGTGGTCATCGCGAGCACCGCCAGCCCCTCGCGGGGCCCATGGCGGAGCGTGACGAGCGCGACGATGGCGCCGGACACGACGCTCGCGAGCGGCAGCACCAGGCATGCGGCGGCGATCAGCGACGCCTGGACGCGGCCGCGCACCACGAAGGACAGGAAGCCTTCCACGCCGCGGCGTGGCGGGTCCGCCCTCAAAGCGTGCGAAAGGACCGTGCGCCGTCGCGAGAGCCGGCCCGGCCGTGGCTGGCGAGGCGCGGCGGGGCGAGACATGCACGCGCGCACCGGAGCGCGTGAGGGCATGTCGGTCGCGCCCGCAACGCCGCCGGTCCCGTCCGGGGGTTGTCGCGGTGGGCGTAAGGTCCTTTCACACGCTCTCAGTGGGCGTCGCTGTAGGGCAGCAGCGCGAGATAACGCGCGCGCTTGACCGCGGTCGCGAGCTGGCGCTGGTAGCGCGCCTTCGTGCCGGTGATTCGGCTCGGCACGATCTTCCCCGTCTCGGAGACGTAGGACTTCAGGGTGTTGAGGTCCTTGTAGTCGATCTCCTTGACGCCCTCGACGGTGAACCGACAGTAGCGGCGGCGACGGAAGAATCTGGCCATGGGTCTCGTAGCTCCTGTTCGCTAGTGGCTCGACGGGCGCCTCGCGTCCCGCCGACGCCTCAGTCCGTAGCCGCTGGCGCCGTCGCGGGCTCGCTCGCCGCGGGCGCGTCTGCGGCCGGCGCCGCCGCCGGCGCCTCGGCCGGGGGGGCTGGGGCCGGGGCCGGGCGCTCGTCGCGCGAGCGACGCCGCTCGCGTCGATCGTCGTCGTCCTTCTGGTCCTTCTGCTTGGCCATCGGCGAGGGCTCGACGACCGCCTCGGCGCGGCTGATGATCAGATCGCGCAGCACCGCGTCGTTGAACCGGAAGGCGCTCTTGAGCTCGTTGAGGACATCGAGCGAGCACTCGATGTTCATGAGCACGTAGTGCGCCTTGTGGACCTTGTTGATGGAATAGGCGAGCTGGCGGCGCCCCCAGTCCTCGAGGCGATGGATCTTGCCCTCGGCGGACTCGATCATGGAGCGGTAGCGCTCCACCATCGCCGGTACCTGCTCGCTCTGGTCCGGATGGACCAGGAACACGATCTCGTAGTGCCGCATGTGCGCTCCTCTCGGGTCTGCCTCCCGAGCCGGCACGGCCGGTGAGGCAAGGAGTCGGGGCGAGTACCCTCGCCCGGAAAGCCCGCCATTTTAGGGCATCCGATCCTGCGATTCAACGCCGCTTTTCAGATGACGCGCGGCGCCGGCGAGCCGCCCGGCTCCGCACACCAGTGCCACAACGGCGGTGCCCGGTTCGGCGAGGTCTCGGGTCGAGGACCGCGGGGGGCGAACCCCGGGGCTCACCGCGAGGCTGCCAGGCAACGCTGGCGCCGCGCCTCGAACAGGGCGATTCCGGCGGCGACGGAGACGTTGAGGCTCTCCACGGTGTCGCTGATCGGGATGCGCACCAGCGCTGCGCAGCGCTCGCGCGTCAGGCGCCGGAGCCCCTTCGCCTCGCCGCCGAGCACGAGCGCGAGCGGCCCGTCCAGCGCCTCGTCGTAGAGGCTCGCCGGGGCCCGGGCGTCGGCGCCGACCACGTGCACGCCGGCGTCGGCGAGCCCCGCGAGGGCCCGGGCGAGATTGGGGACGCGCACGAGCGGCACCACCTCCGCCGCGCCGCTCGCCACCTTGCGCGCCGCCGCGGTCAGGGTCACGGCCCGCGAAGTCGGTACCAGCACCGCGTGCGCGCCGGCGGCGGCGGCGCTGCGCAGACAGGCGCCGAGGTTGTGAGGGTCGTGGACCTCGTCGAGGGCGAGGACGAGGGTCTCGGGGCCGATCCGCTCGAGGAGCCAGGGGAGATCGCGCGCCGCGTGCCCGGTCGCGCGATGGCGCGCGAGCACGCCCTGGTGGCGCGCCCCGGGTGCGAGCCGGTCCAGGGTGCGGCGCGGCACCCGGTGCACGGCGATGCCGAGCGCGGCGGCACGCGCGGCGAGGCCCTCGGCCCGCGCGTCGCGCCGCGCCTCGAGGATCCAGAGCTCGAGCACGCCGGCCGGATCGTGCTCGATGAGCGAGCCGACCGCGTGCAGACCGTGCACGAGCTCGGTCGCGCGCACCGGTCAACGTCTCCTGCGTCGGCCGCGCCGGACCTTCCTCCGATCCCCGGCGCGGCCGGCGACCGGGGTGAGCGGCTCGAAGTCGATCTTGCGCTCGTCGAGGTCGACCCGGGCCACGCGCACCCGGATCCGATCGCCGAGCCGGAAGGCATGGCCCGAGTGCTCGCCCTCGAGGCGGTGGTGACGCGGATCGAAGTGGAAATAGTCGTGGCCGAGGACGCTCACGTGGACCAGGCCCTCGACGAAGATCCGGTCGAGGGTCACGAACAGCCCGAAGGCCGTGACCCCGCTGACGGTGCCGTCGAAGACCTCGCCGACGCGGTCCTGCATGAACTCGGCCTTGAGCCAGGAAACGGCGTCGCGCGTCGCCTCGTCGGCGCGGCGCTCGGTCATCGACGCGTGATCGCCGATCGCGTGCAGGCGCGCGACGTCGTACTCGAAGGAGCCGCGGGGCGCGCGCGCGAGCGCATGCTTGATCGCGCGGTGCACGAGCAGGTCCGGGTAGCGCCGGATCGGCGAGGTGAAGTGCGCGTACGCCTCGTGCGCGAGGCCGAAGTGCCCGGCGTTGATCGGCGTATAGACGGCCTGGGCAAGCGAGCGCAGGAGCACGGTCTGGATGAGGTAGGCGTCCGGCCGCGCTGCGGCGCGCTCGATGAGCGCCGCGTAGTGCCGCGGCTCGGGCTCCAGACCACCCCCGAGGCGTAGCCCCAGCTCGCCGAGGAACTCGCGGAGCTCGCCGAGCGAGTCCTCGGCGGGGCCCTCGTGGACCCGGTACAGCGCGGGCATGCGCCGGCGCTCGAGGAGCCGAGCCGCGGCGACGTTGGCCGCCACCATGCACTCCTCGATGATCCGGTGGGCGTCGGTGCGCGTGCGCGGGCTGATCGAACGGATCTTGCGCTCGGCGTCGAACTCGAAGGTGCTCTCGACGCTGTCGAGATCCATCGCGCCGCGCCGGCGCCGCGCCTGCGCGAGCGCCCGGAACAGCCGGTAGAGCTCGTCCAGGTCGTCTAGCAGCGCCTCGCGCGCGCGCCGTGCCCGGGCCTTGCGCTCGACGACGATGGCGGCCACCTCGTCGTAGGTGAGGCGCGCATGGGAGCGCATCACCGCGTCGAAGAAGCGCGAGCGTGTCACGCGCCCGTCGCGATCGACCACCATCTCGCAGGCGAGGCAGAGCCGGTCCTCGTCGGGCACCAGCGAGCACAGGCCGTTGGACAGCGCTTCGGGGAGCATCGGGATCACGCGCCCCGGGAAGTACACCGAGGTACCGCGCCTGCGCGCCTCCTCGTCGAGCGGCGTGCCTGGCGCGACGTAGGCGGCGACGTCGGCGATCGCGACGGTCAGCTTCCAGCCGCTGCTCGTGGCCTTGCAGTGCACCGCGTCGTCGAAGTCGCGGGCATCGGCGCCGTCGATGGTCACGAGCGGGAGATCGCGCAGGTCCACCCGGCCGGCCGTCGCTGCCTCCGGGACTTCGGCGCCGAGACCGGCAGCCTGGGCAAGGGCCTCCTCGGGCCAGCGCTCCGGGAGGTCGTAGGCACGCAGTGCGACGTCGATCTCCATCCCCGGCGCCATGTGCTCGCCGAGCACCTCGGTGATTCTCCCGATCGGCGGGGAGCGCCGCGAGGGATGCTCGACGATCTCCGCGACCACGATCTGGCCGTGGGCGGCGCCGCCCGCGTCGGCGGCGGGGATCATCACGTCGTGGTGGATGCGCCGGTGCTCCGGGCGCACGAAGCCGACCTCGCGCTCGCGCAGATACCGGCCGACGACCTGCCGGCTCGCGCGCTCGAGGATCTCGACCACCGTGCCCTCGCGCCTGCCCCGCTCGTCGATGCGCCGGGTGCGACCGACCACGCGGTCGTCGTGCATGAGCGCGCGCATCTCGCGCGGCGAGAGGAAGAGATCCTCGCCGCCGTCGTCGGGGACGAGGAAACCGAAGCCGTCGCGATGCGCGAGGACGCGTCCGCGAACCAGGTCCATGCGCTCGAGGAGCCCGTACTCGCCGCCGCGATTGCCGACGATCTGCCCGTCCCGGGCCATCGCGCGCACCCGGCGGCCGAGCGCATCGAGAGCGTCGTCCTCCTCGACCGCGAGCCCGGCGGCGATCGCCTCGAGAGACATGGGCACGCCGTGCGCCTCGAGCAGGCGCAGAACGTCCGCACGCTCGGGGAGACCCTCCACGCGCACCCAGGGCCGGCGCCCGCCGCCGTCGCGCTGGTCCGGGCGCCTATCGCTCGTTGACAAGGATTTCTCGCGTCTCTAAATTGGTGGTTTGCACATCGCCCGATCACGTCCGTGGGCGGCGCCCCCTTTGCCGAGGTGGCGGAATTGGTAGACGCGCATGGTTCAGGTCCATGTGGGGGCAACCCCGTGGAGGTTCAAGTCCTCTCCTCGGCACCACTCGATCGACGCCTGGTAAGTCGATAGCCGCCGGTGCTGCGCGTGCTCGCGCGCCTTCCGTCAGCCGAGCCCTCGCCGGCGCATCGTGACGCAAGGTTCGGACGCTCAGCGCAGACGCCGCTCCGTCGCCCCCTCGAACAGGTATGCCCGGTCCGGGTCGAACCTCACGCCGACCCGCGCGCCCACCGACGAACGCTCGTCGCCGCGCTCCTCGACGATCAGCTTCTCACCGGTGTCGCAGACGAGGTGCGCGTAGGATACGCCGCCGAGCGCCTCTGCGAGCTCGATGCCGTGGGTATCCCCGTCCCGGTCTATCTCGATGTGCTCCGGACGCAGACCGAACTCGACGGAGCTCCCCGGTGACGGCAGCTGCACGGAGCTCGGGACATCCACCTTCAGGCCGGGCACCGAGACGCCGCCGTCGGCGACCGTCGCGCCGAGGAAATTCATCGACGGCGAGCCGATGAACCCGGCCACGAACCTGTTGTCGGGATCGCGGTACAGATCGAGCGGCGCACCGACCTGCTCGATCTTGCCCTGCCTGAGCACGACGATCTTGTCGGCGAGCGTCATCGCCTCGACCTGGTCGTGGGTCACGTAGATCATCGTCGCGCCGATCTCCAGGTGCAGGCGCGCGATCTCGACCCGCATCTCGACCCTCAGCTCGGCGTCGAGGTTCGAGAGCGGCTCGTCGAAGAGGAACACGTCCGGGCCCCGCACGATCGCCCGGCCGATGGCGACCCGCTGGCGCTGGCCGCCGGAGAGCGCCTTCGGCTTGCGCTCGAGGTAGGGGTCGAGCTTCAGGATCTGGCTCGCCCTCGCGACCTTGTCCCTGATCTCCGCCGCAGGGTGTCCGGTCATCTTCAGACCGAAGCCCATGTTCTGCTCGACCGTCATGTGTGGATACAGAGCGTAGGTCTGGAACACCATGGCGACCCCGCGCTCGGCGGGGTCCATCCGGGTCACGTCCCGCCTGCCGATGCTGATCTGGCCCTCGGTCGTCTCCTCCAGCCCGGCCACCATGCGCAGCAGCGTCGACTTGCCGCATCCGGACGGTCCGACGAAGACGCAGAACTCGCCGTCCTCGATCCGCAGGTCCACCCCGTGGATGACCTGCGAGTCGCCGAAGCGCTTGATCACCTGGTTCAGCGTCACACCGGACATGTCGGGCCGTCCTCGCTGCGTCTTGGCTCGGGTCGGGAGGCTGGCGAGTGACCCTGGTAAAGAGACCGCGGATGGCCTCTCGAGATAGCTCGCGGCGCGACGCCGGCAGCGACCTCCTCGCCGCCGAGGTGATGATCGAGAAGGCCCGGCGAGCCCACCTGCAGCCCGGACGAGTGCACGGGACGGCCGAAGTCCGCGACCCGCTCGAGCACGTCCGCAGCCTTGCCGACGGTTCCGTCCCTCGACGCCCCACCGCCATCGGACTCCCTGCGCATCGGGGATTTGGCGTACCCTTCGCGGACCGTGGCCAGAATAGACGAGCCGGCGGCGACATCTCAATATTCGGAAACCGGAGTCCAGCATTCGGAGCTCTTCGCGCTGGATCCCGTATGGAGGAGAACCATGCGTTCCACGCTGAAGGCGTCCATCGCGGCGCTCGCCACCATGGCCGTGATGGCCGGTGGGGCTCTGGCAGGCAGCCACCAGAAGCTGACCGGCGATCTGATCATCTTCCTCGATACCTCGAATCCGGCGCCGCGGGCGACGATGGAAGCGGCGATCGCGAAGTTCCAGGAGATGCACCCCGAGCTCGAGGTCGAGTCCACGGTGATCGACCGCGAGGCCTACAAGACGCAGATCCGCAACTTCCTGACCGCGAACGCCCCGGACGTGAACACGTGGTATGCGGCGAACAGGATGCGGCCCTACGTCGAAGCGGGACTGTTCGAGGACGTCTCGGACCTCTGGCGCGAAGAGGACATCGCACGCGATCTCGCCTCTACCAAGGGCGCCCTGACGATCGACGGCAAGCAGTGGGGCGTGCCCTACACCTACTATCAGTGGGGCGTGTACTACCGGAAGGACATCTACGAGGAACTCGGCCTCCAGGAGCCCGCTGACTGGGAGACTTTCAAGGCGAACTGCCAGAAGATCGTCGACTCGGGCCGCGCCTGCTTCACGATCGGCACCAAGTTCCTGTGGACGGCCGGCGGTTGGTTCGACTACCTCAACATGCGCACCAACGGATTCGACTTCCACATGGATCTCGCCGCCGGCAAGATCAGCTGGCAGGACGATCGCGTCAAGCAGACCTTCGCCCACTGGAAGGAGCTCATCGACATGGGCGCCTTCGTGGCCAACCACCAGACCTACAGCTGGCAGGAGGCGCTGCCGTTCATGGTCAACGGCGAGGCGGCCGCGTACCTGATGGGCAATTTCGCCGTCGCTCCCCTGCGCGAAGCGGGCCTGACGGACGACCAGCTCGACTTCTACCAGTTCCCGACGATCGATCCGAGCGTAGAGCTGGCCGAGGACGCGCCAACGGACACCTTCCACATCCCCGTGAACGCGAAGAACAAGGACAACGCGCGCGCGTTCCTGCGCTTCATGGTCTCGCCCGAGGTGCAGACCGAGATCAACAACGGCAAGAACCTCGGTCAGCTCCCGGTCAACGCCGCCTCGTCGGTCGACGACGACAAGTTCCTCAACCAGGGCTTCGAGATGCTCTCCTCGAACTCGCCCGGTGGCGTGGCCCAGTTCTGGGACCGCGACGCGCCGGCCGAGATGGCCAAGGTCTCGATGGAGGGGTTCCAGGAGTTCATGGTCAAACCCGACAATCTCGACCGGATCCTCTCCAAGCTCGAGCGCGCCCGCAAGCGCATCTACCGGTAGGAGCCGGGACCGGGCTCTGACCGACGACGCCTCTCCCGCGTGAGCGGGAGAGGCTCATGCCCGAGGGGGACGCGCGCCGATGGCGGACGCACCGGCTACGCCACGATCCGGGGCCAGGACCGTTCCCCGTGGCTGGTGGCACCGAAACCAGCAGACCGTCGCGCCGATCCTGTTCCTCGCGCCGGGCGTGCTGTTCTTCCTCGTCTACGTCATCTTTCCGATCTTCGAGTCGTTCAGCATCTCGCTCTACGAGTGGGATGGGCTCGGGACTCCGAGCTTCATCGCGTTCAGGAACTACGAGGATCTCTACTGGGAGTTCGTCGATCGAGACGCCTTCTACGTCTCGCTGAAGAACAACATCGTCTGGCTGCTCATGTACCTGCTGGCGATTCCGGCCGGGCTGTTCATCGCGCTGTTCCTCAATCAGAACGTCTGGGGCATACGGCTGTACAAGTCGCTCTTCTTCTTCCCCTTCGTCATCAGCCAGGTCGTCGTCGGGCTGGTGTTCACCTGGTTCTACGACCCGACCTTCGGCCTGCTCAACAGCGCCCTGGGTGCCTTCGGTCTCGGCCCGATCAACGTCCTCGGCGACGAGCGATTCGTGACCTACGGGATCATCTTCGCGGGGCTCTGGCCACAGACGGCCTACTGCATGATCCTCTACCTCACGGGGCTCAATGCCGTGGATCCGGAGCAGATCGAGGCGGGCCGCCTCGACGGGGCCAAGGGGCATCGGATGCTCTGGTACGTGGTACTGCCCCAGCTGCGCCCCGCGACCTTCATCGCCTTCGTCGTCACGATCATCGGCGCGCTACGCTCGTTCGATCTCATCTCGATCATGACGGAGGGCGGGCCCTTCGGCTCCTCGCGGGTGCTCGCCTACTACATGTTCGAGGTCTCGCTGTCGGAGTACGGCTTCCGCATGGGCTACGGCGCGGCGATCGCGGTGGTGCTGTTCATCATCATGATGTTCTTCATCACCTACTTCCTGTGGTCGATGTACCGTGACGAGCGGAGGGGTCGCTGATGTTCCCCGCGCCGCTCGAGCGCAGCGGGCCGGCCGCCCGGGTCGCGTACAAGTCGTTCCTGCCGCTCGCGCTGCTGCTGTGGCTAGCGCCCCTCGTCGCCGTCGCCATCTTCTCGATCAAGCCCGACGCCGACTTCACCGCCGGCAACTACTGGGGCTGGCCGTCGACCTTCGAGGGCGCGGCCAACTACGGCAAGGTGTTCTTCGATTCGGACATGCCGCGCTACCTGCTGAACTCCGTCCTCATCACGGTCCCGACGGTGATCGGCGCGGTCGCGCTGTCCTGCATGACCGGATTCGCCCTCGGCGTCTACGGCTTCCGCGGGAACCTGCTGATCTTCTTCATGTTCGTCGCGGGCAACTTCGTCCCGTTCCAGATCCTGATGGTCCCGGTACGCGACCTCACCGTCGAGATGGGCCTGTACAACACCAAGCTCGGTCTCGTGCTGTTCCACGTCGCCTTCCAGACGGGTTTCTGCACCCTGTTCATGCGCAACTTCATCAGGGCGCTGCCAAAGGAGCTGATCGAGGCGGCGAGGGTCGAGGGCGTTGCCGAGTGGCGGATCTTCTGGTTCGTCGTGCTGCCCCTGATGCGTCCGGCAATCGCCGCGCTCAGCGTCCTCATCTTCACC
>CAJIAT010000398.1_pt1 | contig 38906 bp, 31 predicted proteins | sample 9199161 | NCBI WGS metagenome assembly CAJIAT01 (sample SAMEA7708281, study PRJEB35096) | sediment metagenome | biome: marine neritic benthic zone biome [ENVO:01000025]; feature: sediment [ENVO:00002007]; material: shallow marine sediment [ENVO:03000034] sea grass bed [ENVO_01000059] ... | reverse complement strand
TGAAGTACTGGGCGACGTCGAGGAGCTGCGGCGAGTTGGGAAGCGGCATGGGGGTGTGGTAGGCGTTGAGCCGCTCGAGCAGCTCGTCGAGCTCCGGGTCCTCGAGCACGCTCTTGCGGTAGTAGAGCACCTGGCCGTCGGCGTCGTTGAGCACGCCGTAGCTCTCGCCGCCCCACTTGTGCAGGGTCTGGAGCGAGGGCGGCATGTCGTCGTACGTCCACTTCGGGTACTCGCCCGATGCCTGCAGATCGTCAATCGGGTAGCCGAAGCCCGCCGGCACGATGTCCCCGTACCAGAAAGCGCCGACCATGAAGGCGTCGTACTGGCCGGTGCCGTTGCGCAAATCGAGCATCATCTTGGTGTAGTGCTCGGCGAAGGGCAGCTCGACGATGTTGACCTTGCCCCCGGAGAGCTCCTCCCAGACCGGACGGAAGGCGTGCAGGGGGCCGGAGATCCCGCCCTTCGGGCCGCTCGCGTTCACGGTGACCGTGATCTCGGTGCCCTCGAAGGGCTTCTTGCCCTCGCCGAAGGCGGAGCCGAGGTCTGCCTGCGGCACGTTGATGACCGTGTTGTCGTAGTTCGGGCCGAGCAGCAAATCGACGGTGCCGTCGCCCCTCCACTTCACGTTCTGGGCGAGCGCGCTGCCGGCAAGCAGCGTGCACGAGACGGCGGCTCCGAGTAGCCAGGCGCTGTTCTTCGCTCTCATCGAGACCCTCCTCCTTGGTGCTGATCGATATCGGTCGATTCGTTCTTCTTCAGACGTGTCGGCCCAGCGGCGGCCGCGGACCGTCGGCAGGAATTAACGACCCCCGGACGATCGCTTGTCAACCGCGCTTCCCGCCCGCGTCGGGGCCAGGGGCCGCACCGTGCAGGGCGCCGAGGGCGCCGGGCAGCGTCGCGTAGAAGGCGCGGCCGGGCCCGTAGGCGCGCACCAGCTCGGGCTCCGGCGCCACCTCGCACGCCCCGAGAGCGAGGCCGCCGAGGGCCTCGTCGACGCTCGCGAAGACGCCGCCCGCGAGGCCTCCGAGCAGGGCCGCGCCGAGGCCGACGGCCTCCTCGACGTCGACGACCGTGAAGGTCTGCGCGTGCACCGCGGCCTTGATGCGCATCAGCAGCGCGTTGCGGGCGTCCCCGCCGATGGCGACGACGCGCTCCACGGCCGGGGCGCCGTCCATCGCCGCGAGGCTCTCCGCGGCCGCCCAGGCATCGTAGGCGAGCCCCTCGAGCAGCGCGCGGTACAGGGCCGGACGACCGGTCTCCGGGCGCAGCCCGAGGTACGCGCCACGCGTCGCCGGCTCGAAGGACGGCGGCGTGCCGACGCGCATCTGCGGGAAGAACCACACGCCGTCGCTGCCCGGGGGCACCGCCTCGCCGGCGCGGATCAGTGCCTGGTGCGCGGCCCCATCGGCGACCGCATCGCGGAACCACTCGACGCAGGCGCCGGAGGTGGTCATGGCGCCGACCGCGTAGTAGCGCGGCTCCTCGACCACCATCGCGCCCTGGCTGAAGCCCGAGCGCGCGACCTGCGCGTCGAACAGGGGCCGGTCCCGGGCGAGGAGCAGGGCCTCGGCGGTGCCGAGGGAGTCGAGCAGGGTCCCGGAGCGCCAGCCGCCGACCGGCAGCGCGCCGACGATGTGGTCGTGACCGCCGACGCCGACCGCGCAGCTGCGCGGCAGGCCGGTCTCGGTGCTCGCCGCGGCGCTGACCGTCCCGAGGCGGGTGCCGCTCGCGGCGAGGGGCTGGAGCAGCCCCGCCGGCAGACCCAGCTCGCCGAGCAGGTCGTCGGCCCACCGCAGCCGGCCGAGATCCAGCGCGAGCGTGCGCGAGGCGAGGGAGTGGTCCGTGGCGCGCTCGCCGCACAGCCGCCAGGCGAGGTAGTCCGCGATCATCAGCCAGGCACGCGCGCGACCGAAGGCCTCGGGGGCGTTGTCCCGCAGCCAGAGCAGCTTGCACAGGCTGAACATCCGGTCGAGGCGAAGACCCGTCACCTCGAACAGCCGCTCGCTGCCGGGACCGGCCTCGAGGGCGTCCCTCTGGGGCCCGGCGCGCTCGTCGAACCAGGCGACGGCCGGGTGCACGGGCTCGCCCGCGCCGTCCAGCGCGACGCCCGCCTCGCCGACGCTCGCGACCGCGACACCGGCGATGCGCCCCGGGTCGTCGAGCCTCGCGAGCGCCTCGCGGACCGCGGCGACGAGGGCGCCCCAGAGGGCCTGCGGGTCGTGCTCGGCCCAGCCCGGCCGCGGGCGGTCGGTGGGCGTCGGCGCTGCGCCGGCGGCGACGAGGGTCCCGTCCGGCTCGTGCACGAGGGCGCGGATGCGGGTGGTTCCAGCGTCGACGCCGAGGAGCAGCGGGGAGCGGTCCATCAGCAGCTGGCCATCAGCGAGGGCCCGTCAGGCGCGCACTGCACCGAGAGTCAGCCCGCGCACGATGTAGCGCTGGGCGAGCAAGGCGATGATCACCGGCGGAATCATCGCGATCATCTGTCGCACGGCGAGGTACCAGAAGAACACCCCGCGCGTGCCCGCCGTGCCGGACATGTGCACGGGGATCGTGATGGCGTCGCGCGAGGCGATGGCGATGGCGAACAGGAACTCGTTCCAGGCGCGCCCGTAGATGATCAGCCCGGTGGCGGCGATCGCCGGCGCCGCGAGCGGCAGCGAGATCCGCAGGAAGGCCCCGAGGTGGCCAGCCCCGTCGACGAGCGCCGCCTCCTCGAGCTGAGCCGGCAGGTCGAGGAAGGTCTGGCGCAGGATGACCACCACGAAGGGCATGATGAAGGTGGTGTTGACCAGCACCAGCGCGAGGTGCGTGTCCAGCAGCCCGAGGTAGCGCATCACGAGGTAGAAGGGGATCACCGTCGCCACCGGTGGCAGCACGCGCTCGGCGAAGAAGAAGATGGTGATGTCGCGGTTCGGCGGCAGCCGGAAGCGGAACCGCGCGAGCGCGTAGGCCGCGGGCGTCGCGACGATCAGGGCGAGCGCGGTCGCGCAGGTGGCGATGAGCGTCGAGTTGACGAGCGCGGCCTGGGTCTCGGGCACCGCGAGCTCGTCGCGCCAGTTCTGCAGCGTCGGCTCGAAGTGGATCCACGGGATGCCGAAGCCGGTGACCGTCAGCGCCTCGATGGGGCTGCGCAGGCTGGTCGAGAGCCCCCAGAAGATCGGGAACAGGAAGGCCAGCGCGACAACGACGGCGACGAGCGAGGCGAAAGCGTAGCGAAGGGGGCTCTCGTGCGGACGGAGCGCAGGCACGAGGGACCGGCGCAGCCGCGCGCCGAGTCGCCGAGCGTCCGCCTGGTGCGTCGAGCCACCCACCGCCGCCTCCGTCCGGCATGCAGCGAGTGCTTGCCGGTTCCCCGGATAGTGCCGACTATACGCGAGCGCGGCTCGGGCGTAGGACCGGCGCGGGGAAGGAGGCCTGGTGAAGCACGTCGTCTGCGTGGGCGTCGCCGTCGTCGACGCCATCTACTCGGTGCCGGCGATCCCGGCCGAGCCGGTGAAGGTCATGGCGAGCGCCTACGAGGAGGTCGGCGGCGGCATGGCGGCGACCGGCGCGGTGGCGATCGTCCGCCTCGGCGGCTCCGCGGCCATGTGGGCGCGGGTCGGCGCGGACGCGCTCGGCGCGCGGGTGATCGAGGGGCTCGCCGCCGAGGGGGTGGACGCGCGGGCGATTCGGCGCCTGCCGGGCCGCGTCTCGACCCGGGCCACCGTGCTCGTGGACCCGACGGGGGAGCGGCTCCTCGCCGGCTACGCCGACCCCGAGCTCGAGACCGATCCGTCCTGGCTGCCCATGGAGGCGATCGGGGCGGCGGACGCGGTGCTCGCCGATCAGTCCTGGACCGCAGGCGCCGCGCGGACCCTGGAAGCCGCTCGCGCCCGGGGGATCCCGTCGGTCCTCGACTTCGACGGCACCACGGACGCGACGGCACCGGCCCTCGTCGCCCAGGCGAGCCACACGGTCTTCTCCGAGGTGGCGCTCACCCAGCTCACCGGCGAGACGTCCCTCGAGGCGGGCCTCGCCCGGGCGAGCGCCCTGACCGACGGCCTCGTCGGCGTCACCGCAGGCGCCCGGGGCTTCGCCTGGCGCGCCGCGGACGGCTCGCGCGGCGCGGTCCCCGCTGCCGAGGTCGAGGTGGTCGACACCCTCGGCGCTGGCGACGTATTCCACGGGGCCTACGCGCTCGGCCTCGCGGAGGGCATGGACCTCGAGCGCTGCGCCCGCTTCGCCACCGCCGCCGCGGCCCTCAAGTGCACCCGGCCCGGCGGTCGCGCCGGAGCCCCGACGCGCGAGGAGGTCGAGCGCTTCCTCGCCTTGGGTCGGGTGCCGAAGGCCTCGACCTGAGTACGAAGGCAGGAATGTCGATCACTCCCGGGACCGAGTGGAGTTCCCTCCACAATCTGGTGGAGAGACGCGATCCAAGCGGCGCGCCGGACGAGCTCACTGCTATCGACGGATGTGAGGTTCGCGCCCCGTTGCGTCGAATCCACAGCAACTGCAGGCAGTCCGCCGGGTGCGCCCGCGGCGTCGGTTCCAGGGTCGACGGCGAGCGACGCAGAACGAGGCGACGAGCTTGACGTCCATCGCCATCATCATCGGTGGCCTGTTGACGTTCTCGCTCGTCTCCGGGCGGTTGCAGGGCACCGTGCTCACCCCACCGCTGATCTTCGTGCTGTTCGGTCTCGCCATCGGCGCCGGGGGCCTGGGCGTCCTCGACGTCAACCCGGAACACGGGACGATCCATCTCGTCGCCGAGGTGACGTTGATCCTGGTGCTCTTCTCCGACGCCGCGCGCATGGATCTCGGGCGCCTGCGGCGCGACCACGACCTGCCGGTACGGATGCTCCTGGTTGGACTGCCCCTCGCCATCGGGCTCGGGACCGCCGTGGGCGCGTGGGTGTTCCCGGCGTTCTCGCTCTGGGAGGCCGCCCTGCTGGCCGCGCTGCTCGCGCCGACGGATGCGGCGCTCGGCCAGTCGGTCGTGACGGCGGACGGCGTACCGGCGCGGATCCGCCAGGCGATCAACGTCGAGAGCGGCCTCAACGACGGCATCGCCCTGCCGGTGGTGCTGCTGTTCGCCGCGCTCGCGAGCGCACACGCCGGGGGCGGCGGCGCGGGCGAGTGGCTACGGTTCGGCCTGCTGCAGGTCACGCTCGGCCCCGTCGCGGGCGTCGCCATCGGCTATCTCGGCGCGCGGCTGCTCGATTCGGCGATCGAGCGCGAGTGGGTGAGCGAGGCGTTCCAGGGAATCGGCATCCTGTCGCTCGCGCTGCTCGCCTACGTCTCTGCCGAGCTCGTCGGCGGGAACGGCTTCATCGCGGCGTTCGTGGGCGGCCTGGTCTTCGGCAACACGATCCGCCATCCGTGCACGTTCCTGTTCGAGTTCATGGAGACCGAGGGTCAGCTGCTCATGCTGATCACCTTCCTGATCTTCGGCGCGATCCTGCTGCCGGAAGGGCTGGCGCACATGACCTCGACGACGGTCCTCTACGCGGTGCTCAGCCTGACCGTGATTCGCGTGGTCCCGGTCGCCATCTCGCTCGTGGGCGCAGGAGTGCGCGCGCCGACCTGGCTGTTCCTCGGCTGGTTCGGCCCGCGCGGTCTCGCGTCGATCCTGTTCGTGCTGCTCATCCTCGAGGAGTCCGAGGTCCCACACCGGGAGGAGCTGCTCGCCATCACTGTCGTCACCGTCGCGCTGAGCGCGCTGCTGCACGGCGTGACCGCCGCACCGCTGGCGAGACGATATGCGCAGCGCGTCGCCCGCATGGGCGAGTGTGAAGAGATCCGGCCCGTCGCGGAGATCCCGCTGCGCGAAGGGCCGGCCGATATCGGCTCCGCGAGCTGACGACAACGCCGGGCGTGGCGCTCGAGGGATGGAGATCCGGATGACCGGAACAGAAGCTGCTGCTGGTGCGCGACGACGAGCTCGGCAAGACCAGCGAGGAGCAGCGCGCCGGCGAGTCGGACGTCTGGCGGCGTCGCTGCACAACCCCGACTTCTACGAGTACGCGCAGCTCTGCGGCGCCTTCGGTGAGCGCGTGACGGACAGCGCCGGACTCGATGACGCGATCGCCCGGGCCCGCGCGCACGAAGGGCCGGCGCTGGTCGAGATCATGGGAACGGCGAGCTGGTCTGAACCGGGAACGTGTCGACGATCGGGGCCGATTCGGTTCGGTCGGGCCTACGAGAGAGAGAGGGAGAGGAGTACGTGAACAAGGTCAAGATCGCTGAGTGGGGAACGCTCGAGCCGGTCACGCCCACCTACGCGCTGGTCGGGAACGTCGACCTGGTGGTGGTCAAGTGGGACGACGGCTCGGACGTCTCGGTCCTGTACGGGCGGTGCGCGCACCGCGGCGCGCTGATGTCGGACGCCACCATTCGCGGCGAGGACATCATCTGCGGCGTGCACAGCTGGGACTACCGCTACAAGACCGGCGTCAGCGCATACAACAATGCGGAGGTCCTGCACAGGTTCGGCTCCTGGGTGGAGGACGACGGCGTGTGGGTCGACGCGGACGAGATCGCCGCCTGGGAGAAGGAGAACCCGCAGGCCTACGATCGCGACGCCTACCAGGGCCTGTACGCCGACCTGCACGGGACGCCCGAGGAGCCCTACACGGGGTACACCCACGAGCTCGCCGCGCACGGACTCGACAACGTCGGCCACCACGGCCGGGTGGCCGCGATGGGGATCCCGCGCGATCAGCTCCCGCGCTGGGAGGACATCCAGTTCGTGACGGCCCAGCTGCACCGCGTCCCGGCGCTCGACGACGCGCACGTCGGCACCGAGCTCGTCATCGGGCCGAACGCGCAGCGCCCGCTGCGGCTCGAGATCCCGCTGTTCGTCTCGGACATGAGCTTCGGGGCGCTCTCCGAAGAAGCGAAGACCGCGCTCTCGATGGGCGCCGAGCGCGCCGGCACCGGGATCTGCTCGGGGGAGGGCGGGATGCTGCCCGAGGAGCAGGCGAGCAACAGCCGGTACTTCTACGAGCTCGCCTCGGGCCGGTTCGGCTACACCATGGACAAGGTCAAGCAGTGCCAGGCCCTCCACTTCAAGTGCGGCCAGGGCGCGAAGACCGGCACCGGCGGCCACCTGCCCGGGAACAAGGTCGTCGGGCGGATCGCCGAGGTGCGCGGCCTCGAGCCCGGCACGCCCGCGGTCTCACCGCCGCGGTTTCCCGACTGGGAGCACCTCGACAGCTACCGGGAGTTCGCCGCCCAGGTCCGCGACGAGACCGGCGGGATCCCGATCGGGGTCAAGCTGTCCGCCCAGCACATCGAGAAGGACATCGACGCGGCGCTCGAGATCGGGGTCGACTACGTGATCCTGGACGGGCGCGGCGGCGGCACGGGCGCCGCCCCGCTGCTGTTCCGGGACAACATCTCGGTGCCGACCATCCCGGCGCTGGCCCGGGCCCGGCGCCACCTCGACGCCCTCGGTCAGCGTCAGGTCACCCTGATCATCACCGGCGGGCTGAGGAGCCCGGCGGACTTCGCCAAGGCGATGGCGCTCGGCGCGGACGGCATCGCGGTGTCGAACGCGGCCATCCAGGCGATCGGGTGCCTGGGGATGCGCGCGTGCCACACCAACAACTGCCCGGTCGGCATCGCGACCCAGAAGCCGAACCTGCGGGCCCGGCTCGTGGTCGACGAGTCCGCGAAGCGCCTGCAGCGGTTCTTCGAGTCGGCGGCCCACCTGATGCAGGTGATGGCACGCGCCTGCGGGCACTCGCACCTCAGTCAGCTCTCGGTCAGCGACCTGACGACGTGGAACCGGGACATGGCGTACCTGACGGGGGTGTCCTACGGAGGAGTGGTGTCGATCTAGCCCGGATGTCTCACCGATCCGCGGGATGATCGCGCAGGATCTTGGATTTCCAGTGGATTCGGCGAGTACAGGGCGTACTTCCAAGCTCGACGAATCCGCTGGAGATTCAAGGGACAAGCGAGCGCTCGTGCGATCGGTGAGAATCGTCCGGCGACGACGCGGTCCCGGCAGCTTCTCGCAGAGTAGCGACTGCTCTCAGTGCGAGGTTCTGACGAGATACATGGCGATCTCCGACGCAAACAGGAAATGTCCGTTGGCGTTGAAATGCATGTCCCGTTGCAGGTAGAGCTCATCGCCGGACTCGAGGCGATCGCGAAAGGCACCAACCGGATTGACGATCTCGATGCCTTCGCGACCGGCGAACTCGACGAGCGCCCGGTAGGGTTTGTCGACGTCCAAATCGGATGTTTCGAACTCGGAGTATCTGAGCGACTTCTCCAGCTGCCGTGCATCGACTGTCTGCAGTGCCGGCACCAGCGCGACGATCAATCTGATGCCCTTCTCTGACGTCAGCGCTCTCAATTCCCTGAGGTCGTCCAGCATGGCCTCCCAGGCTGCTGACAGCTCGGCCGGATAGTCCTTCAACGCCGGGCTGATATTCGGATCCATCTCATCGAATCCCGCGAGCGAATCCTTGACTCCGATTCTCACGAGCAGCTTGACCAAGGCGCGATTGCTGTTGACGGCATCGACTACCAGTCTATAGAGAGCCGACCTGCCCTCGATGGTCTGCTTCAAGCGCGAGAAAGCACTTCCTCGATCGGAGTCCGATTCGGGTGTCGGGGAGCCTTCCCGCTGACCGTGTTCCGTGTTCTCAGGAGGCAGTCCCTGATCCAACAGGGCGATGTCGTTCTGAGTAAGAGCGACGATGAGGATGTCTGGATCGAACCTGACACCAAGCCTCTTGAAGTAGGCGACCTCTTGCGGGAGCGCGTAAGCAGTGACTCCCAAGTTGACGACCTCTGTGCGCGGCAACAGCTCCTCCAACACGTCAGGAAAGAGCTCTCCGTCGTTGACTCCGAACCCCCACGTGAACGAGTCCCCGACGACGACTATTCTCCTCGTGTTCTCCACCCTATCTAGCGGATGCTCGGCATCCCGGAGCCCCAAGGAGTTGGTCGAGAACGTGGAGGTCGCGCCGCGTTTCCCGATGTGGCTCCCTTCCACGAGCGGTCGTGGAACCCACCCCAGCTCTGGATCGAGCTGATAATGGGGTGACTCCGTCAGCCTGAACCCAGGGATTTCCTTGCTCTGTGGTTCATACAGCGCCCGTACGACCCCTTCCCCCAACAACAAGGAGAGAACCAGACTGCCAAGCAGCAACAGACCGCTCTTCACCACCGCTCTCGATCTGTTCACGCTCGAGAGCTCAGCGATGGGTTGTCGTCGGTCTCTGAGACCACGAGTTCGAACACCTCATCCTCCTCCCTTACTTACCTCCGAGAGCCTCTGTCACGAGTAGCGCAGCTCTACAGGCAGTGGCAGCAGCTCGCCGGGTCGGCTAGCTCGCCAGCAGCCCGGCGAGCGCCTCCATCGCCGCACCGAGGTCCGGCTGCTCCTCGAGCAGCGCGATCGCCGGGTCGCCGCCCTTGCGCCTCATGCGCCCGGGCGCGTTGAGGATCGTGAACCGTCCCGGCGCGAGCCGCCCGTTCAGCTCGCGCCACTCGAGGGGCATCGAGACGCTCGCCGCCGGCACCTCGCGGGCGCTGAAGGTCGCGGCGATGGTCTTGCCAGCGCCGTTCTGCAGGAAATCGATGTAGACCCGGCCGTGTCGCTTCGCGACGCTGCGGGTGAGCGTCGCGATCTCCGAGAAGCGCGACACCGCGACGCGTGCGAGGAGCTCGGCGAGCTGGCGCGAGGCGCCGTGGTCGAGCTGCCCGCCGAGCGGTACGAGCACGTGCAGCCCCGACTTGCCGGTGGTCTTCACGTAGCGGGGCAGGCCGAGCTCGTCGCAGAGCTCGCCGATGCCGCGGGCAAGGGTGACCACGTCGGCGAAGGGCGCGTCCTTCGGATCGAGGTCGAGCACGCACCAGTCCGGTCGGTCGAGCGAGGCGCACCGCGACGACCACATGTGGATCGAGATGGTCCCGAGGTTCGCGAGATAGACCAGCGCCTCCTCGTCCTCGATGATGAAGTACTGCTTGACCGTGCCGTCGCTCTCGTCCTCGATGGGCTGGCGCCGGATCCACGCCGGCGCGAAGTCCGGGGCGCGGTGCTGGAAGAAGTGCTTGCCGTGGATCCCGTCCGGGTAGCGCGTCAGCACCAGCGGACGATCTGCGAGCCAGGGCAGCATCCACGGGGCGATGCGCCGGTAGTAGGCGAGGAGCTGGCCCTTGGTGAGATCGAGCTCGGGCCAGAAGATCTTGTCCTCGTTGCTGGTGACGATGCGCCGCGGATCGGGGCGCGCCTCGACCGCAGCCGGCGGCGGCGGCTCCTCGCCGTCGCTGCCCGCCTCGAGGGAGACCACCGTCGGCTGGCGCATGCGCCCATCGTCGGTGAGCGTCATGTAGCGCAGCTCCACCTCGATCCGCGGCTCGAGCCAGCGGTCCCCGGGCTTCGCGTCCGAGGGCTGGACCACCGGCGTCGCGCGCTCGTGGCGCTCGAGCCAGCGCGTGATCCGGCGCCTGAGCCCTTCGCCTAGCCCGCTGCCGGCGCGGCCCCGGTAGATCCACTGCCTGCCGTCACGCTCGGCGACGAAGAGCGAGCCGACGTCCTTCGGGTTGTCCTTCGCCGGGCGCACGCCGATGACCCGGAAGCGCTCCTGCTGGTAGACGGGCCACTTCTCCCAGGCCGGCGAACGGCGGCTCTCGTACGGCGCGTCGAAGCGCTTGGCGACGATCCCCTCGTAGCCGAGGGAGCGCGCCGCGCGCCAGGCGCCGGGACCGTCGGCCGGCAGGTGGTCGGCGATGCGCACGGCGCCGGTGGAGGGCAGCACCCTGCCCAGCAGCTCCTTGCGCTTCGCGAGCGGCAGCGCACGGAGGTCGCGGCCCTCGGCGAAGAGCAGGTCGAAAGCGTAATAGACCGCAGGGAGCAGGAGCGTCGCGCGGTCGATGTCGCCCGGACGGGTGAGCTGCGCGCGCTGCGCGAGGCGCTGCAGGCTCGGCACGCCGCGCGCGTCCTCGACCACCACCTCGCCGTCGAGGACGAAGGACTCGAAGGGCAGGCGCTCGAGCGTCTCGACGATCTCGGGGAAGTTGTCGCCGATGAGCCGCCCGCTGCGCGAGCGCAGGGTGACCGCCTCGGCGGTGCGGTGGCCGAGCATCCGGTAGCCGTCGTACTTGATCTCGTACCACCAGCCCTCGCGCTCGCAGGGCTCGGCGTAGGTGCAGAGCATCGGCTCGATGCTCGCCGGCTGCTCGGCCTTCGCCGCGCGGAGCGAGGCGAGGGAGCGCTCGAGCGAGGCGCGCTTGCGCTCCGGATCGCGGAGCTCGTCCACGCGCAGCCCGCTCAGCACCGAGTCCGCCGGATAGTCCGCGGTGTCGCCGGTGCCGGCGTACTCGTCGCGCTCCTTGATGAACAGCCAGCCCTGCTTCGTGCGGACCAGCGTCCAGCGCCCGCGCAGCTTGTAGCCGTGGAGCTCGAAGAGCATCTTGCCGCTCTCGAGGCCCTCGTGCGGGTCGATGAGCGGCTTCCAGCGGCCGCGGTCCCAGACGATGGTCGGTCCGGCGCCGTAGCCGTCCTCCGGTATCAGCCCCTCGAAGAAGCCGTAGTCCACCGGATGGGGCTCCACGTGCACGGCCAGGCGCTTGTCCGCGGGATTCGGCGAAGGGCCCTTCGGCACCGCCCAGCTCCACAGCGCGCCGTCGACCTCCAGGCGCAGGTCGTAGTGCTCCTTGCGCGCCGCGTGGTGGTGGACCACGAACAGCCTTCCTCCCGTGCGGCGCGCGCTCGCGAAGGGCTCCGGCGTCGAGCCGGGGTCGCGCTTGGCGTTGTAGGCGTCGAGCTTTGCCACGGGCGGGTTCGGGATAGGTCCAATAATCAGTGGGTTATGAGACCAGATTCACGGATGCGCCGCCGATCGTCGCGGGCATCTTCTACTATTATCGTCCGTGGCGGCGAGCCAGCCTGTCGACTTCTACCGAAGAGGGTTTCGTGTCATGGCGGCGAGAGCGATTGCGACGGCGGCAGTGTCCTTCGGGCTGGTGTCAATCCCGGTGAAGCTGTTCACCACGGTGAAATCCGACAGCTCGATCCGATTCAACCAGATCGCTCCCGACGGCTCGCGCGTGAAGCAGCAATACGTCTCCGCCAGCACCGGCGAGATCGTGCCGCGCGAGGAGATGAAGAAGGGCTACGAGTTCGCCAAGGGCCAGTTCGTCACCTTCACCAAGGAAGAGCTGAGCGCGATCGAGGCGAAGTCCACGGGCACCATCGACATCAAGGAGTTCGTGCCCTACGAGGGCGTCGACCCGATGTACTTCGACAAGCCCTACTACCTCGGCCCGGACAAGGGAGGCGCGAAGGCCTACCACCTCCTCGCCGAGGCGATGCGCGAGACCGGCTTCGTCGCCGTCGCCAAGTATCCGTCGCGCGGGAAGGACTACCTCGTCATCATCCGCCCCGTCGCCGAGGGTATGGTGATGGAGCAGCTCCACTACGCCGACGAGCTGCGGCCCATCTCGGAGATCCCGATCGAGGAGTCCGGGGTGAGCGAGGCGGAGGTCGCGCTGGCGCGCCAGCTCATCGACCAGGCGGCGAGCGAAGCCTTCGAGCCCGAGAAGTACAAGAACGAGGTCAAGGCGCAGGTCCTCGATCTCATCGAGCGAAAGGTCGCCGGCGAGGACATCACCATCGAGGCCGAGGAAGCCAGCGAGGGCAAGATCATCGATCTGATGGAGGCGCTGAAGGCGAGCATCGACTCGGAGAAGAAGGACGCCCAGCGCGTGACCAAGAAGAAAGCCGCGGCGAAGAAGAAGGCGGCGAAGAAGACCGCCTAGCGCTGACATTGCAACGATTCTCGTCGCGAGGGCGTCGACGAGTCCGTGGCGTGGAGTGCTCCGGCACTCCCGCACTCCCTTCCTCCCGCCACCCACAGCCTCGGTCACCCGCGGAGGATGCGCGGCCCGTCTGTCTGGCATACGCTGCGCGCCCATGCGCGGCGGCTACACGACCAAGGAGATCGCAGAGCTCGCGGGCCTCTCCCAGACGCGCGTGCGCGCCCTCGCCCGGGACGGCGTGCTCTCCGGGCGGCGCGAGGGGCGTGGCTGGTGCTTCGGCTTCGCCGATCTCGTGCTGCTGCGCACCGCGGGCGCGCTCATCGGGCAGGGCGTGCGCTACGAGCGGCTGCGCCGGTCGCTGCGCTCGCTCCGGCGCCAGCTCCCGGACGGACGCTCGCTCGCGGCGGTGCGCGTGCGCGGGCTCGGGAGCGCCGTGGTCGTGGAGGACCGTGGCCACCTGTGGGAGGCGGACAGCGGCCAGGGGCTGCTCGGCCTCGAGGACGCGCCCGCCGCGCGCAGCGCCTGCGTCGAGTCCCTGCCCCCGCGCCCCTCGCCGAGCAACGATGCGCTGTTCTACGAGGCGCTCGAGCTCGAGGACGACGACACCGACGCCGCGATTGCCACCTACCGGCACCTGCTGCGGCGCGACCGAGGCTGCGCCGAGGCCCACCTCAACCTCGGTCGCCTGCTGCAGACACGCGGGGAGCTCGACGCGGCCGCCGAGCACTACGAGCGGGCGATGGACGACGAGGACTACCTGCCCGTGGCGAGCTTCAACCTCGGCACCGTGCGCGAGGACCAGGGTGCGCGCACGGACGCCATCGCGCTCTACCGTGCCGCCGCGGACGGCGGCGTCAGCGACGCGCACTACAACCTCGCGCGGCTCTTCGAGCTCGCCGGAGACCGGCGCTCGGCACTGCGGCATCTGATCCGGCTGACCCGCCGCGGTCGCGAGCCGTGACGGCCGGGCCGCTCCCGGTAGGCGATGGGCCGCGAACGCAGAAGGACGACGCCGAGTGAGCGGACCGAACCATCTCGTCGCCCGATTCTCGCCGGTGCTGATGCGCCCCGACCGTCGGTGAGCACCCGGTTCGCCGACGAGCTGGTCGAGGGGCGCGTTTGCCATCGACGCCGAGATCCGTAGGCTTGACGCCGCATCCTCGGGGGCCGGAGATGGCGTACACCGTGAGCTACTCGGACGACGACGACTACGTCAGCGTGGTGCTGGCGGACGACGTCTCCCGGAGCGAGCACGAGCGCTCCACCGACGAGGCGAGCGCCGCGCTCGTCTCCCGCGGCTGCAAGAGGCTCCTGGTCGACACCAGGAAGTCCGACCACCGGATGACCGTCGGCGAGGAGTTCGAGTTCGCGCGGGCGCTCAGCTCCCGGCACCCGCCGGGGGTGCGCATCGCGGTGCTGATCCTCCCGGAGGACGCCCTCCAGCTGAAATTCGTCGAGAACGTCGCCCAGAATCGCGGAGTGGATCTGTGGCTCTTCACGGAAGAGGACCGGGCGTACGAGTGGCTGCTGGGCGGCTGAGGGGAGCGGCGACGACCGCGGGCGTCCGGGACTTCGAGGAGCCGAGTCGATGGCATTCATCCACAGCCTGGTGGTCACCGATGCGAGCGATGCGTCCGAGCTCCTCGGCCGCGAGATCTCCGAGGCGAACGGCTACGCGGTCGAAGTCGGGCTCATGGTCGACGCCCCGGGGCTCCCTGGTCGCGCTCCTGCGCGGCGTCGACTACGACGCGCACCTCGAGGCGCTGCTCGACGAGGTCGAGCACAGTCACGCGGAGGCGGAGGCCTTCCGATCCTCCACCTGCCTGAGCATCAGGTGGAAGCTGTGCAGACACGAGGCAGCTCTCCCCAGAAGCGCTCGTAGGAGAATCCCACGCCGTCCCGATAGTGGTTCGCGGACGCCACCACGTCCTTCACGAGAAGAATCGGCGCGCTCCCGACGATCCTGGGTCCCATCATCGATGGGCTTCTCCCCTGTTCGTCGGCGCGATCGACCTCAACGCGCGTGACGTGCCTCGAGCTGTCGGTAACGCGCCTGCAGGTCGTCGTAGAGCCCGCGCCGCGCCGGGTCCGGCGCGATCTCCGACCCGGCGACGGGCCCGGTGAACGGGGCGACGACCTCGGTCCACGGCCGCGGGGCGCCGGCGGCCTTCGCATGCCCGTGGGCGGCGCGGAGCGCGGCGCCGAGGGCCGCCGCGTTGGTGGTCTGGAACCTGCGCACCGGGCAGCCGTGCACGTCTGCGTAGACCCGGAGGATCTCCGGGTTCGCCGAGGCGCCGCCGGTGACCGCGAGGGAGCTCACCGTGACGCCCATCCACTCGGAGTGGATCCGCGACGAGAGCGCCTGGGCCTCGATCACCGCACGCACGTTCGCCGCCGCGTTCGCCTCGTCGAGCCCGTCGCGCACGACGCCCGGCGCCGACACACGAGGCACGATCTCCTCGGCGAACCAGGGGAGCATCAGAGCGCCGGCGTTGCCCGGGGGCGTGTCGGCGAGTGCCTCGCCGAAGCGGGTCCAGTCGAGGCGATAGCTGTCGCGCACCGCTTCGCGGGCGAGGCTGCCGTTCAGGAAGCAGATGAGCGCCATGTAGTGCGCGCCGTCGGGCGAGGCGAACAGGCACCCCTCGCCGGTCTCCGACACGCGCGGCTCGTCCATGCAGGCGAACAGGGTGTCGCTGGTGCCGAGGCTGAGGGCGACCTGCCCGGGCTCGACGAGGCCGAGGCCGACGAGGCTGCAGGGGTTGTCGCCGGAGAACGGGAGCACCTGGCAGCCCGGCGAGAATCCGTGGCGCCCGACCCAGAACGGGCTGATCACGCCCACGCTCTCATCTGGCGCGGCGACCGGGAGCAGGCGCCGGTCGAGATCGGGTGCGGTCGCCGCCATCGCCTCGGCGCTCCAGGCCCGGGACCGGATGTCCATGAGGTTGGTGCCGCTGCCGTCGCCCGAGTCCACCGCCACGAGGCGGCCGGCGAGCAGGCTCGCGACGAAGGAGCTCACCAGGCAGATACAGGCGGTCTCGCCGTAGCCTTCCGGGTCGACCTGGCAGAAGCGCCGGATCTGGGGCCCGCTGAAGCGCTCGAAGGCGGTGTTCCCGGTGAGCGCGAGGAGCCGCTCGCGCCCGCCCACCCCTGCCTCGATCTCGCGGCACTGCGCCGTGGTGGACGTGTCCATCCAGATCGGCGCGCTGTCCCTGGAGAAGATGCCGGAGAGCTGCTCGGCGAGCGTGCGGGCGCCGTCCAGGGCGCCGAGGACGCCGGCAGCGCGGTCGGTCAGGTACACGGTGCCGTGCTGCTGGCCGCTCCCTGCGATCGCGTCGATGCGGCTGAGATCGCAGCCGGCCGCCGCGAGATCACCGACGAGGCGCTCGAGTGCCTCGGCCCACATGAGCGGCGCGCTGTGCACCTCGCCGTCGCCGCGGTCGATGACGCCGTTCGAGACGCCGTAGCGCTCGGCGTAGTGCTCGTCGAAGTTCACCGAGACGTCGGCGACGATCGACGCAACGTCAGTGTCGATGACGAGCCCGGTCATCGACTGGGTGCTGGCATCGATCCCGAGATAGCGGCTCACGTCGCCGGCGTCACATCCTGTTCACGAGCGCGTACGCGGCGGGGGTCGACCGGCCGCTATGGGGAGAGCGCGGACGTTGCACGGGGTGCCGCGGCGCATGCACCCACCTCACCCGGGCCCACGATGCGGCTCAAACCACAAGGCGCATCGTCGCGCCGGTCCGGCTCAGCGCTCGACGAGCACCGGGCACCTCGCGTGGCGGACGACGCTCGCCGCGGTCGAGCCCAGCAGGTAGTCCTTCATGCCCGGACGGTGCGAGCCGATCAGGATGAGATCGGCGCCGACCTCGTCCGCGAGATCGACGATGGCGTGATGCGGGCGACCCGAGCGCACCTGAACGTCGGCGCTGAGCCCTGCCGCGGCGGCCATCTCCGAGAGCTTCTCTCGGGCGCTGTGGGCGGCCTTCTGGACCAGCTCCTCCGGCAGCTCCGCGGATATCAGGCCGGGCACGTCCGCAACGACATTGACCACGGTGACGCGGCCGTCATCGTCCTTCAGCCGCGCCGCCTGCTTCAGCATCTGAGCGCCTCTTTCCTCGTGATCGACGTCGATGGGCACGACGATGTTCTTGAACACGGCTCATCCTCCACCTGGTCGGATGAACCTATGCTGCGCATGGTCGGCGCCCGCGACGTTGATCGCCGTCAACCCGATGACCGTCGGCGCAAGTCACGGCGGGAGTCCGAAGACCTCGATGTCGCGCGCGACGCCACGCAGGCGATGGGTCCCGAGGCTCGGCCAGCCGCCCGCCGGCGCAGGCGCGTGCCGCACGACGCTCTCGGAGACGACGACGTCGGTTCCCGCATCCTTGCACAGCGCCTCGATGCGCGCTGTCTCGTTGGCCGCCGGCCCGACGACGGAGAACTCGATCCGGTCCGGCGTGCCGATGTTGCCGTAGAGGACCTCGCCTCGGTGCAACCCCACGCCGAAAGCGAAGGGCGGCTGCGAGACGTTCTCGCGCGCGGCGTTCGAGGCGGCCGCGCGGCTGCGCGCATCGCGGGCGGCGGCAAGAGAACGGGCGCACACCTTGCCGAGCGCCTCCTCGCCGGGGACGGGGAAGACCGCGAGCGACGCGTCGCCGATGAAGCGCAGCACCTCACCGCCGTGGGCGAGGACGGCCCCGGCGGTCGCCTCGAAGTACTCGTTCAGCAGCGCGAGGAAATCCGCCTCGCCGAGGCGCTCCGCGAGGCGAGTCGAGTCGCGAAGATCGGAGAACCAGATCACCGCGTCGATGCGATCCCCGTCGCCGCGGCGGATCTGCCCGTCGAGGACCCGCTGCCCGGAGAGCTTCCCGAGGTAAGCATCGAGCAGGTTCGCCGCGATGCCGCGGTTCGCGTGGCTCTCCATCAGCAGCGCGAACAGGTGCAGCAGCCGCTCCACCTCGCGAATGTCGGCGTCGTCGAAGCCCCTCGCCGCGCGGGTGGCGAGGCTCACCGCGTTGCGCGCGCCGGTGCTGAACACCATCTCGACGATGACGTAGTCGGAGAAGCCGTCCGTGCGCATCTCGGCGAGCACGGGGTGGTCCATCGGGCAGTCGGCGCGGTGCAGGACGCGACGGATGACGCGCTCGCCGTGGACGATGCGCGCCGCCGGGCTCAGCCTGAACTCGTCGGTGTCCACCTGGTCGTGCTCGCCGTGGATGATGCCGGTCCGGCCGTCCTGCCAGGTGAGGACGTAGCCGAAGTACTGCGGGTGGAGCGTGGTGATGAAGGCGTAGACCCGGTCGAGGGGCATCCCCGCGGCACGGACCCGATCGCAGATCGCCCCGAGCACCGCCTGGGGATCGCGCATCCGGCGGCCCTCGCGCAGGACCCAGTCGATCACCGGGTCGGCCGACCACCGCGCGCGCGCTTCTCCTCGACCCATCCGCCGTCTCCTTCGAGCCTCCCGGTGCGCGTGATCCATGCGCGCCATCGGCGTAGGGTCTCGATTCTCCCTCAGCCGCTCGTGCGCCTCCATGGACGAAGCCGATCTCGCGCCCTGCGACTTCGAGAGCCCCGAGTCCGTCGTCACCGCATTCATCGCCTCGATGAACGCCTGGGAGATCAACGCGAACCGCATCTCGCGATCCGGCGACGGGGACCACTGGCCGGAGATCCACCGCACCCAGGCGCTCGTCTTCGACCGCTTCTGCACGCCGACGGCGCGCCCACGCGGACGGGCCGGCTCGTTCCGCAAACCTCCGGAATACGACCCCGAGCGCGAGCGGGTCCTCGGCTCGCGGCTCCACGGCGCGAAGCACGCCTTCGTCGAGACCGATCGCGAAGAGGTGCTCGAGGGCGGGCGCTACCGCTACGTGCTGCACCTGCTGGACGGCAGGTGGCTCATCGACAACGTCAAGGTCGAGCGGGACGGGAAGTGGCGGGCCGCGGTCCTGTAACGGCGGCCCCTCCCGAGCGCCCCGACGGGGGGCTCACTCGTAGACCGCCACCGGTTCCCCGAGGACGTCCGTGTCCGGCACCACGCCGAGGCCCGGCGCCGACGGCGGCGTCGCGAGGCCGTCGCGGCAGACGTCGCGGATCGATCGGCCCTGATGCGCCGGGGCGAGCTTCGCCTCCGCGTGCTCGACGAGCCCGAGCGCGGCGACGACGTCTGGATGGTCGTCGTGGTACTGCCTGCGAAGCTGCGCGACCAGGCCGTCGAGCTCCCGGAGACGTTCGCACTCGGGTGGCTCGCGACGCCGAAGATCAGGCGAGGCCCAGCGCCGGAGCGTGTCGACCTTCCGCCTCGTGTCGCCGCTGCCTACGAGGAAGGACCCGCAGCCGACCTCGGCGTAGTGCGTGCCGTCGACCTCGGCGACGTCCACGAAGAACAGATACTGGGCGCCGACCGACACGCGGCTCATCCCGCACAGGAGCGTGGCCCGGGTCATCAGCGGCGCCGGCGGCACCGGGCCCTTGAGCAGCTGGACCGGGTGGAAGTCGATCTCGAAGCCGTAGCGGGCCATCCGGGCGCCGGTCACGCGCGCGAGCAACACGTGGTCGGCGTGACGGTAGCCGTGCTCGAGGGTCTGCGTGCAGCTGCACGCGAGTGCCGGGACCGAGACTAGGAGCAGCGGCGCGAGCACCAGCACGCGCAGACCGACCCACGACACGCTCAGTCCCCGATCTCGACGACGAGGTTGCCGACGTGGCGCTTGTCGATGAACGCCTGCTGGGCGGCGCGGAGCTCGGCGAGGGGCCAGCTGTCGGCGAGGAGGGGGCGGAGCTCGCCGCGCTCGATGTAGCCGACGAGATCGGCGAACACGCCCGGGGGCACGATGGTCGCGCCGGTGAAGGTGAGGTCGCGGAGATAGAAGGTACGCAGGTCGAAGGCGACGACGGGTCCCGCGATGGCGCCGGCGCAGGTGTAGCGCCCGCCGCGCGCGAGCGCGTCGACGAGCTGCGGCCAGAGGGCGCCGCCCACGACGTCGGCAACGACCGTCACGGTGTCGCGTCCGATGGCCGCCGCGAGCGCGTCCCGGAGATCGGCCGGTGCTCGCGGGAGCACCGCCTCGGGACCGATGGCTCGAACCGCCTCGGCCTTGTCGTCAGCGCAGAGCGCGACGGTGCGCGCGCCGCGCCGGTTGGCGAGCTGGATGAGCGCCGAGCCGACGCCACCGGAGGCGCCCGGGATCAGCACCACGTCGCCGGCGGCGGCGCCGGCGCGGTTCAGCATGTTCTCCGCGGTCACGTAGGAGGTCGCGAAGGTCGCGAGCTCGGCGTCGCAGAGCGACGACTCCACGGGGTGCACGTTGCGCGCGTCGACCACCGTGTACTCGGCGTAGCCGCCATCGCACTCGCTGCCGAAGTAGCCGGTCCTATCGAGGTTCAGCGGGTCACTCCAGTCCCGGAGCCAGGTGTCGACGAGCACCCGGCGCCCGACGAGGGCGGGATCGGCGCCCTCGCCCACCGCCTCGACCCGTCCGGCGACGTCAGCGCCCTGGATGCGCGGGAAGACGATCGACACGCCGCCCCAGCTCGCGTCCTCGTCCTCGGCCTCGTCGAGGGCGCCGCCCGTGGTCGCATCGCTCACGCCCTTGGAGTACCAGGCGGTGCGCGTGTTGACGTCCGTGTTGTTCAGGCCGCAGGCGGCGACGCGAATGAGCACCTCGTCGGGGCCCGCCTCGGGCCGCGGCCAGTCCTCGTGGTAGACGAGCCGGTCGAGATCGCCGTGGCCGGTGAGGACGACGGCGCGCATGGTCCGTCCCTCGCTCATCGTCGTGAGCCTCCCGTGGTCGTTGCATGAAGCATCGGGCTCCTCCCATGGCGAAGCGTGCCACGGGAGCGCCGGCAGCGCCGGGCGACACGGTGGCAATCGGCGGGCAATTCAGGGCGGCGGGTCGCGACGCCCGATGCCGTCGGGGTCCCGAGACACTGGGGCGGGCGGCCGTGACCCGATCGGCCCTCTCGCGACGCGCCGTGAACACGTCCATGTGGGCTCGGGCGCAGCATCCATGCTGCGCACGGTCGCGAGAGGGCCGATCGGGTCACGACCTCGAGTGATCGGCGACTCCGAACGTCTATTCGATACTCCTGCAAGCCGCGTCCAGGATCTCGAGCGTCTCGGCGAGATCGTCCTCGCCGTGCACGCCGGAGACGAAGCGCCGCACGTTCGGCAGCACGTAAACCCCGCGCTCGAGGAGCGCGAGCTCGAGGACGTTCGAGCGTTCGAGATCGCTCGCGAGCACGTCGAGCTGGCCCCGCGGATCGCGATCCGCGAACAGGAGCTCGAGCCCGGCGCCCGGCAGGGCCCGCTCCGCGCGCCCGTAGCACCGCTGCTGGAGATCGGAGCGCACTTCGCCCGCTGCCATCGACATCGTCATCCCCCCGCCGGGGTCACGCCCGCGGCCGCTCGTTCGCCGGGTCGTACGCCGGCTCGCCCAGCACCCGCGCCCCCCGCGGCTCGCCGAGCACCATGATCTCGACCTCGGTGCCGGGCGCGGCCAGCTCCGGGGTCACGTAGCCGAAGGCGAGGGAGGCGGCGACGGTCGGCCCCCACGCTCCGGAGGACACCGTGCCGATCCGCTCGCCGCCGGCGAGGATCGCCTCGCCGCCGAGGCAGTCCGCATCCGCCGCGTCCACCGCGAGGTAGGCGCACTGCCACGGTCGGTCCGTGCGCCCGGCGCTCGCGCGCGTCGCCTCGAGGCCGACGAAGCCGCCCGGCTTGTCCATGCGCACGAAGCGCATGACGTCCGCTTCCGGGAGCGTCACCTCGTTGGTGAGCTCCGATGCGCCCTTGAACATCTTCTCCATGCGCATCGCGTTCATGGCGAAGGAGCCGTAGTGGGCGATCCCCTCCCCTTCGCCGGCGGCGAGGAGCGCATCGAGCACGTCGAGAGCCTTCGCCGTGGGCACGTGCAGCTCCCAGCCGAGCTCTCCGGCGTAGGAGAGCCTGAGCGCGCGCACCTCCGCGCCGGCGATGGCGATCTGCTGCGCGGTGAGCCAGCGGAAGGCTTCGTTGTCCAGCGGGACCTGGGTCACGCGCGCGATCACGTCGCGGGCGCGCGGGCCCTGGAGCGCGATGGCGCCGTAGTCCTTCGAGACGTTCTCGATGCGCACCTGCTCGCCCGCGCGCACGTGGCGCACGAGCCAGTCGCGGACCCGCAGCTCGAAGAAGGCCGCGAAGACGAGGTAGAAGCGATCCTCGGCGATGCGCACGACGGTGGTCTCCGCCTCGATCGTGCCCTTCTCGTTGAGCAGGTGGCTGAGGACGATGCCGCCGCGCCTGCGCGGCACCCGGTTCGCGATCATGCGGCTCACGAAGCTCTCGGCGTCGGGGCCCGAGACGTCGATCTTCGAGAACGCCGAGATGTCCATCACCCCGACCCGCTCGCGAACCGCCTCGACCTCGCGGGCGACGACGTCGTACCAACCCGGACGGCGGAACGAGTAGAGGTCGGCCTGCGCGACGCCGTTGGTGGCGAACCAGCGCGGGCGCTCCCACCCGAAGACCTCCTCGTGGACCGCACCGGCGGCGTCGAGGCGCTCGTGGAGCGGCCCCGCCTTCACCGGCCGTCCCGCGAGGCGGTTGAAGTGGGGATAGGGGATCTCGTGGCGGAGCAGGTAGTCCTCGCAGGCCTTGGTGACCGCGTAGTCGCGATCGGCGAAGTCGCCGTAGCGGCGCGGATCGAACTCGCGCATCGAGACGTCCGCGGCGCCGTGCACCATCCACTGGGCGAGGTAACGGCCCGCGCCCGGACCCCAGCCGACGCCGATCTGGCAGCCGCAGCAGCACCAGTAGTTGACGAGCCCCGGCGCGGGACCGAGGAGCATGTTGCCGTCCGGCGGGTGGGTGATCGCCCCGTGCACCTCGCGCTTGATGCCGCGCTCGGCGAGGATCGGCATGCGCTCCATCGCCTTCTCGAGCCAGGGCATGATGCGGTCGTAGTCCGGTGCGAAGAGCTCGCTCTCCGCCTCCCAGGGCGTCCCGTCGAGCCAGACGGTGCTCGGGTTCGCCTTCTCGTAGATCCCGATGAGACCCGAGCGCTGCTCCATGCGTATGTAGCCCGACACCTCCCGGTCGTCGCGCACCACCGGCAGCTCGCGCTCGAGCTCTACGAACTCGGGCACGGTATCGGTGACGAGGTAGTGGTGGGTCATGCAGGTGATCGGGAGATCGAGGCCCGTCCACTCGCCGATCTGCCGGGCGTAGGTGCCGCCGGCGTTGACCACGTGCTCACAGAGGTAGTCCCCCTGCTCGGTGCGCACCCGCCACTCGCCGCTCGCCTCGCGCTCGATCCCCGTCACGCGGTTCCCGCGCACGATGCGCGCGCCGGCTGCGCGCGCGCCGGCGGCGAGCGCGAAGGTCGCACCCGCCGGGTCCACGTGGCCGTCCTCGGGCGTCCACAGCGCAGCCTTCACGCCGTCGAGGTTGTAGAAGGGATGCCGCTCGCGGATCTCCTCGGGGCCGACGATCTCCATCGGGTGCCCGAGCGCCTTTCCGACGCTCAGCGTGTAGCGCAGCCAGTCGAGCTCGTCGTCGGTGTAGGCGAGGCGCAGCGAACCGCAGTCGTGGAAGGTCACCGACTGGCCGGTCTCGGCCTCGATGCGCTTGTAGAGATCGATGGCGTAGCCGGCCATACGCCCGAGAGCGAAGCTCGAGGTGGAGTGGGTGACCTGCCCCGCCGCGTGCCAGGTCGAGCCGGAGGTGAGCTCCGCCTTCTCGAGCAGCACGCAGTCCGACCAGCCCTCCCGGGCGAGGTGGTACGCGAGCGAGCATCCGAGGATGCCGCCGCCGACGATGGCGACGCGGGCGTGGGTGGTCATGGGGGATGGGCTCGGGGCTCGGACCTGGAGTGGTAAGTATTTACCACTTTAGAGCATGCAACAACGATTCATACCATCTCGAACGACCAGGAAATCGACATCGCGTCGCCACCACGCGCCATGGCGGCGGAGCGGCCCCCGAGCGGGAGACCGGGCCGGCCCGACTCAGCGCGAACCCGCCCGCCGCGCGGCGGCGAAGAGCCGGACGGCGTGCTCCGTCGCGCCGGCGAGGAGCGCCGGGGCGTCGGCCATCGACGCCTCGAGGGTCATCGGACCGTTCGCGAGCGGGAAGACCGCGTCGATCCCCACCTCGTGCAGCTCGCCGAGACCGGCGCCGACGCTGCCGGCGAGGGCGATACAGGGGATCGCGCGGCGCTTCGCGGCGGCGCCGACACCTGCCGGCGCCTTGCCGAAGGCGCTCTGGAAGTCGATCTGGCCCTCGCCGGTGATCGCGAGATCGGCGCCGGCGAGCGCCGCGTCGAGACCGACCAGGTCGAGGATCACGTCGACGCCGCGCCGCAGCTCGGCGCCGAGGAAGGCCTTGAGCCCGGCGCCGAGCCCTCCGGCCGCCCCGGCGCCCGGCAGATCCCGGATGTCGACGCCGAGATCGCGCTCGATCACGTCGGCGAGGTTGCCGAGCCCCGCGTCGAGGATGGCGATGGTCTCGGGGTCCGCGCCCTTCTGCGGCCCGTACACGGCGGCGGCGCCGGTGGGGCCGCAGAGCGGATTGTCGACGTCGCACACGGCCTCGATCTCGACGTCGCCGACGCGGGGGTCGAGGCCCGAGAGGTCGATGCGCCTGATGCTGCCGAGAGCGCGACCGACCGGCTCGACGGCATTGCCGTCCCCGTCGAGGAAGCGCGCGCCGAGGGCGGCGGCCATGCCGATCCCGCCGTCGTTGGTCGCGCTGCCGCCGATGCCGACGGCGAGCCTCGCGACCTCGAGGTCGAGGGCGGCGGCGATGAGCTCACCGGTCCCGAGCGTCGTGGTGGCAAGCGGGTCGCGCTGCTCCGGGCGCAGCAGCGCGAGGCCGCTCGCGAGGGCCATCTCGACCGCGGCGAGGCACATCTCCGGCACGTGGCAGAAGGCCGCGTCGACGCGCTCGCCGAGCGGCCCGGTGACGCCGACGACATGCGTCTTCCCGCCGAGCGCCTCGGCGGCCACGTCGACCAGCCCGTCACCGCCGTCGGCGACCGGGACCCTGACGAGCTCGGCGCCTGGCAGGACCCGAGCAGCCCCCTCGGCCATCGCCACCGCGGCCTCGCTCGCGGTCAGGCAGCCCTTGAACGCGTTGGGCGCGAGCACGATCTTCACGGCCGGAGCCCTCGCAGTGCGTCGCCCCTTGCTCGAGTGCTCATCGCTCCCCCTCCATATCCCCGCGGAGCACCCCCGACGTGCCGACCCGCACGGCAAGTGGGCCCGGTGCGCCCGTGCGCCCGTGCGCCCGTGTGCGGCGAATCGTCTCATGTTCGGGTGGCGCGGAGCGTGAAGCCGACGACGCCCCGGCTGTGGACGGAGGACTGGTAGATACCTACCATCTAGCGTCATGGAGCAACAGATCGTACCAGCCTCCGAGCCTGCGCCCCGGGAGCTCCTCGGACGGCTCCTGGACACCCTACCCTCGCTGAGCCCCCAGCTCCGCAAGGCGGCGCGCTACGTGCTGGACAATCCCACCGAGGTCGGAGTGAGCTCGATCAGCGAGCTCGCCGGCGCGGCCGGGGTCAAACCGAACACGCTGGTGCGCATGGCGCGGGCCGTGGGCTTCGACGGCTACGACGGCTTCCGCGAGCCCTTCCGGGAGGTGATCCGCACGGGGCGCCAGAACTTCCCGGACCGGGCGCGCTGGCTCCAGGCCATCGCCCGGGGCGGTCGCCACGGCGAGCTTCTCTCGGAGATGGCGAGCGGGGCGCTCGCGAGCGTCGAGGCGCTCTACGCCGGGATCACAGCCGAGCGCGTGCGCGCGGCAGCCGATCTCGTGGTCGAGGCGCGCACCACCTACGTCCTCGGGGTCGGGATCGCCCACTCGGTGACCCGCAACTTCGCCTACCTCGCAGGCATGGCGCTCGAGACCGTGGTGGCGATCCCGCGCCAGGGCAGCCTGCCGGTGGACGATCTCGGGCGCGCCGGCGCGGGCGACGTGCTGATCGCGGTGACCTTCCAGCCGTATCGCGCTGAGGTGGTCCAGGCGGTGCGCAGCGCCCGCGAGCAGGGCGTCGCCGTCCTCGCCGTCACCGACAGCGTCGCCTCGCCGATCGCGGTCGGCGCCCAGCACGTCTTCTGCGTCCCCACCGAGACCGCCCAGTTCTTCACCTCGACGGTGGCCCTCTCGGCGCTCTTCGAGACCCTCATGGCCTTCGTCATCGCCGACGCCCCGGACGAGGTGGTGGCGAGCATCGAGCGCTTCCACCGCCGGCGCCACGCCCTCGGCGTGTACTGGGACGAGAACGAGGAAGGATGAGCGGGCCATGAACGCGATCGCACGCGCCCTCGAGGCCGACTGGTACACCGACCCGCGCCAGCTGGAGCGCGAGCGCGAGCGACTGTTCCGCCGCGCCTGGCAGTTCGCCGGCCACGTCTCGCAGCTGGAAGGGCCCGGCGACTACTTCGCCTTCGAACTGCACGGGCGCAGCCTGTTCTGCCTGCGCGGCGCCGACGGTGAGGTGCGCACCTTCTACAACGTGTGCATGCACCGCGCCCACCGGCTGGTGGAGGGCTCGGGCAGCAAACGTACGCTGGTCTGCCCGTACCACGCCTGGAGCTACGAGCTCGACGGACGGCTGAAGCGCGCGCCCGGCTCGGAGAACGTGCCGGGCTTCGACGGCTCGAAAGTGTGCCTCACCCCGGCGCGCACCGAGATCGTCGGCGGCTTCATCTTCGTCAACCTCGACCTCGCCGCGGCATCGATGGGCGAGTGGTACCCGGGCCTCGCCGAGGGGCTCGCCGAGTTCCTGCCCGATCTCGAACGCCTGCGACCCACCTATACCCGCGAGGTGGAGGAGCGCTGCAACTGGAAGATCTCGGTCGAGAACTACAGCGAGTGCTATCACTGCCGGCTCAACCACCCGACCTTCGCGAGCGGCGTCGTCGACGCCGAGGCCTACGACATCGTCCCCGAGGGTCACGTGCTCAGGCACACCACGACCTGCGTCGCCCTCGACGCCCTGAGCTATACGGTGGACCCCGAGTCGAACGCCCGCGCCCTCGACTACTCGTCGTGGTTCCTGTGGCCGACCTTCTCCTTCCAGGTCTATCCCGGCAACGTGCTCAACACCTACTCGTGGCAGGCGACCGACCACCGCACCACCCGCGTCGTGCGCCAGTGGTTCTCCGTCGACGGCGTCGAGTCGGACACGCTCTACCGCCTCGCCGAGCAGGATCTCACCACCACCGTCGCCGAGGACATCCGTCTCGTGGAGTCGGTGCAGCGCGGCCTGGAGTCCGGCGGCTACCGCCCGGGGCCGCTCATCATCGACCCTCGGGGCGGCGTGCGCAGCGAGCACTCGATCCGCGCCCTGCACCGGTGGCTCGAGGAGGCGATGGGGCCCGCCGCCGCCTGAAATGGGGACCGCAGCCTTGCCCGGAGCTCGCCTCGAGGCACGCGATCACGTCTCCTCGATGAAACGCCGGATCGTCTGGTTCACGATCCCGGGGTGCGTGATCGGTCCCATGTGGCCGAGCCCCTCGAGCTCGACCGTCGCCACGCGCGGTAGCGCTCGGGTGAGCAGCCGGGCCACGCCCCGGGACGAGGGCGGGGACTCGCTGCCGACCATGAGCAGCACCGGCAGGTCGAGCGCCGCGAACGCCTCCAGCGGCGTCGGCTCGCCGAAGAGCGCGTCGGACCAGGGGCCGATGTTGGCGACCGCGACCGCGATGGGGCCCTTGCGCACCTCGGGCGTGCGCGCCCAGGCGCCCTCGCCCATCCAGAAGTCGACGAAGACTCGGGCGGCGCCGTCGAGATCGCCGCTGTCGACCGCCGCGACGCCGCGCGCGACCGCGTCGCGGATCCCGTCGACATCGTTGGGCGACGGCGACGCCGCGTCGACGACGGCGAAAAGGGTCGGCTCGTAGAGCGCCAGCGCGCGGACCTTCCCGGGCTTCGACACCGCCGCGACGAGCGCGACCGCTGCGCCGTAGGAGTGCCCGACGAGGGCGGCCGGCGCCCCGGCGCGCGCGAGCACCGGCTCGATGAGCTCCACCTCGTCGCGGAGCCGGACGATGCGATCGGCGGGCCAGGGCGGGCTGCGCCCGGCACCGTAGCCGTCGGGCGCCAGCACGTGGAAGCGCGGCGCGAGCATCTCCAGGAGCGCGCGCCACTGGCTCGAGCTGCTCGCGTTCGAGTGCAGGCAAACGACGCCGGGGCCGGAGCCGGCCTCGCGGAAGAACGGGGTCGGTACGGGCACGAAGCGGTCCGGCTCGCGGCTCTCAGTGGAAGACGATGGCCGCGCCCGTGCGCCGCGAGACCTCGCAGGCGGGTCGAGTCCCATGGCCGTGGCTCCCGATCGTGCGCGGCGAAGCGCCCGCTCCAGTCAGTGTAGCCAGCCTGTGGAAGGGCGCTCAGCCGGGACGCCTGATCCCGGTCGACCCATAGGGACGGGTCTCGTCGCGGGCGTAGACGATCTCGATGCGCTTGCCCCTGCGGCGCTCGACGAGCCCGGCCTCGTCGAGCGCCTCGGGCAGGTGGCTCGGCACCGACTCGGGGTTGGCGATGAGGAAGCGCAGCGCCGCCGGCGCGTGCATGAACACGCCGAGCAGATCCGTCGATGCCGCCTTCTTCATCCACGGCTGCGGATCACCGAGGGCTGCGGGCGGGAGCTTCGAGGCGTCGAAGTCGCCGGCCAGCCCCTTCTCGACCATGCGCTCGGCCGCGAGCAGCACCAGGTAGCGCGACAGCGTCCCGCAGGATCGGACCAGGGCTTGATAGGTGGTCTCGTCGTCCTCCATCTCCGGCAACCGATCCTCGATCTCGACCGTGCGCGGCAGCAGACCCTTGAGCTCGCGCCAGCGCTCACCGGTCTCGGCGCTCTCGCCGACCGGCGCGTTCCCGAGCCAGGACTGCTCGCCGGCGGCGAGCAGCTTGCCGAGGGTGTTGCGCGCCACGCCGTCGCCGATCGCGAGCGCGACGCCGAGCAGCTCCTGGGCACCGCGCTGCCCGCCGGGCATGCGAAGTGGAGAGGCGTACCACTTGCGACCGCGGATGCTCTCCTCCAGGTATCGCTGGGCGCCCACGAAGGCACGCAGGCTGAGCCCGTAGGCGCGCTCGTCGAGCCCGCCGAGGAGGCTGTACTCGGTGTCCGGCGAGCGCCAGGACTCCCAGCTCAGCACGATGTCCGGAACCTTCGCGTCGGTGCCGGTATCCGGTCCGAGCAGGCTCAGCAGCTCCGGCTCGCGACCTTCCTGGAAGATGAACCGGAGCTGCACGTGGTGCACCGGCCCGTGGCGGCCGAACTCACGCGAGGGGACGAGGATGAACTCGGCGGACTCGACCGCCTCGAGCTCGAGGCGCAGCGAGTGCAGGACCGTCTTGCGCTCGAAGGGGTTGCCGCCGTAGTTGACGTTGCGCACGACCACCGTCGCGCCGTGCTCGCGGACCTCCGTCGCCGGCCAGGCGACGAGCATCGGGGCGAGCGCCGCCATGTAGCCGCCCGGCACCACGTCCAGATCGGTGTTGAGTCGCATGACCCCGGAGCGATCCTCGACCCAGCGCAGGAGCTGCGCGGGGGTGAGGAGGCGCGTCTCCCTGCTCTTGGCTTCCTTGCTCATCGCCGCACCCGGGCCGAAGACCGAAGGCCGTGATTCTCGCAGCTCGACGCGCAGGGGGCGAGCGCTCAGCGCGGCGGCGGTCCCGGTGGCGTGCCCGATGAGGTGCCCGGGGGTGAGCCCGGTGGGGACCACAGCGCCGCGAGCAGCACCCCGCTGGCGGCGACGCAGTACAGCGCGAAGCCGGCGCACACGGACTCGATGCTCGCACCCCCGTCCATCAGCACGCCGACGATCACCGGACCGAGCGCCGAGCCCAGCACCGAGAAGGAGGTTGCGAGGCTGCGGATGGCGCCGAGATGCGTGACGCCGTAGAGCTCCGCCCAGAGCGCCGAGACGGCGGTGTGTGCGATCCCGGTGTTCACACCGAGCAGCCCGAGGTAGACCCAGGCGGTCCAGCGAGCGTCGAAGCTCGCCACCACCGCAAGGGCGAAGACCAGCGGGACCAGCATCAGACGGGCGAGCGAGCGCGCGTCGTAGCGATCGATGAGCGTGCCCGCGACGAGAGAGGTGGCGACGCTCCCCGCCGCGTAGACCGTGTAGCTGCCCGTGATCCACGCGTGGGACCAGCCCTTGGCGTCGGCGAGGTTGAGGTGGTGGAAGAAGAGCGCGGTGAGGATCACCGAAGGCGCGAGGAGGCCAGGGAGCAGGAGGTAGAAGCGCCGGTCGCGGAGCACCTGGGCGCGGGTCCAGTCGGTGCCGCCATGCGTGGCGGGCATGGCGTCGCCGCGCGCCGCAGGGGAGCTGGGCTCGCGGTGGTCCCGGAGCAGCCGCAGCGTGGCAGGGATCAGTCCGAGCACGAGCAGCGCGCCGACGGCGGAGTAGCTCGCCCGCCATCCGACGGCGGCGATCCCGAAGACCGCGGCGACCGGCAGCACCGCCTCGCCAACCGCGAAGCCGAGGCTCGCGATGGCGATGGCCCGGCCCCGGCCGGCCTCGAAGTAGCGTGCCGCGCTGGTGATGGCGGTGTGGCTCATCAGGCCCTGCCCAGACTGGCGCAGGAGGAAGATCGCGAGCACGAGGCTCGCGACCCCGCCGGCGAGGGACGTGACGACGCAGGCGACCGCTCCGAGCACGCACACCAGGGCCGTGTAGAGCCGCAGGTCCACGTCGTCGATGCGCCGGCCCGTGAAGGGCAGCAACAGTGCGCTGGCGAGGGTGCCGGCCATGTAGATCCCCCCCCAGGCCGTGTGGCTCAGCGCGAGGTCGGACTGGATCGCGGGCCCGAAGATCCCGATGAAATAGGTCTGGCCGAAGCTCGACGCGAACGCACCGAGAAAGCCGAAGGCGAGCAGGCGGGACTGACCCGCGGCGAAGGCGAGGTAGGCGCGAAGGGGCATCGGACCCGGGGGCGCTCGTGCGCCTCAGCGCTCCCAGCCGTCACCGAGCAAATCGACGAGCGCGCTGCGCACGTCCTCGGCCGTCGTCACCTGCACGGCGCGCATGCCCGCCTCGCGTGCACCGAGGACGTTCTCCGGCGAGTCGTCGAAGAACACTATCTGCTCGATCGGCACGTCGATGCGCCGCGCCACCAGCTCGTAGGCCTCCCGCTCGGGCTTGCGCCGCGCGATCCGGCACGATGCGAAGACCTCCTCGAAGGGCTCGAACAGGTTGGCGAATCGCGTCGACCACTCGAGGTAGTGCATGTCATTGGTGTTCGAGAACGCATAGAGCGGCGCGTGCCGGGCGGCGCTGGAGAGCACCTCACGAATGCCCGGGACCTCGTCGACGAAGACCATGTTCCAGCCGGTCGCGAACTCCTCGTGGCTGAGATCGAGGTCGAGCGATTCGCGAAGCGAGTCGAAGTACGCCGCGGCATCGATCTCGCCGCGCTCGTGCCGCTCGTAGTGGGCGTCGAGCGAGAAGCGAGCGCGCAGGCTCTCCGCCGGGCGCCCGGAGCAGCGGGCCCAGTGACGCAGCACGCGCCAGAAATCGACCTGCACGACGACGTTGCCGACGTCGAACAGCAGCGCCCCGCACAGGTCACCTCGAGCCGACTCACCCGCGTCACTCACAGGAAGGCACTCTCCTTGGACTCCGAGAAGCGCAGCACCACGAAGACCGCGACGCCGGTGCTGACGAGCAGAATCGTCGACAGCGCAGCCGCGGTGCCGAACTCGCCGTCCAGCACCGAGAGATAGATGCGCACGGGCATCGTCATGGTGCCGCCGACGTAGAGAATGATCGAGGATGACAGCTCGTTGATCGCGGTGACGAAGGCCATCATGGCGCCGGCGACGACCCCCGGCAGCATCAGCGGGAGGGTCACGCGCCAGAACGCACGGGCAGGCGAGGAGCCGAGATTGATCGCAGCTTCCTCCATGCTGGCCTTGATCTGCCGCAGGATCGATGCGCTCGAGCGCACCGCGTAGGGCAACCGGCGGATGAAGATGACGAGCACGATGATCGTCCCGGTCCCCACGAGATCGATTGGGCGCTGGTTGAACGAGACCACGAACCCGAGCCCGAGCACGATCCCGGGCACGATATACGGGATCATGAGCGCCGAGTCGAGGGTCGCCGAGATCACGTTCGGACGCCGGGCGAGGACGTAGCCGACGAGCGTTCCCAGAGCGACGATCATCACCACCGCGGTGAGGGAGAACGAGAAGCTGTTGATGATCGCATCGGGGACGTCGGTGATCACTCGCCGATAGCTGTCGAGCCCGAATCCCGGCTTGAAGACCGGGCCGCTCGTGTTGCGGAAGGAGTTGTAGATGACTACGAGGGACGGAAGGGAGCTGGCGGTGACGATCGTGAAGCACAGCGCGTGCACGAGCACGGACCGGGCGCCACGGAGCGCGATCGTCTCCGGACGCTTCAGGAGGCTCCCGCCGACCTCTCGCATGTGCGAGACACGACGCTGGAGCCATACGAACGCGAGCGAGACGGCGATCAGCACGATGCTGACTGTGGAGGCAAGTCCCGGATTGCCTCCGATCTCGCTCGTGTAGAGGTTGTACGCCTGGGTGGAGAGCACCCTGAAGCCGCGGCCGATGATCGAAGGCGTGCCGAAGTCAGCGAGACTGAGCACGAACGCGAGTAGCGCTCCGGCGCTGACCGCCGGCAGCACGAGGGGAAGCGTCACCCGCCAGAACCTCGACCAGGGGCTCGCGCCCAGGTTCTCCGCCGCCTCCTCGAGGGACCGGTTCACGCTCTCCAGAGCGCTCGCCGTGAGGAGATAGACGAACGGGTAGAACTTGAGGCTGAAGACCAGGACGATGCCGGTCGCGCCGTAGATGGTGGGCAGCTCCACGCCGATCCCGGAGAACCAGTGCCGCAGCCAGCCGTTGGAGCCGAGCATGGTGATCCATGCATAGGCGCCGATGAACGGAGGCGACACGAGGGCGAGAATCGCCAGCGTCCCGATCAGCGACCGACCGGCGACCGCATAGCGCGTCGTGCAGTAGGCGAGCGGCACCCCCAGCAGCACCGCCCCGAGCATTCCGCCGAGGCCGACGAGAACGCTGTTCCAGAGCGCGGTCCGATAGTAGCGGTGCCCGAGGATCTGGGCGTAGTTGTCGAGCGTCGCGCGCCCGGTCTCGTTGTCGAGGAAGCTCGCCTGGAAGACGTTCCAGAGCGGATAGACGAGCAGTAGCGCCAGCACGAGGATCGTCAGCCCCGTGACCCCGGACCACAGGTCCAGATGCCTGGCGCGTCGCATCCAGGCGCCCGCGATCAGAGCCGCAGCCCGGTTCCGGAGTCGAACCGCTGCAGCGCATCGAGCGGCAGCGCCGCGCGCACGCCCGCACCGACGGCGGAGAGCGTCGACTCGCGGGGGCGCGGGACCAGGACGACGAGATCGACCCCGGCGTCGGTGCGCAGCAGGTACTGCGCCTCACGGCCGGTGAACGTGACCTTCGTGACCTCGGCGGCGACGTGTACCGCCGCCTCGCCCGCCTCCTCCTCCGGGCCGAGGAGCCGGACGTCCTCGGGTCGGATTGCGTTCACCGTCACCCGGCCAGGACTCGGCTCGGGCACCGGCTCCCAAGCGGCAGGCCAGCGCTCGATGAAGTTCATCGCACCGACGAAGGCGGCGACGAAGCGGCTCGCCGGTTGCTTGTACACCTCCCACGGCGAACCGATCTGCTCGACCGCGCCGTCACGCATCACGCAGACGCGATCGGAGACGACGAGGGCCTCCTCCTGATCGTGGGTGACGTAGATGGTGGTGATCCCGAGCTCGCGCTGGATGTCCCGGATGTCCTCGCGCAGCTCGACGCGCAGCTTGGCGTCCAGATTCGACAGCGGCTCGTCCATCAGGAGCACGCCCGGGCGAATCGCCATGGCGCGGGCGAGACCCACGCGCTGCTGCTGGCCGCCGCTCAGCTCGTGCGGCATCCGATCGGCGTACCCGATCATTCGCACGGTGCCGAGGGCGTGCTCGACGCGCGCGCCGTGCTCGGCGCGCGGAACGCTGCGCTCAGGTAGCCCGAACGCGACGTTCCCGCTCACCGAGAGATGAGGGAATATGGCATAGTCCTGGAAAACCATCCCGGTGTCGCGGCGATGGGCAGGCAGTTGGTCCACCGCCTTGCCATCGAGCCGGACCTCACCGTCGTCCTGCTGTACGAACCCGGCGATCGTGCGCAGCAGAGTGGTCTTCCCGCAGCCGCTCGGCCCGAGCAGGGTGAAGAACTCGCCTGAAGCGATATCGAGGGAGACGCCGGCGAGGGCCGTTACCTCGGCGAAGCTCTTGCGAACACCGCGTAGCTCGACGCGTGCCATGGCAGGAAGTGCCGCGCGTGGGCGCGCCCCGCTCGGGCGCGCCCACGCAGGCGGGCTACTGCTTCATCACGAGCTCGAGCCACTTCTTGCGGAACGTATCCTTGTTCCCCGCCGACCAGGCAAAGTCGTAAGAGACCACCTTGAACGAGGAGACGGGGGGCAGGTCGCCGCTGGCAGCGACGTCCGTTCGAATCGGACGCCGCCCCATCTCCTTGACCAGGAACTCCTGGGTCGGCTTCGATAGCGCCCAGTCGATGAAGCGCTTTCCGTTGACCTCGTTAGGGCCGCCCTTGACGAGCGCGATCCCGTCCGGTGCGGCGACCGTGCCGTCCTCCGGGTAGACTATCTCGACGGGCCCGCCACCCTGGACGTACTTGTAGGCGTTGTCCTCGAGGGTGATTCCAACCGACGCCTCGCCGTCGTTCACGAACCGGGGGACCGCGCTCGAGCTCCCAGACAGGACGAAGTTGGCGAGGATCGGCTCGTAGACCTCCCAGCCGCGGTCGCCGTAGATGGTCAGCACGGTGGCGAGCTGCATGTACGAGGAGCCCGACTTGTCCGCCCTTGCCGAGGAGATCTGTCCTTTCAGATCCGCGCGACCGAGATCGGTCCACTTGCGCGGGTACCGATCAGCGCTCAGCTTGTCCTTGTTGACGATGAAGACGTTGACGATGGCCGTGTAGGGCAGCCAGTTCTCGCCGACCATGAAGACCGGATCGATCTTGTCCGCCTCGGCGGGCGTATAGGCCTGGAGCACCTGCGAGTTCGCCTCGAGCTGCTCGCCGCCGATGCTCCAGATGACGTCGGCGCGAGGGTTGCTCTTCTCCGCGAGGACCCTGGCGATGATGTCGCCGGATCCAGCCTTGATCACCTCCGCCTCGATACCCGTCTCCTTCTCGAACATCGGCACCATGGCGTCGATGATGCTCTGCTTGTGGGCCGTATAGAGGACGACCTTGCCCTGTGCGTCAACGGCCTGAGAGGCGAAGACTGCGAGCACGGCGAGCGCCGCGCCGCCAGCGAATCTGCGCATGTTCATGAGAATCCTCCTTCCCCGGTTGTTCGAGTTGTGACCGCGGGACGCGCCGGCCGGCGCGACGGGCCCATGGTAGGCGCCGGGGCCGTCGAGCACAAACGATCGACACTCGGCGCGTCGCCCCGAGGATGACGGATCTCGTCCGCGCCCTCAGCCCGCCCCGCCGCGCTCGCTCTGCAAGGCGAGCCGCTCGATGAACGCGTCGAGCCCCAGATCGCGGATCTCTGTGGAGAACTGCGTCCGATAGCTCATGACCAGGCTCACGCCGTCGACCAGCACGTCGCTCACGCGCCACGCTCCCTGCCGGTGGTGCATGCGATAGTCCACGCTCACCGTCTCGCCGAAGCGCTGGGGCACCTGCGTACGGACCGTGACGTCTCGCCGATCCGCGCTCACCGCCGACGGGAGGTAGACGATGGGCTCGAAGGAGTACGAGGAGATCGCGCCCACATAGGATCGGATCACCAGCGTGCGGAACGCCCGCTCGAAGTCGTGGCGCTGCGCGTCGGTAGCGCCTCGCCAGTGCCTGCCCAGGATGCGCCTCGCGATCACCTCGTAGTCGATGTGGGGCGAGGCATGGCGATCGACGAGCGCATAGAGGCGGTCGACATCCCGTCCGATCTCCGCGCGATCGCTCCGGATAGCGGCGAGGAGCCCGTCCGTCACGTCCTTGATCACTCCCGGGGGATCACGTCGCTCGATGGCGCCCGGGGATGCGCTCGAGGCTTCACGCAGCGCGACCGGCTGCGTGTCCAGCGCGATGGTGGACAGGGGAGCTCCCAGCGAGAGGAGCAGCGCCGTGGCCAGGGAGCACGGCAGCATGGAGCGCTGCGCCGCGGTGTTGGATGGTGGGTGCTCGTGATACATGGGACGCTCCTTGGTGCTGGCTCCTGTTGCTGGCGCTTGGCGCGCGTTCCTTACCCGATTCCACATCCCGCGCGCTCCGACGAGCGAACGCGCTCGACGAGATCGTGCGCGGGGAGTGCGCGACGGGCTATGAGATTCGGCACAGCGCCGAGTCGGCGCGCAGACGGATGCGAGGCGACGAGGCCCGTCGTCTCGCGCCCCCTGTCGGGGGAGGGTGGGCGGTTGGCTCGGACGCCGGTGGCTCGCGTCCGAGGGAGCGCTCTGCCCGGAAGTGGGCTACGACTTCGTGACGTCCGGGAGCGCCGGCCGGCTGGAGCTCACTGCACCGCCGTCGGGACGCGGGGACTCGCGTCCGCTCAGATCTCCTCGGGCACCATCTCGATCGCTCCGCAGGGGCACTCCGTCGCGCACATCGAGCAGCCCTTGCAGTAGTCGTACTTGAACTCGAAGCGGTTGCCGGGACCGAGCTTGGTGATCGCGTTGTCCGGGCAGATCCCGTAGCAGTTGTCGCACTCGAAGCAGTTGCCGCAGGAAAGGCATCGGCGCGCCTCGAACAGCGCGTTGCTCTCGTCGAGGCCGCCGTGCACCTCGGCGAAGGTCGTGCGCCTGCGTACCTCGTCGAGAACCGGTTGCATCGTGGGATCGGCGTCGGTGTAGTACCAGGTGTTCAGCGTGTCGAAGGTCGCGAGGGCGTGCTTGGCCGGCGCTTCGTAGCGCGCACCCCTCAGGTACCCGTCGATGTGCCGCGCGGCCTTCTTGCCGTGACCCACCGCAACGGTGACCGTGCGCTCCGAGGGCACCATGTCGCCGCCGGCGAACACGCCCTCGCAGGCGGTCATCATGTCCGGGCCCACGGCGACCACGCCGTTCGCGTCGAGCTCGACGCCGGGCAGGCGCGTGAGCACGCCCTGGTCGACGTTCTGGCCGAGGGCGAGGACCAGCGCGTCCGCCTCGATGGTCTCGGTCTCGCCGGTCGGCTGCGGCCAGCCGTTCTCGTCGAGCTCCATGCGCTCGACGGTCAGGCTGCTCTCGTCGGCGGCGGTGATCGTTCGAAGCCAGTTGACGACCACGCCCTCCTCGAGGGCCTCGTCCATCTCGAACTCGTGCGCCGGCATCTCGTTGCGCGTGCGCCGGTAGACGATCACCGGCTCGGCGCCGAGGCGCTTGACCGTGCGCGCGACGTCCACCGCCGTGTTGCCGCCACCGTAGACGACCACCCGGCGCCCGAGCCGGGGCGGCTCGCCATCGGTCTCCATCTGACGCAGGAAATCCACCGCATCGACGATGCGCGAGGCATCCGCCGCCGGGATGTCGACGCGCTTGCCGACATGGGCGCCGATGGCGACGAAGCAGGCGTCGAATGCGCCGTCTGCCATCACGCCTGGGATGTCCTCGACCTTCGAGTCGAGCTCGAGCTCGACGCCCATCGCCACGATGCGGGCGACCTCGCCCTCGACGACGTCGCGCGGCAGCCTGTATTTCGGAATCCCGAAGCGCATCATGCCGCCTGCGACGGGGCCGGCCTCGCGGATGGTGACCGCGTGGCCGAGGCGCGCCAGGTGATAGGCCGCCGAGAGGCCACTCGGGCCGGCGCCGACGACGAGCACGCGCTTGCCCGACGCCCCGGCAGGCGTCGGGGCAGGCCAGCCCTCGCGCAGGGCGAGATCGCCGAGGAAGCGCTCGACGGCATGGATGCTCACGGGCGAGTCGAGCTGCCCACGGTTGCAGGCATCCTGACACGGGTGATAGCAGGCGCGGCCCATGATCGCAGGCAGCGGATTGTCCTCGATGAGGGTCTCGAAGGCCTTGCGGTACTCGCCCTCCTCCGCGTGATAGAGCCAGCGCTGGATGTTCTCGCCGGCAGGGCACGCGTGGTTGCACGGTGGAAGGCGATCGACGTAGACGGGGCGCTCGGTGCGCCAGCTCCCGGTCTTGTTGATGAGGCTCGAGCCGACGTCGAGGGTGACGGCGAAGGGGGCGCCGGGGTGTGGGGTGCTCATCTTGCCTCCTCGGTGCCCGCCACCTCTTCGGCGAGCAGGTCGAAGCGCGCGATGTTGCGATCGGCGATCGCCTGCAGCGCCTCGAGCTGGTGCGCGTTCTCCACCTTGAGCACGTGGGCGAAACGACGCTGCATGCTCGCGTAGTCGCGCACGGTGAGTCGGCGGCGGATCTTGGTCACCGCCGTGAGCTCGCCGTCGAGGGCCTCGATCAGCGGGAACAGGCCGCACTCGACCGCGGTGCGCGCGATCTTGATGGTGTCGCCCGGCTTCGAGCCCCAGCCGAGAGGACAGGGTACGAAGACCTCGATGTAACGCGCGCCGTGCATGGCCATCGCCTTCTCCACCTTGTGCTCGAGGTCGTGAAGGTCGTGCACCGACGCCGTGGCCACGTACGGGATCGAGTGGGCCATGGCGATGAGCGGCACGCTCTTGCCGATCCCGAACGGGTTCCCTGGCTCGACGCCGACGGGCATGGTGGTGGCGGTGCGCGCGGCCGGGGGCGTCGCGCTCGAGCGCTGCACGCCGGTATTCATGTAGGCCTGGTTGTTGTAGCAGACGTAGAGCACGTCGTCGTTGCGGTCGAACATCCCGGACAGGCAGCCGATGCCGATGTCGGTGGTCCCGCCGTCACCGCCCTGGGCGAGGACGCGCACGTCCGTGCGTCCCGTTGCGCGCAGAGCTGCAGCCATCCCCGAGGCGACTGCGGGCGCGTTGCCGAACAGCGAGTGGATCCAGGGCAGGTTCCACGCCGTCTCCGGGTAGGGTGTCGTGAAGACCTCGAGGCAGCCGGTTGCGTTGGCGGCGACGAGCTTGCCCTCGGCGGCGCGCAGCGCCGCGTCCACGACGTAGCGCGCGCCGAGGGCCTCGCCGCAGCCCTGACAGGCGCGATGCCCGGAATCGAGGGCGTTGGCCCGCCCGACGCTCGA
>CAJIAT010000053.1_pt1 | contig 39459 bp, 33 predicted proteins | sample 9199161 | NCBI WGS metagenome assembly CAJIAT01 (sample SAMEA7708281, study PRJEB35096) | sediment metagenome | biome: marine neritic benthic zone biome [ENVO:01000025]; feature: sediment [ENVO:00002007]; material: shallow marine sediment [ENVO:03000034] sea grass bed [ENVO_01000059] ... | reverse complement strand
CGGCGTCGGCGTCGCCACGGCGGCCGCGGGCATCGTGGTCGGCACGGTCACGCTGACCGGAATCGGTCTGGTGATGACCGAGTTCGTCGAGTTCATCTCAGGCGGCAACCTGGTCCTGATGCTGCTGTTCACGGCGTTCATCAGCCTGCTGCTCGGCATGGGCCTGCCGACGACGGCCAACTATATCGTCGTCTCCACCCTGATGGCGCCGGTGATCGTCACGCTGGGCGCGCAGAGCGGCCTGATCGTCCCACTGATAGCCGTGCACATGTTCGTGTTCTACTTCGGCATCCTCGCCGACGACACGCCGCCGGTCGGCCTCGCCGCCTTTGCCGCGGCGGCGATCGCGCGCAGCGATCCGATCAGGACCGGCATCCAGGGCTTCACCTACGACATCCGCACGGCGATCCTGCCGTTCCTGTTCATCTTCAACACCGAGCTGCTGCTGATCGGCGTCGACTCGGTGGGCGAGCTGATCGTGGTGGCCGCGAGCGCCGTCGTCGCGATCCTCGTCTTCGCCGCCGCGACCCAGGGCTACTGGCTGGTGCGCAGCCGCTGGTGGGAGACCGTGGGGCTGCTGCTGGTCGCCTTCACCCTGTTCCGGCCCGGCTTCTGGTGGGACCGCATCTACCCGCCGCTGGTCGAGGCGGCGCCGACCGAGATCGCCGCGATCGCGGGCTCCCTCGCGCCGGAGGCGATGCTGCGGATCACCGCCTCGGGGGAGAACATCGACGGGGACATCGAGACCAAGACCGTGATGCTGCCGATGGGCGCCGCCGGCGACGGCGAGCGCCGCCTCGAGGCCGCGGGGCTCACCGTGCGCACCGAGGACGGCAAGGTGCTGGTCGACGACGTCGGCTTCGGCAGCGAGGCCGAGAGCGCGGGGCTCGACTTCGACTACGAGATCCAGTCGGTCCAGACCATCGCGGAGCGCCCGCCGAAGGAGCTGATGATGATCCCCGCGATCGCGCTCCTCGGGCTCCTCGGCTGGTTCCAGACCGGCCGGCGCCGAGTCGCGGCCGCCTGAGCCCCCGCGCCCGCCTGCCCGCCCGCGAGGACACCGCGAAGGCTCTCCTCCTCTTGGGCAGGACGTCGAGGCCCCGCGGTCCTCGCCCAGGGCACGCCCGCGGGTCGCCGGGTGAGCCCTCGGGACGCGGTAGGATCGCGAGGGATCGACCACCGGCGGGAGCCCCGATGACCCACGTCTTCCATCGCCACACCCGTGCCGAGCTGCCGGTCGCCGCCCGTGGCGACGGCCCCTGGGTCGTCGACGCCGACGGCCGGCGCTACCTCGACGCCTCCGGCGGCGCCGCGGTCTCGTGCCTGGGGCACAGCCACCCGGCAGTGATCGCGGCGATCCACGAGCAGGTCGACGCCCTCGCCTACGCGCACACCGCCTTCTTCACCAACGAGCCGATGGAGGCCCTCGCGGATCTGCTCGTCGAGGCCGCGCCCGAGGGCCTCGAGCACGTCTACTTCGTGTGCGGCGGCTCCGAGGCGATGGAGGCGGCGCTCAAGCTCGCCCGCCAGTACTTCGTCGAGCGCGGCGAGCCCGAGCGGCGGCGCTTCGTCGCCCGGCGCCAGAGCTACCACGGCAACACCCTCGGTGCGCTCGCCGTCGGCGGCAACCGATGGCGTCGCCGGGCCTTCGAGCCCCTGCTCGTCGAGAGCGAGCACGTGAGCCCCTGCTACGCCTACCGCGAGCGGCGGGACGAGGAGAGCGAGGAGGCCTACGGCGCGCGCCTGGCCGACGAGCTAGAGGCGCGCATCACCGCCCTCGGACCGCAGACCGTGGCGGCCTTCGTGGCCGAGACCGTCGTCGGTGCGACCGCCGGCGCGGTGCCGCCGGTGCCAGGCTACTTCCGGCGGGTGCGCGAGGTGTGCGACCGGCACGGCGTGCTCCTGATCCTGGACGAGGTGATGTGCGGGATGGGCCGCACGGGCACGCTCTTCGCCTGCGAGGCGGAGGGGATCGCCCCGGACATCGTCGCCATCGCGAAGGGGCTCGGGGGCGGCTACCAGCCGATCGGGGCGATGCTCGCGAGCGCGAGCATCTACGGGGCGATCCGGGACGGCTCCGGGTTCTTCCAGCACGGCCACACCTACATGGGGCACCCGACGGCCTGCGCTGCCGCCCTCGCGGTGCAGCGCACCATCGGCGAGGAGGGCCTGCTCGCCAACGTCGCGCGGCAGGGCGATGCCCTCGACGCGGCGCTGTCGGAGCGTCTCGGCAACCACCCCCACGTCGGGGACATCCGCGGACGGGGCCTGTTCCGTGGCATCGAGCTCGTCCGCGACCGCCTCACCAAGGAGCCCTTCGAGGCCGAGCGCCGGCTCCACGCGCAGGTCAAGCGCGAGGCCATGGCGCGCGGGCTCATGTGCTACCCCATGGGTGGGACCATCGACGGGGTGCGGGGCGACCACGTGCTCCTCGCGCCCCCCTTCATCATCGACCAGGGCCACGTCGATGCGATCGCCGAGCGCCTCGGCGACGCTCTCGACGCCGCCCTCGCCTGAGAGACGCCTCGACGCGAGGGACCCGGGACCCCGGGACCCCGGGGGACGCGGGGAAGGCCGACCCGGGACGTTGCTCCGCAAGCCGGGGAACCGCGCTCGTTGCACCGATGCCACAGCTCCGATGAGGCCGAAGCGCCTGGAATTCCAGGGTTTGTTGCTCTAGCGCAACAGTTTCGGGGCCGGTTGTTGGTTTTTTTCCAAAAAGTGTTGCAAACGCCGATTTGCCTCCTCCATACTTCGTCCCGCTTCCCGGATACGGGGAGCTTCGCGAAGCACCTCCGGCAGCGTTCCGGGGGGGAAGCAGGATTCAAGGCACTCTCAAAGCTACGAAGCTATTTAGGGGAACAGTTGATGAAGAAGAAGCTGCTCACTGCTGCCATCGCGAGCGCCGTCGTGGCGCCGATGGGAGCGAACGCGATCGAGCACAGCATCTCGGGCCACGTCAACCGCATGATTCGGTTCGCGGACGACGGCAAGGCCTCCGAGATCCAGCAGCTCGACAACTCCGCGTCCCAGACGCGTATCCGCTGGCGCGGCACCGGCGACATCGGCCGGGGCATGAAGGCCGGCATCTACATCGAGACCGGCGTTTCCTCGTCGAACTCCTCGAGCGCACCGATCAAGCTCGACGGCGACGGCGACGACACCGACTTCAACATTCGTCACAGCCGCCTCGACTTCAGCGGCCGCTGGGGCAGGCTGACCCTCGGTCACACGGGTCCTGCCGGTGACGGTATCGCCGATCAGGATCTGTCCGGCACGGGCATCGCCAACGGCTACGACATCATGGGCGACACGGCGGGCGGCATCGCCTGGCGGACGAAGGGCGGCGCGGACTCCGGTGTCACCGTCAGCGACACCATCGGCACGCTGGACGGCGGCCGTCGCGACATCGTGCGCTACGACTCGCCCGCCCTCGGCCCGGTGACGATCGCGACCTCGGTCGCGAACGACAACTACTGGGACGTCGGCGTCTACGGCAACACCAGCCTGGGCGGCGGCACCCTCGCCTTCGCCGGCGGCTACATCAAGTCGAGCCAGCGCGACGGCTACGACGCCTGGGCCATCTCCGCGGCCTACCTGTTCTCCCAGGGCACCAGCATCCAGGGCACGTACTCCGAGCGTAACCTGGACAGTGCCCCCCCCGGGGTCTCCGATCCGAACAACTGGCACGTCAAGGTCGGCCACAAGTGGGGCAACAACGCCGTGGCGATCGGCTTCGGGCAGGGCGGCGACAAGGTCAACGACATCACCGCCAGCGCGTTCACGCTCGGTTTCGTGCACACGATTCCGAAGCCCGGTGTCGAGCTGTACGCGGGTTACAACTACAACACCGCGGACCTCAGCTCGGGCACCTTCGGCACGACCTCGGTCGAGGACGTCAACGTCTTCTTCGTGGGCTCGCGCATCCAGTTCAACTGAGGATCTGATCCTCTCGAGCTGGTCCGGTCCACGGCGCCATCGGGGGGCGTGACCGGAGGGAGAAGGCCTCTTCCCATCACGGGAAGGGGCCTTTTCTTTTTGGGGCCCGTCCCTTTTTCGGGGGTACCCGGTGGCCGGCTCAGGGCTCCAGGGCCGCCCGCAGCTCGCCGAGGTGCGCCGCGTAGCGCCGCCAGCGCCCGACCGAGGTCCGGTACAGGGGCTCGCGCACCTGCAGGTTGCTCGCCGTGTGCACCGCCCGCGCGCCGCCCCGGTGGTCCAGGCACGCGTCGTCCCACTCCAGTCCACAGAACGCGACCGTCTCGCGCACCACCTGCTCCGGATCGGCGACCAGCGCCTCGTAGCGCACCTCGTGGACGGGAACGGGCAGCGTCGCCCGCCAGTGCGCCATCAGCCGCTCCTGCTCGCGACAGGTCCGGCCGAGCTCCCCGAGATCACAGGCGTACCAGTGGCCACCCGAGAACGACTGCAGGTAGTTCGACACGCAGACGTCGAGCGGGTCCCGGCGGCAGTGGATCACCCGCAGCCCCGGCATCAGCAGCGCGGCGAGCCCGAGGTGGACGAGATTGCCCGGGAGCTTGTCGGTGATCCGCGACGCGTCCGGCGACAGCGCGCCGAGCCGCTCGAGGTAGCGGCCCGCGAGGTCGGTGACCAGCCCCGGCGCGGCCCGCGCGGCCGCCCGGGGATAGGCCTCGCCCACCGCCCCGGCGAGCGCCTCGGCGAGCTCCGGGAGCCAGGTCCGTTCCCCGCCGGCGTGGACCTGCGGGTGGGCCCCGAGGAACTGCTCGACCAGGGTGGTCCCCGAGCGCGGCATGCCGACGATCAGCACCGGCCGCGGATCGGCGACGCCCCAGCCGGCCCGCTCGGCGAAGAACGGCTCGTCGAAGGTCTCCCTCAGCATCGCCCCGAAGCGCTCGGTGCGCGCGGCCTCCTGCTGCGGATCCCGCCCCTCGATGAGGGCGCGGTTCCCGGCCCGGTAGGCCGCGAAGGCGCCGTCGACGTCGTCGCGGCGATCGAGGATTCGCGCGATGGCGAAGTGCGCCGCGCTGACCGCCGCCGGGGCGAGGGTGTCGCTGGCCAGGAGGCCACGGAGCGCCGAGAGCGCCGCCTCCTCTCCGTGCGGGTACCGTCCGAGCTCGGCGCAGAGCAGCCACGCCTCGGCGCAGCGCTCGTCGCGCGCCAGCGCGTCGGCGGCGTGGGCGGCGCCGGCCTCCCGCTCGCCGAGGTCGAGCCGGACGGCCGCGAGCAGGCAGTGCGGCTCCGGGGCTCCGGGCGCGAGCGCCGCTGCCTCCCGGGCGAGGGCGGCGCCCGCCTCGAGGCCGCCCTCGGTGATCCGCACCCGGGCGAGATCCACGATCGCCCCGACGTCGGCGGGGTCGAGCTCGAGGCAACGCTCGAAGCACCGGGCCGCGAGCTCGTAGCGTCCGCGCTCGCGCTCGATGACGCCGAGTGCCCGGTGCGCGGCCCCGAGATCGGGCTCTGCCGCGACGGCACCGGAGGCCATCTCCCACGCGGCCGTGCGCTCCCCGCCGCTCCAGAGCACGTCGGCGAGCTCGACCCGCGCCATGGCGACCGCCGGCCGCTCGCGGACCAGTGCCTCGAGCGCCGCGCGCCCCACCTCGCGCTCGCCGGCCTGGACCCGCGCCCCGGCGACGCTCGCGGCTAGAGCGCCGTCTCGCGGGTCCAGCTCGTGGGCCCGCGCGAGGGCCGGCAGCGCCTCGGCGCTCCGACCGAGGGCGCGCAGCGTGCGCCCGAGCCGCGCCCAGACCTCCCGGTCGGCGGGCGCGAGCCGGGCGAGGCGCTCGAGCGCCACGCACGCCTCGGCGAGGCGACCGGTTCGCTGCAGGGCGATCGCGAGGTTGAACAGCGCGTTCGGGTGCTCCGGTGCGATCTCGACCGCCGCGCGGTAGCTGGCGATGGCCTCCTCGAGGCGGCCCGCCTCGCGCAGCATGTTGCCGTGGTTGTTGCGAAGCGAGGCATCGTCGGGCCGCGCGCGGACCGCCGCTGCCATGCTCTCGAGCGCGTCGGCCGGGCGTCCCATCCGCACCTGGGCGAGGGCGAGGCAGTGCAGCGCATCCGCGTTGCCCGCATCGGCCGCGAGCACCGAGCGGGCGAGCCGCTCCGCCTCGACGATCGAGCCTTTCGCGAGCTCTGCGAGCGCTCGCTCGAGCTCGCGGCTCGCCCGCCCGCTGCGCTGCCGGCGAGACCTGCCCGCGCCCCGCGCCGCCATCCGCTCTCCCCCCGACCACCGTGGGGCCGCGATGATAGCAACAGCGCGCCCTCCGCGGATTTGAAGCGAGCGCGCCGATCCCTCACGATCGCGCCATGGTGCCCCATCGCCCGCGTGACCGGTTCGACGGCTCGCTCGCTCGACGCTCGCAACGCAGACCGACGAGTCCGTGACGCGTCGAGCAGGCATCCCGGGCGCCGGCGAGTGAGACGACGCTCGATCGGCGGGCGACGGCCCAGGCGCTCGCTGCGGCCCACGCCGGCCGAGCGGCTGGCCACGTGGTCCGGGTCGCTGGCCGCGCGCATGGCCACGCAGCTGGCTGCGTGGGTGGCCGCTCTGCCGGGGCTCGGCGAAGCGCGGCGCAGGGACGCTCGGCGGGCGCCCGGGTCGCGCAACCGGACCGACTTCCTCGAGGCGACCTTCGCGATCATGGGTCGCATCGCCAAGGCCGACGGACGGGTCAGCGAGGCGGAGATCGCCGTCGCCAATCGCGCCATGGCCCGCCTGGATCTGCCGGCACCTCTGCGCGAGACGGCGCGCCAGGCATTCGCCCGCGGCAAGTCGCCCACCTTTCCCCTCGAGCAGACCCTCGAGCGCCTCGCCGATGCCTGCAGCGGCCGGCGCGATCTGGCGCGCGTCTTCGTGGAGATCCAGATCGAGGCGGCCAGCGCGGACGGCGCCATGCAGGCCGCCAAGCGGGCGATCGTCGAGCGCCTGTGCAAGCGGCTCGGCATCACCGCCTCGGAGGCGTCGGCGATGGAGTCGCTCGCGCGCGGGATCCCGCCGGCCGGGACGAGGGTGGGCACCCGCGACGCCTACGCCGCGCTCGGCCTCGGGCCCGAGGCGGACGACGCCGAGCTCGAGCGCGCCTACCGGCGCCTGATGAGCCAGCACCACCCGGATCGGCTCCTCGCCCAGGGGCTGCCCGAGGAGATGGTGCGCCTCGCGACGCGCAAGACACAGGAGATCAGGGCCGCCTACGAGCGTGCCCGCGCGGCTCGGACCGGCTGAGACGCGCCTGCGCCGGGCCGCGGGCACGGTGCGCTCCTCCCGGCTCCCGCCTCCTCGAGACTCCCTCGGGACGCCTCCCTTCCCCAGGGCCCTCCTCTTCAGGGCTCCTCCTCGGGGGCGACCGCGTGGCGGGCGAGCCAGGGGCGCAGGCGCTTGAATACCGCGTCGCCGGCGTCGCCGAGGCCGGGCTCGGCCGAGACGATCTCGATCCGGTCGCGCGCCGGCGCCTCGGGAGGGCGCGCGGCGCGCGGCGGCGCCTGGCGACCGGCGATGACGATCTCGAGCACCGGCAGGTCGAGGGCCCCGACGATGGCCGCGACCTGCATCGGGTCGGGGCCCGGCGCCGGGTGCGTCGGCGCGATGGCGACCAGTGCGCTCACGTTCTCGCGGGCTCCGTCCCCGAGGAAGAGCGCGGCGGGCCCGACGCCCCAGCGGTGCCCGACGATCGCGACGACGCTCGCGCCCCGCTCGAGGAGGAAGCGGTACCCGGCCCCGATGCGCTCGAGCGCGGCGTCCACGATCTCGGTCTGCACCTCGGGCGGGGCCGCGACGTCGGGCGCGGGCAGCTGCACCGAGAGGGTCTGCCATCCGGCGTCCGGGAGGCGCCGGCGCAGGCTCGCGATCGGTCCGGGCCAGTCCGCGTTGCGCCCGAGCCCGTGCAGCAGGAGCACTGCGCCGAGGGCAGGCGTCGCCCGCTCGGCGCTGTACAGCGCCAGCGTCTCCTCGCCGGCCCCGTCGAGCCAGAGGACCTCGCCGGCCCCGGGGGTGGCGGCCACCCGGCGGGCGAGGGCCTCGGCCGCCGCGTCAGCTGCCGCGGCGTCTGCGCTCCACGCGAGCGCGGCGCAGATCAGCCACGTTGCGACGTGTGTCGGCGGTCCCATGAGCCGCAGTATCGGCAGCGCCCTCGGTCGGGGCAATGGCGGGGTGAGCCCGCGTTGCGAGGCCCCGGCGTTGGCCGTGACCGGCTCGGCCATCCACGCCGTCGACGCGTCCTCGAGCGCGATCTCGCGGGTCCGATGCGACGGCGGGTGCCAAGGCGCACGCGGGGTGGAGCGTTCTCGCCACCACCTCTTTAGAATCTCCCCCTCGCCCCCCACCGGGACCGGAGCTCATGGCCGTGCGTATCGCCCCCTCGATCCTCTCCGCCGACTTCGCCCGCCTGGGCGAGGAGGTCCGAGCGGTGCTCGACGCCGGCGCCGATCTCATCCACTTCGACGTGATGGACAGTCACTACGTGCCGAACCTCACCGTCGGCCCGCTCGTGTGCGAGGCGCTGCGCAAGCACGGGATCACGGCGCCGATCGACGTGCACCTGATGACGAGCCCGGTGGACCGGCTCATCGGCGAGTTCGCCGACGCCGGTGCCACCAGCATCAGCTTCCACCCCGAGGCGACGCTGCACCTCGACCGCACCCTGCAGCTCGTGCGCGACCGCGGCTGCGAGGCCGGCCTCGCCTTCAACCCCGCCACGCCCCTCGATGCGCTGCGCTACGTCCTCGACCGGGTGGACATGGTCCTGGTGATGAGCGTGAACCCGGGCTTCGGGGGGCAGTCGTTCATCCCCTCGGCGCTCGAGAAGCTGCGTGACGCGCGACGCCTCCTCGACGAGCACGCCGGCGAGGTCCGTATCGAGGTCGACGGCGGGGTCAAGGTGGACAACGTCGAGGCCATCGCCGCCGCCGGGGCCGACACCTTCGTCGCCGGCTCGGCCGTGTTCGGCTCCGACGACTACGCGGCCACCATCTCGGCGCTCCGGAAAGCCGCGGCCCGCGGCGCCGAGGCCCGCCAGGGCGCGTCGGCGCGCACGGCTCGTTCGTCCCCGGCGTGATCGTCCCCGGCGTGATCGTCCCCGGCGTGATCGTCCCCGGCGTGATCGTCCCCGGCGTGATCGTCCTCGGCGAGATCGGGACGGCGCAGCGCTTCGGGCTCCCGGCCGGGTCGGGGCGCGAGGGAGCGCGCGTGCAAACGGTGCAACATGCGGGCTAGACCACGCGCGGCCCCCCGCGCCCTGCTCTTCGACCTCGACGGCACCCTCGTCGACTCCGTGCCGGACATCGCCCGGGCCGCGAACGCGGCGCTCGCGCACGTGGGCCTTCCTGCGGTGAGCGAGGGCGCCGTGCGCGACTGGGTGGGCAACGGCGCCCGGGTGCTCCTCGCGCGGTGCATCGCGGGCGGCGCGGAGGCTGCCGCCGACCCGCGGGAGGTCGACCGCGCATTCGAGGCGTTCCTCGAGCGCTACGCCCGCGACGTCTGCGTCGACTCCCGCCTCTATCGGGGCGCCGACGCCACCCTCGGCGCCCTCGCCGACCGCGGCGTCAGGCTCGGCTGCGTCACCAACAAGCCCCGAGCCCTCGCCGAGGCGCTCCTCGCGGCGCTCGGCGTCGTAGCGCGCTTCCAGGTCGTCGTCGGCGGCGACTCCGTGGGGCGCACGAAGCCCGACCCGGAGCCCCTGCTCGCGGCCCTCCAAGCCCTTGGCGTCGGGCCCGAGGAGGCCGTCGTCGTCGGCGACTCGGTGAACGACGTCGCGGCGGCCCGCGCCGCCGGCGTGGCCGTCGTCTGCGTCAGCTACGGCTACAACCACGGCGCCGACATCCGAGACGCCGCCCCGGATGCGATCGTCGATGCCCTCGAGGAGATCCCAGCCCTCCTCTGGGCGGGCTGAGACCCGGAGCGCACCGCGGCGAGGTTCCGGGCTAGGCTAGACTGTGGCGCCGGCGAAGAAGACGACCAGAACGAGATGGACATCCAGAGCGCAATCCGGGCCGTGACCAAGCGGCGAGACCTGTCGCGGTCGGAGATGACGGAGGTCATGCGCACCATCATGACCGGCGAGGCCACCCCGTCGCAGATCGGCGGCTTCCTGGTCGGGCTGCGGATGAAGGGCGAGACGGTGCAGGAGATCGCGGCGGCCGCCGCGGTGATGCGCGAGCTCGCCACGCACGTCGACGTCGCGCCGGAGCGCCTCGTCGACACCTGCGGCACCGGGGGCGACGGGGCCCGGACCTTCAACATCTCGACCACGAGCGCCTTCGTCGCGGCCGGCGCCGGCGCCCGGGTGGCCAAGCACGGGAACCGGTCGGTCTCGAGCAGCTCCGGGAGCGCGGATCTCCTCGAGGCGGCAGGGGTGTCCGTCGATCTGCCGCCGCAGGCCGTGGCTCGCTGCGTGGACGAGGTCGGCGTGGGCTTCATGTTCGCTCCTCACCACCACGGCGCGATGCGCCACGCCATCGGCCCGCGGCGCGAGATGGGCGTGCGCACGGTGTTCAACCTGCTCGGCCCCCTCACCAATCCGGCCGGCGCGCCGAACCAGGTGATCGGCGTGTTCTCCCCCGCCTGGGTGGAGCCTCTCGCCCGGGTGCTCGGCGAGCTCGGCAGCCGCCACGTGATGGTCGTGCACTCGGAGGACGGGCTCGACGAGATCAGCGTGTGCGCGCCGACCCGGGTCGCGGAGCTGCGCGAGGGCGCCGTCCGAAGCTACACCGTCGAGCCTGAGACCTTCGGTGTCGAGCGTGCCGGGCTCGACGGGCTGCGGGCCGAGTCCGTCGCCGACAGCCTGGAGCGCACCCGAGCGGTGCTCGCGGGCGAGGTGGGCCCGGCGCGCGACGTGGTGACGCTGAACGCCGGCGCGGCGATCTACGTGGCCGGGCTCGCGGCCGATCTCGCCGAGGCGGTGGCGAGCGCCCGCCAGTCGATCGACTCCGGAGCCGCGCGCGAGCGGCTCGCAGCGCTCGTCGCGTTGAGCAGCGAGCTCACCGGCCGATGAGCGAGGCGGCGCGGGGCGCGCCCGACATCCTGCGCACCATCCTCGCCCGCAAGCGCGAGGAGGTGGTCGAGCGCTGCGAGCGCACCGCGCTCTCGGAGCTCGCCGCGCGCATCGAGTCCCTGCCCGCGCCGCGGGGCTTCGCGGATGCTCTCGAGGCGCGCATCGACGCCGGCGAGCCGGCGGTCATCGCCGAGATCAAGAGGGCCTCGCCGAGCAAGGGCGTGCTGCGCGCGGACTTCGATCCACCTGCGATCGCCGCGAGCTACGCCCGCGGCGGCGCGGCGGCACTCTCGGTGCTCACCGACGTCGACTTCTTCCAGGGCGACGATGCCTACCTCCAGTCGGCGCGCGCGACGAGCGGGCTCCCCGCCCTGCGCAAGGACTTCCTCGTCGATCCGTACCAGGTCTACGAGGCCCGCACCCTCGGTGCCGACTGCGTGCTCCTCATCGTCGCGGCGCTCGGGGACGCGATGCTCAACGAGCTCGCGGGCCTCGCGCTGCACCTGGACATGGACGTGCTGGTTGAGGTGCACGACGCGGAGGAGCTCGACCGCGTCGCGCACATGGACGGGACGCTGCTCGGCATCAACAACCGCGACCTTCGCACCTTCGAGACCCGCCTTCAGACCACGCTCGACCTGCTCGAGGCGGTGCCGTCGGGCCGCCTCGTCGTGACCGAGAGCGGCATCCACACCCCGGCCGACGTGGCGCTGATGCGCGAGGGCGGCGTGCACGCCTTTCTCGTCGGCGAGGCCTTCATGCGCGCCGAGGATCCCGGCGCGAAGCTCTCGGAGCTGTTCTCGAGCTGAGGGCCGGTCGGCCCTCGGGGCTGGCCCGTATTTCGCTACCGTGCGCCGAAGACCACGATGGTCTTGCCGGCGACGGAGATGAGGTGCTCCTCCTCGAGGTTCTTCAGCACCCGTCCGACCATCTCGCGCGAGCAGCCCGCGATCCGTCCGAGCTCCTGACGGGTGATGCGGATCTGCATGCCGTCGGGATGGGTCATGGCGTCGGGCTGCTTGCACAGATCCAGGAGCGTACGCGCCACGCGGCCGGACACGTCCATGAAGGCGAGATCTCCGACCTTGCGGCTGGTGTTGCGCAGCCGCAACGCGAGCTGCGAGAGCATCGCGTAGAGCACCTCAGGGAGCTCCGCGGACAGGCTCCGCAGCCGCTCGTAGCTGATCGAGGCGACCTCGCACGGCGAGCGGGCCCGGACCCAGGCGCTGCGCTCGCGCTTCTCGTCGAACATGCCGATCTCGCCGAAGAAGTCACCTTCGTTCAGGTAGGCGAGCACGATCTCGTGGCCGTTGTCGTCCTCGATGAGCACCGAGACCGAGCCCTTGACCAGGTAGTACAGCTCCTCGGAGTAGTCGCCGGCGTTGATGATGACCGTCTTGGGCGGGTAGGTGCGCCGGTGACAGTGCTCGAGGAATCGGCGGATGGCCGCGTCCTTCCCACGGAATTCCTCGCTCGCGAAGGCCATTCGAATCCTCTGGGTCTCGAAGCCGGATCAACGTTAGAGTGTAGCCCTACCCCCTTGGGGTGTCGACGTGCCGGCCGGCCCGGCCAGGACCCGGCGCCCGGGCCGAGACGCCCGCCGAGATTGCCCGGGAGGCGCAGATGCAGGCCACTGTCCGGTGGTTGGACGCCGTCGCGTTCGTCGGCGAGTCGGGAAGCGGGCACGGCATCGTGCTCGACGGCGCCCCGGACCACGGAGGCCGGAACGTGGGCCTGCGCCCGATGGAGGCCATCCTGGTCGGCGTCGGGGCCTGCAGCGCCTTCGACGTCGTCACCATCCTCGCCAAGTCACGCGAGCAGGTCACCGACTGCCGGGTCGAGCTCGACGCCGAGCGGGCCGAGACCGTCCCGAAGGTCTTCACGCGCATCGACATGCGCTTCGTCGTCGAGGGCCACGACCTCAAACCCGCCAAGGTCCGCCGCGCCGTCGAGCTCTCCGCCGAGAAATACTGCTCCGCCACCGCCATGATGCGCGCCGCCGGCGTCGAAGTATCCCACTCCTTCGAGATCCTCGACGCCCCCCCGGGCTGACCCCGAATCACAGCCGCCCCCGAACCCCCGAGCTCCCTCCCCCGCCGGGGGAGGGCCGGGGTGGGGGGTGGAACGCGCACGCGGCGCGAAGACTCCAAGCCCGAGCGCTTTGCGACTGTCCAACCCATCCCCCCTCCCCCACCGGGGGAGGGCCGGGGTGGGGGGTGGAACGCGACACGCGGCGCGAAGGCACTCCGGGTGATAGCTCAGTCTGCCTTGTAGGGATCCGCAGCGTCCCGCAGCCCGTCGCCGAGGAAGTTGAAGGCGAGAACCACCACGATGACCGGCGCCACCGGCAGCATGAGCCAGGGGTAGAGCGCGACCGCGTTGATGTTCTGGGCCTCGGTGAGGAGCACGCCCCAGCTCGTGATCGGCGGCCGCAGTCCGAGCCCGAGGAAGCTGAGCGCCGTCTCGCCGAGGATCATCGAGGGAATGGACAGTGTCGCCGACGCGATCAGGTGGCTCATGAAGTTCGGGACGAGGTGCCGGCCGATGACGCGCCGCGGCCGCGCGCCCATCAGCACCGCGGCGGTGGTGAAGTCCTCCTCGCGCAGCGCGAGGAACTTCGAGCGCACCGAGCGTGCGAGGCCGGTCCAGTCCACGAGCCCCAGGATGATCGTGATGCCGAAGTAGATGGCGACCGGGCTCCAGGTCACCGGGAGCGCCGCCGACAGAGCCATCCACAGCGGCAGCTCCGGGAACGAGCGGATGATCTCGATCGATCGCTGCACGAGGCTGTCGACCCAGCCGCCGTAGTAGCCGGCGACCCCTCCGAGCACGATGCCGAGGGCGAAGCTGATGATGATCCCGATGAGGCCCACGGTGAGCGAGATCCGCGCCCCGTAGAGGATCCGCGAGAGGATGTCGCGGCCGAGCCGGTCGGTGCCGAGCAGGAACATCGTCCCCCCCTCGGCCGGACACACGAGGTGGAACGAGCCCGGGACGGCGCCCCAGAACCGGTACTCGTCCCCCGAGCAGAAGAAGCGCAGCGGCTGCACCTTCGCCGCCGAGGGCGTGTACTCGCGCTGCAGGTTGGTCATGTTCAGCCGGTAGTCGAACCCGTAGACGAAGGGTCCGACGAAGCGGCCCTCGTGGAACAGGTGCAGGCGCTGGGGCGGCGCGTACAGGTGGTCCGTCGTGCGGGTGTGCAGGTTGTACGGCGCGAGCACCTCGGTGACGAGGATCGACGCGTACATGAGCGCGAGGATTGCCCCCGAGAAGACCGCGAGCCTGTGGCGCCTGAAGCGCCACCACATCATGCGCCACTGGGACGCCATGTAGTAGCGCTCCTGCTCCGGCGTGAGCGACTCGATGGAGTGGGCGTCGAAGGGCTCCGAGGAGACGAAGTGCTCGAGCCGGTCGCCGGGCGCGCGTGTCTCGTTCACCGGCGCAGCCCTCCCTGGAGCCGGATGCGCGGATCGAGGCCGGCGAGCGCGATGTCCGACAGGAACATGCCGATCACGGTCAGCAGCGACAGGAACATCAGGAACGAGCCGGCGAGATACATGTCCTGGCTCTTCAGGGCGTCGAGGAGCATCGGACCCGTGGTCGGCAGGGACAGCACCACCGAGACGATCGCGGCTCCCGAGACGACCTGGGGCAGCAGGCTCCCGATGTCGGAGATGAAGGGGTTCAGCGCCATGCGCAGCGGGTACTTGAGCAGGAGCTTGAGCCTCGGCAGCCCCTTGGCGCGCCCGGTGACGACGTACTGCTTCTGGAGCTCGTCGAGGAGGTTCGCGCGCAGCCGGCGGATCATGCCGGCGGTCCCCGAGGTGCCGATCACGACCACGGGGATCCACAGGTGCTCGAGGACCGACACGAACTTCCCCCAGCTCATCGGCTGGTCGACGTACTCGGGGTCCATCAGCCCTCCGACCGACGTCCCGAAGACGACGTTGGCGAGGTACAGGAGCACGAGGGCGAGGAGGAAGTTGGGCGTCGCGAGTCCGAGGAATCCGATGAAGGTCAGCGAGTGGTCGCCCCAGCTGTACTGGTGCGTCGCCGAGTACACGCCGATGGGGAATGCGACCACCCAGGTGAAGACGATCGTCGCGAAGGAGAGCAGGAAGGACAGGAAGAGCCGATCCCCGACCACCTCCGAGACCGGCAGGCTGTACTCGAAGGAGTAGCCGAGATCACCGCGCAGCATCCCGAAGAGCCACACGAAGTACTGCTCCCACTTCGGCTTGTCGAGCCCGTACTGCTCGCGCAGGAAGGCGATCTTCTCCCTGCTGACCTTCTCGCCCTGGGACTCGAGCTCGGTGATGTAGGTCGTGAGATAGTCGCCCTCCGGCAGCTGGATGATGACGAAGACGAGCGCGCTGATGACGAGCAGCGTCGGGATCATCACGAGCAGTCGGTGGACGAGGTAGCGGAACACGTCGGTGCCCGATCAGCCTCGGGACGTGACCCGCCGGCGCGGGTGGACGCGCCGGGTCGTCTCGGAGCGCGTCAGCCCCCGCGGCGGTGCGCCCGCCCCGCGGGGGACGCAGGATCGCATCCGCATCCGCATCCGCATCCGCTCAGCGGTCGAACCAGAACGAATCGGGCCGGTAGATCCCGAAGTGCGCCCCGGGATCCCAGTTGTAGATCCCGCTCTCGGGCACGTTGCGCAGGGCCGCGTCGACGACCACGGGCTGGGGCACGCCGGAGATCAGACCGATGGAGTAGAGCTGATCCGCGTGGATCGCGAGCATCTCGCGCCAGGCCGCCGCCCGATCCTCGGTCGTCCGTGCGGCGAGCCACGCGTCGTAGAGCTCGAGGAGCCGGGCGGCCTCGGGCAGGTCGACCGCTTCGCCGGCCGCGCCCTTGGTCTCGCGGTGCTGGCCCCAGGTGGGCCACTGCATCTGATCCTGCTTGAGGGGCGCCAGCTCCTCGGGGCTCATGTCGGGGGTCGGGAGCCCGTTCTCCAGACCGCCCCAGACCGCCACCATGGTCTCTCCGGCGAAGATCCGGTTGCGGAACACCTCCCGCTGCAGGGGCTTGCTGAACAGCTTGATCCCCGCCTCGCGCCAGGTGCCGGCGATCAGCTCGAGCACGTCGGTCTGCTCGGTATCCTCGCCTGCGGTCTCGACGATGACCTGCAGCGGCCGCCCGTCCGGGAGCAGCCGGATGCCGTACTTGTCACGCTCGGTGAGCCCGATCTCGTCGAGCAGCGCGTTCGCCCGGGCGAGGTCGAACTCGGCCCAGCGGCGTTGGTTGCCCTCGTCGTAGAGCGGGCTGCCGGACTGCACCGTGTTGTTGCCCTCGACGGCGAGGCCGTAGTAGATGAGCTGGTTGATCTCGTTGCGGTCGATGGCCAGCGAGAGCGCCCGCCGGAACCGCGCGTCGCGCAGGAGCGCCCGCCAGGCCGGGTCCTTCACGCTCAGGTTGGGGAACAGGGCGATGTGCGACCCCTTCGTCGTCGACCACAGCAGGACGCGGTTGCCGTTACGCTTCTCGCTCTCCTTGAGGAAGGTGAAGTCACCGAAGTGCAGGGACCGTGCCTGCAGATCCGACTCCCCGGCACCGGTCTTGGTGGGGATGAGCTTGCCGTCGGCGACGTTCATCACGACGCGGTCGATGTACGGAAGCTGGTGGCCGTGCTCGTCCACCCGGTGATAGTACGGATTGCGCGCGAACACGAAGCGCGTCGAGGGCGGCTTGGTCTCGAGCACCCACGGCTGCAGCGAGGGCAGCTTCGGGTTGTTGTTCTTGTAGGGGCGCCAGGTCTTGACGTGCACGCTGGTCCAGCCCTTCTGACCCTTCTTCTTGGCGGCCGCGTCGAGCGCCGCACGGTCGCCGTAGTCCGCGTGGAACTGCTTGAGGTAGTGGGCGGGCGCGTAGAGGAACTCCGGGCGCGCGAGGGCCAGCGAGGTGAGGAAGAAGGGGTTCGGCGAGTCCCAGGTGTAGCGCACCGTGGTCTCGTCGACGACCTCGAAGGTCGGGCCCTTCCCGTCGACCAGCAGTGCCGCGTGAAGACCGAAGGGTGAGAGCTCCTCGTTGGTCGCGATGTCCTCCCAGTAGTAGCGGAAGTCCTCGCTGGTGAACGGATGGCCGTCCGACCAGCGATGTCCCTGGCGCAGCCGCAGGGTGAACCGGCGTTCCTCCTCGACCGAGACGTCCGCGAGGATGTCCGGCACCAGCTCGTACTCGGTGTCGAAGCCGACCAGGCGCGCGTAGCCGTACACGACCATCAGCCGGGTGTCCTTGGAGCGCCCCATGAGGAGCTGGATCTGGTCGGCGTAGCGGCCCGGGGAGCGGGTCGGGGACTCGAAGCGCTCCACCGACGGCTCGGCGGGGATGCGCTCGGCGAGCGGCGGCAGCTCGCCGCTCGCCACCCGGGACGCGAGCGCCGGCGGCTCGCGCCACTCGCCCCCCCACGCCGCCACCGCGGCGAGGCCGAGGCCAAGGAGGGCCGCCACCTTCGATGCCCTGCGTGCCATAGCTACGACTCCTTTGACGGGTTGTCGAACAAGGCCATCCCGGCCTGCTCCGACGTCGCAACCGCAACCCGGCCGCAAGCGGACAGCTCCCGAGATCGACGAGCTGCAGGCGTCGATCTCGCCGGCACATCCACGCGCCGGGCACGGGCCGTCGAAGGGCGGAGCCGTTCGACGGCGTGCCGAGGGTCCGCGCGACCGCGAACACCTCCCGGCCCTGGCCGTCTCCGCGACCTCGCCGCGATCCTTCGACGTCGAAACGGTCCGCGCACCGCTCTCGGCGCCGCAGCGGCACCGTCGCCGCGCGCGGCTCGATCGGCGGCGCGGGCCGCCAATCCCCACTGTCCGTCGTGCGTCAGCATCGCACAACCAGCGACCCTGTGGCGCCCCGCGGGGCACCTCAGAGCCCGCCCGCCTGGGCGCGCACGTAGTGGCCGGCGGCGATCTCGGTGAAGTCCGGCCGCTCGTCACCGCTGATGGTGAACGGCGCGGGCCACTCGGCCGGATTCGACACCTTCCCCTCCATCAGCTCCGTGAGATCCAGGGGCCTGGACGGATCCGCATGGGGGACCGCCGCGAGCAGCGCCCGGGTATAGGGGTGCACCGGCTCACGGAACAGCTCCTCGCGCGTCGCGACCTCGACCAGGTTCCCGGCGCACATGACCGCGATGCGATCGGCCATGTAGTCCACCACCGCGAGGTTGTGCGAGATGAACATGTAGGTGAGACCGAGCTCACTCTGGAGATCCTTCAGCAGATTGAGCACCTGAGCCTGCACCGAGACGTCCAGCGCCGAGACCGGCTCGTCGCAGATCAGCATCTCCGGATTGAGCGCGAGGGCCCGCGCGATCCCGATCCGCTGGCGCTGCCCGCCGGAGAAGCTGTGCGGATAGCGCGCGACGAAACGCGGGTCGAGCCCGACGTGGGACATCAGCTCCTTGACCACCGAGATCCGCTCGTCCCGGTTCCCGAGGCCATGGATCACGAGAGGCTCGCTGACGATGTCGAAGACCGTCATGCGCGGATTGAGGGAGCCGAAGGGATCCTGGAACATGAACTGCATCTTGCGCCGGAAGGCGATGAGATCGGCGTCGCTGAGCGCGAGGAGATCCACGTCGCGGGCGCCGTCGCGGTAGACGATCTCCCCCGCGTCCGGGTCGAGCGCACGCATGATGACCTTGCTGAGGGTGGTCTTGCCGCAGCCGCTCTCGCCGACCAGGCCGAGGCACTCGCCCCGTTCGACGTGCAGGGATACGTCGTTCAGCGCGCGCACGACCCCGCTCGCGCCGCCGCCGAACATGCCGCTCGACCGGATCCTGAACTCCTTGCTCAGGTGGCGCACCGAGAGCAGCGGGCCGCCCTGGCCTCGGGGCGCGCCGTCGCGCGCCGCGAAGTGCCCGCCCGCGTCGCGCTCGACCTCGCGGATCGGCGTCAGCCGCTCCCCGGGCTCCATGCCGACCCGCGGCACGGCGCGCATCAGCGCCTGGAGGTAGGGATGCCCCGGCCGCTCGAAGATGTCCTCGGTGGAGCCGCTCTCCATCAGCTTCCCGTGGTAGACGACCACCACCTCCTCGGCCATGTTGGCGACCACGCCGAGGTCGTGCGTGATCAGCAGCACCGCCATGTCCAGCTGCGCCTGCAGGTCCTTCATCAGGCCGAGGATCTGGGCCTGGATGGTCACGTCGAGCGCCGTCGTAGGCTCGTCCGCGATCAGGAGGGACGGCCGGCACACGAGCGCCATCGCGATCATCGCCCGCTGACGCAGGCCGCCCGAGAGCTCGAAGGGATAGGTGTCGATGGCCTTCACCGGATCGGGGAAGCCGACCAGGCCGAGCATCTCGCCCGCGAGGCGGCGCGACTCGGCATCGTCCACCTCCCGGTGCAGCGCGAGCGCCTCGCAGATCTGGTTGCCCACCGTGTGCAGCGGCGACAGCGAGGTCATCGGCTCCTGGAAGATCATCGAGATCCGCCCGCCACGGATCGCCCGCATCCGGCTGCCCTCCGGGTCGAGGGCGGCGATGTCGATGGGCTCGGCGCCGGCGGGCGCCGTCGGGTCGCGGAACAGGATCTGCCCCGCGTCGATCCGCGCCGTCGACGGGAGGATCCCGAGGATCGCCTGCGAGATCACCGATTTCCCGGAGCCCGACTCGCCGACCAACGCCACCGTGGAGCCCTGGCGCACGCGGAAGGAGACCCCGTCGACGGCCCTGATCACCCCCTGCGCGTGGAGGTGGAAGGCGACCCGCAGGTCGCGGACCTCGAGGAGATCAGGCACCGCGCGCCTCCCCGCCGGAGCTGCCGGTCAGGACGACGAGGTTCTCGCGGGTCGCCGGATCGAGCGCGATCCCGCGGCGCAGCGCCGCACCGGCGGTGGCGCGAACGAGGGCGTCGAAGCCCTCGAGGCGCGAGTCGACCCGCAGCGCGCCGTGCGGACCGCGGGCGACGAGCTCGAACCAGCCGCGCTCGCCGTCCCGGCGCAGGGAGTAGTAGGCCAGGGTGACGGCCTCGAGGCTCGCCCAGGGGATCCGCGCCCCGCCGGGGGCGAGACGAAGCCCCTCCTCGTCGACGGTGACCTGCAGCCGCGCCCGGCCGAGCGCCTGGAGCCCGAAGGCGGCGAACAGCACCGCCGCCAGGCCGAGCGCGAGCGCCACCGGCCAGGCGAGCGACGCGAGCGCGACGGGACCGGCGGTGAGCGCGAGGCCGGCGACGGCCCGCCCAACGTCGACACCGGCGGCGCGCGGGGGATAGCGCAGGGTCATCGGGTCTCGTGCCAGGGAGCGGTCCATCGCGCGGCCGGATGTTCGCGGGTCAGACGCAACAGCTCGGACAGGAAACGCCAACACTGCTCGTCGTGAATCCCGTGGTGGCTGAGAACGCCCGTCGGCTCGGCCGCGTCGACCGCGCCTCGGCGTCGGCCCGCGAGGTGGGAGACGAGGGCGTGCAGCGGCGGCGCGGCGCCCGCGAATCGCCGCGCGCGCCAGTCGATGATATCAACGTGGGTGTTGGTCTGCGACAGACCCGCCGCGGGACTGGCCGTGCTCCTCGGGCCGAAGCGGGAGAGCCCGGAGATCCCGATCGCCGGCAGCGCCTCGAGGAGGTCCTCGCGGATCCGGTTCCACGGCGGGACGAGCACGGTGGTCGGGCCGAAGACCGCGCCGAGGCGTCGGGCGCCGCGCTCGAGATCGGCGAGCGCCGCCGAGCGAGGCCGCGCCGCCCCGAGCTCGCACTTCTTCGCCGGGGGCGGCTCGTGGTTCTGATGCTTCCAGCCGTGCTGGAGCACGTCGACGCCCTCCACGCCTTCGAGCCGGTCGGCGAGCGGGGCGCCGGCGCCGGCGGGCACCACGGCCAGGGCGATCGGGGTTCGCGAGGACTGCGCGAGGCCGAGGAGCCGGTCCAGCGCCGCCCCGGGACGCTCGGCGTCGTCGTCGCGCCACCACAGGGTGGCGACCATCCCGGCCTCCGCCCAGGCGTCGAGCTCGCGGCGCAGCGCGGCCCAGTCAGCCATCGGCCCAGTCAGCCATCGGCCCGGTCAGCCATCGGCCCGGTCCGCCATCGGCCCGGTCAGCCATCGACCGAGTCATCCACAGGCCGGTCAGCCACGGGCCGCGAGCTCGCAGATGAGCACCGCCGAGCGCGCCGCGCCGCCGAGATCGACGGCTGGCGCCGACCGCGGCCGGCCGGCGGCGAGCGCCCGGCGCACCGCGTCGGCGAGCGCTGCCGCCAGGGCCTCGTGATCGAGCCGGGCGCCGTCGAGCACCTCCAGGAGACCGCGGGCCGCGAAGCGGCGCGCACGGATGGTCTGCTCGCGCTCGCCCCCCTCGGCGTGGGGCACCACGATCGCCCGGGCCCTGGCCGCGACCACCTCCAGGACGGTGTTGTAGCCCGCCTGGGAGATCGATACGGCGCAGTTGCGCAGCAGGCCCGGGAGGTCGTCGCGATCGCGCTCCACGACCAGGCGCGACGAGGCGCCGGCGACGGCGGCGGCGTGGGCGACGAGTGCCTGCGGCGCGCGGGCGCCGAGCAGGACCCGCCAGCGCGGCCCGGGGTCCGCGGTCGCGGCGAGCGCGGCGTCGACAGCGGCACGCAGCAGCCCCTCGCCTGCAGCGCCGCCGCCGGCGGACACGATCACCTCGCCGTGCCCGTCGGCGCTCGCGGTGCGACCCGGCGCGGCGTCGAGAACGTAGCCGGTGTAGGCCAGCCGACCGGCGAGCGCGTCGGCCTCCGGGAAGGTCTCCTCGAGGCGCACGATGCGCGGGTCGCCGTGGACCAGGACGCGGTCGCAGCGCTGCGCGGCGAGGGCGACCATCGCCGCGCGCTCGGCCCGGTCCCGGCGCGGCTCGGGCACGTCGCGGAGGGACACCGCAACCGCCGGGGGCCGGGGCATGGTGGCTGCCGCGTCGAGCAGCGCGAGCAGCTCGAAGCGGAGCTTGCGCCGGCCGAAGGGGAAGGTCTCGAGGACGACGACTGCCGGGTCAGTGGCGGCGAGCGCATCGAGCGTCGCCCGGCGCCGCCGGCGGCGCCAGGCATCGTCGATCGGCGCCCCGTTCGCGTCCACGAGCAGCCCGTAGCCTGGCCCCGCGGCGCGCACCGTCGGCAGGCGTGCCAGCCGCACACCGTCGGCGCCAGCCCCGATCTTCCCGATCCCTTCCCCCTCCCCGATCTCCTCGTCCCCGCTCGCGATCACGACCGCGGCCCCGCGCTCGGCCAGGGCGCGCGCGATTGCCGCGCTGCGACGCTGGTGGCCGGTGCCCTTGAGGCTCTGGACGTGCATGAGCACGCGCGGCGCCGTCATGGGCGCGGGGCCATCGGCGCCGCTGCCGGCGCGGGCGACCCCGGATCGATGGCGATGTTCAGGCGCTCGATGGCGAGGGTGAGGCTCGTCGGGTCGAAGACGAAGAGGTGGGCATGGTCCCATTGCAGGCGGTGCGGGCGCTTGGAGACCAGGTCCCAGCCGGTGGCCATCGCCAGCGCCATCTGGATGATCCCCTTGTGGGTGACGGCGCCGAGGGGATGCCCCTCGGCACCGGCCGCGCTCAGCCAGCGCCCGAGCCGGGCCCTGAGCTCGCGAGAGCTCTCGCCCCCGTCGGGCCTGAAGTCGAGGCCGCGGCGGCCCATCTCCTCGTAGGCCTCGCCGTAGCGCTCGCGCAGCTCCTCGCGGGTCGAGCCCTCCCAGCGCCCGCAGTCGAGCTCGACCAGGAGGGGCTCGATCCGGTGGACCGGGAGACCGAGGGCCGTGGCGGTCTCGGCCGTGCGCCGCAGCGGCGTCACCGACCAGCGGAACGCGTGGAACCAGGCCGGCGGGCGCAGCTGCTCGAGGGCCGAACGGCCGGCGTCGCTCAGGCCCACGTCGGTCCGTCCCTGGAGGCGCCCGATCTCGTTCCAGGTCGTGCTCCCGTGACGCAGGAGCAGAACGGGCACCGGCGAGCGCATCACGCGCTCTCCCGCGCCACGCCGGTGAGGAGCGTATCGAGGGTGCGCGCCGCGCTCTCCAGGCCGTGGCCTCGGAGCACCGTTCGGCGCCCCTCGGCCCCGAGCCGGCGTCGCTCGGCCGCGTCGTCGAGCAGCCGCCCGCAGGCGCCGGCGAAGGCTGCGGGATCCCCCGGCGTCACCAGCAGCCCCGTGCGCCCGTCGTCGACCACCTCGGCGACGCCCCCGGTGCGCGCCGAGACGACGGGGACCGCCGCCGCGGCCGCCTCGAGGAGGGCCATGCCGATCGCCTCGCCCACCGCCGGCCAGGCGCACAGGTCGAAGCCGCAGAGCAGTCGGCGCACCTCTGTCGCGCTGCGCTCGCCGAGCCAGCGCACCCGCTCTGCGACGGGACCGAGCGCAGCCTCGATCTCGGCACGGGCCGGCCCGTCGCCGATCACCGCGAGCTGCCAGGAGCGGTCCAGGAGCCGCTCGAGCGCGGCGCCGAGCACACGGTAGGAGGCGGCCTTGTCGCCCGGCCGCAGCATCGCGAGCGACACGAGCCAGGGCACCCCGGGATCGAGGCCGTGGCGCGCGGCCAGCTCGGCTCGAGCCGCACCACGTCCGGCGGCGCCTGCCATCGCCCCGACGTCGAGGAACGGCGCGAGGCGGGCGAGCTCGGCGCCGGGAGCGAGCCAGGGCCGCACCCCTTCGAGGTCCACGGCCTTCAGCGCGATGACCGCGCGCGCCGCGGCGAGCGCCTCGCGCACGCCCGCGAGGCCGAGCCCCCAGGGACCGCCGGCGTGCTTCTCCGCGTAGGAGGCCTCCGCGACCACGTAGGGGATCCGCAGAAGGCGCGCGGCGAGGGGCCCGGTCCAGTCGGGCGCCTTGTGGTAGAGGTGATAGGTCAGCCACAGCGCGGGTCGCGCGCCCGCGAGACGCCGCGCGGCCCGCTCGCCGGCCCGGAGCCCGAGCGCGCGCAGCCGGGCCTGGCGATCGGGATCGCCCGCCGCGTCGAAGGTGCGGAGCGTGCACGCCAGCTCCACCGTGTGCCCCGCGTGCTCGAGCGCCGCGACGAGCCCCCGGGCGATCTGGCGGTCGCCCGAGGGCACCGGATGCGTGGGCGCCTTGAGCGGCGCATAGAAGGCGACCCGCACGGCCTCAGGCCGCTCTCGCCAGCCCCTGGGCGAAGCGCGCGTGCAGCGCATCGAGGCCGGCGTCGGCGCCGAAGCGACCGCGCACCCGCCGCTCGCCAGCGGCGCCGAGACGCGCCCGCTCGGCCGGGTCGGCGATCAGGCGCGCGAGCGCCGCGCCGAGCGCGGAGCGGTCGCGGGGCGGGACCAGCACGCCGGTGTCACCGTCGCGGATCAGCTCGGGCACCGCCGAGACCCGGGTCGAGAGGCAGGCCAGGCCCTGGCTCTGGGCCTCGACCAGCACGTTGGGGAGGCCGTCCCGATCGCCGTCGTCGCCCACTCGCGAAGCCAGCGCGAACAGATCCGCGCGCCGGTACCGCTCGAGCACCTCGCGCTGATCGCGGGGTCCGAGCCACGCGACGCGCCCGGCGATCCCGAGCGTCTCGGCGAGGCGCGCGAGCCGGGCGTGCTCGGCGCCCCCGCCGATGTGCTCGAAGCGCCAGGCGAGGCCCGGCGCGAGTTCGGCGAGGGCGTGCAGGAGGTCGTCGTAGCCCTTCTTCGGCACCGCCCGGCCGACCGAGAGGACAACGACCGGATCCCCTGGCCGCGATCCGTCCCGGGGCCTGCGCGGCACCGTGCACGGCGCGAAGCGATCGAGATCGAGTCCGTGGTAGACGAGCTCCAGCGGCGCACCCTCGGGGGCGACGGCGCGCAGCCGTGCCAGGTTGGCCCGCGTGCAGGTCACTGCCCAGGCGCACTCGGCGAGCTTCTCGCCGAGCTCCCAGTCGGGGGTCGTCCACACGTCCTTGGCGTGAGCGGAGACACTCCATGGAAGCCCGAGGGCGAGCGCCGCATAGCGTGCCACCGAGCACGGCGTGTGCAGGAAGTGCGCGTGCAGGTGCGCCACCGAGCCCCCGAGCTCGTCGGCGAGCACCATGGCCTGCGCGAAGCGGCGAAGACGGTTCGGGCTGCGGTCCCGAGCCAGATCGCGCGAGAAAGCGGCGCGGGCGCGCCGGTAGCCTGGGAGCGCGCGGGCGCGCCGCAGGGCGCGCACGGTGCGCAGCGGCTCCTGGTGCACGTACTCCGGCAGGTAGAGCACCGGCGCCCGGATCTCCCCATGCACCGGGTGCGCCTCGCGATCGGTCGGGTGGCGCAGAGAGACCAGCGTGAGCGGCAGGCCGCGCCGCTCGAGGCCGAGGATCTCCTGGGCGATGAAGGTCTCGGACAGGCGTGGATAGCCTTTGAGGACCACGGCGATCGCACCGCCGTGGGGCGGGGCGAGCCCCGGACCGTGAGCCGCCACCCGCTCGGGCCAGCTCAGGCCCGCGCCGCCCGGGCCAGGGGCTCCGCCGGCGACGGCGCCCAGCCGTCGAAGAGCTCGTCGATGCGCTCGAGCCCGCCGAGCAGGCCGTGCACGCGCGCCTGCGAGGGCGGCGGCTGCTCGCGCAGCGCGGCGATGGCGCGGGCCATGGTGCGGGGGTCGCGGCCGGCCGAGTCGTCCAGCATCGCCACCAGACCGAGGCCCGCGGCGCTCGTCGCACGGATGTGCTGCTCGAGCCGCGGCCGGCGCCGCGGCACGATGAGCGCGGGCTTGTCGACGCTGAGAATCTCGCAGAACGTGTTGTAGCCCCCCATCGCGACCAGGGCGAAGGCGCCGGCGAGCAGCCGCTCGACGTGCGCGTCGAAGGTGATCGCGTGGACCCGATCGAGCGATGCGACCCGCGCGAGGAAGCCGTCCCGGCTCCTCGGCCGCATGAAGGGGCCGAGGACCACCAGCGCCGGGGGCAGGTCGGCGCCCGCGGTCTCGTAGGCCGAGAGCACCCAGTCGATGAGGCCGTCCCCGTCGCGGCCCCCCCCGGTCGTGACCAGCACGTAGGGCTCGTCGAGCGGCACGGCGACGGCACGCGGGGCGCAGGCGCGGGCGCGCCCGCCGCGCAGGTAGCCGGTGTAGGTGAGCTTGCGTTCGACGCCGGCGGGGATGTCGAGGCCGGCGAGCGGTCGGCAGATCTCGGGCAGCCCGTAGACGAGGATGTCGTCGTAGAGGTGCTCGAGCGCAGGCATCGCGTTCTTGCGCTCCCACTCGTCGGCGAGGAGCTCGGGGTCGTCCATCACGTCGCGCAGACCCAGGACCAGGCGCGCGCCCCGGTCCTTGAGCGACTCGAGGGTCTCGGCGATCTCACCGCGCAGCCCAAGCGGCTCCTTGTCCACGAGGAACACGTCCGGCTGGAAAGCCTCGGCGGTCTGCCGGATGATGGCGCCGCGCAGGTCCAGGACCTCCGAGATGTCCATGTGCAGGCTGAGCGCCGAGTACTCGCCGTTGCGCAGCTTGATCACCCCCGGCACGCGGACGAAGTCCACGCGCGCACGGAAGTCGAAGCTGCCGATGATCGGTGAGCCGGAGAGGATCAGCACCGACAGGGGCTTGCGCCGGGAGACGAGGAAATGCGCGATGCGCCGGCAGCGGCGCAGGTGACCGAGGCCGAAGGAATCGTGACTGTAGATCAGCAGGCGGGTAGCGCTCATGGCCCGATCCGGAAAGCTCCGAGGCGGTCGGCGCCCCGAGCGACCCTGCGAGCACGGGCGACGGCCGCGACTCGCGCGACGCCCGAGGTTAGCCCACGCCCGCGCACGCCGCAATGACGGGGCCAGGACATCTGGCCGACACCGCGCGATGAGCGCTCGAGGCTGGTTGTGGACGGGTCTGGGCGCCGCGGACCTGCCCGAGCGCGTCGCCCGGGACATCGAGGCGCAGCAGCAGTCGAGCGAGCGCCTGATCAGCTGGGTCCAGCTCGGCGTCGTGGTGACCTTCGGCCTGCTCTACGCGGCCACGCCGAAGACCTTCGATCCGCACGCGATGTTCGCGCCGGTGCCCTGGGCTCTCGCCACCTACCTCGCCTTCACCCTGGCGCGCCTGGCCCTCGCCACCTTCGGCCGTGTGCCCCCATGGTTCGCGCACCTCTCCGCGGTGGCCGACATCGCGCTGCTCCTCGCCCTCATGTGGTCCTTCCACCTGCAGTACGAGCAGCCGGCGCCGTTCTACCTCAAGGCACCGACGCTCCTCTACGCCTTCATCTTCATCGCGCTGCGCGCGCTCCAGTTCCGGATCCGCTATCTCGTGGTCACCGGACTCGCGGCGGCCGCGGGCTGGCTGGTGATGGTCTGGTACGCCGTGGCCTCGAGCGGGGCCGAGTCACCGGTCACTCGCGACTACGTGGAGTACATGACATCGAACCGGGTGCTGATCGGCGCCGAGTTCGACAAGGTGATCTCGATCGCCCTCGTCACGCTGGTGCTCGCGGTGGCGATGATGCGCTCGCGTGCCCTGCTGGTGCGCTCCGTGCTCGAGGAAGCGACGGCCCGCGAGATCTCGCGCTTCGTGCCCGGCGAGGTGGCGCGCCAGGCGCGGGCGAGCGACGAGGGGCTCGCGCCGGGCCAGGGGGTGGAGCGCGAGGCGACGGTCCTGTTCATGGACATGGAGGGATTCACCGCGCTGAGCGAGCGGCTCGCGCCCACGGCGCTCATCGCCCTGCTGAACGAGTACTTCGCCGTCATCGGTCCGCCCATCGAGGAGCACGGCGGCGTGATCGAGCAGTTCCAGGGCGATGCGGTGCTCGCGACCTTCAACCTGCCCGACCCCGTCGCCGACCATGCCGCGCTCGCGGTCCGGGCGGCGCTCGCGGTGCGACGCGCGCTCGCGGGCCACGCCTTCGCGCACGGGCTGCGACTGCGCTCGCGGATCGGCATCAACACCGGGGTCGTGGTCGGCGGCTACGTGGGAGGCGCGAGCCTGCTCGGCTACACGGTCCACGGCGACGAGGTCAACCTCGCCGCGCGACTCGAGCAGATCAACAAGGACCACGGCACGACGCTGCTCGTCTCGGACTCGACCGTCGCTGCGATCGCACCCGGCCGCTTCCAGTTCGAGCACATCGGCACGGTCACGGTGCGCGGCCGCAGCCGCAGCACCGATATCTTCACCATTCGCTGACGGAGAGAAGGGCGCCAAATACCCTGTTCCGAGCCGCAGAACACACACGAGGTCGTGACTCGGTCGGCCATCTCGCGACCGTGCGCAGCTTCGGATGCTGCGCCCGAGCCCACAGGGATGTGTTGACGGCGTATCGCGAGATGGCCGACCGAGTCACGGCCGTCGCCACCAGTGTCTCGCGATTCGGAACGGGTATTCAGCAGAGCGCGTCGATGTGCTCGATCGTGCGCCGGATGTTCTCGCGCGCCTGGTCCTCGTGACGGGCGCGGAAGAAGTCGGTGAAGCAGAAGCTGGGCCGCGAGAGGAGCTTGCGCATGAAGTCGCGCTGGCGGGAATAGAATCTCTCGTCCGGCACGTGGCCGAACTCGGCCCGCACCGCGGCGCTGTCCCGCGCGAACTCGTCCCACGGCAGGCCGAAGCTCGAGAGATCGATATCGACCATGAACCTCTCGTCGGCCGTTCCGGGGAACCCGTCGTGTGTCGTCACCATGATCAGGTCGTGCACGCGCTGTTTGAACTCGGGCGACATGGTGATGCCGGCGAGTCGCTCGAACAGCTCCGCACTGCGCAGCTCGTTGTCGTCGGCGTGGATGTCGTAGATGACGTCGTGGAACCACAGCGCGAGCTCGACCGCGTCGGGCTCGTCCATGTACGGGCTGGCGGCGTCGAACTGACGTAGGCAGTGCGCGATGTGCTCGGGCGTGTGGTAGTGACGGGACGCGTCCGAGTACAGCCGGACGAGCTCCTCGTAGACGGCGCCAGCTCCGTCGCAGCGATGGTCTGTCCGGGCTCGCGCCCAGAGCGACTTGAACCGCCGTCTATCCAAGACTGCCGACTCGCTCGTGGCCACCGTGTTCAGGGCGCAGGCGCGGGGCATCTGCGTTCGCTCATCCTGGAACTGCCGAAAGTATAGATCCTGGGCGGGGCCGCGGGGACCGGCGGATCGATCGCGGGCTCGGAAATTGAGAAAGGGGTCACGGGCGCCGCGCGCCGAATCCGGCGCCCGCGGTGGCGAGACGCTCCAGGACCGCCCGGACGCGACGAGAACGCGGCGCGAACGAGGAGCAACGCCTGCGACGTAGTCGCTCGACAACGGCGCCCCCACCGGTCGGCACGATGGTCGCGCAGGGACCTGGATCCACGCGGGATGCGGCGAGCGCAGGCGATACAGGTCGCATTTGCGAGCTCGGCGGGTCCCGCGTCGATTCGAGGACGAGCGAGGGCGGATGCGGCCGGGGGGATATCCGGGCTAGCCCGGAGGCGGCGATTCGTCCGTGTTCTGGTACTTCTGCAGCTGGCCCTGGAGCGTCTCGTACTGGTGATGCGCGAGCTGGAGCTTGGCGCTGAGCTGTCGCATCACGTCGAGGGCGACCTCGGAGTTCTCCGCGAGGAGCTTCAGGAACATGTCCTCCCTGATGCGCATCGCGACGAGGTCGGGGCCAGCTCGGATGGTGGCGCTGCGCGGCTCGTTCGTGAGAACGGCCATCTCGCCGACGAGCTGTCCGGCCTTGAGCGTCCCCGCGAGGATCTCTCCCGCCTCGGTCTCGGCGAGGATGTCGACCTGGCCGTTCATGATGACGTAGGCCGCGTCGGCGGGGTCGCCGGCGCGGAACAGGATCTCGCCTTCGTCGAAGGTGAGGCTCTCGCTCGTGAACGCCAGCAGCTTGAGCTTCGATGGCTCGAGCTTGGCGAAGAGCGGCACGCGCTTCAGGGCTTCGACTTCCTCGAGCAGCTCCACTTGACCAACTCTCTCTGGCGCCCTTTACCGATACCCACGGACAGCGCGGCTACCGGTCGCGCGCCCGCCTCCTGGCGGCCGCGACTAGATGGGTGCTCTAGTTCTCGAGGTCCTCGCCCAGGCCTTTGTCGAGGTCCCGATAACGACCCTGCTGGGCGACCCTGCCGCGTTCCATGATCAGGGTCTCATCGAACTCCTTGGCAAGACTCTCACGGTGCAATAGCCAGATCAAGGTTCGCCCACGGAACTCCTCGCGCAGAGCCCGCAGGATTCGCTCCTGGGAGCGCGCGTCGAGCGCCGACGTCGCCTCGTCGAGCACCAGCACGTCCGGTCGCTTGAGCACCGCGCGGGCAATGGCGACCTTCTGGCGCTGCGTCGGTGAGAGGCGCGAGCCACCCACTCCGACCGGGTGGTCGAGTCCGACCTCCATGATCTCGCCGCGCAGCCCGAGCTCACCGATCACCTCCCCCAGGAGGTCGCCAATCTTCTCCGCGCTGCGCGCCCTTCCGTACATCAGGCGGCCGAAGAGGATGTTGTCCTGGATGGTGACGCTCGCGTTGTAGGTGGAGCGGTCGAAGAACTCGACCTGTGGGCTCCCGTCCCCGAAGCCCTCGGCGAAGAGCTTGCGCGCTTCGAGGATCCGCGCCTGGATGTCCTCGGTGATCAGCCCGAGCCGGTGGCGGGCGATGACGAGCTTGAACGGAAGCGAGAGCAGCCGGTGCCGATCGTCCGCCGCGAGACTCGCGTGCTCGCCCTCGGTCGTTCGTGCCAGGATGTTGCGGAACTCGGGCAGGTCGTCACCGCTCATGAAGGCGAAGCGCTCGAACAGCTCGCTGTCCGGCTCGACGTCGGCGAACAGCTCGACCATGGTCTCCGCTACCTTCCTTCCGATGACGAGGAAGTCTTCGGTCAGACCGGTCTCGTGCAGCACCTTGCGCACGTAGGCGTTCTCGGAAAGGTTCTCCAAGTCGATGCTGGCATCTTTCGGCGTGCCGAACATGAGGTTCTCGGCAACGGACATGCTGGCGTTGTAGGCGTTGCGATCGAACGGCTCCACGAGGCTCGCGAGGGCGGGATCCTCGAGACGCTTGAGCAGCGCTTCGCGTGCCTCGAGGATGTGTCCCGCGAGCCGGGGGCGAAGCGCCGGGTCGACGGTCCCGAGGAGCCCGAACTTGTAGACGTCGTTCTCGAGCTCGACCAGGCGAAGCACGTCGACGACGCGCGCGACCAGCCCCTCCTTCGAATCGACCCCCGCCGCCGCGAGGTCGATCCAGTCCGCCTCCGGGTCGTCCTCGGAGTTCCCCGAGCGCCTCGCCTCGTGCATGCGCTGCTCCCGCGCCGCGTGCGCCTCCGGATCGGAGACGTCCGCCTCGGCGACGGGCCGGTGCTTGAGGCCGTAGAGGACGTTGTCGAGGACGCTCCCGGAGCGCAGCGCGGCGCCCTGGCTGACGAGGCCAACGCGCCGACCGGTCACCGAGAGCGGCGCGCGGACCAGATCGACGCCGGAGATGGTGATCGAGCCGGTCGACGGGCGCTTCACGCCCGCGAGCGCGGCGGCGACCCGGTCCCTGCCGCTCGCGCCGTCGCCGAGGAGCGCGACGTGGGCGGGCGTGTCGATGCGCGCCGAGAACAGGCCGTCGAAGCCGGTCTCGAGCTCGTCCGAATCCCCGAGGTCCACGTTCGCGGCGACGAGGCGGCCCTCGAGCGACTCGTCGTGGGTCGGCTCCGCGGTGAGGAGCCTCGCCTCGAGCAGATCGTCGGACTCGAACATGTCGACGAGCAGCTCGTACTTCACCCGGGCATCTTCCTTGATCTCGTAGAACTTCAGCAGCTCCTTCCACGGGTCGGAGAGGTCCTTGTAGGCCGCGAGCACGGCCACGAGCGCACCGAAGCTCAGATCTCCGATGATCACCAGGTAGCCGCCTATCGAGTAGAAGAAGAACGGCGTGACCTGCGCGAGGAAATTGTTGATGAACTTGATCAGGAACTTCTGGATGAAGATCTGCAGCCGGATCCGGTAGATGTCCCCCACGCGCCGCGTGAAGTCGGCGAGCTCGAACCGCGGCGTGTCGTGGGTGTAGATCTCGCGGATCCCGCTCACCGACTCCCCGATGTTCTCGGAGAGCCGGCGCACGTGCATCACGCGCTCCTTCTTCAGACGGTTGACCTTTCGCTGGAGCTTGGGGATGAGCCACGCCTGGAGCGGGTAGAGCGAGATCGCGGCGGCGCCCAGCTTCCAGTCCTGCACGAACATGAACACGAGGATGGTGATCGCCGTGCCGCCCTGGAAGGCGGGCAGCGCGACCGAGTCGCCGATGAAGCCGCCGAGCGGCTCGGTCTCGGCGGTGATCATCGACACGATCTGGCCCTGCGAGACCCGTCGGAAACGTGGCGGTGAGAAACGCAGCACCCGCTCGAAGAGCTGGTAGCGCAGCCGTCGGAGCATCCGCTCGCCCACAACACCCCGGTACACGTTGAGCACGTACTTGAACGCCCCGTTGATGAGAACGAGACCGAGGAAGGAAGCGCAGAGCACCATCAGGAAGTCGATCTGCCCGAGCGAGCGACCGAGCACCTCGCGCGGGAACACGTCGCCGCCGATCGCGTCGTTGACGATGGTCTTCGGCAGGTCGAGGGAGAGGTAGAGAAAGGGGAACGCGGCGAGCGTCCCCAGCAGGAGCGTGGTCTGCTCCTTGAGGCTGTGGCGAAATACGAACTTGAAGATGCTCGGTTCCATGGCTCGCTTCGGCGGGGCGAGCGAGGGGGTTTCCCGGCTCGCGCCCCACACGCAGGGCGTGCGCAGCTTAGCACGCGGTCACGCCGGGGCAGCGCTCGGCGCCGCGCCGCGACGCTCGGGCTCAGCGGTCCTCGGCGTCGTCTTCCACGCAGCGCAGATACGCCGCCTCGAGGCTCTCGCCAGGGAAGCGCTCGAGGCACTCGGCCGGGGTGCCGACGAAGGCGAGGCGACCGCCGTGGAGCACACCGAGGCGATCGCAGAGCTCGGCGACATCGGCGAGCATGTGGGTGCTGAAGAACAGAGTGCGCCCGGCGCGCCGCAGCTCGGCGAGCTCGCGTTTGACCAGCAGGCGCGCCTTCGGGTCGAGGCCGCTCATCGGCTCGTCGAGCACGAGCAGGTCCCGGCCGCTCAGCAGGCAGGCCACGATGCCGAGCTTCTGCGCCATGCCCTTGGAGTACTCGCGCACGGGCCGCGACAGCGCCTCGGGCGCGAGGTCGAGCCGCGCGCAGGCGTCGCGCTCGGCGGCGCCGTCCGCGACGACGGAGCCGAGGCGCGACATGTAGGCGAGGAACTCGCCACCGGTGAGATAGTAGGGCGGCGAGAAACGCTCGGGCAGGAAGGCGAGCCGGGCACGGGCCTCGGTGCGGGTGTGGGGGACGCCGAAGATCTCGATCGTCCCCGCGTCGACCTGCTGGAAATCGAGCATGCCCTTCAGGCACGTCGTCTTGCCGGCGCCGTTGGTGCCGACCAGCGCGAAGCACTCGCCGACCTCGACGTGGAGGGTCAGTCCGCGCAGGACCTCCCGGCGACCGTAGCGCTTGCCGACGTCCTCGAGCGCGATGGCCGGGCGTGCCGAAGGAGCCGTGGTCGTGGCGTCAGATGCGAGCGCAGAGATGTCGATCACTCCCGGCACCGGGGCCAGCTCCCTCCCCGCCCAACGCGGGCCCGGATGGGGAGGATAACCCGTCTACCGAGCGCGCGGTCGGCGCGCGGGGAGAACCGGCCGGCGGCGCGGCGAGCCTCAGAACAGGAGCACCGCGTTGCAGTCCTGGGCGTCGTTCGCGATGTCCCAGTTCGGCGGCACCGCGGCGGTGGTGCACGCGGCCTCGCGCCCGCCCCAGTTGTTCGCGCCGGCGAAGGTGACGACGGCACCATCCGCCGCTGTCGCACGCACGCTGCCCGTGTGGGGCACGCCGTCGTCGAGCTTGACGTCGAGCTCGCGCATGATGCTCACCGGGACGCCGCGCCCGACCACGACGTGCAGGCGCAGGGCGTTGACGCCCTCGTAGTCCTGCGTTCGGCCGATGGTGACGACGTTGTTGAACGCGTTGAGCGGCGCGAGGTTGTTGGTGGTATTCGGCTCGGTGGAGGGTGTGCCCAGATAGGCGCCCTGGATGAAGCCCGCCTTGGAGACCTGCTCCCAGAGCGCATTCGCCTCGTCGTAGAGCGCTGCGCCCGGAGGGTTGTCGAGACGGCCGTTGTCGTTGCCGCCACCGGCCATGGGCACGCCGATGGCGATGCTCGCGGCGGTGGGATTCCAGTCACCGGGCACGTTGCGGTAGCGGTCGATGAAACCGTAGTAGGCCGTCTGTACCGCCGATGACACGTCGGCGAGGTTGCGCACCTTCGCGCTGTTGATCATCTCCTGGCCCTTCAGGATGCCGCCGAGCAGCAATCCGATGATGACCAGGACGATGGCGACCTCGACCAGTGAGAAGCCTCTGACCTTGTAGCTCACGGACGGCTCCATACGTCCGGTTCTTGGACGTTCCTCGAGTTACCCGTTTATGTCCTCGTGCGAGTCGGACTGGACTCGCGAGAACCGCGAGTCAGCTGCGGGCTGGCCGCGGCTCGGAGCGGATCTATAGCCGCTCCCGACGACATTTTCCAATCGTGCGGCCCTGCGTGCCCCGAGTGGTGACCCGGGGCACGCAGAGCACTCGAGCGGGGATCAGTACAGGAACACCGCGTTGCAGTCCTGGGCGTCGTTGGTGATGTCCCAGTTGACCGGGGCCGCGGCGGTGATGCAGGTCGCCTCACGCCCGCCCCAGGTGTTGGCTCCGGCGAAGATGGTGACTGCGCCATCGGCGGCGGTCGCGCGCACCACGCCCGTGGTCGGCACCCCGTCGTCGAGCTTGATGTCCAGCTCGCGCATGATGCTGACCGGCACGCCGCGCCCCATCACGACGTTGAGACGCGTCGGGGCCGTGCCCACGTAGTCCGGGGTGCGGCCGATCGTGATGACGTTGTTGAAGGCGTTGAGCGGCGCGAGGTTGTTGGTCGTGCTCGGCTCGGTGCTGGGGGACCCGAGGTACGCGCCCTGGATGAAGCCCGCCTTGGAGAGCTGCTCCCACAGGGCGTTGGCCTCGTCGTAGACGGTCGCGCCAGCGGGGTTGTCGAGGCGTCCGTTGTCGTTGCCGCCGCCGGCGATGGCCACGCCGATGGCCGTCGCCGCCGCCGTCGGATTCCAGTCCCCGGGGACGCGGCGGAAGCGGTCGATGAAGCCGTAGTAGGCGGCCTGGATACCTGCCGTCGTGTCGGCGAGGTTACGCACCCGCGCGCTGTTGATGAGCTCCTGGCCCTTGAGGATGCCGCCGAGGAGCAGGCCGATGATGACCAGCACGATGGCGATCTCGACGAGGGTGAATCCGCGCTGCTTGAGTCTCATGTCGTGTCTCCGGCCGGGTGTCGTCCCGGCTGCTCTGCCAGGCTACGCAGCAAGAGTCGTGCCACCGATGCTGCGCCGCCCCGCGGCCCCTTCGCGCCCGCATCCGCGGGCCCTGCAGGCGCCGGGCCGCCTGCGCGAGCCGGCGAGGACGTCGGGAAACCGCCAACCTGTCGAGAAATCGACACCCTTCGTCAGGCCGGCAGGCCGCGCAGGTGCGACCCCCCGCAGCCTCAGGGCCCGGGAGCGCGTGCCGCCTCCTCGAGCTGCTCGAGGCGCTCGACCAGGAAACGGATCTCGTTCGGGTCCCGGACCCGGCCGCTCTCGAGCAACCCCCCGATCAGCACCCGTGCCGCATCGAGCTCGCCGAGATCCTCGAGCACGCTGACGGTCATGTCCCGTGCCCAGGCCGGCACCCCGGTCCCCGTCGCCCGGTCCGTGAGGGACCGGGCGAGATGCAGCGCGAGCTCGAGGTCGCCGAGCTGGTGCTTGGCCACGATCACCGCGTGAGCCAGCCAGCGCCAGCGCCGATTGGGGTCCTCGAGGAAGCGCGCGTGGACCCAGCCGAGCATGAGCCGCTGGCGCCCCTCGTCGCCGACGGCCGCGTAGAGCCGCGACGCGGCCAGCAGCGGATAGTCCGAGCGTGGATCCAGCCCGAGGGCCCGGTCGAGCCACGCCGCCACCCGCGCGTAGTCCAGCCGCGCGAAGGGGATGCTCACGCCGGGCTGGTTGTCGAAGGCTTGCAGCCAGACCATCACCAGGCGCGAGAGCACCGCCTCCTCGCCGAGGGCCGCCACCCGGAGCGCGGCGAGGGGCGGCGGCGCCGGCAGCGCCTCGGCGCTCGGCGAGGGGCGTGGCTCCAGAGCGTGCCAGGCGAGCTGAGCGCCTAGGGCGCCCGCGAACGCCAGCGCCACCGGCGCGGGGACCCGGGCGAGCGGGCGCTCACGCATCGGGTCCGCCTAGCCCGGATATTGCACCGATCAGGGACGCGCGCACCGCCACGCCGCCGGTCCTCACAGGCTGCGCCGGTACAGGTCGAACAGGCCGGCCGTCGCCAGCAGGGTGACGTAGACCAGGCTCTGCGCGAGGACGGGCCACAGATCCGCCCAGGCAACGGCGCCGTGGACCAGCCACTCCGAGCGGGTGAAGCGATCGAGCGAGGGCAGGAGGAAGGCGAGCGCCTCGATGATCACCTCCATCGCCCGGTGTCCGAAGCCACTCGCGGGAAGCAGGGGGCTGTCCGCGATCAGCCGCAGCGAGGCCATGGCACGCGCCAGCACGTAGAAGGCGACGACCGCGCTCATCGCCACCGGCACCTGGCTCAACGTGAACAGGCAGAGCAGGCTCAGCGCCGAGACGATCAGGAGCTCGCAGGCGAGCGAGAGGGTCCACGCGGCGACCGGGAGCGGGGACGCGACCAGCGCGAGGCACAGGCCACAGGCCAGGGCGATGAGCAGGCACAGGACCGAGAAGCCGGCGAGCTTGCCGAGGGCGTAGGCCGCGCGCGGCACTGCGTGCGAGAGCACCAGCTCGACCACCTTGTCGTTGAACTCGCGCACGATGCTCGTGACCACGAACAGCGCCACGGTGAAGACCGCGCACACGCGCAGCACGGAGCCGAGGAATCCGGCCCGCAGCTCCGCGGTCTCGGTGATCGCGACCTCGGCTACGAAGGCCGCGGCGGCGAAGCCACCCGCGATGAAGAGCAGCACCAGCGCGAGGAGCCGATTGCGCAGCGCCTCGCGCACCGCGTAGCCGGCGATCGTCACGATCGCGTTGAGCGCGGCGGGTCTAGCGGCCATCTGCGTCCGTTCTTCGGTGCCCCGTTGCGTGGTGCACCGTGGCGTGGTGCACCGTTGCGTGATGCCCTGGCGCGGCGAGCGTGCCCGCGGCTCGCACGATCCCGGGGGCGAGCGGGACACGGGTCGGCCTCGCCGACCCGGCGCCGGACGCCTCGGCGATCATCCCGCGGATTGCAGGGACAGACGCGGCCATCGAAGGGCTCCTGCTCCGTTCCGACGCCGCGGCGCTCGGAACGGCGCGGCGCGGCGAGAGTCTACAATATGGGCCGGGAGCGCCCGCCCCGCCACGCAGCGACCGCCGCATCCGGTGATCCGCCAACGCGCCCAGAGCGTCCTCGACCCGAGTCACGAGCACCGCCTGCTCGGGCTCATGCTCGCGTGCCTGCACCTCGCCATATGGGGTGACTTCGCCGGCCCGCTGTCGCGCTCGATGCTCCTCGCGCACCTCGGGCTGTTCCTGATCTGGCAGCCGATGTGGAGCCTCGAGCGGCGCCTCGATCGCGCGACCGCGGTGATCTGCGTGGGCGCCGTCGCCGCCTTCGTCGCGTGGATGAGCTGGCCGCTCGTCACCTTCTGGACCGTCCTGCTGATCGGCTTCGTCGGCGGGCGGATCAAGGTCGGCCGGGTCTCGCGCTACGCCTATCTCATGGCGCTGGTGTTCCTGGTCTCGGAGCTGCTGATCGGCTGCGTCCCGCCGGTGGTCGGGATCCCGGCCCTGCCCCGGGACGTCGAGCCCGTGTTCCGCTACGCGGTGCTCCTGGTGCCGCTCGGCCTGTTCTTCGTCCGGACCGATCCCACGCGCGGGCCGGAGGTGCACGAGGTCGACTTCCTGCACGGGCTGACCGCCTCGCTCCTCGCCGGCGTGCTCGGCACCGGCAGCCTGCTCGCCACCTACGTCACCGGCGTCCCCTACCCGGTCGCGGTCATCGAGACGATCGTCGCCCTCGCCGCCTTCCTGCTCGCCATCTCGCTGCTGTGGATGCCGGTCGCGGGCTTCAGCGGTCTCGGCCAGCTCTGGGAGCGCTACGTGCAGAACCTCGGCACGCCGCTCGAGCACTGGATCGGACGCCTCGCCGGCGCCGCCCAGCGGCATGCGACGCCGGAGGCGTTCCTCGAGGCGGCGATGCTGCAGATCATCGAGCTGCCGTGGGTTCGCGGGCTCACCTGGAGCGGGGCCGGAGTCGCCGGGTCGCGCGGGAGCGAGAGCCCGCACCAGTTCCGCGCGAAGACCGGTGGCCTGATGGTCGAGATCAGCGCCGAGCGCCCGATCGGCACGACGCTGCTGCTGCACGGACAGCTCCTGTTGCGCCTGGTCGGGCACTTCTACCACTCGAAGGTCCGCGAGCGCGAGCTGGCCCAGCGCGCGCAGCTCCAGGCGGTGCACGAGACCGGCGCGCGGGTGACCCACGACATCAAGAACCTGCTCCAGTCGCTGCACACGCTGAGCGTCGCGCTCCAGGGCGACTCGGCGAGCGCCGATCGCGAGGGCGTCCAGCGCCTGCTCGCGCGCCAGCTCCCGCACATCACCCGGCGCCTGCAGCTCGCGCTGGACAAGCTCCAGGCGCCGATGGAGCGGCCGACGCCGCGGAGCGATCTCGCCGAGTGGTGGCAGGGCCTTCGCGCGCGCAACGAGGGACGGGATCTCGACTTCAGCGCAGCGATCGAGCGCCCGCGGATGGTTCCCGTCGAGCTCTTCGACAGCGTCGCGGAGAACCTGATCGAGAACGCGCGCTTCAAGCGCCAGAGCGAGCCGGGCATCAAGGTCCGCGTGGAGCTTCGGAGCAACGAGGAGGGCATCCGGCTGAGCGTCGCCGACACGGGCAGCGCCATCGAGCCCGAGACCGCCACCCAGCTCTTCCGCGCCCCGGTCGACTCGCGCAGCGGGCTCGGCATCGGTCTCTATCAGGCCGCGCGGCTCGCCGAGCGGCTCGGCTACCGGCTGCGCCTCGTCGCGCAGGGCGGGCCCGGCGTGCGCATGGAGCTCGTCGAGGTCGGCGATCCTGGCCTCCTCGCAGCCTCGGCGGCTGGGGGCGCGGGGGCCGAGTGAGGCCCCACGCCGCAGCTAGGGGAGCTGCCCGGCCTGCACCATCATGCCGATGAGACGCGGCCCGGAGATCCAGGCCACGACGTCGTCGAACTCGCAGGGCGCGCTCCCGGCCGCCTGATCGTCGCAGCCAGCCGCGGGCACCGTACGGATGCGCCTGACCACGACCGCGTCGCCGTCGAGGTTCTCGGCCTCGTCGGTCCCCGCCGCGGGGCCGGCGACGGCGGTGCCGTCGAGATACGTCCCGCCGGCGCCGTTGGCGCCCGTCGAGAGCAGCATCACGGGAGCCTGCTGCGTCAGGTTGGTGGCCGCCTTGGTGTCGAGGTCCCTGAGCTGCACGTTGCCGTCGCCGACGTCGCCGATGTCGAGCTGGTTGATCGCTGCCGGCTGGCCCGTCGCCACCGGAAAGGTGTAGGGGGCGCTCACGCGGTAGAGCACGATCCGCCCCCAGGGGTCGAGCGGCTCGGTGTCCAGCGTCGCCCAGGGAATGAACCCGGTCGGCGACGTGCAGT
>CAJIAT010000018.1_pt1 | contig 41363 bp, 35 predicted proteins | sample 9199161 | NCBI WGS metagenome assembly CAJIAT01 (sample SAMEA7708281, study PRJEB35096) | sediment metagenome | biome: marine neritic benthic zone biome [ENVO:01000025]; feature: sediment [ENVO:00002007]; material: shallow marine sediment [ENVO:03000034] sea grass bed [ENVO_01000059] ... | reverse complement strand
GAGGAGCCAGGCGTCGAACTCCGTGCGCCGGATCGAGTGCTGGGGCGTGTCGAGATTGAAGGTCAGCCCCTTGAGGTGCGCGACGATCGAATCGAAGGTGTTGAACCGATGGGGATAGGACTCGACGTCCATGTCGATCGCCGCCACGACCTGCGGCGTGATCCAGCCGGCACAGAGCTTCAGGCGTGGGAACGACGCGCGGTCGAGCACCAGCGTGTCGACGCCCGCGCGCACCAGCTCTGCGGCGCAGGCAGCACCGCCGGGCCCCCCGCCGACCACCGCAGCCTCGACCTCACGCACCGCTCGCGCCTCCTTGGAAGGGGTTGGCCAGGGGCCAGGCGCCGGCCCTGATGGGCGTCGCCGCCAGCGCACTCGGACCGCGTCCGCGAGAGGTCTCGGCCGCAGGACGCGCCAGCCCCGCCGCGCCCGGTTCGAATCCTCCCCGATTCACGACCAGCGCTCAACGGGTACGGCACCATAGAGGTGCGCGCGGGTCAACGGCAGCGCGTTGTGCTGCGGGCGCGCGAACACCATCTGGTAGAGCTGCGTGCTGCTCGACAGGAACGAGGCGGCACACCCCGCCAGGTACAGCCGCCAGGCGCGCACGAAGTGCGCGTCGTACATCTCGCCGATGGCGTCCTCGTGCGCGTCGAAGCGCCGCAGCCACTCGCGCAGGGTCCGGGCGTAGTGCAGGCGCAGGTTCTCCACGTCGATGACGGAGAAACGGTGAGGCTCGCAGATGCGCATCATCTCGCCGAGCGACGGCGGATAGCTGCCGGGGAAGATGCGCCGCTCGAGCCAGGCGTTCGGCGGCTCCGGCCGATCGCGCCCGACGCTGTGCACGAGCGCGAGCCCGTCCGGCGCGAGCACCCGATCGACGACGGCGCCGAGCGCCGCGTAGTTCTCCAGCCCGACGTGCTCGAGCATGCCGACGGACACGAAGGCGTCGTAGCGGCCGGTGATGTTGCGGTAGTCGTCCTCGATGAACTCCACGCGCCCGTCGAGCCCCTCCCGGTGCGCCTTCTCGCGCGCGCTGGCGACCTGCTCGGCTGAGATGTTGAAGGCACGGACGTGGACCCCGTGGTGGCGCGCCATGTGCATGGCGAGCGCGCCCCAGCCACAGCCCGCCTCGACGACCCGCATTCCCGGCGCGAGGCGGAGCTTGCGGGCGACGTGGTCCATCTTGGCTGCCTGCGCCTGCTCGAGCGTCGCCCGCGGCCGCGCGAAGTAGGCGCAGGTGTAGACCATGTGCTCATCGAGCCACAGGCGATAGAAGTCATTGCCGAGATCGTAGTGATGCGCGATATGATCGCGCGAGCCGGTGAGGGAGTTGCGAGCCGCCTTCGGGAGCCGGCCGAGGAGGTCGCGCTTGAGCGGCGCCCGCTCGACGTCGAGCGTCGCCCGGAAGCACTCCTCGAGCACCTCGACGAGCTCGCCCGAGATCTCGATCCGCCCGGCGCTGTACATGTCGCCGAAGCCGAGCTCGGGTGAGCGCAGCACCGCCCACAGCGCGCCGCGGTCACGCCACTCGATCCGGCCGCGGGCCTCCGGCGGCGCGTGGATCGAGGTGCCCTCCCAGAGCGCGAACTCGACGGGCGGACGACCGCACGCATTCACGATGCGCCGAGCCAGCCAACGGTCGAGCGCTGTCGCGTTGTTGCTGCGAGCCTCGCGCTCGCGGCCGGTCAAGGTGCCGGCGCCTGACGCCGACGGTATCCCAAGCGGGTGATGCCGCGCCCGCTTCATCCCCAGTCCTCCCGCGCCGCGGCAGGCGAGCCCGCGACCTGGCCCCGGCGATCTGTGCGGAGCGCTCGCCGCAGCGCCGCACCGTGCCGCCGTTGTTCTTCAGGGAGGGGCCATTATAGCGAGGCGGACCAACCCTGCCAGAGCGGCCGGGCCCCGCTAGCCCGGATATCTCACCGATCCGCGAGATGATCGCGCAGGACCTTGGATTCCCGAGGGATTTGGCGAGCGCAGGACGTACAGGCCGTACTTCCAAGCTCGACGAATCCCTCGGGGATTCAAGGGACAAGCGAGGGCTCGTGCGATCGGTGAGATATCCGGGCTAGCCGCCGCGGCGCCAGGTGTGGAAACGACCGAGGGCCGCGAGCAGCCGCTCCGGCGCGTGGGCGCGCTTCCACACCCCGGCGGCGTACTTGTTGGCCTCGGCGAGGGTCGGGTAGATGTGGATCGTCCCAAGAATCTTGTTCATACCGATGCCGTGGGTCATCGCCGCGACGTACTCGGCGATCACCTCCCCGGCGTGCTCGCCGACGATGGTGACGCCCAGGATGCGATCCCGGCCGGGCACCGTGAGCACCTTGACCACCCCATGGGCCGACCCGTCGGCAATCGCGCGGTCGAGGTCGTCGAGGCCATAGGTCGCGACCTCGTAGTCGACGCCCCGTTCCCGCGCCTCGGTCTCGTTGAGCCCGACGCGGGCGACCTCCGGCTCGGTGAAGGTCGCCCAGGGCACCACGGAGTAGTCGACGCGGAATCGCTTGAGCGCCGAGCCGAACAGCGCGTTCACCGCCGCGTACCACGCCTGGTGCGCGGACATGTGGGTGAACTGGTAGGGACCGGCCACGTCACCGCAGGCGAAGACGTTCGCGAACCGGGTGCGCATGAACTCGTCGACCTCGAGGGTGCCCGCGGGCGTCGTCCCGATACCGAGCGCCTCGAGCCCGTAGCCGTCGACGTTCGCGCGGCGCCCGACCGCGACGAGCACGGCGTCGAAGGAGATCCGCACGGTCTCACCGCCGTGCTCGCAGAGCAGGATCTTCTCGCCGTCCTCGACCAGGAACTCACGGGCTCGGTGCTCGACCAGCACCTGGACCCCTTCGGCGCGCAGGCGCTCCATGAGCATCTCGGAGATCTCCGGGTCCTCGCGCGGGAGGAGTCTCGGCAGCATCTCGACCTGGCTGACCCGCGAGCCGAAGCGGGCGAAGCACTGCGCGAGCTCGCTGCCGATCGGGCCGCCACCGAGGACGACCAGCCGGGGCGGCAGCTCGCGCAGCTCCCACAGCGTGTCGGAGGTGAGATAGCCGACCTCCTCGAGCCCCGGAATCGGGGGCACCAGGGGGCGCGCACCGGCGGCGATGACGATGTTTCTCGTCGTCAGCTCCCGCTCGCCCACGCGCACGGTCCACGGCGACGTGACCTGCGCCTCCCCGGCGAGGCACTCGACGCCGAGCGCCTCGTAGCGCTCGGCGGAGTCGTGCGGCTCGATGCGCGCGATCACCCGCTGGACGCGCTCCATGACGTCCGCGAAATCGAACTCGGCGCTCGCGTGGCGGATCCCGAGCTCACCGGAGCGCCGGATCTGGTCGAGCAGCTTCGCCGACCGGATCAGCGCCTTGGACGGAACGCAGCCCGTGTTCAGGCAGTCACCCCCCATCCTGTGACGCTCGACGAGGGTGACCTCGGCGCGCACCGTGGCGCCGACCAGGGAGGCCACCAGCCCCGCCGAGCCGGCTCCGATCACGACGATGTCGCGCTCGAAGGCGGCGGGACGAGTCCAGCCGGCATAGACCCGCCGCGCCCGGAAGACGTCGACGCTCTTCTTCGCGACGAGGGGGAACAGGCCGAGGGCGACGAACGAGGCGATGAGCGCGGGCGACAGAATCCCCGAGAGCGAGCTCACCTGCGCGAGCTGCGTGCCGGCGTTCACGTAGACCACCGTGCCCGCGAGCATGCCCACCTGACTGACCAGGAAGAAGGTGACGGTGCCAATGGGCGTCAGGCCCATCGCGAGATTGATGACGAAGAACGGGAACGCGGGCACCAGGCGCAGCGTGAAGAGATAGAAGGCGCCGTCGCGCTCGATGCCGGCGTCGATCGCGCGCAGGCTCTCACCGAAGCGACGCTGCACCGCGTCGCGAAGGACGAACCGCGAGACGAGGAACGCGATCGTCGCGCCCAGCGTCGAGGCGAAGGAGACGATGACCGTTCCCCACAGCACGCCGAAGATCGCCCCGCCGACGAGGGTCATCACGGCGGCACCGGGCAGGGACAGCCCGGTGACGAGCACGTAGACGACGAAGTACGCGAGCACCGTGCGGCTCGGATGCGCAGCGTACCAGGCGTCGATCTCCCCCTGCCTCGACTTCAGGTACTCGAGGGTGAAGTACTGGCCGAGGTCGAGGACGAAGAATGCTCCGAGCGCCGCGACGATCACGGCGACGACGACGAGTCGCGAGGCGTTCACGGCTCCCCCTGGGACGGGCGCTCGGACGGCGGACGGCGCATAGCGTACGTCGTTCCGAGGGCGAGCGGGGCCCGGCGCCCTGCGCGAGCGCATGCGTGGCGACCGATCACGGGCCGCTCGCGGGCGCGTCGAGCTCGGCCTGGAGGATCATGAGCTTCTGCCCGGCGAGCCCGGAGTGCGGGAACCTCTCGCAGATGCGCCGCGAGAGCCGCTCGGCGGTGGCAACGATCTCGTCCGGGTCGAGGCTCAGGTAGGCGTCCAAGGCAGCAGCGCGTCGGATCCCGTGGGCCCGGGAACAGTGTAGACGGGGCGGCGGGCTCGGGGCCCGGACCCGGCGTCTATACTGCAACTGCGAGAGGACCTGCCACGGCGAAACGGAATGGATCTGACCAAGGAGCTCGATCTGTGCATCCGGTCGCGCTTCCCCTTCATCTGCATCATCTCGCACGAGGAGGAGCGGATCGTCGAGTCCGCCCGGCGCGTGTGTGAGGAGCGCGCCTGTCAGCTCCACCTGTGGGATCACGCGGACTTCTTCCAGGTGATGTCCGGCGAAGGCGCCGGCGCCCCGACCGCGAAGGACCCGCTCACCGCCCTCGAGACGATCGACAAGACCGTGGGCGAGGCGATCTTCCTCCTGCGCGACTTCCACCAGTGCTGGGACAAGCAGCCACGCATCGTGCGCAAGATGCGCAACCTCGCGCAGCGGCTGAAGTACACGAAGAAGACGGTGATCGTCACGACACCCGTCGACTGCGTCCCCGAGGAGCTGAAGGACGACGTCGTGCTCATCGACTTCCCCGGGCCCGGCTATCGCGACCTCGTCTCGATCCTCAAGCGCCTCCTCGAGGCCCCCAACGTACGCTCGGCGCTCGACAACGAGACCGCGGAGCGCATAGTGCGCTCGGCGCTCGGGCTCTCGTCGAACCAGGCCCAGCGCGTCTTTGCCAAGGCCATCGTCTCGAACGGCCAGCTCGATGCCCGCGACATCGAGCTCATCACCGCCGAGAAGCAGCAGATCATCCGCGAAAGCGGCGCGCTCGAGTACTTCACCCCGAGTGAGACGCTTGCCGACGTCGGCGGCCTCGAGGTGCTCAAGGACTGGCTGCGCATGCGTGAGCGCGCCTTCGGCAAGGCGGCCCGCGCCTACGGTCTGCCAGAGCCCAAGGGGATAGCCCTCATCGGCGTTCCGGGCACCGGCAAGTCGCTCACCGCGAAGATGGTCTCGAGCCTGTGGCGCCTGCCGCTCGTCCGGCTCGACATCGGCGCCCTCTTCGGCGAGTTCGTCGGGACGTCGGAGCGCAACGTGCGCAACGCACTGCGCCTCGCCGAGACCGTCTCGCCGTGCGTGCTGTGGATCGACGAGATCGAGAAGTCCCTCTCGAGCGGCGGCGACGGCGACGGCGGGACGTCCCAGCGCGTCTTCGCGACGCTGCTCTCGTGGATGCAGGAGAAGAGCCGGCCGGTCTTCGTGGTCGCCACCGCCAACGACATCTCTCGCCTGCCGCCGGAGCTGCTGCGGCGCGGGCGCTTCGACGAGATCTTCTTCCTCGACCTGCCGACGCGCACCGAGCGGCGGGAAATCCTTCGTGTCCATCTGACCAAGCGTCAGCGCGATCCCTCGCGCTTCGACCTCGACCGCCTGGCCGGGGCCACCGAGCGCTACGTCGGTGCGGAGATCGAGCAGGCGATCATCGATGCGATGTTCATCGCCTTCAACGACGAGGACGAGCCGGAGCGCGAGTTCACCACCGCGGACGTCGAGGCGGCGCTCGCGAAGCTGGTGCCCATGAGTCACTCCCAGCGCGAGAACATCGCCAGCCTGCGCGCCTGGCTGACCGAGGGACGCGCCCAGTCCGCGTCGTTCCGCGAGCCCGCTCAGGCAGTGAATCGCTTCGTGCCCACCGAGGTGCCCGGATGAGCGAGCTGCACGAGGTCGAGATCGCGATCGCACCCAACGGCGACGTTCGCGTCGAGGTGCGCGGGATGAAGGGCCCGGGCTGCCTGGAGGTGACGCGGGAGATGGAGACCCTGCTCGGCGCGGTGGTCCTCGAGCGCGACCACACCCACGAGTTCGACCTCGAGCCCGACGCGGACGCGCAGAGCGACTGGCTGCGCGGGCGGGACTGAGCACGCGCGTCGGATGTCCGCCTACACCACCTTCGCGACCCGCCTGGTCTCGGCCGAGCATCTGGCGATGGCGCTGCGCGACCTGGGCTTCGCCGAGGTCGAGGTCCACCGCACGCCGCACACGCTCGTCGGCTGGATGGGCGACGCCCGGGCCCAGCGCGCGGAGGTGATCGTGCGCCGCGAGCAGATCGGCGAGGCGAGCAACGACCTCGGCTTCGCCAGGGGCTCGGACGGCACCTTCGTCGCTCTCATCTCGGAATACGACCGGGACCACGGCGGCTTCGATGGCGCCTGGATGGACAGGCTCACGCAGCGCTACGCCTATCACGTCGCCCGCGAGCGACTCGAGGCGCAGGGCTTCGACCTCGTCGAGGAGCGCTTGGACGAGGCCGACTCGATTCGCATGGTCCTGCGCCGGTCGGCCTGACGTGGGCGCGAGGGTGAGCGACGGCGCGGGGAGCGACGCCCTCCTGACCGAGTGCCTGGACCTGGTCCAGCCGCAGCCGCGGCGCGGCGACGTGCAGTTCTGGGCCGTCCTCGCGGCGCTCCCCTGCCTGCTCCTCGGCGCGCGCTTCGGCCTCGACCTCGGGCCGCTTCCCGCCCTCGGCGCCGCCACCGCCGCGTGGCTGCCCGTGCTGCTGCTGTGGTGGAACCGCCACGCCGAGCGCGAGCACGCGCGCATCGAGCAGGCGCTCGAGCGCTTCGACGCGGCGTTCCCCGTCAAGGGCGTCGGGCGCCCACAGGCGCTCGCCGGGCTCGCGAGAATCGCGGGCGAGCGCGGCCACGCGCGGCACCATGCGGCGCACCTGCTGCTGGCCGAGCTCGAGGCCGGCGGGACCCCGCAGCTCGCGACCGGCCGGGCCGCGCGGGCAGTCGCGCCGGACATGGAGTATCGCGGCCCGGGCGCCTTCACCTCCGCCTCGACGCCTTCGCCGGCGGCGCCCGGCGAGGAGCCGCTACTGCCGCCGGAGCTCCAGGCGAAGTCCGGTGAGCCCGGGCTCGAGACACCCGACCCGGCGCCGGACCCTCGCCCGCGGCCCACCCCCGAGCCCGAGGAGGCGGCGCCCGGGGAGGCTCCCGAGCAGGACACATTCGACTACATCCCGCTCGACCCGCACGACCCCGGACGACGATGAGCCCAACACCGGGCGCCGGCGCGAAGCTCGCCCTCCACGGCCTCGTCGAGCGCTCGCGGGCGAACGGCCCCGGTGAGCGCTTCGTCATCTGGGTACAGGGGTGCAGCCTCGCCTGCCCGGGCTGCTGCAACCCGCGGACCCACGCGCCGGGGGCCGGTCGGTTCGAGCCGGTCGCGACGCTCGTCGAGCGCATCGTCGCGGCGGCCGTCCGCGTCGAAGGACTGACGGTGAGCGGTGGCGAGCCCTTCGAGCAGCCCGAGGCGCTCCACGCGCTGCTCTCGCGCGTGAAGGCTCGCAGCGCCCTGTCCGTGCTCGCGTTCTCCGGCTACACGCTGCGCGAGCTCCGCAGCCATGCAGCCCGGGCGCGCGCGCTCCAGCTCGTGGACGTGCTGGTCGCCGGCCGCTTCGCCGAGCGGCGCCGGCACGGGCGCGGGCTGCTCGGCTCGTCGAACCAGCGCATCCACCTGCTGAGCGCGCGCTACACCCTCGCCGAGGTGCAGGCGACTCCGGAATACGAGGTGCACGTCGCCGCCGACGGGACCGTGACGACGACCGGAATCGGGACCCTGGGAGTGGGTCCGCAGTAGCCCGCCCGGGCCGAGGCGGGAGGTGGCGGGGTCATCCCCGAGGTCGCTCGGGAGTCCAGGCGTCAGAGCAGCAGCGTCAGTGCTCCAATGCCGATGCATGCGAGCGCCGCGGCCTCGACGAGCCAGTCGAAGGTCGTCGGCTCGAACCAGGGGTGCGCGTTCGGCAGGTTGTACTCGCCGCGGGTCTCGTGCAGCGCGATCATCCGTTCTGCCCCTCCTCGACGTCCGGTCGAGCGTGATTCGATGCAGTATGCAGCGCCGTCGGCCGCCGGCGCTGTGCCCAATCGCACTGAGCCTCTCGCGCGTGGGCCCGTGAATCCCTCCATTCGTCGATCAGACAGTGGCGCAGCCGATTGGTTGCGTTGCGTGAGCGAGCGAGCCGATCCCGGGCAACGGCTGGCGCCCGCCCGGACTCATGTGAACTGGATTCCTGCGCGATCTGCGCAACGCCGCCTTCACGAGCCGGTGACCCAGGTCTCAGCGGCTCATCGTCAGCGCCGAGCGCCCGCGCGGCGCTCGAGCCGCCCGCCGTGCACCCGGGCGTGGAGCGGGTTGAAGCCGATCCGGTACGCGAGCTCGGCCGGCCGGTCGACGGACCACACCGCGAGATCGGCACGCTTTCCCACCTCGAGGGTGCCGGTCTCGCGCGCCAGCCCGAGGGCCCGGGCCCCCTCGCGCGTCATGCCCGCGAGCGCCTCCTCGGGCGTGAGCCGGAACAGCACGCAGGCCATGCCCATCGCGAGGAGCGGCGAGGTGAGTGGAGACGAGCCCGGGTTGCAGTCGGTCGCGACGGCGATCGGGACGCCCGCCGCGCGCAGGCCCTCCACGGGCGGACGCCGCGTCTCACCGAGGAAGTAGTAGGCGCCGGGCAGGAGCACTGCGACGGTGCCGGCGGCGGCCAGCGCGTCCACGCCGGACTCGTCGAGGTGCTCGAGATGGTCCGCCGAGAGCGCGCCGAAGCGCGCCGCGAGGGCGGCACCGCCGGAGTTGGAGAGCTGCTCGGCGTGCAGCTTGACCGGTAGACCGTGACGGCGAGCGGCCTCGAACACCCGGCGCACCTGGGCCGGCGTGAAGGCGATGGTCTCGCAGAACGCGTCGACGGCGTCGGCGAGACCTGCGGCCGCAGCGGCGGGGATCTGGCGCTCGCATACGTCGTCGACGTAGCCATCGGCGTCGCTCGACCACTCGTCGGGCAGCGCGTGCGCGCCGAGATGCGTCGTGCGCACGGTGATGGGCCGGCGGCCGGCGAGCAGGCGCGCTGCGCGCAGCATCTCGCACTCGCTGCGCGTCTCCAGCCCGTAACCGGACTTGATCTCGACGGTGGTCACGCCCTCGCCGACGAGCGCTTCGAGCCTGTCGAGGGACGCCGCCGCCAGCGCCTCGGCGTCGCAGGCGCGGGTGGCGCGTACCGTCGAGACGATCCCGCCGCCGGCCCGGGCGATCGACTCATAGGACGCGCCGCCGAGGCGCATCTCGAACTCCCCGGCGCGGTCGCCGGCGTGCACGAGGTGGGTATGACAGTCGACGAGCCCCGGGGTGATCCAGCGGCCCTCGGCGTCGATCGTCTCCGCGGCGCTGAATGCACGGGGAAGCGCCGCGTCGGCGCCGACCCAGGCGATACGCCCGTCGCGCTCGGCGAGCGCTGCGGGCTCGATCGCGCCGTAGGCATCCGCGCCCGGGACCATCGTCGCGAGACGGGCGTTGCGCCAGAGTCGGTCGACCTCGGTGTCGCTCATCGTGGCGAGGTTACCCTAACGACCGACGACCGGACCGAGAATCGGCACGATCGGCCATGTCTCGTTCCTCGACCGATCCGTCGCGCCCTCCTCGCCCGACGCTGCGCCGGGTCGCCCTCGCCAGCCCCTCGACCCGTGTGAAATCCTTGCTTCACGCGCGCTCATCCCGATTGGTGCACTATCGGGGCTCGCGCGGCGGGACGGAGGACGATGACGACGCTCCACTTCTCCCATGCGCTGTTGCCGGGCGGCTGGGCGCGGGACGTCAGCGTCGAGGTCGAGGCCGGCCTCGTCACCGCCGTGCGCACCGGCTGCGAGCGCGCGCAGCGCGCCCGCACGGGGCTGGTGGCCCTGCCCGGTCTCGCGAACCTGCACAGCCACGCCTTCCAGCGCGCGATGGCCGGGCTCGGCGAGCGTCGCGGCGCCGGTCGCGACAGCTTCTGGAGCTGGCGCGAGCACATGTTCCGGCTGGTCGAGCGCCTGGGACCTGACGAGCTCGAAGCGATCGCCGCCCTCGCCTTCGCAGAGATGCTCGAGGGGGGCTTCACCGCCGTGGTCGAGTTCCACTACCTGCACCATGCGCCGGACGGACGTCCCTACGCGGACCGCGCGGAGATGGCACGGCGCGTCGTGGCGGCTGCAGCGGACACGGGGATCGGACTCACCCTCGCGCCGGTGCTGTACACCCGAGCCGGCTTCGACGATGCCGCGCCCGGGCCGGCGCAGCGCCGCTTCGCGAACGACGTCGAGGAGCTCGTCGCAATCGCCCGCGACGCCCACGTCGCCCTGGAGGCGCTCCCGCATGCGCAGCCAGCCCTCGCCGCGCACTCGCTGCGCACCGTCGACCCCCGCAGCCTCGACCTGCTCGCCCGGGTGCTGCCCTCGGCGCCGCTACACGTGCACGCGGCAGAGCAGGTGCGCGAGGTCGAGCAGTGCCGCGCCGCGCTCGGCGCGCGGCCGGTGCAGTGGCTCCTCGACCACGGGGCCGACGCGCGCTGGACCCTGGTGCACGCGACCCACGTCGACCAGACGGAGCTGGCGGGCCTCGCCGCGAGCGGGGCGGTGGTCGGGCTGTGCCCGATCACCGAGGCCGACCTCGGTGACGGGCTCTTCCCGGCCCGTGCCTTCCTCGAGGCGGGCGGCACCCTCGGCGTCGGCTCCGACAGCAACGTCCAGGTGAGCCCCGCAGGCGAGCTGCGCCTGCTCGAGCAGGGCCAGCGCCTGGCCACCCGGTCGCGGAACGTGCTCGCGCCCCCAGGCGCGAGCACAGGCCGGGCGCTCCTCGAGCAGGCCCTCGCCGGCGGCGCCCTCGCGTCAGGTCAGGCGACCGGGGCGATTGCCCCGGGGCTGCGGGCGGACATCGTCGCGCTCCCGCTCGACGACGTGCGGCTCATCGGCCGCAGCGGCGACGCGTGGATCGACACCTGGGTGTTCAGCGCCGGCGATGCGGTCGTCGCAGAGGTGTGGTCCGCCGGCGCCCACGTCGTGAGCAGCGGCCGCCACGTCCGGCGCGCGGACATCGAGCGACGCTACCGGGCCGCGCTCGCACAGCTCGCCGCCTGAGCGGCCGCGCCGTTCACCTAGCCCGCCACGACGCCCGACACGCGGCCGGCCCTTCGACGCGTCCGGCCCCACGCTCACCCGGCCCTCGCGGCGGACAGCCCCTCCGCGGCCGGTGCGTCGAGGAGAGCGGCGCCCAGCGCGTCGCCGAGGGCATCGAGGCCACGAGCGAGATCGGCCTGCATGTCGCCGGGATCCTCGAGCCCGACGGCGACGCGAATCAAGGACTCGCCGACGCCCGCGCGCACCCGCTCCTCGGGCTTCAGGCGTCCGTGGGTGGTGCTCGCCGGGTGGGTGATGGTGCTCTTCGCGTCGCCGAGATTGGCCGTGATCGAGTGAAGCCGCGTGGCGTCGATGACCGACCACGCCGCCTCGCGGTCGCCGTGCACCTCGAAGGCGACGATGCCGCCGAAACCGCTCTGCTGGCGCGCGGCGAGGGCGTGCTGCGGATGGCTCTCGAGCCCGGGATAGTGCACGCGCGCCACCGCCGGGTGCATCTCGAGCCAGCGTGCGAGCTCGAGGGCGTTCGCCGAGTGCGCCAGCATGCGCAGCCGCAGCGTCTCCAGTCCCTTCAGGAACACCCAGGCGTTGAAGGGGCTCATGGCGGGTCCCGCCGTTCGCAGGGTGGCGAAGAGGCGCTCGTGCAGCTGTGCGTCCAGGGTCACCACCGCCCCGCCCACGCATCGTCCCTGCCCGTCCAGGTACTTCGTGGCGCTGTGCACGACGGCGTCGGCACCGAGCTCGAAGGGGCGCTGCTGTGCCGGCGTGCACAGGCAGTTGTCGACGACCAGGAGCGCCTCGGACGCGCGCGCGAGCGCTGCCAGGGCGTCGAGATCGGCCACCGTGCCGAGGGGATTCGTCGGGCTCTCGAGGAACAGCATGCGCGTGCGCCCGGTCACCGCGGCGCGCCAGGCCTCGGTGTCGTGGGCAGGGACGAAGGTGGTGTCGACGCCGAAGCGCGAGATGATGTTCGCAAACAGCGAGATCGTCGAGCCGAACAGCGAGTCCGCTGCGACCACGTGGTCGCCGGCGCGCAGCGTTGCCAGGCAGATGGTCAGGATTGCCGACATGCCGGAGGCCGTGCCGATGCAGTGCTCGCCGCCCTCGAGGGCGGCGAGTCGCTGCTCGAAGGCCCGGACCGTCGGGTTGGTGAAACGCGAGTAGACGTTGCCCGGCTCCTCGTCGGCGAAGCGTGCCGCGGCCTGCGCGGCGCTGTCGAAGACGAAGCTCGAGGTCGCGTAGAGCGGGTCGCTGTGCTCGCCCTCCGGTCCACGAGCCTGGCCGGCGCGCACGGCCCGGGTGTCGAAGCCGAGCGACTCGAGGTCTGCTGCTGGGATGGTCGGTTCCATGGCGACTCTCCCGGGCCCGAGGTGCGCTCACCGCCGAGCCCGAACGAAAAAACCCGCCTCAGCTCTCGCCAACGCGGGTTTTTTCACCCGTCGCTTTAGCCGTATTTCTATAGCGCCCGCAAGCTGAGGATCAAATCGGCGCTTCGCGACGCACCCTAGGGCAAGGCGCCGGAGCGTGTCAAGGCCCGCACCGGCAGCTCGGGGGAGAACCCTGGCTCCACACCTGACCGAAGTGCGAGACCTGCGGAAACATCGTCACTGCCGCCCGAAGCAGGCGGCAGACCATGCCATCCAAATCAGTGGGTGAGCGCAGCCCGGCGGCCGCGCCGGCGCGCCTTGGCTGCGTCGTTGCGCTCCCCGGCCAGCCGATCGAGGTACTCCTCGCTCACGCCGCCGGTGACGTACTCGCCGCTGAAGCACGACATGTCGAAGGTGTCCAGGCTCGGGTTGCCCCGGCGCACGGCTTCCACGAGGTCGTCGAGGGACTGGTAGAAGAGCCGGTCCGCGCCGATGACGGCGGCCACCTGCTCCTCGGTCCGGTTGTGCGCGACCAGCTCGCCCACCACGGGCATGTCGATCCCGTACACGTTCGGATAGCGGATCGGGGGCGCCGCCGAGGCGAAGTAGACCTTCCGCGCTCCGGCGTCCCGGGCCATCTGGATGATCTGCTCCGAGGTCGTGCCACGCACGATCGAGTCGTCGACGAGAAGCACGTTCTTGCCCTCGAACTCGAGGCCGATGGCGTTGAGCTTGTGACGCACGGAGCGCTCGCGCTCGCGCTGGCCGGGCATGATGAAGGTCCTGCCGATGTACCGGTTCTTGATGAAGCCCTCGCGGTACTTCACACCGAGCCGATACTGCAGCGGCAGCGCTGCCGTGCGGCTGGTGTCCGGGATCGGGATGACGACGTCGATGTCGTGATCGGAGAACTCGCCGACGATGCGGTCGGCGAGCGCCTCACCCATGCGCAGTCGCGCCTTGTAGACCGACACGTCGTCGATGATGGAGTCGGGCCGCGCGAGATAGACGTACTCGAAGATGCACGGCGAGTAGCTCGCATCCTCGACGCACTGGCGCGTATGTACCCGCCGCTCGGCGTCGATGTAGACGGCCTCACCGGGCGCGAGATCGCGCACGAACTCGAAGCCGAGCGCATCGAGCGCGACGCTCTCCGAGGCGACCATGTACTCGGTGCCCTCGGCCGTCTCGCGCGCTCCGTAGCAGATGGGTCGAATGGCGTGCGGGTCGCGGAAACCGACGACGCCATAGCCGAGGATCATGGCGACGGCGGCGTAGCCTCCATGGCAGCGCCGGTGCACGGCGGCCACCGCCTCGAACACGTCGTCGGCAGCGAGTCGCAGGCGCCCGAGGCTCATCAGCTCGTGCGCGAAGACGTTCAGCAGCGTCTCCGAATCCGCGTCGGTGTTGACGTGGCGCAGATCGTCGCGCCAGACCTCCTGCCTGAGCTGCTCGGCGTTGATCAGGTTTCCATTGTGCGCGAGCGTGATGCCGTACGGGGCGTTGACGTAGAACGGCTGCGCCTCCGACTTCGACGAGCCGCCGGCGGTCGGGTAGCGGACGTGACCGATCCCCATCGGGCCACGCAGCTTGAGCATGTGACGGGTCTGGAACACGTCGCGGACCAGGCCGTTGTTCTTGCGCAGGCGCAGCCGCTGCCCATCGCTCGTCGCGATGCCGGCGGCATCCTGACCGCGATGCTGGAGCACCGTCAGGGCGTCATAGAGCGTCTGGTTGACGTCGTCGATGCCCACGATGCCGACGATTCCGCACATAGCTGTTCCCGTGTCAGTGGTTACCGATGTCCGAGACCCTTCGCTCTCAGCTGCTCGGGGTGGGCGGCGCGGCCCGCGAGGGCTTGCGCAGGGTCGCGGCGACGCCCTCGTAGGTCAGGTGCTCTGCGATCTCCGGCGGCAGCATGCCGCGCACGGTCACCGCCAGGGACTCGAAGTGCGGGATGAGCACCGCGTCCCGCCACCAGCGATCGCGGGGCATGGCAGTGAAGCCCGCGAGCAGGACCAGGAGCCCGACGATCGCCGCGCCCCGCGCGACTCCGAACACCACCCCGAGCATGCGGTCGGTCGCCGACAGGCCGGTCGAGTCGACGAGCATTCCCACCAGCAGCGAGACCAGCGCGGTGACCACGAGCGCGGCGATGAACACCAGAGCGTAGCCGGCGCCGATGCGCATCGACGGCACGTCGACGTAAGGCGCCAGCGCCCTGGCCACGTCCTCGCCGAATGTCATCGCCAGCCAGAAGGCAGCCACCCAGCCGGCGAGGGCGAAGGCCTCGCGGACGAAGCCGCGAAACAGGCTGAGCAGCGCCGACGTCCCGAGAATCGCCAGGATGGCGTAGTCCGCCCACGTCATGCAGAGTCGGCCCGGGAGTGAGGTCAGATCCGGGCGCCATCTTAGCCGCCGCCGGGTGCCGAGGGCCACTCCCGCGCCGGCGAGCCGGGGCGCCTCGGGCGCGGGCCTGGAGCCCCCCGAGCGAAGAGCCGGAGGCCTGGAGAATCAAGGGCTTTGGGCGTCGAGCGGCATCAGCAGGTCAGCTGGCTGCGGAGCCGACCCGGGGCTCCCGGCATCCCATTAAAGATCGCCCGAGAGCGGACCGATAACGGTTGCGCGCACAGGAGTTCAGGCGACAGGAAAACGATGGACCTCGCAACCCTTCTCGGCCTCATCGGCGCCTTCGGTGTCATCGTCGGAGCCATCGTCTCCGGCGGCGACGTGGCCCTGTTCATCAACCCGCCCTCCCTGCTCATCGTCATCGGCGGCGCCATCGCCGCGACCCTGATGAAGTTCCCCCTCGGCACCTTCCTCGGCGCCTTCAAGGTCGCGCTCAAGGCCTTCCTGCACAAGAGCGTCAAGCCCGGCGACCTGATCGACGAGGCGATGGAGCTCGCCAACACGGCGCGCAAGAACGGGCTCCTGGCCCTCGAGAGCGTGGAGATCAGCAACGAGTTCCTCGGCCGGGGGATACAGCTCTGCGTGGACGGGCACGACCCGGAGTTCGTGCGCAGGATGCTGTCCAAGGACATCAATCAGGCCATCGAGCGTCACGACACCGGCCAGGGAATCTTCAAGGCCCTCGGCGACGTCGCGCCCGCGATGGGGATGATCGGGACCCTCATCGGTCTCGTGCAGATGCTCTCGAGCATGGACGACCCGAAGCAGATCGGCCCGGCGATGGCCATCGCCCTCCTCACGACGCTCTACGGCGCCGTGATCGCCAACGCCTTCGCTCTGCCGGTCGCCGACAAGCTGGCGTTCCGCAGCGCGGAGGAGCGCATGAACAAGTCGCTCATCCTGGAGACGATCTCAGGCATCCAGGAGGGGCTGAATCCGCGGGTCCTCGAGACCCTCCTCAAGACCTACCTGCCCGGCAACAACCGCGGCGGCGGCGGCGACGAGGCCGCCGAAGCGGCCTGAGCGAGCGTCGAGCGCGACGCCGATGTCCGACGAGGCGCCACCGAAGGCACCCGACGCGGGTGCGCCGGCGTGGGTGATGACCTTCGCCGATCTGATGTCGCTGCTCATGTGCTTCTTCGTCCTGCTCCTCGCCTTCTCGGAGATGGACGTGCTGAAGTTCAAGCAGCTCGCCGGCTCGATGAACGAGGCGTTCGGCGTCCAGCGCGAGGTGAAGGCGAAGGAGATTCCGAAGGGGATCAGCGTGATCGCCAAGGAGTTCAGCCCCGCCAAGCCCGAGCCGACCCAGCTCAACGAGGTCCGCCAGCAGACCAGGGCGGATCTACAGCGCAACCTTGAGATCGAGCAGGGCAAGGGCGAGGACGGGGAGGACGGGTCCGAGTCCGGCGAGGCGCAGGACCCGGAGGTCGTGGAGGTCGCGGTCGAGGCGCCGGACGTCGACGCGAGCGACGTCCGGGAGGCCTTCGCGGAGGAGATCAGCAGCGGGCTCCTGGAGGTCGAGACCGACGCTCAGCGCATCATCATCCGCATCCAGGAGAAGGGTGCGTTCCCCTCCGGATCGGCGACCCTGACGCAGAACTTCGAGCCGGTGGTCGAGCGAATCGGCGAGGTGCTCACCGAGTCCGAGGGGCAGATCGTCATCGCCGGGCACACCGACAACGTCCCGATCTCCACCGCTCGCTTCCGGTCGAACTGGGAGCTGTCCTCGGCGCGCTCGGTGACGGTGGTCCACCACCTCGCGAAGGTCGCAGGGATCGACCACACGCGCTTTCTGATCGAGGGCCACGCCGACACGGCGCCGCTCGCTCCGAACGATTCGGCGGAGAATCGCGCGAAGAACCGGCGCGTCGAGGTGATCATCGTGCGCGGAGACGACATCGACGGCGGCGTCCTCGAGACCGGCGCCGGGCCCGGCGTGGAGTCCGCGCCGGCCGGGGCGGCCGCCCCGAGCGGCTGAGCGAAGCCGGGTGCCGCAGGAGAGCCACATGCTGCAGGGCAAGTTGATCGACGCCATCGAGCGTCGCCGCTACTACCGGATCGAGGACCGGGTCGCGCTGCGCTACCGGGTCCTCGACGAGCGCGAGCTCGCCGAGGCCCTCGCCGCACAGCGCACGGGCTACCCGGACAAGCTGAGCCTCGCCTCGGGCTTCGCCGCCGCCAGCACCCAGATGCGCCATACGCTCGAGCGCTTCCGGCGGGAGATGCCGGACGTCGCCTCGTACCTCGAGGCGCTGAACGAGAAGCTCGACATGCTGATGCAGATGCTCGCGACGAGCGACGACGACCTGGGCGACGCTCCGACGCACGAGGTGAACCTGAGCGCGAGCGGAATCTCGTTCACGGCGACCGATCCGGTGGCGGTCGACACGGCCATCGAGCTCAAGATGCTGCTGTTCCCCACCTACACCTGCGTCCTGGCCTTCGGCACCGTCGTGCACTGCGGTCCCGCCGACGACGGACGGCCGAGCGGGCGCTACACGATCGGGGTGGACTTCACGCACCTGCGCGAGGACGACCGCGATCTGATCGCGCGCCACGTGACCATGCGCCAGTCGAGCATGCTCCGCGAGGCGCGGCTCGCGCTCGAGTCGGAGGATCCCGACTGAACGGCGAACCGGTAGACACCGGCCGACGGTCTCGACTCGATCGGCGCGCGACACGCCGTAATCACATCCCTGCGGGCTCGGGCGCAGCCTGCGAAGCTGCGCACGGCCACGAGATGGCCGCTCGAGTCACGACCTCGAACGTGATTCCTAGCCCGGAGCAGGCGTTCGCGCCGGAGTCGCCAGCACGACCTCTCGGGCCGCTCAGACGTTCGCCGCGCGCACCACGATGCCGCGCAGATTCGTCTCGCGCAGCAGTCTCTCCACCACCTTCCCCGCCGCCTCCCGGCTCGCCGACGGCCCGACGTAGACCCGCGTGACCGGCCCGCGAGCGCTGTCCACCGATCGGGTGAACGCCGGATAGCCCTTCGCCCGGAGCCGTTCGGTGAGCGCGCTCGCGTTGCGCGAGTTGGAGAAGCTCCCGAGCTGGATCACCCACTCGCCCTTCACGACGGGCGGCGCAGGCGCCGGCTCGGGCCTCGGAGCGGGCGCCGGCTCCAGGGAGCGACTCGCCTCGGGCACGGGCGCGGCCGCAGCGGTTCGGGGAGCGGGCTCGGGCGCGGGCGCGGGGATCGCGGGCGCGGGGGCCGGCCCGTCCCGGGCCACTTCCGGCTCCGCGGCCGACTCCTCGACCGGGACGACGCTCGAGCTGAATCCGGGCCGCTCGGCAGCCGAGGGCGCGGCGACCGGCGAGTCCTCCGCCGGCGGCGACGGCCTGAGCAGCATCGGGAGGAAGACGACCACGATCGCCACCAGCACCGCCGCCCCGACCAGCCGTTGCTTGAGCCCCTCGTCCATCGTCGCGATCGTCAGGTCAGTCACGGGAACTTTCAACCCGCAGCACGTCGCGCGCGACGAGGAAGGAACCGCAGGCGACGAGCCGATCGCCGCTGCGCGCGCAGCGCATCGCCTCGCTCCACGCGGGCCCGGCGCCGGTGTGCTCGCTCACGGGCCCCCGCGCGCCGCTCACCTGCAGCGCATCGCGCAGGCGCGCCGCCGACGCGCCGCGGGCTCCGCCGACGTCGGCGAGATACCAGGCGTCGACGCAGGGCGAGACCTCAGCGACGATTCCGGCCGCGTCCTTGTCGCGCAGGACGCCGAGCACCAGGTGGATGCGGCCGGCACGGGGGAGCCCGGCGAGCGTCCTCGCCAGGGCCCGTGCGGACTGCACGTTGTGGGCGACGTCGACCATCCGCCAGGGCTCGCCGCCGAGCACCTGCTGGCGGCCCGACAGCGAGACCCGCGCGAGGCCGCTGACGATCGCCTCGGACGGGACCTCGAGCGTCTCGTGCAGCGCGTCGAGCACGGCGAGGACGCCGGCGGCGTTGTCGATCTGGTGAGCGCCGACGATGCCGGGGATCGGCAGCGGGCCGACGGCCCGGTCGCAGCCCGTCCAGCACCAGCCGTCGTGCGTGGAAGCCGCGTCGAACTCGCGGCCGCGCACCGCGAGCGGCGCATCGAGCCGCTCGGCGGTCTCCACGATGCACGCCGGCGGGTCCGAATCGGCGCACACCGCGGGCACCGCTCGCGCGAGCACACCCGCCTTCTCGCGGGCAACGGACTCGCGCGTCGGTCCGAGCCACTCGGTGTGGTCGACATCGATGGCCGTGAGCAGGACCGCGTCGGCCTCCAGGACGTTCACCGCATCGCGCGCGCCGCCGAGACCGATTTCCATGAGCGCGACGTCGACGCCGGCCGCGGCGACGACGCGCGCCGCCGCTAGGGTCTGGAACTCGAACCCGGTGAGGGCGACATCACCGCGCGCGGCGTCGACCGCACCGAGCGCGTCGAGCCAGCGGGTCTCGGTGACCCGCGCGCCATCGACGTGAAGGCACTCCTCGAACCGCTCGATCACCGGCGAGGTGTAGGCGGCCACGCGGTAGCCGGCATCGGCGAGCACCGCCTCGAGCATGGCCACGCAAGAGCCCTTGCCGTTCGTCCCGGCGACCTTGACCACGGTCGGCGCGGGGTGCAGGACATCGAGGCGTGCCGCGACCCGAGAGACGCGCTCGAGGCCGAGCTCGATGTCGCCGCGGCGCCCCGACCGGAGCCACTCGAGCCAATCGTCGAGTCGCCGGTGCCGCATCAGCACGACCACGCTCGACGCCACCGGCCGCGTGCCGGGCGGGCGCGAGGGGCCCCGCCTTCACGGGCCGCCCCGGTCACGAATCGGCGCCCGGGAGACACTACGGCGCCGGCTGCCCCGTGAGCATCGCGAGCAGCGATGCGAGCCGATCCCGCAGGTCGCGGCGGTCGACGATCAGGTCGACGGCGCCGTGCTCGAGGAGGAACTCGCTGCGCTGGAAACCCTCGGGCAGCGTCTCCTTCACGGTCTGCTCGATCACGCGCGGACCGGTGAATCCGATGAGCGCGCCCGGCTCGGCGATGTTCAGATCGCCGAGCATGCCGATGCTCGCCGACACGCCTCCCATGGTCGGGTCGGTGAGCACCGACACGAAGGGCAGCCCCCGCTCGCGCATGCGGGCGAGCACCGCGCTGGTCTTGGCCATCTGCAGCAGAGAGAACAGGCCCTCCTGCATGCGCGCGCCACCGCTCGCGCAGAAGCACACGAGGGGGATGCCGTTCTCGAGCGCGATGTTGGCGCCGCGCACGAAGCGCTCGCCGACCACCGAGCCCATCGATCCACCGCGGAAGCGGAACTCGAAGGCCGCCGCCACGAGGGGGATCCCGCGCACCCGTCCCATCATCGTGACCAGAGCATCGGCCTCGCCGGTCGCCTTCTGCTCCTGGGCGAGGATGTCCCGGTAGCGCTTCCCGCCCCTGAACTTCAGCGGGTCGACGGGGCTGAGGTCTGCGCCGATCTCCTCGCGGGGCTCGGCGTCGAGGAACTGGTCCAAGCGCTTTCGCGCGGACTGGCGCAGGTGGTGACCGCACTTCGGACAGACGTCGACGTTGCGCTCGAGCTCGGCGCGATAGAGCACCGCGGCGCAGGCGGGGCATTTCGTCCACAGCCCTTCCGGCACGTTGCGCTTGGTCGCGCCCTCGGTGCGGATCCGCGAGGGCAGCAGCTTGCCGAACCAGCTCACGGCCGATCTCCCTCAGGCCGCAGCCGGGGCGTCCATCGCCGCCCGCATGCCGGCCACGATCTCCGCGAGGGCAGGGGCGATCGCCGCGGTGTCGCCGGCGAGCTCCTCGATGCGGCCGACCAGCGCGCTGCCGACGACGACCGCGTCCCCGATCGCCGCGATCCGCGCGGCCGACTCCCCGTCGCGGATGCCGAAGCCCACGCCGACGGGCAGATCGGTGCAGGCACGGATCTCGGCGACCTTGCCCGCCACGGCGTCCGCATCGAGGGTCTTCGCGCCGGTCACGCCCTTCAGCGACACGTAGTACACGAAGCCGCTCGCGTAGCGGCAAACGAGCCGCATGCGCTCCGCATCCGTGGTGGGGGCGAGCAGGAAGACGATATCCATACCGGCACCGCGCACCGCCGCGTACAGCGTATCGGCCTCCTCGGGCGGCAGGTCGACCACGATGAAGCCGTCGACCCCCGCCGCGGCGGCGTCCGCGGCGATGCGCTCGTAGCCGTAGCGCTCGATGGGGTTGAGGTAGCCCATCAGCACCACCGGGGTGTCGGGGTCCGCACGCCGGAACTCGCTCACCATGGTGAGCACGCGCGCGAGGGTCGTGCCGGCGGCGAGGGCGCGCTCGCTCGCTCGCTGGACCACCGGGCCGTCGGCCATCGGGTCGGAGAACGGGACGCCGAGCTCGATGACGTCAGCGCCCGCCTCGACGAGGGCGTGCATGAGACCGACCGTGACCTCGGGCCCCGGATCGCCCGCCGTGACGAAGGTGACGAGGCCCGTGCGGCCGGCGGCGCCGAGGGCCGCGAAGCGCTCCGCGAGCCGGCTCACAGCTCGATGCCCTCGAGGCGCGCGACGGTCTGGATGTCCTTGTCGCCCCGCCCGCTCAGGTTCACGAGCACGATGTCGTCGCGCCCCAACCCAGCGGCGAACTCCGCCGCGTAGGCGAGAGCGTGAGCGGACTCGAGCGCCGGGATGATGCCCTCGATGCGGGTGCAGGCGTGGAACGCGGCGAGCGCGGCAGCGTCGTCGACGGCCACGTAGCGCGCGCGCCCGATGTCCTTGAGCCAGGCGTGCTCGGGCCCGACGCCAGGATAGTCGAGGCCGGCCGAGACCGAGTGGGTGTCCAGGATCTGGCCGTCGTCGTCCTGCATGAGATAGGTTCGGTTGCCGTGGAGCACCCCCGGCGTGCCGGCGCTGAGCGGCGCCGCGTGGCGGCCCGTCTCGAGCCCGTCGCCACCCGCCTCGACGCCGTAGAGCGCGACCTCGGCGTCGTCGAGAAACGGATGGAACAGGCCCATGGCGTTCGACCCGCCGCCGACGCAGGCGACCAGCGCATCGGGCAGGCGGCCGGCCTGCTCGAGGACCTGCTCGCGCGCCTCGCGGCCGATGACGGCGTTGAAATCGCGCACCATCGCCGGGTAGGGATGCGGTCCGGCGACGGTACCGATGATGTAGTAGGTGTCATCGACGTTCGTCACCCAGTCGCGCATCGCCTCGTTCAGCGCGTCCTTGAGGGTTCGCGAGCCGGACTCGACGGGGACCACCGTCGCGCCCAGCAGCTTCATGCGGTAGACGTTCGGCGCCTGGCGCTCGATGTCCTCGGCCCCCATGTAGACGATGCACTCCAGGCCGAGCCGCGCGGCGATCGTCGCGGTCGCGACGCCGTGCTGGCCTGCTCCGGTCTCCGCGATGATGCGGGTCTTGCCCATGCGCTTGGCGAGCAGGGCCTGACCCACGGTGTTGTTCACCTTGTGCGCGCCGGTGTGGTTGAGATCCTCGCGCTTGAGGAAGATGCGTGCGCCGCCGAGCTCCTCGCTCCAGCGCTCGGCGAGATACAGTGGCGACGGCCTGCCCACGAAGTGGCGCAGGTCCGCCTCCATCTCGGCGAGGAATTCCGGGTCGCCGGCGTAGCGCTCGTAGGCGGCGCGCAGCTCGGTGATCGGCCCCATGAGCGTCTCTGCGACGAACATCCCGCCGTAGGGCCCGAAGTGACCGGCGGCGTCGGGATACGATCCCGCGAGCCGGTCCTCCACCTTGACGTTAGCCAGCTTCGACACGATTGACCTCGTCGATGAATGCTTCGATGAGCCCCGGATCCTTGATTCCGGGAGCCTGCTCCACCCCGCCGCTGACGTCGACGCCATAGGGGCGGACCGTGCGGATCGCCCCGGCCACGTTGCCCGGGTCCAGGCCGCCGGCGAGCACGAGCGGCGTCCCGGGCAGCGCGGGGATCAGTGACCAGTCGAAGGTCCGACCGGTCCCGCCCCACTGGCGCGGCCGATGCGCGTCGAGCAGCAGCGCCCGCGCGCGGCGATGCTCCCCACGGGCCTGGGCGACGTCCTCCTCCGTGCGTACCCTGACCGCCTTGACGTATGGCTTCTCGAAACCCTCGCAGTAATCGGCACCCTCGTTCCCATGGAACTGGAGCAGGTCGATCCGCACCCGCCCGAGGGTCTCGCGCACGAGCGCCTCGGCGGCGTTCACGAACACCCCGACGACGGTGATGAAGGGGGGCAGCGTGAACGCGATCCGCGCGGCGCTCTCCACGTCCACCGCGCGCGAGCTCTCCGGATAGAACACGAGCCCGATCGCGTCGGCGCCGCGCTCCGCGGCAGCAACCCCGTCCTCGGCACGCGTGATGCCGCAGATCTTCACCCTGACTCGCATGCCGGCCGTCCGCGAGGTAAGCGGTCAAGGCTACCAGAGGCCCTGCCAAGGGCAAAGCGCAGGCAGTTCGTGGCGCTCCGGGTACTCGACCCCGATCAGATAGAGGCCCTCGGGTCGCGCGGTGACGCCGCCGCGGGTGCGGTCGCGGGTCGCCAGCACCTCGGCGGCCCAGCCGGTCGGCGCCTCCGCGCAGCCCACGGCCATGAGCACGCCCGCGATGTTGCGCACCATGTGCTGCAGGAATGCATCGGCGACGACCGAGACGTGCACGAAGTCCCCGTCCCGGCGAACCTCGATCGAGTGCACGGTGCGCACTGGGCTGCGCGCCTGGCAGCCCGCGGCGCGGTAAGCGGAGAAGTCGTGGCGCCCCACCAGATGCTGCGCGGCCTCGTGCATGCGCACCGCATCCAGGGCGCGGTGCGTCCAGGCCGCGCGCGCTCGCCAGAGCGCCGAGCGGGTCCGCCGCTCCAGGATGACGTAGCGGTAGGCGCGACGCAGTGCGTCGAAGCGGGCATGAAAGGTCGGATCGACGGGCCGCGCCCAGCGCACGGCCACGTCCCCGGGAAGCTCGGTGTTCGTGCCGAGGACCCAGGCGCGCTCGGGACGCTCGACATCGGTGTCGAAGTGCACGACCTGCCCGGTGGCGTGGACGCCGGCGTCGGTGCGCCCGGCGCACACGACCGCGATCGGCTGAGCGGCGATCCGCGCGAGCGCCTGCTCGAGCGTCTCCTGGACCGTGCGCCGATCGCGCTGGCGCTCCCAGCCCGAGAACGCGGAGCCGTCGTACTCGACGCCGATGGCAATCCGGTTCCGCACCGGCGCAACCGGCTCAGGAGGGGCGGCCGTCACCGGGCGCGATCACGAGTCGTGGTCACGGCCGCTGCTGGCGGGTGGTGCTCGCGGTCGCGCTGCGGGGAGCGATCGGCAGCGCACGCCGTCCGCGGACGTCGTGCGCCGCCCGCGACGGCGCTCAGCTCAGCTTGGCGAGGAGGCCCTTCGCAACCTCCTGCTGCGCCGCGTCGCCCTCGGCCATCACCTCGCCGAGTACGCCGCGCGCGCTATCCGCGTCGTCCATGTCGATGTAGGCCTGCGCAAGGTCGAGCTTGGTCTGGATCTCGTCGATCTCGCCGGACATCTCGCCGCCGACCATCAGGGTGTGGCCTTCGTCGTCGTCACCGTCGGGAGCGGGCGTCGGCGCCTCGGGCACGTCACGCAGCATGAACTGGGTGGCCTCGAAGTCCGTGTCCTGATCGCCGGTGCCGTCGCCGGAGGCTGCCTCGGACGGCGCCGCGTCGTCGGCTGCGGCCGGTGCCTCGTCCGTCCCCGGCGCCTGCCCCGCGCCCTCGTCGAAGATGCCGCGGAACTGCGTGTCGATGAAGTCGTCGCTCCCGGGCTCTCCCGCCTCGAGCTCCAGATCGGGCTGACCCGGATCGAGCGGCTGGTCCGCGCCGAGCTGCACCGTCTCTACCGCGGTCTTGCCCTCCGGCTCGTCACCATCACCGAGATCGAAGTCGAGGCCGGCCGCGTCGCTGGTGCCGATGTCGAGCCCGCTGCTCGAGTCCTCTCCGAGGTCGAGGTCGAGATCGATGGCGAGATCCTCACCGCCGGGCAGGCCCGTGCCGTCGTCGAGGGACAGGTCGAGCTCGTCCCCCCCGGCTGGCTCGACGCCCTCGTCGTCGCCACCGATGTCGAAGTCGAGCGCCGAGACGTCGTCGGCTCCGGAGGCTTCGCCGTCCGCCGCGGGACCGGTCCCGACGGCCATCGTCTCACCGAGGTCGAAGTCGACGCCCGTGCCCGAGTCGATCGCCGCCGGGTCGGAGGTCCCCGAGCCGTCGTCCGCCGTCAGATCGAAGTCGAGGTCGAGGCCCGAGCCGGTGCCGTCGGCGGGTGCGTCGCCCGCGTCGGTCTTCCCCGTATCGCCGAGATCGAAGTCCAGGTCGAGACCGGTGATCGCGCTCTCGGAGCCGGTCGATGCCGCCTGCGCGTCTTCCGTCTTGCCCGTGTCGCCGAGATCGAAGTCGATGTCCATCCCGGTCCCGGCGCCCGTGCTCTCGGGCGCGTCGGCCCCCACCGACGTCCCCTCGCCGAGGTCGAAGTCCAGATCGAGCCCCGTGCCCGCGGCAGCGGGCGCATCAGCAGGCTCCCCGCCACCGGTATCCGTCTTCCCGGTCTCGCCGAGGTCGAAGTCCAGGTCGAGGCCGGTGCCGGCGGTTGGCTCGGCCCCGTCGCCGAGATCGAAGTCGACCTCGCCACCGGAGCCCTCGCTGGCCTGCGGTTCACCGAGATCGAAGTCGAGCTCGGACCCCGCACCCGTCTCGCCCCCGCCCTCGCCCGGACCAGGCGCGACGACCGTGTCGATGCCCGAGTCAGGACTCGAGTCGAGCGTTCCGAGATCGAAGTCCAGGCCGCTGCCCTCGCCGATGCGCTCGGGCACGCTCTGGCGGTCGGGCTCGGCCTCGGCGCCAGAGGGCTCGCCACCCGGCTCCCCGCTCAGGTCGAAGTCGATTCCGGTGTCGGCTGCGGCCGGCGGCGCGACCTGCCCGGTCTCGCTTAGATCGAAGTCCACGCTGCTCGAGCTCGCATCGGCGCTCTCGTCGCCGAGATCGAAGTCCAGGCCGCTGCCCTCGCCGGTCCCGGTGCCTTCCCCCCCGCCCTGGACGTGCGTGTCCCCGGCATCGAAGCCGAGATCGAAGTCCAGCCCGGAGTCCGACCCCTCCGGCGCGTCGGCCGTGCGCTCGGCCTCCGAGGCGTCGAAGCCGAGGTCGAAGTCCAGGCCGCTGCCCTCGCCGACGGCGCCCGCGTCGTCGAGCGTGGCCGAAGCGTCCTCGCTGGTGACGTCGAAGACCTCGAGCTCCCCGCCACCCTCGGCGCCCTCGGCGACGTCATCGCCGAACAGCTCGGTGCCGGGGGCGAGCTCCGCCCACATCTCGGCGGCGTTCTGCAGGTCGGGGCTATCCTCGCCGACGAAGTCCCGCATCTCGCGCGCAGCGCCCTGAAAGGCCGCGACGGACCCGGCGGCGAACAGCACCTCCAGCAGCCTGGTCCGGTACTGGTGGCGATCGGGATACTTCTCGATCGCGCCGCGCACGAGGTCCTCGGCCTGCTGATAGCGCTCGTAGGCGAGATAGACGTTGACCTCCGCGAGCGGGTCCTCCTCGGTGTGCGCATCGGCCTGGTCGAGGACCGGGCGGGCATCGGATACCTGGGTGGCGTCGTCCTCGGACTCCGCCTGGGCGGGCACGTCGCCGGTGTCGGCGAAGGCCCCGCTCTCGTCCTCGTCTCGGGCAACCGCCTCGTCGACGCCACCGAAGGCCTCGATCACGGACGCGTCCTCGACGATCGCAGGCGGCGCGCCCTCCTCTGCGTCGGCGGCCGCGGCCGCCGCCTTGCGCCGACGCATGAGGGCCAGTCCACCGCCGAGCACCAGCAGGCCGCCGATCCCGGCGCCGAGCATGATGGGGTCGACCGGCAGCGAGGCGCGGAGCATGTCGAGTGTCGAAGCCGGCGGTGCCGGCTGGGCCGGCGCCGGGGTCGGCGCCGGCTCGGGCGTTGGCGCAACCGCAGGCTCCGGGGCCGACGGCTCCGTGGTCGCGCTCGCAACCGTCTCCGGCTCGGACTCGGTGCCCGCCATCGGCTCCGTCGTCGTCGGCTCGGTGGATGGCTCGGCCTCCGTGCCCGCCATCGGCTCCGTGGTCATCGGCTCGGTGGTCGGCTCGGCCTCCGTGCCTGCCATCGGCTCCGCGGTCATCGTCTCCGACGGCTCCCCGGTCTCCGTGCCCGCCATCGGCTCCGCCGTCATGGGCTCGGCCGTCGTGGGCTCCGCGGTCATGGGCTCCGTGGACGGATCGGGCTCGGCGCCCGCCATCGGCTCGGTCGTCGTATCGGTGGTCGCGCCTGCCGCCTGCTCGGCGGCGGCGAGCTGTTCCTGGAGCGCCGCGATGTTGTCGTCCTTGAGCTGGATGAGCCGCTCGAGATCGCTGATGAGCTCCTCGGCCTCCCCCAGCCGCGACGCGAGGTCCTCGGTCTGCAGGCGCGCCGCCTCGGCCTCCTCGCTCGCGAGCTGCAGCTCGTCGCGGAGCGCGGCGACGTCTCCGGCACCCTCCGACGGCATGGCGCCGGTCTCGGTGGAGGTGCCCCCGGCCACCACCTCGACACGCGACTCGCCTTCCTCGCCCGTGGCCGGCGCCGCGACCGTATCCTCGGCCGGCTCCTCGGCGGCGCCCACGGCCTGCGCCGGCGCGGTCGTGGTTTGCGCGGCGAGTCCCTGCCGATAGTCGTCCCAGGCCGTGTACTGACGCCGGATCTCGGCGAGGATGGCGGCGCGGTCGTCCGACCCGAGCTCGTCGCGCGTGGGGATGCGCAGCACGGCGCCCTTGCGCAGCGCGTTGACGTTCGGGACGTAGAACGCCTCGGGATTGGCCTCGAGGATCGCGAGCATCATCTTCTGGACGCTCACTCCGACGTCGGGGCGATAGCGATCGGCGATCGACCAGAGCGTGTCGGTCTCGTTGACCGGTCCGTAGGTGCTGCCCTGGCCGGTCCCGGCCGCGGTAGGAGTGGGCCTCGCAGGCGCGGTGCTCGGTGCCGGCGCGCTCGGTGCCGGCGCGCTCGGCGCCACCGAGGTGCTCGGAGCCAGCGTCGGTTCCGGGGCCGCGGCGACCGGCGGCGACGAGGCGCTCGGGGCCGGGGCCGGGGCCGGGGCCGGAGTCGGGGCCGGTGCGGGGCTCGGGGCGGGGGTCGGCTCGGGTGCCGGCGCGGTCGCGACCGGCGCAGGTGTCCGCTCGGCCGGCACGTCTGGCACCGTCGCCACGCTCTCGCGAACGCGCGACTTGATCGCGGAGCCGTAGACCGGCGGGTCGAGCAGCACGGTGTACTCGCGGATGACGCGGCCGCGCGGCCAGTTGACCTCGATCAGGAAGTTGAGGAACGGCTCGACCACTGGATCAGGGGTGGTAACCGTGATGCCGGGTCCCGCACCGCCCTCGTCGACCGTGAACTTGAGCGCCGAGAGACCGAACGGACGCTCGATGCCAGCCCGCTGGAACTGCTCTGCCGTTCCCAGGCCGACACGCATGCCCTCGATGTCGCCAGGCTGCACGGCCTGCAGGGGTATGCGTGCCTGCAGCGGCTCGTTGAGGGAAGAACTTACGTCGATGTCGCCGAGCCCGAGCGCGAGCACGCAGGCCGGGAACGTGGCGAGGACGGTCGCAGTGAGCGAGCCCCAGTTCCGCTTCATCAGATCCATTCCCTGAGTGTCGCGAACTCCGCGACAATCCCCGGCGTCGCGCCTGCACGATGGATGCGAGTGCGAGCCCCGCTCCGGGTGTCAGGCCGGGCCGGGTATCGTCGCCCCGAGTTTCTCGGACTATGAGTAAGGATGTTGATTATGATTCGCCAGTAACTATAGCGTAGAGATAGTCTTTTGCCAGAATCTCCGCGATCTGGACGCTGTTGAGGGCGGCGCCCTTGCGCACGTTGTCCGAGACCACCCAGAGATCCAGCCCTCGCGGGTGCGACAGATCCTCTCGGATACGACCCACGAACACCGCGTCGGAGCCCGCGGACTCGGTCACCGCCGTCGGATAGCCCCCGTCCTCCCGGGCGTCCATGACGGTGACGCCCGGAGCCTCCTCGAGCAGCGCGCGCGCCGCAGCCGCGCCGAGCTTCTCGCGGGTCTCGACGTGCACCGCCTCCGAGTGCCCGTAGAAGACCGGCACGCGCGCCGTCGTCGGGTTCACCCGGATGGTGTCGTCGCCCAGGATCTTCTGCGTCTCCCAGACCATCTTCATCTCTTCTTTGGTATAGCCGTTATCCATGAACTGATCGATGTGGGGGAGCACATTGAAAGCGATCTGCTTGGGATACACGCTCGCCTCGACCGGCTTGCCGTTGAGCAAGGCCGCTGTCTGCGCTGCCAGCTCCTCTATCGCCTCCTTGCCGGTCCCGGACACCGACTGGTAGGTCGCAACGTTGATCCGCTCGATGCCGACGGCGTCGTGAATCGGCTTGAGGGCAACGACCATCTGGATGGTCGAGCAGTTCGGGTTGGCGATGATTCCCCTTCGCGTGTAGCCGCCGGTGGCGTCGCCGTTCACCTCCGGCACCACCAGCGGGACGTCGTCGTCGTAGCGGAACTGCGAGCTGTTGTCGATCACCACGCAGCCGGCCTCTGCCGCCCGCGGCGCGTGCTCCGCCGACACGCGAGCGCCCGCCGAGAAGAGCCCGATGCGGGCCTGGGCGAAGTCGAAGGTATCGAGCGACTCGACCACGACGTGCTTGCCCCGGAAAGGCACGCGCTTGCCCACCGAGCGCTCGCTCGCCAGGGGAAAGAGACGGCCGACCGGGAAGTCGCGCTCCTCGAGGGTCGCGATCATCTGCTCGCCGACGGCGCCGGTCGCACCGACGACCGCCACGTCGAACATGTTGCTGGTGCTGCTCATGCGACTGCCAGGCTCCTGGAAGGTGTCTTCGGGTCAGGCGCTTCAGCGCGCGAGCGCTGCGAGGACGGCGTCGCCCATCTCGCCGGTCCCCACCGCCGACTCGCTGCCCGTGGCGATGTCGGCGGTGCGCAGCCCCTCGTCGAGCACGGCGCCGACGGCGGCCTCCACTCGATCGGCGAGCTCCGCCTCGTCGAGCGAGTAGCGCAGCATCATCGCCACCGAGAGGATCATCGCCAGCGGGTTGGCGACGCCGCGCCCGGCGATGTCCGGCGCGGCCCCGTGGATCGGCTCGTACAACCCCTTACCGTCATGGTCCATGGAAGCCGAGGGCAGCATGCCGATCGAGCCGGTGAGCATCGATGCGAGGTCGGAGAGGATGTCGCCGAACATGTTCGTGGTGACGATCACGTCGAACTGCTTCGGATCGCGCACGAGCTGCATGGCCGCGTTGTCCACGTACATGTGGCTGAGACTCACCCCTTCGTGCGCCGCCACCGCGCGCTCGCTCACCTCGCGCCAGAGCCGCGAGGTCTCGAGGACGTTGGCCTTGTCGACAGAGCAGAGTCTTCCGCCACGCCTCGCCGCGAGCTCCGCGGCGACGGCGCAGATGCGCTCAATTTCGTGCTCGGCGTAGACCAGCGTGTTGAACCCCTCCCGCTCGTTGCCCCGCTCGCGGATGCCGCGGGGCTCGCCAAAGTAGATGCCGCCGGTCAGCTCGCGCACGATCAGTACGTCGAGGCCGGCGACGACCTCCGGTCGCAGCGTCGAGGCGCCGACCAGCTGCGGCCAGGCGATGGCCGGCCGCAGGTTGGCGAACACACCGAGCTCGGAACGCAGCCGCAGCAGTCCTTTCTCCGGGCGCAGCGCCGGGTCGAGCGCATCCCAGCGTGGGCCACCGACGGCGCCGAGCAGCAGCGCGTCGGCCTCGCGGGCGAGGGCGAGCGTCGCCTCGGGGAGCGGGTCCCCGGTCTCGTCGTAGGCACCGCCCCCGACCGCTGCGTGCTCGATCTCGACATCGAGCTCACCGGCGGTGCATAGCGCGTCGAGGAGCTTGACGGCCTCCGGCGCGATCTCGGGTCCGATGCCGTCGCCCGGCAGGACGAGAACCTTCCGGCTCATGCGCGGTTACCTCGCACACCCACGAGCCTTCGTACGCTCAGGACCTGAGTCCGAACAGCCAGGGCGCCTCTTCGGCGCGACGCGCCTCGTAGGCTTCGATCTCGGCCTGGTGCTGCAGCGTGAGGCCGATGTCGTCGAGCCCCTCGAGCAGGCAGTGGCGGCGGAACTCGTCCACCTCGAAGGCATGCGCGGCGCCCCCCGGTGTGGTCACGGTTCGCGACTCCAGATCCACGCTGAGCCGATAGCCCGGAGTCGACTCGACCTCCCGGAAGAGCTCGTCGACGATCTCCTCGGAGAGGACTACCGGCAGCAGGCCGTTCTTGAAGCAGTTGTTGTAGAAGATGTCGGCGAAGCTCGGCGCGACGACGACCCGGATACCGTAGTCGAGGAGCGCCCAGGGGGCGTGCTCGCGCGAGGAACCACAGCCGAAGTTGCGGCGACCGAGCAACACCTCGGCGCCCTTGTAGAGGTTCTTGTTGAGCACGAAGTCCGGGTTCGGGGGACGCTTGGAGCAGTCCATGCCCGGCTCGCCGTGGTCGAGGTATCGCCACTCGTCGAACAGGTTGTCGCCGAAGCCGGTCCGCGCGATCGACTTCAGGAACTGCTTGGGGATGATGGCGTCCGTATCGACGTTGGCCCGGTCGAGCGGCGCCACGAGTCCGTCGATCCTGGTGAAAGCCTCCATCGTGACCTCCCGAGCCCGGCCCGTGCCAGGGACAGAACCTCGTGAAAAGCATCCAAGCATAGCGGAATCGGCATAGCTCCGATACCATCGACCGTCGCTCGCGGCTGGACGCGGAACAGGCGCGCCGATCGCGCCGCCGGCCGCGGTACGGACCCCGAGAAGCATCTGGTGAGTCACCGGACCTCCGATCGAATCGCAGCGCGCGAGACCACATGCACGGCCGGCGCTACGCAGGCCCTCGCCCCGCTCGTCCCTCGGATCGCCGCCTGGGCCCGCGAGCTCGGCTTCCAGCAGCTCGGCATCTCGGGGACCTCACTCGAGCGCGACGAGGCTCGTCTGATCGCCTGGCTGGGCGCAGGGCGCCACGGGGAGATGCGCTACATGGCGCGCCACGGGCTCAAGCGCTCGCGACCGGCGCTGCTGCGCCCGGGCACCCTCACCGTCATCTCGGCGCGCATGGACTACCTGCCCCCGTCGGGCGCCGATCCGTGGGCGGTGCTCGGCGACCCCGAGCTCGGGTACGTCTCGCGCTACGCGCTCGGACGGGACTACCACAAGGTGGTGCGCCGGCGCCTCACCCGCCTCGCCGCGCGCATCGAGACCGAGGTCGGGCCCTTCGGCTACCGTGCGTTCGTCGACAGCGCGCCGGTGCTCGAGAAGGCCCTCGCGCGCGACGCCGGACTCGGCTGGATCGGAAAGCACACGAACCTCATCGGCACGCGTGCCGGCTCCTGGTTCTTCCTCGGCGAGCTCTACACGGACCTGCCGCTGCCGACGAGCAGGCGATCGAGCGATCACTGCGGGAGCTGCACCGCATGCATCGAAGCGTGTCCGACCGGCGCCATCGTCGGCCCCTACCAGCTCGACTCCCGGCTGTGCATCTCGTACCTGACCATCGAGCACCCGGGCTCGATCCCCGAGCGCCTCCGGCCGGCGCTCGGCAATCGTATCTACGGCTGCGACGACTGCCAGCTGGTGTGCCCGTGGAACAAGTTCGCGACGCCGAGCGCCGATGCGGACTTCGCGCCGCGCCACGGGTTGGACGCGCCGGCGCTCGCAACGCTGCTCGGATGGTCCCGCGAGACCTTCGAGCAGCGCACCGAGGGCAGCGCGATCCGACGGATCGGCCACGAGCGCTGGCTGCGCAACGTGGCGGTGGCGCTCGGCAACGGACCGCCCACCGACGCGGCTATCGCCGCGCTCGGTGCACGCCTCGAAGACCCGTCGCCGCTCGTGCGCGAGCACGCGCGGTGGGCCTACCACCGGCTGCGAGACGCCGCGGAAGGTTCGGGCGGCAAGGGCGAGGGCAACGACACATCGACCATCGCGGGCGGGCCGATGCGGGCGCCGGGCCCGCGCGTGGGTTCGGTGAGATACCCGGGCTCCCTTCTGTGAGCACCCTAGCTGGAGGAATCGAGTTGAGCGATCTGGAGCAAGTGATCGAGCAGGCGTTCGGGGAGCGCTCGGAGCTCTCGCCGATGAGCACGCCGCCGCACGTCCGCGAGGCGGTGGACGCGGCGCTCGGGCTGCTCGACCGTGGAGAGCTGCGCGTCGCCGAGCCGCGCGACGGCGGCTGGCACGTCAACGAGTGGGCGAAGAAGGCGGTTCTGCTCTCCTTCGCGATCTCCGACAGCGATGCGGTCGAGGGCGGGTTCACGCGCTACTTCGACAAGGTACCGAGTAAGTTCGCCGGCCAGAGCGCGCAGGCGCTGCGCGGGGCCGGGGTGCGGGTCGTGCCACCCGCGATGGCGCGTCGCGGCGCCTACCTCGCGCCGGGCGTGGTGCTGATGCCCTCGTACGTGAACATCGGCGCGTACGTCGATCGCGGGACGATGGTGGACACCTGGGCCACGGTCGGGTCCTGTGCGCAGATCGGCGCCAACGTGCACCTCTCCGGCGGAGTAGGAATCGGTGGTGTTCTGGAGCCGCTACAGGCGAGCCCGACCATCATCGAGGACGACTGCTTCATCGGCGCGCGCTCGGAGATCGTCGAAGGCGTGGTGGTCGAACGCGGTGCGGTGATCTCGATGGGCGTGTTCATCGGGCAGAGCACGCGCATCTACGATCGCGAGTCGGGCGAGACGCTCTACGGGCGGGTCCCCGCCGGCGCAGTCGTGGTGCCCGGCAACCTGCCGGCGAAGGACGGATCGCACAGCCTGTACTGCGCGGTGATCGTCAAGCGCGTCGACGAGAAGACCCGCGCGAAGGTCGGCATCAACGAGCTCCTGCGCAACGTGTAGCGCGAGCTCGGTCGAATACGGCCCTGCGCGGCGGGTCTCGCGGGAGGCGCGGGCGGTCCCATTCGTGATCGCTCGAGCGGCTACCCGGGCGTCGGCCGGCCCGGTACGGGCTGCGGGGACACGCCGTGAATACGTCCATGTAGGCTCGACGGCCGAAGCCCGCACCGGACCGACCTCCATCCGAACACCGATGCGGGCGATCCGGCGTTCGAGACGGGCCAGGGCACGCACACCGACGCCCGGATGGGCGCAGTGGCGAGCGTCGGCGACCCGCCTGCGAACGAAGAAGCGCCCCGCCGGCGTCACTGCCGACGGGGCGCAGGTCCCGCGAAATCGTTTGAGATCCGGCGGGTCAGGACCCCGCCATATCCTTCAGGTTCTTCAGAGCACGGACCTTGACAACGGTCTGCGCAGGCTTGGCCTTGAATACCGTCGGCTCGCCCGTAAAGGGGTTGATGCCCTTGCGCGCCCGGGTGGCCGGCTTGCGCTGGGTGACGATCTTCATCAGGCCAGGCAGGGTGAACTGACCAGCTCCCCGCTTCTTGATGTGGCGGTTGATCACGTCCGAGAGCGCGTCCAGAACGGCCGCCACGTCCCTGCGGGAAAGGCCGGTGTTTTCGGACAGCGTGGACAGAAGCTGCGACTTGTTGAAAGGCTCACTGATGGCGGTAAGCTTCTTCGGCTTCTCCCCGCCCTTGGCAGTCGGCATTGAGGATCTCCCTTGAGGAAATGATTTCCGGATGTGAGATTGAAACGGCGAACCTGCGAGAGGTTTCGAGGTTGTCCCCCCGGGGACGAGTGCCCCGTGGCGGCGCGATGATAAATCACCGCCGCGCCGGAATACCAGAAAAAACCGCAAAAGAGCAGCCTCAGCGAGCATTCAGCTCATGCGATCCTCGCTGATCGAAGCGCTTTGTCGCGGCGCTCGTCGTTCGATGCGCGAGCCCGTCGACGTCGAGCAGCCGCCTGTGATGGTCCCGGGGACGACGGTTCACGCGACGCCAGCCCGGATATCTCACCGATCGGAGTGATGACCGCGCAGGACCTTGGTTTCATGACGGATTCAGCGGTGAGCGAGACGTACTGGTCGTAGTTCCGAGCTCGCCGGATCCGCCATGAATTCAAGGGACAAGCGAGGGTGGGTGACCCTCTGGACTAGGTTGGCTCGGGCCGCACGGTGCTCAACCTCTCGAACCGCCAGCGCGCGAGCCGACCTGCGGTAGGAACGCATCTCGCAGGCCCGCGTAGCGACGCACGTGGTGGGCGAGGAACACGAGGCCGGCGCCGGTGACGGGGATCCACTGCACCACGAGGTAGATGACGCTCGCCGCCACGGCGCTCTCGCGTGCGATGCCGAACGGCGCCAGTGCGAATACGAACGCGGCCTGGAGCGCGCCGATGAAGCCCGGGGCGCTCGGTGCCGCCGTCGCGATGCCCGTCGTCACCAGCACGAGGACGCACAGCGCAGGCGTCGCGGCGACGTCCACCGCCCGCAGGCTCAGCCAGACCAGACCAGTGGCGATGGACCATTGGAAGAGCGAGTTCGCGTAGGACACCGCGAGGCGCCGGGGCGAGCGGACCGTGGCGAGGGCGACGAGGGCGTTCTCGAGCGCCTCGCGCGCGGCGCGGCGGGGCCGCTCGGGAACCCAGCCCGTGGCCGCGTCGAAGCCACGTCGCGCGGCGAACGGCGCCCACGCCAGGGCCCCGACCACCGCCAGCGCGCCGCTGACCGCGAGCGCGGCGAGCCGCAGGCCCCGCTCCAGCTCGACGCTGACACCCTCGAGAAAGGGAAGCGCGAGCACGAACAGGCTGAGCATGCTGACCATGTCGAGCAGCCTCTCGAGAGCGACGGACGCGCCGACCGAAACGATCGACAGGGAGCGTCGTCGCGCGAGCGCCAGCACCCGCAGCACCTCTCCGAGCCGGATCGGAAGCAGGTTGTTGCCGGCGAAGCCAATCATCATCGGCGAGGCGACGTCGCGCGCGCGCAGCGCCGCGACCGAGCGCAGGAGGTAAGCCCAGCGAATTGCCTTGAGCACGTAGAAAGCGAGCAGCAGGAACGCGAACGGCGCGACGAGGAGGTAGTCGGCACCTGCGAGGATCGCCCCGAGCGCCGGGAGATCGACGTCCCACAGCGCGTAGCCGGCGAACCCCGCGGCGATCGCTAGCGCGAACGCGATCTGTAGGAGCTGTCTCAACGGGCGGACGAATGGTGATGTGCGCGCGACGCGGACCGCGGGGCAGGGAGCCGCACCGCGCACGCTTGCGCTGGAGCGCCAAAGACTAGTCCAATTGCCGCTTCCCGCAAACGCCCGGACGCGTCGGGCCGTCAGCGGGCCAGCCGGCGCGAGCGTCCCGAGGCGCCAGGAGCAGGACGCAGCATGCAGATCGCCAATCCCTATCTGATGTTCCTGGGCGACGCCCATGACGAGCTCGCCGCCAAGACCGCCATCGGCGTCGCCTACTGGCGACCGGAATGGTGCCTCGGCCAGCTGCGCCTCGACGGGTGCAAGGCGGATCTGGGCCTTCCCGAGATGGGGATCGACGATGCGGCGGCGGCCGGCTGCAGGACCATGATCGTCGGCGTCGCCAACCGCGGCGGCGTTCTCGGCGGCGCCTGGGTGGAATCGATCGTGCAGGCTCTCGATGCGGGACTCGACGTCGCGAGCGGTCTGCACCAGCGCCTCGGCGAGAGCGAGGCGATCGCCGCGGCGGCGGCGCGCAACGGCCGCGCCCTCTTCGACGTGCGCCACCCGGCCAGCGAGTTCGCCGTCGCGAGCGGCGTGCGGCGCACGGGCAAGCGCCTGCTCACGGTCGGCACCGACGTCTCCGTCGGGAAGATGTACACCTCCCTCGCGATCGAGCGCGAGCTCCGCGCGCGGGGCGTCGCCGCCGACTTCCGCGCGACCGGCCAGACCGGGATCTTCGTCGCCGGCGGCGGCGTCTCCGTCGACGCGGTCGTCGCGGACTTCATCTCCGGCGCGGCAGAGACGCTGAGCCCGGACGCCGGCCCGGAGCACTGGGACGTGGTGGAGGGACAGGGCTCGCTCCACCACACCTCCTACGCCGGCGTGACGCTGGGCCTCATCCATGGCTCGCAGCCGGACGCGCTCGTCGTGTGCCACGACGCGAGCCGCAGCGCCATGCGCGGCCTGCCCGGGCGCGTCCCACCTTCGATCGCCGAGTGCCGGGAGGCCGCCGAGTGGGCCGCCCGGGTCGTGAACCCCGCTGCACGCTGCGTGGGCGTATCGCTGAATACCCGGGGGATGGAGCAGGACGCGGCACTCGCCCTGATCGCGAAGACGGCCGAGGAGCACGGGCTGCCCGTCGCCGATCCGGTGCGCACCGGCGTCGCACCGCTCGTCGATGCCCTCCTGTCGTGAGCGCCACGCTTGCCGTCACCACCGAGCGCTGGCCACTCGAACGCCCTTTCCGCATCTCGCGCGGTGTGAAGCGAGAGGCGGTCGTCGTCGTCGCGACGGTCTCGGACGGCGTGCACTCGGGTCGCGGCGAGAGCGTGCCCTACCCCCGCTACGGTGAGTCCGCGCAGAGCGTCGTGGCGACGCTGGACGCTCTCGCTGGCGCGCTCGCCGGGGGGCTCGATCGGAGCGAACTCGCCGAGCGGGCGCCACCAGGGGCCGCGCGCAACGCCCTCGACTGCGCGCTCTGGGACCTCGAGGCGAAGCGCGCCGGGCGGCCCGCGTGGGATCTGGCCGGGCTGGCGAAGCCTGCGCCGCTGCTCACCGCCGAGACGATCGGCATCGACACGCCGGCGGCGATGGGCGCGAGGGCTGCGGAGCTCGCCGCTGCGCCGTTGCTCAAGATCAAGCTCGACGGCGAAGCCGTCGCCGAGCGGGTTCGCGCGGTGCACGAGGCGGCGCCCGCAGCCCGGCTGGTGGTGGACCCGAACGAAGGCTGGACGTTCGCCGCCCTCCGACGCCACGCCCCGGTTCTCGCCGCCCTCGGCGTGGAGATGATCGAGCAGCCGCTGCCGGCCGGCGAGGACGACGCGCTCGCGGGCTACCGGAGCCCGGTCATGCTCTGCGCCGACGAGTCGTGCCACGTCGCCGCCGACGTCCCTGCGCTGCTCGGACGCTACTCGATGGTCAACGTGAAGCTCGACAAGACCGGCGGCCTGAGCGGCGCCCTGGAGCTGCGCGCGGCAGCCGAGGCCGCCGGCATGGAGCTGATGGTCGGGTGCATGGTCGGCACCTCGCTCGCCATGGCGCCGGCGGTGCTCGTCGCCCAGGGAGCGCGCATCGTGGATCTCGACGGACCGCTGATCCTCGCGCAGGATCGCGTGCCCGGACTGCGCTATGCAGCAGGCTCGGTCTACCCGCCGCCCCCCGAGCTCTGGGGCTGAACACTTGTTCCGAGTCCCAGAACCCCCTCGAGGTCGTGACTCGGTCGGCCATCTCGCGACCGTGCGCAGCATGGATGCTGCGCCCGAGCCCACAGGGAGGTGTTCACGGCGTGTCGCGAGATGGCCGACCGAGTCACGGCCGTCGCCACTGTGTCTCGCGACTCGGAACAGGGGTTCAGCCTGTGAGAGCGGTCCCTACCTGCGCCGCGAGAACGCGCGCCGGTAGAGCCTGCGCAGCAGGACGAAACCGAAGACGAGGATCAGCGCGAGCTGACCGAGATCGCCCCAGAACACGATCCCCCAGCCGCGGAACTTCGAGAACAGCCACAGCACGATGGCGCAGGCGAGCACGAACAGCCCTACGTCGCGCAGCGTGCGCACCGAGGCGAGCTCGTCGAGGGGAAAGACCAGGCGCACGCCAGCGAGGCACAGCCCGAGGCAGACCACCGGCGCGGCGAGGAGCGCCACGTGCGCCTCGAGCATCGAGCGTCCGAAGAACAGGTGGGCGAGGAGCGCGGCCACCAGCGCCAGGGCGAAAACCCCCAGTCCGATGCCGACCAGCGCGCTCGCAATCGCCCGCCCGTCGCGGTCGGTCCGCCCGCCCCGGCCGATCCACGCCGCGATGGTGCCGAGCACCGGAACCACGAAGGCCGCGAGCAGGATCTGCACCGAGTGGGCCTGCGCCCATCCGTAGACCGAGGCCAGCAGCTCGCCGAGGGACATGGGTCGGGACTCCGGGTCGGTCCGCGCAGCGCCATGATATCAGCGCCCGCGACGCGGACGCCCGCGTGTTGCGGTTGCGGCGGCGAAGGGGTCACGATGAGCGAGTTGCCGGCCGACCCGCAGCGCCGGCTTCGATCGGCGCCGCCGGGCGCCGTGACCTCTCGAGAGCGTCGACGTGGAGGCAGCGAGATGGAGCCGGTGAGGTGGGGCGTCTTGAGCACGGCGAAGATCGCCGTGGAGAAGGTCATCCCGGCGATGCAGGGCGCCGAGGGTGTGGAGGTCATCGCCCTCGCGTCGCGCGACGGAGCTCGCGCCGAGCGCGCCGCGGCGGATCTCGGTATCGCGAAGGCGCATCCGTCGTACGAGGCGCTGCTCGCCGACCCCGAGGTCGAAGCGGTCTACAACCCGCTGCCCAATCATCTCCACGTCCCGGTCAGCGAGCAGGCGGCGGACGCTGGCAAGCACGTGCTCGTGGAGAAGCCGGTCGCCCTCGACGCCGCCGAGGCCGAGCGGCTCGTCGCCGCGGGCGATCGCAACGGCGTGCTGATCCAGGAAGCGTTCATGGTGCGCACGCATCCCCAGTGGCTGCGCGCGCGGGAGCTGGTGCGCGAGGGCCGGGTGGGAGAGCTGCGCTCGATCGTCGCGCTCTTCAGCTACTTCAACGACGACCCCGGCAACGTCCGCAACCAGGCCGGGATCGGCGGCGGCGCGCTCTACGACATCGGGTGTTACCCGATCAACGTGGCGCGGTTCCTGTTCGAGGGCGAGCCGACGCAGGTCGCCGCGCTCGTCGAGCGCGACCCGCGCTTCGGCACCGATCGGCTCACCAGCGCCCTGCTCGCCTTCGACCGCGGCCACCTCGCCTTCACGGTGTCGACGCAGCTCGTGCCCTACCAGCGCGTGCAGGTGCTCGGGACCAAGGGCCGGATCGAGCTCAGGATCCCGTTCAACGCGCCTCCCGACGGACCGACGTCGATCTACCTCGACGACGGCAGCGCCCTCGGCGACGCCTCGCGGGCCGAGGAGACCTTTCCCGTGTGCGATCAGTACCGGATCCAGGCCGAGCGCTTCTCGGCGGCGCTGCGCGGCGCAGCCGAGCAGGTGCTGCCGCTCGAGGACTCGATCGCGAACATGCGCGCGATCGACGCGGTGTACCGGGCCGGCGCCGAGCGCGCCTGGGTACGGCCGTGAGACTCGTTCGCCGGGGATCCGCGGCGGCGGATACGGCGCTGACCGGGCGCATGGCGAGACTTAGGGGCTCGTGTAGGCTGCGCGCGTTCTCGAACCCCCGAGAGGTCGGGTACGCGAGCCCATGAAGCGCGCGCTCATCACCGGCGCGACCGGTCAGGACGGCGCCTATCTCGCGGAGCTGCTGCTCGCGAAGGGCTACGACGTGCACGGCATCAAGCGCCGCGCGTCGCTGTTCAACACCGACCGCATCGATCACCTCTACCAGGGTCCACACGAGGCGGACCCGCGCTTCACGCTGCACTACGGCGACGTCACCGACGCGACGAACGTGCTGCGGGTGATGCAGCGCGTGCAGCCGGACGAGATCTACAACCTCGCAGCCCAGAGCCACGTGGCGGTCTCCTTCGAGACGCCGGAGTACACGGCCAACGCCGATGCGCTCGGGCCCCTGCGTCTCCTGGAGGCGCTGCGCATCCTCGATCTGACCGAGAAGACGCGCTTCTACCAGGCGTCCACCTCCGAGCTCTACGGCAAGGTGGCCGAGATGCCTCAGAGCGAGAAGACGCCCTTCTACCCGCGCTCGCCGTACGGCGTGGCGAAGGTCTTCGCCCACTGGGCGACGGTGAACTACCGCGAGGCGTACGGCATGCACGCCAGCTGCGGCATCCTCTTCAACCACGAGTCGCCGCGCCGCGGCGAGACGTTCGTCACCCGCAAGATCACCCGCGCGGTCGGGCGCATCAAGCTCGGCATGCAGAAGAAGCTCTACCTGGGCAACCTCGACGCCCAGCGCGACTGGGGCTTCGCCGGCGACTTCGTCGAGGCGATGTGGCTGATGCTGCAGCAGGACGATCCGGACGACTACGTCATCTCCACTGGCAAGATGATCGCCGTCCGCGACTTCTGCAAGCTGGCGTTTGGACACCTGGACATGGACTACCACGACTACGTGGAGATCGACCCGCGCTACTTCCGCCCGACCGAGGTCGACCAGCTTCAGGGCAGCTGCGCCAAGGCCAAGACCAAGCTCGGCTGGGAGCCAAGAACCTCGGTCGAGCAACTCGCCCGAATGATGGTCGACGCGGACCTGGAGCTGGCCAAGCGCGAGAAGACGCTGCGCGATGCAGGGCATTCG
>CAJIAT010000469.1_pt1 | contig 43193 bp, 52 predicted proteins | sample 9199161 | NCBI WGS metagenome assembly CAJIAT01 (sample SAMEA7708281, study PRJEB35096) | sediment metagenome | biome: marine neritic benthic zone biome [ENVO:01000025]; feature: sediment [ENVO:00002007]; material: shallow marine sediment [ENVO:03000034] sea grass bed [ENVO_01000059] ... | reverse complement strand
CCTCGTCGGAACGCGAGGTCGCCGGCTGGTAGCCGCGCCCCTGCTCCACCTTCATCGTCATGTTGAGCTCGCCGCCCTTGCTCAGGTGGGCGATGACGTGGTCGGGATTGACCACCTCGACGTCATGGTCGACGGTGATGTCGCTCGCGAGCACCACGCCGGGGCCCTTCTTGTTCAGCGTGAGCGTGGACTCGTCCCTGGCATGCATCCGGATCGCGAGCCCCTTGAGGTTGAGCATGATCTCGGTCACATCCTCCTGGACGCCGGGGATCGTCGTGTACTCGTGGAGCACCCCGTCGATCTCGACCTCGGTGACGGCGCATCCGGCCATCGAGGAGAGCAGCACGCGACGAAGCGCGTTGCCCAGGGTGTGTCCGAACCCTCGCTCGAGGGGCTCGATGGTGATCTTGGCGGTATTCTCCGAGAGCTGACGCACGTCGACGGAACGTGGCTTGAGCAGCTCGATGGCGGCACTCGACATGTTCGGTGTGCTCCGGTCGGTTTCGGTTGCGGTCTTTCGGTCGCTACTTCGAGTACAGCTCGACGACGAGCTGCTCGTTGATGTCTGGGGGCAGCTCCGCGCGCTCGGGCACGGCCCTGAAGGTGCCCGTCATCTTGCCCGTGTCGACCTCGACCCAGTCGGGGAAGCCGTACTGCTCGGCCACGGTCAGCGAGTCCTGGATTCGCTGCTGCTTCTGGGCGCGGTCGCGGATGGCGACCACGTCGTTGGCCCGCACGTGATAGGAGGCGATGTTCACGATGCGTCCGTTCACCGAAACCGCCCGGTGATTCACCAGCTGACGGCTCTCGGCGCGGGTCGCGCCGAAGCCCATCCGGTATACGACGTTGTCCAGCCGGCACTCGAGCAGCTTGAGAAGGTTCTCGCCGGTCGCGCCGCGCCCGGCTGCGGCCTTCTTGTAGTAGTTGCGGAACTGGCGCTCGAGGACACCGTAGATCCGACGCAGCTTCTGCTTCTCGCGGAGCTGGAGCGCATAGTCGGACATGCGCCGCTGGCGCCGCGCGCCGTGCTGCCCGGGCGGCGTCTCGAGCTTGCACTTCGAGTCGAGGGCCCGCGACCTGCTCTTGAGCATGAGGTCGCCGCCTTCGCGCCGGCTCAGCCGGCATTTCGGTCCGGTGTACTTCGCCATCTGTCGCAGTTGCCCTTTGGTCGGTCGAGCTCAGACGCGCCGCTTCTTCGGAGGCCGGCACCCGTTGTGCGGGATCGGCGTCACGTCGGTGATGCTGGTGATCTTCAGTCCGGCATTGTGCAGCGCGCGCACCGCGGACTCGCGCCCCGGGCCCGGCCCCTTGACCCGCACGTCGACATTCTTCATACCGAACTCGCTGGCCGCGCGACCCACCTTGCCCGCCGCCACCTGCGCCGCGAAGGGTGTGCTCTTGCGCGAGCCCTTGAAGCCGCTCGCCCCGGCCGTTGCCCAGGCGAGGGCGTTGCCCTGGCGATCGGTGATCGTGATGACGGTGTTGTTGAATGACGCGTGGACGTGCGCCACGCCGTCGCTCACGTTGCGCTTGATCTTCTTCTTGACCTTGGTTTTCGGGTTGGCCATGTGCTGTCCGGGAACCTGTGGGGACTCTCGCCGAGCCCAGTCGCTGCCTGCGCCGCTGCTTCTCGAGCTGCTTCCAGCTCGTTACTTCTTGATGATGCGCCGCGGGCCCTTGCGCGTGCGGGCGTTGGTGTTGGTGCGCTGCCCGCGCACGGGCAACCCGCGCCGGTGGCGCATGCCGCGGTAGCAGCCGAGATCCATCAACCGCTTGATGTTCATCGAGACCTCGCGCCGCAGATCGCCCTCGATGGTGTGGCGTGCCACCTCCTGGCGGAGCCGGTCAAGCTCCTCCTCGGTCAGATCGGCGACCCGGGCGTCCGGGCGCAGGCCGACGGACTCGCAGATCGCCAGGGCGCGGGTCCGTCCGATGCCGTAGATGCTGGTCAGCGACACCCAGGTGTGCTTCCGGTCCGGGATGTTGACGCCGGCGATTCGTGCCATCAGGTGCTCCTAGGTGCGCCGGGCGCGCCTAGAACGCGCCGGTCTCAACCGCGGAATTATATCCATGTACCGATGGCTGAGCAAGGGCTCAGCCCTGGCGCTGCTTGTGGCGCGCATCCCTGCAGATCACCCGCAGCACGCCGTTGCGGCGGACGATCTTGCAGTTCCGGCACATCTTCTTGACCGATGCTCGGACCTTCATGGTGCTCTCCGAATGAACTGGCCCGACCGGGTCGGGCGCACGTTTGCCGCCCCCGCGGCGCTCATCGTGGGACGCCGGCGCGGCCGTATCCCTTGAGGTTCGCCTTCTTCAGCAGACCCTCGTACTGGTGCGACATCATGTGCGACTGCACCTGCGCCATGAAGTCCATGGTCACCACGACGATGATGAGCAGCGAAGTGCCTCCGAAGTAGAAGGGCACGTTCCACTGGACGATCATGAACTCCGGGAGCAGGCATACCGCGGTGATGTAGCCGGCGCCGGCGACGGTGAGCCGGGTCATCACGCCATCGATGTAGCGTGCTGTCTGCTCGCCCGGGCGGATGCCCGGGATGAAGGCCCCGGAGCGCTTCAGGTTGTCGGCGGTGTCCCGCGAGTCGAACACGAGCGCCGTGTAGAAGAAGCAGAAGAAGATGATCGCCGCGGCGTAGAGCATGACGTAGATCGGCTGCCCCGGCGAGAGGGTGGTCGAGATATCGCGCAGCCAGGTCATGCCCTCGGCGCTCCCGAACCAGCCGCCGAGCGTCGCCGGGAACAGGATGATGCTCGAGGCGAAGATCGGCGGGATGACGCCTGCCATGTTCAGCTTGAGCGGCAGGTGGCTGCTCTGGCCGCCGTACATCTTCCTGCCCACCTGGCGCTTGGCGTAGTTCACGGTGATGCGCCGCTGGCCGCGCTCGACGAAGACCACGAAGGCGGTCACGGCGAGGGCGAGCACCAGCAGGAACAGAACCGTGATCGCGTGCAGCTCGCCGGTGCGGGCCAGCTCGAGGGTGCCGCCGATGGCGCTCGGCAGCCCGGCGACGATCCCCGCGAAGATGATGATCGAGATCCCGTTGCCCACGCCGCGCTCGCTGATCTGCTCGCCCAGCCACATCAGGAAGATCGTCCCGGTGACGAGCGTGGCCACCGCGGTGATCCGGAAGCCCCAGCCGGGCTCGATGACGACCGCGAGGCCGCCGGCCTGCTGGCTTTCCAGTGCGATCGCCACCCCCAGAGCCTGGAAGGTCGCCAGCACCACGGTCCCGTAGCGGGTCCACTGGGTGATCTTGCGCCGGCCGGCCTCCCCCTCCTTTCGCAGCTCCTTGAGCCGCGGGTCGACGTGCGAGAGGAGCTGCATGATGATGGAGGCGGAGATGTACGGCATGATCCCGATCGCGAAGAGCGAGAAGCGCCCGAGCGCACCGCCCGAGAACATGTTGAACATGTCCAGGATGGTGCCTCGCTGCTGATCGAACAGCTCTCCGAGGGCGATCGGGTCGATGCCCGGCACCGGGATGAACGAGCCGAATCGGTAGACGATCAGCGCGCCGAGCACGAACAGCAGGCGCTGCTTGAGCTCCGCCGACGGGCCACCCATCGCCGTGCGCTGGGCACCGCGCTGGGCGCCACCGGTCGCCTTTGCTCGCGCCATCGTCCTCTCAGGCCTCCTCGACCTTGCCGCCCGCGGCCTCGATCGCCGCCCGGGCACCCTTCGTGACTCCGAGTCCCTGGACCGTCACGGCGCGGCCGAGCTCGCCGCTGGCGATGACCTTGACCCGGAGCGCCCGTGCGTCGACGACGCCGGCCGCTTTGAGCACCGCGAGGTCGACGACGTCGGTGTCGAGGGCCGCGATCGTGCCGAGGCGCACCTCGTCGGCGAAGCGCGCCTTGCGCGACTTGAAGCCGACCTTGGGCAGGCGGCGCTGGAGCGGCATCTGGCCACCCTCGAACCCGCGCGGCACAGCGCCACCGGAGCGCGACTTCTGTCCCTTCTGACCGCGCCCGGCGGTCTTGCCGAGCCCCGAGCCGGGGCCCCGCCCCGGTCGCTTGGCCGACGAGCGCGAGCCCTCCGCGGGCCTGATCTCGTTCAATCGCACCGCATCACTCCTCGACACGCACCATGTAGGAGACCTTGTTGATCATCCCACGCGTGCACGGCGTATCCTCGACCTCTACGGTCTGGTGCATGCGGCGAAGGCCCAGGCCCCGCACGCACGCCTTGTGGCTGGCCAGGCGCCCGTTGACGCTGCGTGTCAACGTGACCCGGACGGTCGGCTTGCTCGAATCGACCATCGTGTCAGCCCTGCGCCTGCGCCGGGGCGGTGCCCATCACTTCCTCGACGCTAAGCCCGCGCTTGGCCGCGATCGCCTCCGGGTCGTTCATCTCCTCGAGCCCCTTGAGCGTCGCGCGGATGACGTTGGTCGGATTCGGCGAGCCGATGCACTTGGCCAGCACGTCCCGGACCCCGAGCACCTCGAACACCGCCCGCATCGGACCGCCCGCGATGATCCCGGTCCCCTCCGACGCAGGCTGCATGAACACCTTCGCCGCGCCGTGGCGGGAGGTCACGGGGTAGTGCAGGGTGCCCTCGTTCAGGGCCACCTCGATCATGTTCTTGCGCGCGCTCTCCATGGCCTTCTGGATCGCCGCCGGCACCTCGCGGGCCTTGCCGCGGCCCATGCCCACACGCCCCTTGCCGTCACCGACGACGGTGAGCGCCGTGAAACCGAACAGTCGGCCGCCCTTGACGACCTTGGCCACGCGGTTGATCGCGACCAGCTTCTCGAGGAACTCGTCCTCGCCGCTCGTATTGCCCTGGAAGTTCGCCATCGTCCTCTAGTCCTCAGTTGGGCTCGGTGCCGCTCGATCAGAACTCGAGCCCGTTCTCGCGCGCCGCCTCGGCGAGCGCCTTGACCCGGCCGTGGTAACGAAAACCTGCACGGTCGAAGGCGACCCGGGCGACACCCGCCGCCACGGCCCGTTCGGCGACGAGCTTCCCGACCATGCTCGCTGCCGCGACGTTGCCGCCGTAGGCGACCTCCGCGCGCACGTCCTTGTCCAGCGTCGACGCGCTGGCGAGGACGCTCGAGCCGTCCGCGGAGATCACCTGCGCGTAGATGTGTCTCGGCGTGCGGTGCACGGCCAGCCGATTGACACCCAGCTCGCGCATCTTCGCGCGCGAGCGGCGGCTGCGGCGCAGCCTCGCGGTCTTCTTGTCCATTGCGTCCTGTTCTCCAAGTCGATCTACTTCTTCTTCGCTTCCTTGCGAACGATGTGCTCGTCGGCGTACTTCACGCCCTTGCCCTTGTAGGGCTCGGGGGGACGGAAGGCGCGGATCTCGGCGGCGCACTGGCCGACCTTCTGCTTGTCGCAGCCGCGCACGATGATCTGCGTCTGGCTCGGCGTCTCGACCTCCACCCCCGCAGGGGGCTCGAAGACGATCGGGTGCGAGTAGCCGAGCGCGAGGTTCAGCGACCTGCCCTGCATCTGGACGCGGTAGCCGACGCCCACCAGCTCGAGCTGCTTCTCGAACCCCTGGCTGACGCCGGTGACCATGTTCATCACGAGCGCACGCGTCGTCCCGGAGAGCGCGACGGCGTTCGGCAGCCCCTTGCGGGCGCTGCAGGTGACCACGTCGCCGTCGCGCACGAGCTCGACGGCCTCGTGCACGGTGTGCTGCAACGTGCCCTTCGGTCCCTTGACGGTCACGTCGGCGCCCTGGAGCTGGAGCTCGACACCCGACGGAATGGAGATCGGTGCGTTGGCGATTCGGGACATCTCGACGCTCCCCCGCTCAGGACACGTAGCACACGACCTCGCCGCCGTGTCCGGCGGCGCGGGCCTGCTTGTCCGTCATCAGGCCGCGCGAGGTCGAGATGATCGCGATCCCGAGGCCCCCGAGCACGGTCGGCAGCTCCGAGTTGCCCTTATAGACCCGCAGGCCCGGGCGGCTCACCCGTCTGATCTCGTCGATCACGGGCTTGCCCTGGTGGTACTTGAGCACCACGGAGAGCTGACGGTGGCCCGCCTCGTCGTCCTCGGTCGCGTGGTCGCGAATGTAGCCCTGCTCCTTGAGCACCCGGGCGACGGCCTCCTTCTGATTCGAGAAGGGCATCAGGACGCGCACCTTGCTGGCCGCCTGTCCGTTGCGGATGCGGGTCAGCATGTCGGAAATCGGATCTTGCATGCTCATCGTGTCATCTCGTCGATCTCGGGGCGCGACCGCCTCACCAGCTCGCCTTGACCAGCCCGGGGACGTCGCCCTGCATCGTCGCCTCGCGCAGCTTGTTCCGTCCCAGCCCGAACTTGCGGTAGAAGCCGCGCGGGCGCCCGGTCAGCCGGCAGCGACTGCGCAACCGGACCGGGCTCGCGTCGCGCGGCAGTCGCTGCAGCGCCTGGCGCGCCTCGTAGCGCTCCTGGGGCGTCAGGGACAGGTCGGCGGCCTGCTTCTTCAGCTCCGCGCGTCGCGCCGCGTACTTCGCGACCATGCGGGCGCGCTTGCGCTCGCGATTGATCATGGACTTCTTGGCCATCGTCTGGTGCCGCTCCTCGCTCAGTTCGCGCGGAATGGAAAGTTGAAGGCGGCGAGCAGCGCTCGCCCCTCGTCATCGCTCGCCGCGCTGGTGGTGAACGAGACGTTCAGCCCGCGGATCGCGTCGATCTTGTCGTAGTCGATCTCCGGGAACACGATCTGCTCCCGGACCCCGATGCTGTAGTTGCCGCGACCGTCGAATCCACGCGGGCTGAAACCGCGGAAGTCGCGGATCCGGGGGATCGCGATGCTGATCAGCCGGTCGAGGAACTCGTACATACGTTCGCGCCGAAGGGTCACCATGCAGCCGATGGGCCAACCCTCGCGGATCTTGAAGGCCGCGACCGAGCGGCGCGCCTTCGTCACGACGACCTTCTGGCCCGCGATCCGCTCCATGTCGCCAACGGCGTTGTCGAGGACCTTCTTATCCCCGATCGCCTCACCGACGCCCATGTTGAGCGTGATCTTCTCCAGCCGCGGAACCTGCATGACCGAGCCGTAACCGAACTGCTCCGTGAGCTGTCCGACGACCGTCTGCTTATAGTGCTCGCTGAGCCTCGCCATCGTCCCTACCTTCACCTGCCTCAGACGTCGACGACTTCGCCCGTCGACTTGAAGAACCGCACCTTGCGCCCGTCCTCCAGGCTGCGCACGCCGACCCGATCGGCCTTGCCGGTCACCGGGTTGAACACCGCAACGTTGGAGACGTGAATCGGCATCTCCTTTTCCACGATGCCACCGCCGGTGCCGCGCATCGGGTTCGGCCGCTCGTGCTTCTTCACGACGTTGACGCCCTCTACCAGCACCCGCTCGTCGTCGAGCACCCGCATGACGTTGCCCCGCCGGCCGCGGTCCCGGCCGGCTCGCACGACGACCTCGTCGCCCTTCCTGATCTTGCGCATCGCACTTCGCTCCTGATCGACGCCCCGGGCCCCTAGAGGACCTCCGGGGCGAGCGACACGATCTTCATGAACCGCTCTCCCCGCAGCTCGCGCGTCACCGGTCCGAAGATACGGGTACCGATCGGCTGCAGCTGGTTGTTCAGCAGCACCGCAGCGTTCCGGTCGAAACGGATGAGCGAACCGTCCGGGCGCCGGACACCCTTGCGGGTGCGCACCACCACGGCGTTGTACATCTCACCCTTCTTGACCTTGCCCCGCGGGATCGCCTCCTTGACCGTCACCTTGATGACGTCACCAATCTGCGCGTAGCGGCGCTTCGACCCGCCGAGCACCTTGATGCACATCAACCGACGGGCACCGCTGTTGTCGGCGGCGGTCAGCTCGGTCTGCATCTGAATCATCTTCTCGTCCTCAGTGCCCGCAGGGGGTTGGCGAAATCAGCGCGCGCGCTCGATGACGGACTGCAGCCGCCAGGACTTGCTCTTCGACAGCGGCCGGCACGGTACGATGCTCACGGTGTCGCCGGTTCGGCACTCGTTCTCCTCGTCGTGCGCATGCAGCTTGGTGGACCGCCTGATGTACTTCTTGTACACGGGGTGCTTGACCCTGCGCTCGACCAGCACGGTGATGGTCTTGTCCATCTTGTCGCTGACGACCTGACCGACGAGGCCACCCTTCGCCTCACCCGTCTCCGCTTGCGTCTCGTCGTTCATGCCTTCTCTGCCTGCTGTGCCTGCTTGCGCTGGTTGAGGATCGTCTTCACGCGCGCGATGTCCCTGCGCACCGCCTTGACCTGGCTCGGTCGCGATAGCTGTCCGGTACCCTTCTGCATGCGCAGGTTGAACGCCTCGCGGTTCAGCTCGAGCAGCTCCTTGTCGAGCTCCTCCTCGGTCTTGTCTCTGAGATCGGACGCCTTCATCACATCGCCGTCCGACTGACGAAGGCCGTCTGCACCGGCAGCTTGGCCGCGGCCAGGCGCAGCGCCTCGCGGGCGAGCTCCTCGTCCACGCCCTGCATCTCGTAGAGCATCCGCCCCGGCTGGATCTGCGCGACCCAGTACTCGACGTTGCCCTTGCCCTTGCCCTGGCGCACCTCGAGCGGCTTCTTGGTGATCGGCTTGTCCGGAAAGATCCGTATCCAGACCTTCGCGCCGCGCTTCACCTTGCGAGTGATCGCACGTCGGGCGGCCTCGATCTGCCGAGCCGTAATCCGGCCACGCGTCGTCGCCTTCAACCCGAAGTCCCCGAAGCTCACCCGGTTACCCACGTTGGCGAGCCCGCGGTTGCGGCCCTTCTGCTGCTTGCGATACTTCGTTCTCTTCGGCTGGAGCATCGAATCGTCCCCGTCAGCTCGCCGCTGCCTGCTCGGGCTCGGCCTTCTCTTCCGCTTGCGGGGATTCGAAGATCTCGCCCTTGAAGATCCAAACCTTCACGCCGATGGTGCCGTAGGTCGTGCGCGCCTCGGCCAGCCCGTAGTCGATGTCCGCGCGCAGGGTATGGAGCGGAACGCGCCCCTCGCGATACCACTCCGATCGGGCGATCTCGGCACCGTTCAGCCGGCCGGAGACCTTGACCTTGATGCCCCCCGCGCCGAGGCGCATCGCGTTGGTCACGGCCCGGCGCATGGCCCGACGGAACATGATCCGGCGCTCGAGCTGATTCGCCACGCTCTCCGCGACGAGGTAGGCGTCGAGCTCGGGCTTGCGGATCTCCTCGACGGCGATCTGGGCCGGGACCCCCATGCGGCGCGACACCTCGGCGCGCAGCGCCTCGATGTCCTCACCCTTCTTGCCAATGACGATCCCGGGCCGCGCCGTGTGGATCACGATGCGCGCGTTCTTCGCGGGCCGCTGGATCTCCACGCGGCTCACGGACGCGTGCGAGAGCTTCTTGCGCAGGAAATCGCGCACGCTGATGTCCACGTTCAGATTATCGGCGTAGTCGCCCCGCTCGGCGTACCACGTCGAGTTCCAGTCCTTCACGATCCCGAGGCGAAAGCCCGTCGGATGTACCTTGTGGCCCATGGCTGCTCTCTCAGCTGTAGGACACAGTCACTTTGACGTGACTGGTGCGCTTCACGATCCGGTTCGCGCGCCCGCGGGCGCGCGCCTTGAATCTCTTTTGGACCGGCCCCTCGTCGACCATCACGGAGCTCACCTTCAGCTCGTCGATGTCCGCGCCCTCGTTGTGCTCGGCGTTCGCGATCGCCGAGTCGAGCACCCTCTTGATGACGCCAGCGGCCTTCTTGTTGCTGAACACGAGCACCTCGACGGCACGCTCGACGGGCATGCCGCGGATCTGGTCGGCGACCAGCCTCGCCTTCTGGGGCGAGAGCCGCGTGAACTTCAGCGTCGCAGATACTTCCATCATCCCGCCCGCCTATCTCTTGGCCCTGCGGTCCGCCGCGTGGCCCCGGAACGTCCGGGTCGGCGCGAACTCACCGAGCTTGTGGCCGACCATGTTCTCCGTGACGAGCACGGGCACGTGCTGGCGGCCGTTGTGCACGGCCAGCGTCAGGCCGACCATGTCCGGCACCACCATCGAGCGCCGCGACCAGGTGCGGATCGGACGCTTGCTCTGCGCGGCCTGCGCCGCCTCGACCTTGCGCGCGAGGTGCGCGTCGACGAAGGGCCCCTTCTTGATTGACCGTGGCACTGCGCTTACCCCCTCGATCCCTTGCGGCGCCGGCGAACGATCATCGCGTTCGACCGCTTGTTGCGGCGCGTCTTGTGGCCCTTGGTCGGCTGGCCCCAGGGCGACACCGGGTGACGGCCGCCGGAGCTGCGACCCTCGCCGCCACCGTGCGGGTGATCGACCGGATTCATCGCCACACCGCGCACGGTCGGGCGGACACCGCGCCACCGCTTCGCGCCCGCCTTGCCGAGCTTGCGCAGCCCGTGCTCGGAGTTGCCGACCTCACCGATGGTGGCGCGGCACTCCACCGGCACCATGCGCATCTCTCCCGAACGCAGGCGCAGGGTCGCGAAGCCGCCCTCGCGCGCGACCAGCTGCACGCTCGCCCCGGCGCTGCGCGCGATCTGCGCGCCCTTGCCGGGCTTCATCTCCACGCAGTGCACCGTGGTGCCCACCGGGATGCTGCGCAGCGCGAGCGTGTTGCCCGGCCTGATCGGGGCGCTCGAGCCGCTCTGGAGCTGCTCGCCCGGCCCGACGCCCCGCGGCGCGACGATGTAACGGCGCTCGCCGTCAGCGTAGAGCAGCAGCGCGAGGTGCGCGCTGCGGTTCGGGTCGTACTCCAGCCGCTCCACCTTCGCCGGCACGCCGTCCTTGTCCCGCTTGAAGTCGACCGAGCGATAACGGCGCTTGTGCCCGCCACCACGGTGACGAGTGGAGATGCGCCCGGCGTTGTTGCGTCCGCCGGAACGGGTCTGCTTCGACACCAGGGGCTGGTGCGGTCCGCCCGCGTGCAGGTCGGACGTCTTCACCTCGACGGTGAAGCGCCGTCCCGGCGAGGTCGGCTTGGCTACCTTGAGCGGCATCTTCGTCTACTCCAGTTCAGAAGGTCGTCGGCGCTTCGGGCGCTGTCGAAGCAGTGGGCCGCGACATCGACGTTCTCGTGTCACTCACCGTCACTCGCCGGCGGAGAAGTCGATGTCGTGCCCATCCTTCAGGCGCACGTAGGCCTTCTTCCAGCCCGGCCGCCTTCCAGCCGTGCGCTGGAACGACTTGCGCTTGCCCTTGACGTTCATGACCTGCACGCGCTCGACCTCGACCTTGAACATCTTCTCGACGGCGTGCTTGATCTCTCGCTTGTCGGCGTTCGTCGCCACGCGGAAGACGAACTGGCGCGCCGCGTCGGCGACGCGCGTGCTCTTCTCCGAGACGTGGGGCGCGCGAATCACCTGCATCAGCCGCTCCTCGTTCATGCGAGTCGCTCCTCCAGGCGCTTCAGCGCCGGCGCGGTCACCAGGATCTTGTCGAAGGCGAGCAGGCTCACCGGGTTCACGTCGCGCGCCTCGACGACCGCCGCCCAGTGCAGGTTGCGCACCGCGAGCTCGAGGTGCGGGTCGCTGCTCTCGACCACGATGAGCACATCGTCGAGACCGAGCTTGCCGAGTCGGCCCGCGAGGGCCTTGGTCTTCGGCTCGGCGACCTCGAAGGACTCCACCACCAGCAGGCGCTCGCGACGGATGAGCTCGGAGACGATGGAACGCATGGCGCCGCGGTACATCTTGCGGTTGACCTTCTGCTCGTAGCTCCGGGTCCGGGCGGCGAAGGTGACACCGCCACCGCGCCAGATCGGGCTGCGGATGGTGCCCGCACGCGCGCGGCCGGTGCCCTTCTGGCGGTACGGCTTCGCGCCGCCGCCGCGCACGTCCGAGCGCGACTTCTGGGCCCGCGTGCCGCTGCGCGCCCCCGCCATGTAGGCGGTGACGACCTGGTGGACGAGCGGCTCGTTGTAGGCGACGTCGAAGGTCTCGCCGGCCACCTCGAGCTTGCCGACCGAGTCCCCGCTGTCGGCGGAAATCATTCCCAGCTCCATCGCCTCGTCCTCAGCCACGTGCCTTGACGGCGGGCCTGATGATCACGTCGCCGCCCTTGGGTCCCGGGATCGCCCCCTTGACCAGGAGCAGAGAGCGCTCCGCGTCGACCCGGACGATCTCGAGGTTCTGTGCCGTGCGGCGCGCATTACCCATATGACCCGCCATGCGCTTGCCCTTGAACACCCGGCCCGGGGTCTGGTTCTGTCCGATCGAGCCCGGCGCCCGATGCGCGAGCGAGTTGCCGTGGGTGGCGTCCTGGGTCCGGAAGTTGTGGCGCTTGACCACGCCGGCGTAGCCCTTGCCGATCGACTGCCCGATGGCGTCCACGGCCTGCCCCGCCTCGAACAGGGTGACGTCGATGGAACCGCCCACCTCGAGCTCTGCGCCCTCGTCGGGCCCGAGTCGGAACTCCCACAGCCCGCGGCCTGCCTCGACCCCGGCCTTGGCGAAGTGACCCGCCGCTGGTCGCGTCACGCGCGACGCCCGGCGCTCCCCGGTGGTCACCTGGACCGCACGGTAGCCGTCGCCATCCTCGGTCTTGAGCTGGGTGATGCGGTTCGCCGGTGCCTCGATCACCGTGACCGGCACCGAGACGCCCGCCTCGGTGAACACACGGGTCATTCCCGCCTTTCGCCCTATGATTCCGATCGGCATCGTCCGGCCCTCAGTTCAACCGGATCTGGACGTCGACGCCGGCGGCCAGATCGAGCTTCATCAGGGCGTCGACCGTCTTGTCGGTCGGATTCAGGATGTCGAGGATGCGCTTGTGCGTGCGCAGCTCGTACTGGTCCCGAGCATCCTTGTTGACGTGCGGCGAGATCAGGACGGTGTAGCGCTCCTTGCGCGTCGGCAAAGGTATCGGGCCCTTGACCTGCGCGCCGGTACGACGCGCCGTCTCGACGATCTCCGACGCCGACTGATCGATCAGCCGGTGATCGAACGCCTTCAAACGGATTCGGATGCGTTGATTGTTCATTTGAACTGCTTCCTTCGCGGCGCGGCGGCCAGTCTTGCCCGCCGGCTCACTCGATGATCTTGGCCACCACGCCGGCGCCAACCGTGCGCCCGCCCTCGCGGACCGCGAACCGCAGCCCCTCCTCCATCGCGATCGGCGCGATCAGGTTCACCGTCATCTGGATGTTGTCTCCCGGCATCACCATCTCCACGCCGTCCGGCAGCGTGATCGAGCCCGTCACGTCCGTCGTGCGGAAGTAGAACTGCGGACGGTAGCCCTGGAAGAACGGCGTGTGGCGCCCGCCCTCCTCCTTCGACAACACGTACACCTCCGCCTCGAAGTGCGTGTGCGGCGTGATGCTCCCAGGCTTCGCCAGCACCTGCCCGCGCTCGATCTCGTCTCGCTTCACTCCGCGCAGCAGCACCCCGACGTTGTCCCCAGCCTGCCCCTGATCCAGCAGCTTGCGGAACATCTCAACGCCCGTGCACGTCGTCTTCGTCGTCTCCTTGATGCCGACGATCTCGATCTCCTCGCCAACCTTGATCACTCCGCGCTCCACGCGGCCCGTCGCTACCGTCCCGCGTCCAGAGATCGAGAACACGTCCTCCACCGGCATCAGAAACGCCCCGTCAACCGCTCGCTCCGGCTGCGGAATGTACGTGTCCAGCGCCGCGGCCAGCGCGTCGATCGCCCCAGAGCCCTGCTCCGAGTCGTCTCCCTCCAGTGCCTTCAGCGCCGAGCCTCGAACGATCGGCGTGTCGTCTCCAGGAAACTCGTACTTGTCCAACAGCTCCCGGACCTCCATCTCCACCAGCTCCAGGAGCTCCTCGTCGTCCACCATGTCGCACTTGTTCAGAAACACCACGATGAACGGTACACCCACCTGCCGTGCAAGCAGAATGTGCTCGCGCGTCTGCGGCATCGGACCGTCCGCAGCGCTCACCACCAGAATCGCTCCGTCCATCTGCGCCGCGCCCGTGATCATGTTCTTCACGTAGTCCGCGTGACCAGGACAGTCAACGTGCGCGTAGTGCCGTCCGTCCGTCTCGTACTCAACGTGCGCCGTCGCGATCGTGATACCCCGCGCCTTCTCCTCCGGCGCGTTGTCAATCTCGTCGAACGCCTTCACGTCACCGCCGTGCTTCTTCGACAGCACCGTCGTCAGCGCCGCCGTCAGCGTCGTCTTGCCGTGATCAACGTGACCGATCGTCCCCACGTTCACGTGCGGCTTCGTTCGCTCGAACTTTTCCTTCGACATGACTCAGGCTCTCCCGACTCCGATCTCGTCTTGCCCCGACGCCGACCCGGCGCGCGCCCTGCACTGGTGCCCATAACTGGATTCGAACCAGTGACCTCTCCCTTACCAAGGGAGTGCTCTACCGACTGAGCTATATGGGCGATGAAATCCTCGGCCTGCCCGGTCTGGTGGCGGGCGGCCCTCGGCCTCGCGCGGCTCGGGCGAGCGTCGCGCGGCCTCCTCAGCGACTCCCCGGCCTCGCGACGCTGGAGCGGGTGATGGGAATCGAACCCACATCATCAGCTTGGAAGGCTGAGGTTCTACCATTGAACTACACCCGCGGCTCGGGCTGCGTTCGCCGGCGCGGTCTCGCGCCGGTCTCGTCCTGGGACCGTCACGGCCAGCCACCGGCGTCGCTTGGTGGAGGGGGGAGGATTCGAACCTCCGAAGGCTGAGCCGTCAGATTTACAGTCTGATCCCTTTGACCGCTCGGGAACCCCTCCGGAACGTAAGACGCGAAGTATGGTCCTGCTGGGATCTGGTGTCAAACCACCGCCGGCGCCGCCCGGGGCCCGCCGGAGCTCTTCCCACCGCCGAGCCACGGGGCTGGCCCGGAATCCTAGGCCCAGTCGCGCGGCACCAGATACCGGTCGCACAGGGCTGCCTCCGGGCTGCCCGGCTCGGGCCTCCAGTCGTAGCGCCAGAGCGCCTTGGGCGGCATGGACATCAGGATCGATTCGGTGCGCCCGCCCGACTGCAGGCCGAAGCGCGTGCCCCGGTCGTAGACGAGGTTGAACTCCGCGTAGCGACCCCGGCGGTAGAGCTGGAAGTCCCGCTCGCGCTCCCCGTGGGGCGTCGCCCGCCGGCGCCGCGCGATGGGCAGATAGGCGTCCAGGAACGCCTCGCCCACCGCGGCGGTGAACTCGAAGCAGCGCTCGAAGCCCCAGGCCTCGAGGTCGTCGAAGAACAGCCCGCCGATCCCGCGCTGCTCGCCCCGGTGCGGGAGGTGGAAGTAGCGATCGCACCAGGCCTTGAACCGGGGATAGACGTCCTCGCCGTAGGGGGCGCAGACCCGCCTCGCCACCTCGTGCCAGTGCACCGCGTCCTCGTCGAAGCCGTAGTACGGGGTGAGGTCGAAGCCGCCCCCGAACCACCACGTCGGCTCGGCGCCGGCGCACGTCGCGATGAAGAAGCGCACGTTGCAGTGCGCGGTCGGCACGTAGGGATTGCGGGGATGGACGACCAGGGAGACGCCGAGCGCCTCGAAGGACCTGCCGGCGAGCTCCGGGCGGCGCTCGGTCGCCGAGGCGGGCAGGCCCTCGCCGCGCACGTGTGAGAAGTTCACGCCCCCGCGCTCGAACAGCGCGCCCTCGATCACTCGCGAGCGCCCGCCACCTCCGCCCTCGCGCGCCCACTCGTCCTCGAGGAAGCTCCCGGCGCCGTCGAGCGCCTCGAGGGCCCCGCAGATCCGGTCCTGGAGCCCGAGGAAGCGGTCCCGGACCGGCGCGACCGCCGGGGCGCTCACCGGGGCGACCCCGCGGCCGGGCGGAGCACGGCGCCGCTCGCCGCGTCGCGGATCTCGCTCGGCCCGCGGGCTCCGCCGAGCGGCCCGCAGAGCACCGCGTCGAGGCCCGCGCCGAAGCGCAGCCGCACCTGGAGGGCGCTGCGGGCCGGGGCGGCGCCGGCCCGATTGGCGCTGGTCGAGACGATGGGTCCCGCGGCGGCGCGGGCGAGCGCGGCCGCGAGGGGATGGGAGGTCACGCGCGCGGCGATCCGGCCACTCCCGCCGGTGAGCCACGGCGGCACCCAGGGTTGCGCGCGGATCACCCAGGTCACGGGGCCGGGCCAGCTCTCGAGCACCCGGCGCCACTGCTCGGGACCGGCCGGCGCGAGCCACTCGACGAGCTGGCCGGGATCGGCGGCGAGGAGGATGAGCCCCTTCGACGCGGGCCGTGCCTTCAGCGCCACCAGCCTCGCCACCGCAGCCGCGTCGAGCGGATCGCAGCCGAGCCCGTAGACGCCCTCGGTCGGGTAGGCGACGACGCCGCCGCGCGCGATGGCGCGCGCCACTGAACGCACGCGCCAGCTCCCGGAGCCGGCGTGAGCACCCGCCACCGGAGCGCCGGAGCCCGTCCCGGCCCCACCCCTCGCCGAGGGCATGCTCCTCGTCCGAGCCGAGGGCCGCAGCGCCGCTCAGGCGCCGCCCTGCAGGCGCTCCTGGAGCGCGGCGTCCTTTGCGGCGACGGACTCGGCGTTCGCGGCGCGCTCGCCGGCGACGCGCTCGGCGAGGGCAGGATCGGCGATCGCGAGCATCTGCGTCGCGAGGTAGCCGGCATTCCTGGCTCCGGCCTTGCCGATGGCCACCGTCGCGACGGGCACCCCGCCCGGCATCTGGACCGTGGACAGCAGGGCGTCGAGACCGCCGAGCGAGCCCGCGTCGATCGGCACGCCGATGACCGGGCGCGTGGTGTGGCCGGCCACCGCGCCGGCGAGATGCGCGGCCATCCCGGCGGCGGCGATGAACACCGCACAGCCGCGCGCCTCGGCGTCGTTCACGTAGGACCGCGTCGCCTCGGGCGTGCGATGGGCCGAGGTGACGCGAACCTCGTGTGGCACGTCGAATCCTTCGAGCACCGCGAGGGTCGCCTCCATCACTGGCAGGTCCGAGTCCGAGCCCATCAGCACGGCGACGAAACGATCCTTTGGATTCATCGGGGAACCTCCGAGAGCGCGCCGGGCGCCGGGCCCGCGGCGCGGGTGCTCAGCGCTGCCTCTGCGCCTTCATCGCGATGCCGGCTGGCGACGGCGGCGTCGCATCGCCCGGCTCGGTCACCTTCTTCTTTGCCGCCACCTTCCTCGCCGCCGCCTTCTTGGCCACGGCCTTCTTGCCGGCCTTCTTCGCCATCTTCTTGCTTGCGCGCTTCTTCGCGGTCTTCTTCTTGCCCGCCTTCTTCGCAGCCCCCTGCTCGGTGGCCTTCTTCGCGGCGGCCTTCTTCTTCCCCCGGCGCCCGCGGGCGGGCGCCGCGTCCAGGAGCTGGCGTGCCTCGTCCAGCGTCACGCTCGCCGGGTCACGGTCCTTGGGCACGCTCGCGTTGCGCTGGCCATCGGTGACGTAGGGGCCGTAGCGGCCCTTGAGCACCTTGATCCCGGCCTCCTCGAAGATCCGGATCTCGCGCTCGGCGTCGGCGCGCTTCTTGTCGGCCACCAGCTCGAGCGCCCGCTCGAGCGTGACCGTGTAGGGGCTCTCGTCCTTGGGCAGCGAGACGAACTTGTCGCCGTAGCGCACGTAGGGGCCGAAGCGCCCGATGTTGGCCGACACCGGCTCGCCCTCGGCGGTCTCGCCGAGGGACCGTGGGAGCTTGAACAGCTCGAGGGCCTGCTCGAGGGTCAGCTCGTCCATGCGCTGTCCCGGCAGCAGGCTCGCGAAACGCGGCTTCTCCTCGTCGTCGGCGGTGCCGATGGCCGCGAAGGGGCCGAAGCGGCCCATGCGCACCGACACCGGCCGGCCCGATTTCGGATCGGTGCCGAGCACCCGGGCCTTGGCCACGTCGCCGCGCGTCACGGAGGCGTCCTTGTCGCGCACCCGGTCGCTGAACGGCTCCCAGAACTCCCCCATGAGCGGTTGCCACGCCTTCTCGCCGCGCGAGATGGCGTCCAGATCGTCCTCGAGGCGGGCGGTGAAGTCGTAGTCGACGTAGGTATCGAAGTGGTCGGTCAGAAAACCGTTCACGAGCTTGCCCACGTCGGTGGGCCGGAAGCGGCGGTTCTCGAGTTCCACGTACTCGCGCTTCTGCAGCGTCGAGATGATGGCCGCATAGGTCGAGGGCCGGCCGATTCCGAACTCCTCCAGCGCCCGGATCAGCGACGCCTCGCTGTAGCGCGGAGGCGGCTCGGTGAAGTGCTGCTCGGGCCGCAGCGCGGCCAGCTCGAGGACGTCGCCGACGGCGAGCGGCGGCAGGCGACGGTCCTCGTCCTTGCCCCTGACGTCGTCGGCACCCTCCTCGTAGACGGCCAGGAATCCGGGCGACGCGATGCTCGAGCCCGTGGCCCGGAACGACTCGGGGAGCTGCTCGGCGCTCTCCACAGGGCCCACTCGACCTTCCAGTGCGCTGCGCCCGCACACGAGATCCGCGGCGACCGTGTCGATGGTCGCATGCACCATCTGGCACGCGACGGTGCGCTTCCAGACGAGCTGGTAGAGCCGGTGCTGCTCGTCGTTCAGGTGCGCCTTGAGCGCATCTGGATGCATGCGCACGGAGGTCGGGCGGATCGCCTCGTGGGCCTCCTGCGCGTTCTTCGCGCGGGTCTTGAAGGTGCGCGCGGCTTCCGGGATCTGGTCGGCGCCGAAGGTCTCGGTGACGAACTCCCGGATCTCGACGACCGCATCCTGGGCGAGATTGACCGAATCGGTGCGCATGTAGGTGATGAGCCCCGCCGCGCCGCTACCGGTGTCGATTCCCTCGTAGAGCTGCTGGGCGATGCGCATCGTGCGCTGGGCGGTGAAGCCGAGCTTGCGCGCCGCCTCCTGCTGGAGCGTCGAGGTGATGAAGGGCGCGGCCGGGTTGCGCTTGCGCTGCTTCTTCTCGATGCAGGCGACGGTCAGGTAGCCGGCGGCGCGCGCGTCGAGGTCGGCGACGATCTCCCGGGCCCGCCCCTCGTTGTCGACGGAGAACTGCGAGAGCTTCTCGCCGCCGTAGCGCGAGAGCCGAGCGACGAAGGGCGTCTCGCGGGCGGACACGTCCGCCTCGAGGGTCCAGTACTCGCGAGGCACGAAGCGGTCGATCTCCTCCTCGCGCTCAGCGATGAGTCGCAGCGCCGGGCTCTGCACGCGTCCGGCGGACAGCCCCGGACGGATCTTCTTCCACAGCAGCGGCGAGAGGTTGAATCCGACCAGGTAGTCGAGAGCGCGCCGCGCCTGCTGAGCGTTCACGAGGTCCATCGACACGTCGCGTCCGTGATCCATCGCGTCGCGCACCGCCCGCCGGGTGATCTCGTGGAAGACCACGCGGTGCACGGGCTTGTCATCGAGGACCTTTCGCTCGCGGAGCAGCTCGGCGACGTGCCAGGCGATGGCCTCGCCCTCGCGGTCGGGGTCCGTTGCGAGGTAGAGCGTCTCGGCCGCGCGCATCGCCTTCGCGAGCGCCGCGACATGCTTGTCGTTGCGCTCGATCGGCTCGTAGTGCATCTGGAAGCCGCGGTCGGGCTCGACCGCCCCCTCCTTCGGCCGCAGGTCTCGGACGTGGCCGTAGGAGGCCAGCACCTCGAACTCCGGCCCGAGGTACTTCTTGATCGTGCGTGCCTTCGCAGGCGACTCGACGACTACAAGGTTCTTGGCCATGCTCGCGCATCGTGCTCCTTGGGGGACACACGCAGAAGTCCGGTCCCACCGAGGTGGGGGCGCGCGGACTCTACACAATGGTACCGGCGCCGATCCAGGGCTGGGCGCGGTCGCGCCCGAGGGGAAGCTTCAGTGTAGCTGGCCGGTGGAGCGCTCGAAGACGAGCTCCTCCATCCAGGGCAGGACGTCCTCGCGTCCGGGCCGGTTGAACATGACCATGAGCACCACCCACTTGAGCTGCTCGACGTCGATCTCCGCGGTCTCCAGAGCGAGGACGCGGTCGATCACCAGCTCGCGCGAGGCGCCATCGAGCACTCCCGTCTGCTCGAGATAGAGCAGCATGCTGCGGCACTCGAGATCCAGCCGCTCCTGCTCCTCGTCCGTGTAGACGCGGATCGCCGCGGGAGCACCGCCCGCCGAGCCGTCGAGGAGCTCGCCCGTCTCGGTGAGATCCTCCAGCCAGGTGAAGGCTTTGGCCACCTCGCTCTCGGGGAAGCCGGCCTGGAGCAGCGCGCTGTGCAGCGCGTCCCGATCGGTCTCCAGATCCGCATCCTCGTCCACGTAGTGCTCGAACAGATACATCAGCACGTCAAGGACGCTCTCTTTCATGCCCCCTCCCGGGAAGGACCGCTGCGCACGGCCGGCGCCACGCGGAGCCGATCGCCAGCGTGCTCCGGGCGGCTCGGCCTCGCGCCGCCCGACTGGCTCCTCCCCTGGACCAGGGGGCGAGCTCCCTCAGCTCCGGGAGCGATCGACATGTGTGCTCTCGTGGTCAGCGGCCGGGACAGCCCGGGCGGGGCGCGGTCGGATGACGCTCGGCGACGATCGATGCATCGTGACTCCGGCCGCACTTGCGCGTGCCTTCCTCGACAGCGACTCACCGGTGTCCACCGGAGAGGTGCCGACGCGCATAGCGCGCGCCGGGCTCGCGTGCCACGAGGCCGCGCAGTTCGAGTGAAGTGAGAATGGAGGAAAGGGCCCCAGGCGTCAATCCGGTGCGGCTCACGAGCGTGTCGACGGTCACGGCTTCGCCGCCGAGCGCATCGAGCGCGACCCGTTCGGGCCCTGCGACGGGCGGATCGGCGGCCTGCGCCGACGGTGCCGGGGCGTCGAGCGCCGCGAGGAGCTGCGGGGCGAGCTCGGCGACGATCTCCTCTGGTTCCTCGACGAGCATGGCCCCCTCGCGGATGAGGTCGTGACAGCCGCGCGACTTCGCGGTGGCGAGCGAGCCCGGCACCGCGAAGACCTCGCGCCCCTGCTCGGCGGCCAGCCGGGCGGTGATCAGCGACCCGGACCGCCGCGCCGCCTCGACCACGAGCACGCCGAGCGCGAGTCCGGCGATGATGCGGTTGCGGCGGGGGAAGTGCTCGGCACGCGGCGCAGCGCCCAGCGGCAGCTCGCTGACCAGCGCGCCGCTCCGGGCGAGCGCCTCGGCGAGCGGCGCGTGGCGCCGCGGATAGACCCGATCCAGGCCCGTGCCGCAGACCGCCAGGCTCGCACCTCCGAAGTCGAGGGCGGCGCGGTGCGCCGCGCCGTCCACGCCGAGGGCGAGGCCGCTCGTGACGACGAGCCCGCAGCGCGCGAGGGCGCCGGCGAAACGGGTGGCGAGATCACAGCCGAGGCGGCTGGCCGCACGTGCGCCCACCACCGCGATCTGCGGCTCGCCGAGCAGCTCCGCCCGACCGAGGACGAACAGCCCGAGGGGGGGCGCGGCGATGCTGCGCAGACGCTCGGGGTAGTCCGGGTCGTCGCGCCACAGGAGCCGCGCGGAGCGCGCCGCCAGCCAGCGCGCGTCGGCGGCGATGCGCACGCCGTCCGGGGCGGCGAGCCAGGCAGCGCTCGCCTCTGCGAGCCCCAGGCGCCTGAGCCGGCCGCGCGGGGCCCCGACCAGCCGCTCCAGGGCGTGTCCTTCCGCATCCAGGCGCGCCACCGTGCGGGGCCCGAGACCCGGCGTGCGCAGCAGCGCGAGCCGGGCGGCGAGCACCGGCGAGGGGAACGAGGAGGACTGGCTGGTCGCTGAGCTGGCCACGAACCGGAGCATGCGCCCGGCGCGGCAGCGGGGCGAGCGGCTCGGCACCCGACAGGTGTCGGCGCGGGGCGCGTCCACCCGTCGACCCCCACCAATCGCGCACCCGCTGCCGGGCGGCGGTGGGAGCAGGCACCCGATCATGGGCACCGGAGACCCGAGGAGCTGTCGAAGAGCTGCGCTGTTCGACGGCCCGTGGCGGGCACAGGGACGTGCGGGCGAAGTCGACGGCTGCAAGCCGTTGATTTCGCGAGTGCGTTGCGATTGCGGCGTCGAGAGACGTCAGGATGACGTCTCTCGACGGCCCACCAAGGACGGTGCCCCCGGTGTCAGGGCTCGCTGACGTAGTCGGCGACGTGCATGGGCCCCGTGGCCTGGACGACGAGCGCGTAGGACACCCGCTCGAAGGGACGGAACACCATCACCGTACCCGCCCGACGATCCGGCAGGTGCACGAGCTGCCAGGGCTGCGGGACCCCCGCGACGCGGGAGAAGAAGCGCGAGAGCCGGCGCGAGACGTCGTCCATCCCGTCGTTGGCCGCGACGCCCCAGCCGTCCGGGCCGCCCTGGAGTTCCGGGTCGAGCTGGATCTGGTCGGCGTAGAGTCGCTCCGGCGGCGGCTCGACGGCCCAGGGATCGACCACGGGCCGGCCGCGCTGGTACACGCCCATGACGTGTCCGACCTCGATGCCGTCTCGCAGCCCGCGATTGAGCACCACCACCATGAGCTCGCCGATCTGCGTCACGCCGTCGAGGACGGCGATGATCTGGCCCTCGAGCCCCGGCGGAGTCGCCCGCGGGAAGAAGTGCTGGTAGGGCTCGTCCTCGGTCACCGGCACCAGCCGGTCGCCCTGGCGCAGCTCGCGCTTGGCGCTGGTGAGCAGGAGCGTCGAGGGGTCTCCGTGCTCCTCGACCACCGCGTCGGCGACGTGCACCGCCTCGATGCCGAGCACCTCCTGATTGCGCAGGGCGCGTCGGTTCACCCGGACGCCGTAGCTGGTCGGTATCACGATGTCCTGCGGGTTGACGTACTGCTGCCCCCGTCGATAGACGGCGTAGCGCTTGTGCTCACCGCCGAGCCCGCGGGCGAAGACCGGCTCGCCCGGGCGCCCGAGCAGCGCCTCGCGCCCGACCGACACGATGTAGGGCGCGCTGTCGAACTCCGCCTCGGTAACCACCCGGGGACGGGACAGGAACTGCTGGATCGCCTCGACCGGGATCGTCGGGATGGCCGCGTCGAGGGTCTCGATGCGCACCTGCGGGCCGAGCTTGATGGTCCCGCCTCGCCGCCCCCGGCGCAGCGAGAGGACCGGCTCGCCGTCGCGATAGGTCAACCGGATCTCGTCGCCCGGATAGATCAGGTGCGGGTTGTCGATCTGCGGGTTGGCCTCCCAGACCTCGGGCCAGAGCCAGGGCTTGGTGAGAAAGCGCTCGGAGATGTCCCAGAGCGTGTCGCCGCGCTGCACGACGTAGCGCTCCGGGTGGTCTGCCTTGAGCTGGACCGTCTGGGCGCTCGCCGTGCCGAAGGCGACGAGCGCCACCAGCGCGAACGCAGCTAGCTGTCTGATGGTCATGTGGCTTGAGTCCCGTGCTCCGCGCCCGGTTCGGACCGCGCGAGGATCACTGAAGGCCCATCGTCCCCCGACTTCGCGAATTGGAGGAAATATAGGCAATACAATTCTGAATATCCAAACAAACAATCCGTGTCCCGCTCTGACCGCGAGGGCGCCGCCCGGGCCCCGCTCGCCGGCCCTGGCCCGGATAGCTCACCGATCCGCGCGATGAGCGCGCGGGACCTCGGATTTCCAGTGGATCCGGCGAGCGCCCGATGTACGGGTCGTACCTCCGAGCTCGACGAATCTGTTGGAGATTCAAGGGACAAGCGAGCGCTCGTGCGATCGGTGAGATATCCGGGTCAGGTGCTGTCGAGTATAGTTATCGGTATCGAGGCGAGCGTTTTGAGGCCAATGGCACTGCTACCGATCCTGCACTACCCCGACCCCAGGCTGCGCAACCGGGCCGAGCCGGTCGAGCACGTCGACGACACGGTGCGCCGGCTGATCGACGACATGCTCGAGACGATGTATGCGGCGCCCGGGATCGGGCTGGCCGCGATCCAGGTCAACGTGCCTCTGCGGGTCATCACCCTCGACGTCTCGGACGACAAGGACTCGCCCCTTGCGCTCGTGAACCCCGAGGTCGTGGAGCGCGACGGCGAGGTGCAGACCGAGGAGGGCTGCCTCTCGGTGCCGGGGGTGTACGACATGGTCTCCCGGGCCGAGCGGATCAGGGTGCGGGCGCTCGATCGGGACGGCGAGACCGTGGAGCTCGATGCGGACGAGCTGCTCGCGGTGTGCATCCAGCACGAGATCGATCACCTCGACGGGAAGCTGTTCGTCGACCATCTCTCGCGGCTGAAGCAGCAGCGCATCAAGAAGCGGGCGCTCAAGGCCCTGCGCCAGACCCTCTGACGAGCTGTTGAAGAGCGCCGTTCTTCGACGGCCCGCATCCCGCACCGGGGCGTGCCCGCGACACCGACCGCCGGGAGCGTTCCTGCGCGCGGGCGGCCGCGCGACGCAGCGGTGGAGCACGCGAGCAGTCCGTTGAGGCTGGTGTTCGCGGGAACCCCGGAGTTCGCGGCGGTCGTCCTCGACTCGCTCGTCGCCGCTGGCCACGAGGTCGTGCGCGTGTACTGCCAGCCCGACCGGCCCGCCGGTCGCGGGCGGCGGGTGCGCGTCGGTGCGGTGAAGGCCCGTGCACGCGATCTCGGAATCGGGGTGGCCCAGCCGGCGACGCTGCGGAGCGCCGAGGCGCTCGCGGAGCTCGAGACCCTCGCGCCGGAGGCGATGGTGGTCGCAGCCTACGGGCTCCTCCTCCCCGAGGCCGTCCTCGCGGTGCCCCGTCACGGCTGCATCAACGTGCACGCCTCGCTGCTGCCCCGCTGGCGCGGCGCCGCGCCGATCCAGCGTGCGATCGCGGCCGGTGACGCCGAGACCGGCGTGAGCATCATGCAGATGGATGCCGGGCTCGACACCGGTCCGGTGCTGGCGACGGCGCGCAGCCCCATCGGACCCGAGGACACCGCCGGCGCCGTGCACGAGCGGCTCGCCGTCCTCGGCGCCGGGACCCTCGTTGCGGTGCTGCGCGACGTCGCGTGCGGCACGGCGCACGCCGTCGCCCAGGACGAGGCGCTGGCCCTCGAGGCCCCGCGCATCGCCAAGTCGGAGGCGCGCGTCGACTGGCGCCGCGACGCGATCTCGCTCGAGCGGGCAGTACGCGCCTTCGATCCCTGGCCCGTGGCGTTCACCGAGCTCGCGGACGGTTCTCGGCTGCGGATCTGGCGCGCCGGCGTGGTCCCCGGCGAGGGACCGGCGGGCACGTTGCTCGACGCGGGCCGCGGGCGACTCGTCGTCGCCACCGGGGCCGGCGCCCTCGAGCTGCTCGAGGTCCAGGCCGCGGGCGGTCGCAGGATGCGGGCCGCCGATTTCCTGAACGCACGTCCACTCGCGTCGGGCAGCAGGCTCGGGGCACAGTGAGCGCGGCACGTGCGGCGGCGCTCGCCGCCATCCGTGCGGTCGCCGCCGACGGCCGCTCCCTCGACGCGGCGCTGGACCGCCCCGGTGCGCTCCCCGACGCACCGCGCGAGCGAGCCCTCGCGCGCGAGCTCGCGTTCGGCACCCTGCGCTGGCGCCCGCGACTGGAGGCTCTGCTCGACCTGCTCCTCGACCGTCCGCTGCGCCGCCGCGACTCGGCGCTGCGCCTCGTCGTCGCCCTCGGGCTCTACCAGCTCCTGTACACCCGGATCCCGGCCCACGCCGCCGTGAGCGAGACCGTCGCCCTCGCCCGGGCCGGGGGCTGGGGCCACGCCACCGGCCTGGTCAACGCCATCCTGCGCCGGGTGCTGCGCGAGCGTGCCGCGCTCGAGACCCGCCTCGATGCGCAGCCCGCGACGCGGCACGGCTATCCCGAGTGGCTGGTCGAGCGCACGCGCGCGGCCTGGCCCGAACGCTGGGAGGAGGTGCTCGCGGCCGGCAACCGCCGAGCGCCGATGACGCTGCGCGTCAACCTCACCCGCCTGCCGAGGGAACGCTTCATCGAGCAGCTCGATGAGGTGGGGATCGAGGGCGCCGCCACGCGCTGGAGCGCGGCCGGCGTCGCGCTCGCGCAGCCTTGCGACGTGGACCAGCTCCCCGGCTTCGCCGCCGGGACGGTCTCGGTCCAGGACGAGGCGGCGCAGCTCGCCGCCGCGCAGCTCGACGCGCAGCCCGGCGAGCGGGTCCTCGACGCCTGCGCCGCTCCCGGTGGAAAGTGCGCGCACCTGCTCGAGCGCACGCCGGGGCTCGGCGAGCTCGTCGCCGTCGAGCGCAGTCGTGCGCGCGCAGCGCGGATGCGCGCCTCGCTCGGGCGCCTCGGGCTCGCGGCAACGCTCGCCGAGGCGGACGCTACCGAGCCTGGCCTCTGGTGGGACGGCCGGCACTTCGACCGCATCCTGCTCGACGCACCGTGTACGGCGACGGGCGTCATCCGACGCCATCCGGATGTCAAGACGCTACGACGTCCCGCCGACGTCGCGCGCCTCGCCGAGACCCAGCACGGCCTGCTCGATGCGCTCTGGCCGCTGCTGAAACCTGGCGGGAAGCTGTTGTACGCTACCTGCTCTGTCCTGCCCGAGGAGAACGAGCGGGTGGTCGCGCGGTTCGTTGCCGCACGCGAGGACGCGCGCCCGAAACCCCTCGAAGCGCGCTGGGGGCGCGGCACGGGACTCGGGCGTCAGATCCTCCCCGGCGAGGACGCGATGGACGGTTTCTACTACGCCGTCATCGAGCGGCATGGCTGAGCCTGCGCGGCAGCGGCAGGTCTCGCGCCAGCGGCCGGGACCGGGCGCATTCCAGGAGATGGCGACCACTCCCGCTCCCGACGCGGCCCTCTCGCTGCGCCGAGCGCGCGAGGTGCTCGGACCGACGCCGAGAGGACGGCGCGGGTGGAGCGCCTCGGCGTTCACCCATCTCGCGTTCGCCCATCTGGCGCTCACCATCACCCTCCTCGGCCCCGCCGCCGCCGGCGGCGACACGGGGCCGGGCTTCGAGGTCCTCGGAGCGAGCTCGCGTCTCGAGCGCGGCGTCGTGCTCCTCGATGCGGAGATCGACTTCCGTTTCAGCGACGACGCGCGCGAAGCCATGCGCAACGGTGTGCCGCTCACGGTCAGCGTGGAGATGCAGGTGCTGCGCGCCCGGCGCGGCCCCGACAAGCGGGTCGCGTTCATCCGCGCCCGATACCGGATCAGCACGCATGCGCTCAGCAATCAGTACCTCGTGACCAACGTCAGCTCCGGCGAGGCGAGCACCTACGGGTCGTTCGAGGAGATGCGCGCCGCGCTCGGTCGCATCGAACGCTTCCCGGTGGTCGACGAGACCCTCCTGGTTCCCCCGGACGCACGCTTTCGGGGACGGGTGCGCGCGAGGCTCGACATCGAGGCGCTGCCCGCGCCGATGCGCCCCCTCGCCTACGTGAGCCCGAGCTGGCGTCTGAAGAGCGAGTGGTACCCGTGGCCGGTCGATCTGTGAAACGCATGATCGCACGCAGCATCCCGGCGCTCGTGGTGATCCTGCTGCTACTCTCGCTCGCGCTGATGACCGACGCGACGCGAGGCAGCGCACGCTTCGGGGAGCTCTACTCGCTGCTGCTCGCGATCAACGTGTTCGCGCTGCTGACGATGGCAGCGCTGATCGGCTGGAACCTGGTCAAGCTCCTGCGCCAGGTCGCGGCGCGCAGGCCCGGTGCGCGGCTCACGGTGCGCATGGTCGCGGTGTTCGTGGTGCTCGCGGTCACGCCCGTCCTCGTCGTCTACACCTTCTCGCTGCAGGTTCTGCACCAGGGGATCGACAGCTGGTTCGACGTGCGCGTCGAGGACGCGATGAACGACGCGCTCGAGCTCAGCCGCATGGCCCTCGGCGAGCGCATGGGTGAGATGCTCAGCCAGACCGAGCGCATGGTCGACGAGCTCGCGTCCCGCGAGACGACACCGCTCGCCGAGCTCATCGACGACGCGCGGATCCTGAGCGGCGCCTCGGAGGTGACCGTGCTGAGCGGGAGCGGCTCGGTGCTGGGCACGAGCAACGTGGACCCGACCGCGATCGTGCCCGCGCGCCCGAGCGAGACCATCCTCCTCCAGCTGCGCCAGTCCGGGGCCTACATCGCACTAGAGCCGGTCGGCCAGTCGGGCCTGCAGGTCCGGGTGGTGGTGGACGTGCCGCCGGAGACGCCGGCGGGGGAGACGCGAATCCTCCAGGCGCTCTACCCGATCACGTCGCGCATGAACACCCTCGCGGAGGGCGTGGAGTCGGAGTTCGCCGCCTTCCGAGAGCTCGCGTATCTGCGCCAGCCGTTGAAGGTCAGCTTCACCCTCACCCTGTCCCTGGTGCTCCTGCTCAGCCTGTTCACCGCCGTGTGGGCGGCCTTCCACTCCGCACGTCGGATGGTCGCGCCGCTCAGCGACCTCGCCCTCGGCACGCGCAAGGTCGCCGCCGGCGACTACGAGACGCAGCTCCCGGCCCAGGGCGTTCGCGACGAGGTGGGCTTCCTGGTCGAGTCGTTCAACGAGATGACGCGCCGGCTCGCGAGCGCGCGCGACGAGACGCGCCAGAGCCAGCTCCAGCTCGAGGCCCAGCGACGCTATCTCGAGGTCGTGCTGGCGCGACTGTCCACAGGCGTCATGACGCTGGACGCCGGCGGGCGCGTCTACACCGCCAACGAGGCGGCCGGCCAGATCCTCGCGGTCGACGCCGGGGTATTCGCCGATCGCTCCCTGCACGACGTCGCGACGGACTTCCCGCATCTGGAGCCCCTCGCCGACCTCGTGGAGTCCGCACCCGCCGACCTCGGTAGCACGACCAGCGACTGGCGCAGCGAGGTCACCCTGTTCGGTGCCTCGGGCCGGCAGGTTCTCCTGTGCAGCGGCGCGAGCCTGGCCCTCGGTGACGACAGCCCGCCGGGCACGGTGCTGGTCTTCGACGATATCACCCGGCTCATCCAGGCGCAGCGCGACGCAGCCTGGAGCGAGGTCGCGCGTCGGCTCGCCCACGAGATCAAGAACCCACTGACTCCGATCCAGCTATCCACCGAGCGACTGCGTCACAAGTACCTGGCAGACCTCGCGCCGGATGCGCGCGAGACCTTCGACCGGCTCACGCGCACTATCGTCCAGCAGGTCGACGCGATGAAGTCGATGGTCAACGCGTTCTCGAGCTATGCGCGCACGCCGAAGATGCACACGCGCAAGGTGGATCTGAACGCGCTCGTCGCCGACGTCGTCGAGCTCTACGCGAGCGATCGCGACGATGGGCAGCGCGTCGAGACCGTGCTCGACGCGGAGCTGCCCGAGCTCGAGGCGGATCCGGACAGGCTGCGCCAGATCCTGCACAATCTGCTCAAGAACGCGATCGAGGCGCAGCGCGGCGTGCCCGATCGCGCACCGGGCACGCCGACGAGGGTCGTGGTCACCACGCGCCGAGTCAGCGGTCCGGGAGCCGGCGCGGTGGAGTTCGAGGTGGCGGACGCCGGACCGGGCTACCCGAAGGAGATCCTCGAGAACGTGTTCGAGCCCTATGTGACGACCAAGCCCAAGGGCAGCGGCCTCGGGCTTGCGATCGTGAAGAAGATCGCGGACGAGCACGGTGGCTCCGCGCGGGCGGAGAACCTCGCCGAGGGCGGCGCGAGCGTGGTCGTCCGCCTGCCGGTCGTCGCCGCGGCCGCGCGCGAGGCGGCCGAGCCGCCTCGCCGGAGCGCGCTGTGAGCGCGCCACACATCCTCGTCGTCGACGACGAGCCGGACATCCGCACCCTCGTCAGTGAGATCCTCGAGGACGAGGGCTTCGACGTGCAGGCGGCCGAAGGCGCGCGGGCGGCGCGCGAGGCGCGGCGGGCCCAGCGCCCTGACCTCATCCTCCTCGACATCTGGATGCCGGACACGGACGGCATCTCGCTGCTGAAAGAGTGGGCGGACGGGGGCCAGCTCGACTGCCCGGTGGTGATGATGTCCGGCCACGGGACCGTGGAGACGGCCGTCGAGGCGACGCGACTCGGGGCCTACGACTTCATCGAGAAGCCGCTGTCGATGGCCAAGCTCCTGCTCGCCGTGCGCCACGGGCTCGAGGCGCACCAGCTCAAGCAGGAGAACCTCGGCCTGCGCCGGGATCTGGACGCCGTCAACGAGCCGGTCGGGCGCAGCCAGGCGATGCAGAACCTGCGCGAGCAGGCCAAGCGCATCGCGCAGCACGACACGCCGGTGCTGCTCATCGGCGAGTCCGGCAGCGGCAAGGAGGTGCTCGCGCGCTATCTGCACTCGCTTAGCCCCCGGCGCGACGGGCGCTTCGTCCGCGTCCCGGCGGCTGGCCTCACCCGGCAGAACGCAGCGGCCGAGCTGTTCGGCGCCGAGGAAGGCGAACAGGTGCACTTCGGCTCCTTCGAGCAGGCCAATGGCGGCATGCTGTTCCTCGAGGACGTGGTCGAGATGGATCTGGAGGTGCAGGCGCGGCTCCTCGGCGCTCTCCAGCACCAGACCTTCATGCGCGTCGATGGAGTCGAGCCGGTGCGGATCAACGTGCGCGTCGTGGCCGCGACGTCCCACGATCCGGTCAACGCCGTGGAGCAGGGGAAGCTGCGTGAGGACCTGTACTACCACCTCAACGTCGTGCCGCTGCGCATCCCGGCCCTGCGCGAGCATCGGGAGGACGTGCCCGAGCTGCTGACCTTCTACATCGATCTGCTCGCCACCAAGGAGACGCTGCCATTCAGGCGCTTCACCGTCGGCGCCCAGAATCGCCTGCGCAATCACGCGTGGCCGGGCAACATCCGCGAGCTGAAGAATCTGGTGCACCGACTCCTGATACTCGGCAGCGGCGCCGACATCGACCAGGACGAGATCGAGGCTGCGATCGGGGGTGCGGCGCGGCCGAGGCCCTCCGGCGAGCTCCCGGGATTCGACCTGCCTCTGAAGGAGGCGCGCGAGCAGTTCGAGCGCAGCTACCTGGAGCACCAGATCCGCCAGACCGGCGGGAGCATCAGCAAGGTGGCGACCCGCGTCGGCATGGAGCGAACCCACCTGTATCGCAAGCTCAAGTCGCTCGGCATCGACCCCAAGCGCGTCGCAGCCCAGGGCGAGTCGTGAGCGGGGCGGCAGCGTTGCGCCCGGTTCGACCGGCACTCGCCGCGCGATGAAGATCGTCATCCTCGGTGCGGGCCAGGTCGGCTCCACCGTCGCCGAGAACCTCGCCAACGAGGCGAACGACGTGACGATCGTGGATCTCGACGCGGACAAGCTCCGCGACCTCCAGGACCACCTCGATATCCGCGCCGTCGCCGGCCACGCCTCGCACCCGAACATCCTCGCCCGTGCGGGAGCCGAGGACGCGGACATGGTGCTCGCGGTGACCAACAGCGACGAGACCAACATGGTCGCCTGTCAGGTCGCCTACACGGTGTTCCGCACACCGACGAAGATCGCGCGCGTGCGCGCTCCTGAGTACCTCGAGCATCGCGCGGCCCTGTTCGTCCAGGACGCGATGCCGATCGACGTGCTGATCAGCCCCGAGCAGCTCGTGACGGACTACGTCCAGCGACTGATCGAGACGCCCGGCGCGCTGCAGGTGCTCGACTTCGCGGACGGGGTGGTCCGCCTCGTGGGCGTGAAGGCGTACTACGGCGGTCCCCTGGTCGGGCACATGCTGCGCGAGCTTCCCGAGCAGCTCCCGGGCGTCGACGCCCGGGTCGCCGCCATCTTTCGCCGCGGCAAGGCGATCGTCCCCGAGGGGAATACGGCGATCGAGGCGGACGACGAGGTGTTCTTCGTTGCAGCGGCCAAGCACATCCGAGCCGTCATGGGAGAGCTCAGACGGCTCGACAAGCCAGTCAAGCGCATCATCCTCGCCGGCGGCGGGAACATCGGCCGGCGCCTGGCGCGGGCGCTCGAGCGCGACTACCACGTCAAGATCATCGAGTACAACGTCGACTCGGCGCGCGCGCTCTCCGAGGCGCTCAACCGCACCATCGTGCTGCGCGGAGACGCGTCGGACGAGGACCTGCTGCGCGAGGAGAACATCGACAACACGGACGTGTTCTGCGCGGTGACCAACGACGACCAGATCAACATCCTGTCCTCGATGCTCGCCAAGCGGCTCGGTGCGCGCAAGGTGATGGCGCTGATCAATCGCAGCGCCTACGTCGACCTCGTCGAGAGCGGAATCGTCGACATCGCGATCTCCCCGCAGCAGACGACGATCAGCTCCCTCCTCGCCCACGTGCGTCGCGGCGACGTCAAGGCGGTCCACTCGCTGCGCCGCGGCGCAGCGGAGGCGATGGAGGCGGTGGCTCACGGCGACCGAGCAACCTCCAAGGTCGTGGGACGCGCGGTCGAGGAGATCGCGCTGCCGCAGGGTGCGACCATCGACGCGCTCGTGCGAGGAGAGGAGGTGATCATCGCCCACCACGACACGGTCATCGAGGACAGGGACCAGGTGATCCTGTTCCTGTCCGACAAGCGCAAGGTCGCCGAGGTCGAGCGGCTCTTCCAGGTCAATCCGACGTTCCTGTGAGCGCCGGACCGACAGCGCCGGGCGCCCACTGACCGCGAGCGATGCAGCTCAAGTCCATCCAGCGGATCCTCGGACAGCTCCTGATGCTGTTCAGCGCGAGCATGCTGCCGCCCTTCGCCGTCTCGCTCTGGTTCGGCGACGGCGCCCACTACGCATTTCTGGAAGGCTTTGCGCTGATCCTCGCGGTCGGCGTCGCGCTCTGGGCGCCGGTGCGGTCCTCGCGCCGCGAGCTTCGGCTGCGCGACGGCTTCCTCATCGTCGTCATGTTCTGGGTGGTGCTGAGCCTGACCGGCGCGGTCCCGCTCCTGCTCGGGGAGCAGCCGGCGATGACGCTCACCGACGCGGTCTTCGAGTCCGTCTCCGGCCTCACCACGACCGGAGCGACGGTGCTCACGGGACTCGACTCGCTCCCCGAATCGATGCAGTTCTACCGCCAGCTCCTGCAGTGGTTCGGGGGCATGGGTATCGTCGTGCTCGCCGTCGCGGTGCTGCCGATGCTCGGCATCGGCGGCATGCAGCTCTATCGTGCCGAGACGCCCGGCCCGATCAAGGATGCCAAGCTCACGCCGCGGATCACCGAGACGGCGAACTGGCTCTGGCGCGTGTACCTCGGCCTGACGGTGGCCTGCGCCCTTGCCTACTGGGCCTGCGGCATGGGCTTGTTCGACGCGATCCTGCACAGCTTCTCTACCGTTTCCATCGGTGGGTTCTCCTCCCACGACGCGAGCATGGGGTACTTCGACAACCCGCTCATCGAGGGAGTCGCGGTGGTCTTCATGGCGATCGCCGGGGTGAACTTCGCCCTGCACTTCACCACCGTCTCGAGGTGGCGCACGCCGGGGATCCGGCACTACCTCGCCGACAGCGAGGCGCGAACCTACGCGATGCTCCTCGCGACCGTGGCTCTCGTCACCAGCGCCTATCTGTACCTGTCGGGCACCTACGAGAGTCCCGTGGACGCGGTTCGCAATGGCGTCTTCCAGAGCGTGTCGATCGGGACGACGACCGGATTCACCACCGCCGGCTACCACACCTGGCCGAGCTTTCTCCCGGTGCTGCTGCTGTTCTCGAGCTTCGTCGGGGGCTGCGCCGGCTCGACCGGCGGCGGACTCAAGGTCATCCGGGTGCTGCTCCTGTTCAAGCAGGGGATGCGCGAGATCATCCGTCTCATCCACCCCGCAGCGCAGGTGCCCATCAAGGTCGGCGGCTCGGTCACCCAGTTCCGCGTGGTCGACGCCGTGTGGGGCTTCTTCGCGACCTACGTCGCCACCTTCGCCTATATCCTCCTAGCGCTCATGGCAACGGGGCTCGACCAGGTCACGGCTTTCTCGGCGACGGCCGCGTCGATGAACAATCTCGGCCCCGGGCTCGGCGACGTCGCGGCGAACTACGGCGACATCAGCTCGCTCGCGAAGTGGATCCTGTGCGTGGCGATGCTGCTCGGACGCCTGGAGATCTTCACGCTGCTGGTGGTGCTGTCGCCGGCATTCTGGCGCAGCTAGCCCGGATATTGCATCAGGCATCGTGGATCCTGGCGCAGGACAGGCGCGCGCGGACTTGCTCTTCACTCGAGTGATAGCCGTAGCTATCACTCGAGTGAAGAGCAAGTGCGCGCGTGCATGGACCAGCCAGGGCCGCGATAGGCAGCGAGCCCAGTGCACGATGCGCTCGCATGCGCTGGCGGCCAAGAGCGCCTCTCGCGCGCCCGTTCAGTCAGTTGCAGCGGGCTCGGTGCCGGCCTGGTGCAATATCCGAGCCAGCCCGGATATCTCACCGATCCACGCGCCCTCGCTCGTCCCTTGAATCCGCAGCGAATCCAAGGTCCTGTGCGATTACCGCCAGGACCGGTGAGATAACCGGGCTAGAAATCCGTTCCGAGTCACAGAAACACGCTGAGGTCGTGACGCGATCGGCCCTCTCGCGACCGTGCGCAGCATGGATGCTGCGCCCGAGCCCACATGGACGTGTTCACGGCGCGTCGCGAGAGGGCCGATCGCGTCACGGCCGTCGCCACCAGTGTCTCGCGACTCGGAACAGGCTGGTCCGGACCATCCGATCACGGTGGGTCGCGAGATGATCGTCGCGTCACGGCCAACGCCACCGGCGTCCTCTCAGGCTGCGGTCCAGCCCTGCGCCCGTGCGTTGGTCTCGAGGGTTCCCACGAGCCGCGAGACGTTGTCCAGGTTGTGCCGCCGCACGTAGTCCACGAGCCCGGCATTGATCGTCCTGCACACGAGCGGGTCGTAGAAGAGCGCCGTCCCCACGCCGACGGCGCTCGCCCCGGCGATCATGAACTCGAGGGCATCCGCAGCGCTCTCGACCCCGCCCTGACCGATGATCGGCACCCGGTGAGGCGCGGCGACCTGGTAGACCTGGTGCACCTTCAGCAGGGCCATGGGCTTGACCGCCGGTCCGGACAGGCCGCCCTGATCTGCGCCGAGCACGGTACGCCGCGTCTCGATGTCGATGGCCATCCCCATGAAGGTGTTGACCACGGCGAGCGCGTCGGCGCCGGCCTCGATGCAGCGCCTCGCGTTCGCGGCCACGTCGGTCTGGTTCGGCGAGAGCTTGGCGATGAGCGGCCGCTCGGTCTGCGCACGGCAGGCTTCGACGACCCGCGCGGACATGTCCGGATCGTTGCCGAAGGCGACGCCCCCCTCCTTGACGTTCGGACAGGAGATGTTGATCTCCATCGCGTCGATGGGCGACGCGTCGAACACGCGCGTGACGGCGGCGTACTCCTCGACCGTGGAGCCTGCGATGTTGGCGATGAAGCGCGTCTCGGTGAAGTCGAGACCGGGCAGGATGCGCTCGACGACGTGCCGCGCGCCCGGGTTCTGCAGGCCAATGGAGTTGAGCATGCCGGCGGGCGTCTCGTAGACGCGGTGCGGCGCGTTACCCAGGCGTGGCGAGAGCGTCGTCCCCTTCAGACAGACGGCGCCGACGTCGCGGTTGGAAAAGCCCTCGACCCGTGTGTACTCTTCACCGAAGCCGACGCACCCCGAGAGCAGCACGAGCGGGCTGGCGAAGGGCACCCCGCAGAAGTCCATCGACAGGCGCGCCGCGTCGTCACCGGCCCGTTCCATGCTCCACGTCGTCCTCTACCAGCCGGAGATCCCCCCCAATACCGGCAACATCATACGCCTTTGCGCGAACACGGGCTTCCGGCTGCACCTCGTCGGGCCGCTCGGATTCAGCCTCGACGAGCCGCGCCTGCGGCGTGCGGGACTCGACTACCGGGAGTGGGCCCGGGTGCGCGTGCACGAGGACTTCGAGGCGCTGCTCGATGCGGTGCGCCCGGCGCGGGTGCTGACCCTGTCGACGCGCGGAACGGTGCGCCACGCGAGCTTCGCGTTCGCGCGCGAGGATGCGCTGGTGTTCGGGCCCGAGAGCCGTGGACTGCCCGAGGAGATCCGCGACTCGGTTCCCCGCGGGCGACGCCTCACGGTGCCGATGCGCGCCGGCAACCGGAGCCTGAATCTCTCGAACGCGGTGGCGGTGGTGTGCTACGAGGCCTGGCGCCAGCTCGGCTTCGAGGGAGCCTCGTGAAGCGGGACGGTCTCCGCCGTCACCACCTCCTCGCTCCGTCGCTCGGCGTCGCGCGCGATCTGCATGATCATGTCTCGCAGCGCCGAGCGGTGCGGCTCCTCGAGGCGCAGCCAGGCACGGGCGGTCTCGATCGCCTCCTGGTCGAGCCCGTCCACCGCGGTCGCGCCGTACATCAGCCACGCAGGGCTGACGTCGAGCGCGTCGGACAGCTCGTGGATGATCCGCGGGTGGCGGCACTTCCCGGTCTCGATACGCTGCACGACGGCCTGACTCGTTCCCACGCGCGCTGCCAGCTCGTGCTGGGTCCATCCGCGCCGGAGTCGGCTCGAGGTGAGTCGTCCTCCCAGGGAGTCGCGCTCCCGCCCCTTCGCGCTGAGCTTTGGCATTTTTTGTCTCACCCGACGTTCGACGAAGTGTGATCACATCACGGTGCGAATCGCCATTTCATGAACTGACGCACATCCTGACCATCCCGTGTCCCGGATCGGGCGCTCGATCTGGCCGTTTCGTAAACACCGTTTACTCGTATCCGATCGTATACCCTGTTAATTCTTATTTCCGTCATCTCGCCACCGTGGCGACGAGCGTGCGCGAGGCACGGTCCGGGCTGCCGACGGCGCCGGTGCTCGCCGTGGAGCGGAGCTGGTAGAGCTGGAAGCTGCCCGAGCCCTCGTCGACCGTCTGGACCGTGCATCCGACGCTCACGTCGAAGCCGGCGAGGGCTCCACCGCCTAGGGTGAAGGTCGTGGTACCGGGCGCGCAGTCGAGGCCCGCGCCGCCGGCGTTGACGATGGCGTGGAGCGCCCACTCGAGGCCCGCGCGGGCGCCGTAGTGGGCCCTGGCACCGAGCTCGCCCTGAGCCACCGCGAGGGCCTGCGTCGCGGCGATGGTCGCCAGCCACGCGCCGAGCGCGGCGAGCACGAGTAGCACGAAGAGCGCCCCGATGACGGAGATCCCGCGCTGGCGGCGAGGCGCGCTCACGGGAGATTTCCCACGTGGATCTGCTGCAGCAGCGCGACCTGCTCGCCGTCGCGCCCCACCGCGATGCGCACGGTGATGAGCGCGCCGCGCGTGGCGGTGCCCGCGCTGTAGGAGAACGCGCACTGGACGACGTCCTCGGCGACGAGCGCCGCGCTCGAGCCGGCTCCGCCGAGCTCGGCGTCGGAGTCGACGGCGGCGTGGGCCGCGGTGAGCGGATAGCCCGAGTGTCGGGTCAGGGTGCCGGCTCCCGGGTCGCACACGAAGCTCACGGGTGTGTCCGAGAGGTAGAAGCGACCGGCGGGGGAGCGGTGCGGAAAGGGGGTCGGGCGCGAGAAGCCCACCGAGCCCGCGCCCACGGTGCGCAGCCCCGCCACGTTGTCCAGCTCGTAGGCGTTCGCGCCCGGCTGGCCGGTGTTGTAGACGACGAGGCAGTCCACCGCGCCGCTCGCGCACTCGGCGACGCCCGCCCCCGGCGCCGCGACGACGCTGGCAGCATCGGGCAGCCCGCCGATGACGTCGAAGGTGTCCGTTCCAGCGGCGAAGTCGAGGGTGTCGCCCGGACCCTCGGCCCGGTAGCGCCCGCCGGTGCGAATGCGCAGGAGCTCCAGGGCACGCCCGTCCCCGGAGACGCGCACGGAGTTCGGGACCGCGAGGCGCGCCTCGCGGCTCACCCGGTCGAGGGCTCCGGCAGCGACGTCGACCAGCTCGGCGCGCCGCGTTGCGTCGACGTATCCGGCAACCGGCTGGGCAATGAACCTGCCCGCCACCGCGGCGAGCACGCCGGCGATCGCGATCACCAGGACCAGCTCGACGAGGGTGAAGCCGGCGCATGCCCGGCGCGGCCAGGCGCAGACCCGCGCTCGATGCACCCCGCCCGGAGCGCTCCGCGCGCCGCGCTCGAAGGCCTCACCGGCTCGCAGCAGCACGATGCGCACGGCGTCAGTACTGAGTGCGGTAGCCGCTGAGCGCGACGCGAAGCGACGCGTCGCGCACATGCGTCACGGTCACGTCGACCAGCAGGGCCGGCGCCCCGTTCAGGCTCGAGGCGCTCGTCGAGATCGCCACGCGGTAGCCGTCGAGGCCGTCGAGGGGCAGGCCGAGCTGATCGCAGGGGCAGTCCCCGAGCGCCGGGCACGCGGCCGAGGTCGAGGAGCAGCCGTTCGCGGCGAGCCCGTCGTAGTCGTCGACGTCGTCGAAGGTCGCGCGGCTCTCACCCGCCTCGCTGCCGTCGGGGTCGGCATAGGCCCGGAGCAGGATCTCCTCGAGGTACGCCTCGGCGACGGCGCGGCCCTGAGTGTCCAGCATCGGGTCCGCGCTGCGCGCGGTCGAGAAGCTCATCACCGAGAGCACGCCGAGGAGCGCGACCGAGAGAACGAGGATGGTGACCACCATCTCGATCAGGGTGAATCCGGAGGTGGCGGAGGAAACGGGGCTCCTCACGAGGCCCTCGCGAAGCCCGTCTCGGGCTCGACGGTGAGCGAGTACCCGCCGATCGCCACGCTCGCCGGGGCACCCAGCGGCGACCCCGAGCCGTCGCGGGGCCGGCCGATGCGGTCGAAGCGCACGGTGACCGTGCCGACGCTCAGCCCGGAAGGCGGGCTCCCGACGAATGCCCCCGGCCGCGTCGGATGATCGACGGGGCTCGAGAACGCCCCGGTGTCGCAGGCGACGCCGCGGGTCGCGAGCGCGTAGCCCGCAGGGCCGATCGCGAACTGGACGTCGCATCCCGAGGCGATCGCAAGCCGGCGCGCGTAGCGCAGCGCGGTCAGGGTCTCGTCGCGGAAGCCGCGCGCGTCGACGCTCGCGAGGTCGAACAGCCTCGGCACCGCGGTGACCGCGAGCACGGAGACGACCACGATGGTCATCACCAGCTCGACGAGGGTGAAGCCCTGGCGGCGCGCGCGGGTGGGGAGGCGAGACTGCACGGTAACGTGCACCGGGAGCGAGCGGGCGCTGGCCCGCATCGCCCCGGTCCGCGCCTGCCGGCGCGGACCGTGGCGATGCATCGCGTGGTGGGCCAGCGTCAGCTGATGCCGTGTCCGACGAAGTTCTGCAGGACGGTGGCGTCGTCGACGCGCCGCACGACGCAGGTCGCGGTGGCGCCCGCCGCGATGGCCCCGGCGACGATCTGGTAGTCGGGGTCGAGGCCGCCCTCGAGCGCGTTCGCGACGTCGTCGCAGTCCGCGATCGGGACCCCGTTGGTCGCGGCGAGGCTGCGCACGGCGTAGTTGATCGCCGACGCCGAGCCGAGCGCTCCGGCCATGCCGTCGACGGCCGCCTGCTGGGCGTTCCCCTGCAGGTTGACGAAGCGCGGGATCGCGGTCGCGGCGAGGATGCCGAGGATCACGATCACCATCACCAGCTCGATCAACGTGAAACCACCTTGACGAGAATGCATCTTCGAATCCCTCATAGCTGTAGCGGGCCGCTGCCCGGCCGTTTTGGTTCCTCACGCCGGCCCGGTGCCATCCGGACAGGTCACGAGCTGCGTCTCGCGCCTCGGGGCACGGCCTCGCCGGGCCCGGAGCAGGCGCACTCGGAGTCCGTATCGGCACCCCGCCGGAGGGACTTGAGGGGCCCGGGCGGCCCTGCGTGCCCGCGGTCACGCCCCCCACCCCCCACGTGAACGGCGTCCGCGCGCCATGCCCTACAATGGCGGGCCCGGAACGGCGCAAACCCGCTGAGATCCTCGACCCTTGACGAGCACGCGCTTCTTCGCGACTGCCGGGCGCGGCATCGCGCCGCTGCTGGCCGACGAGATCCGCGCGCTCGGCGGGCGGCGGGTGGCGCGCGAGCGCGCCGGCGCGGCCTTCACGGGCACGCTCGAGACCGCCTATCGGGTCTGCCTGTGGTCGCGGCTCGCCAACCGCGTGCTCCTGCCCGTCGCGCGCTTCGCCGCTCCGGACGCGGACGCGCTCTATCGCGGCGTGCGCGAGCTCGAGTGGACCGCGCACCTCGACGCGGGCCGCACCCTCGCCGTCGACGCGACTGCCCGCGACGCCGCGCTCACCCACACCCGCTTCATCGCGCAGCGGGTGAAGGACGCGGTCGTCGATGCGCTGCGCGAGGAGACCGGCGCCCGGCCGTCCGTGCAGCTGCGCGACCCGGATCTCCGCCTCAACGTGCACCTCGAGGGCGAGCGCGCGGTGCTCGCCATCGATCTATCGGGGGAGAGCCTTCACCGGCGCGGCTACCGGCTCGAGCACGGCGCCGCCCCGATGAAGGAGAACCTGGCCGCGGCGGTGCTGCTGCGCGCCGGCTGGGCGGACGTCGCGGCCCGCGGCGAGCCGCTCCTCGACCCGCTGTGCGGATCGGGCACCCTCGTCATCGAGGCGGCGATGATCGCGGCCGATGTCGCCCCGGGCCTCACGCGGGAGCGCTTCGGCTTCACGGGCTGGCTCGGCCACGACGCGGGCACGTGGGAGCGGCTGCGCCAGGAGGCCTGGGCGCGGCGCGACGCGGGCCTCGCCCGGGCGGTGCCGGTGTTCGGCTCGGACAGCGACCCGGCGGCAATCGACGGCGCCCGGGGCAACGCCGAGCGCGCGGGCGTCGAAGCGCGCGTCGAGCTGTCGGTCGCCGATGCGAGGCGCGCCCGCCCACCGCCAGGCGCACGCACCGGGCTGATCGTCGCCAATCCACCGTATGGCACGCGCCTCGGCGCCGAGAGCGATCTCGCAGAGCTCTACGAGTCCCTCGGCCGGACGGCGCGCGGGCGCTTCCGGAGCTGGCGGCTGGCGCTCTTCACCGGCAATCCGGCGCTGGCGCGCCGCCTCGGCCTGGCGCCCGCGCGGCGCTTCGCCCTCCCGAACGCGGCGATCGACTGCGAGCTGCTGTGCTTCGACCCACCGCTCGGCCCGGGCGATCGCCACCCGCACGCCCGGCACCCGGACGCCCGGCACGGGGCCGATCGGGGCCTGGTCGCCGGGAGCCCCGACCCTGCGGGCGCGGCGCGCCGGGACGCGCGCGGCGGGCGCGGCGCCCCCCGCTCCGCAGAGCCCTCACCCGCGCTCGCGAACCGGCTGCGCAAGAACCTGCGCACGACCGGCGCGTGGGCCCGGCGCAGCGGCATCGACTGCTACCGCCTCTACGACGCCGACATGCCGGAGTACGCGGTCGCCATCGATCTCTACCGCGCGGAGGCGCTGTGGGCCCACGTCCAGGAGTACGCCGCGCCGGCCACGGTGGCGCCCGAGCGGGCCGAGCGGCGTCTCGCCGAGGCGCTCGCGACCGTCCAGGAGGTGCTCGAGGTGCCGCCCGAGCGCGTCGTGCTCAAGCAACGCCGGCGCGGGCGGGGCGGCGCGCGCTACGGCTCCCTCGGCGAGGGAGGCGAGGAGCTCGAGGTCCGCGAAGAAGGCGCTCGCCTGCTGGTCAACCTGACCGATCGGATCGACACCGGGCTGTTCCTGGACAGCCGCCAGGTGCGCTCCCTGGTCGCGCGGCACGCGGCCGGGCAGGACTTCCTGAACCTCTTCGCCTACACCGGCGCGGCGTCGGTGCGCGCCGCCGCGGCCGGTGCCCACTCCACGCTCAGCGTGGACCTCTCCTCGCGCAGCCTCGACTGGGCCGCGCGCAACCTCGCCCTGAACGGCTTCGGACCGCCGGCGCATCGCTGCGAGCGCGCGGACTGCCTCGAATGGCTCACCCGGCACGGGCCCGAGCCCCGCTACGGCCTGATCCTGTGCGATCCGCCGACCTTCTCGAACTCCAAGCGCATGCGCGGCGAGCTCGACGTGCAGCGCGACCACGTGCGGCTGCTGCGCGACGCGGCGAGGCTGCTCACCGCGGAAGGAGTGCTGCTGTTCGTGACCAACTACAGGCGCTTCACCCTCGACCGCGCCGGCCTCGCCCACCTGGAGGTGGAGGAGATCACCCACCGCACCGTGCCCAGGGACTTCGCGCGCGGACGCGGCGCGCATCGCGCCTTCGAGGTGCGCGTCCCGGCGGGCCAGTATCCGGGCTAGATAGGTGATCGCAATATGCTCCACCCGTGTAGCCTTCGCGCCGCTCGGCCATGATCGAACCCCTCCCTGTCCCTCCCCCAGATTGGGGAGGGAACTCCCTTAGACCCGGGAGTGATCGACATTTCTGCTCACGTATCTAGGTCACTGCTGCGAAGGTTCCGAACACCTGTTTGTCCCTCAGCTGACGACGCCGGCTCCCGAGGCCAGATCCCACATCGGCAGGAACACCCCGAGGGCGAGGACCAGCACCATCACGCCCACCGCCACGATGAGCACCGGCTCGATGGCGGCACTCAGGTTCTTCAGCTCGTAGTCGACCTCGCGCTCGTAGAAGCCGGCCACCTCCTCGAGCAGATCGTCGAGGGCGCCGGACTCCTCGCCGACGGCCATCATCTGGAGCACGAGCGGCGTGAACAGGCCGGTGCTCGCCGCTGTGCGCGTGAGGGTGTCGCCGCGCTCGATGCCGTTGCGCATCTGCAGCACGCGATCCCCGACATACTCGTTGTCGAGGGCGCGGGAGATGACGGTGAGCGCCTGTATCAGCGGGACCCCGGAGCGGAAGGCGATCGCGAAGGCGCGGGCGAAGCGCCCGAGCGTCGCCCGGTGGACGATGCCGCCGACGATCGGCAGCCGCAGCTTGAGCTTGTCCCAGCGGTAGCGGCCCGACTCGGTGGCGACGTATCGCCGCACGGCGAAGACCAGCGCCGCGAGGCCGACGAGCATGTGCACCCACCAGGCGACGAAGAGCTCGGAGGTGAAGATGAGGAGCGTCGTGGCCCAGGGCAGCTCCATCTCCCAGCGGTCGAACACGTCGGCGAAGGCCGGGATCACGAGCACGTTGATCACCCCGATGGCGATCCCGATGGCGACGATCACGATGGTCGGGTAGCGCAGCGCGGCGCGCACCCGGTCGCGCGTCTCCTTCTCGAGCTCGAGGTACTGGCCGATGCGCAGGAACGCCTCCTCCAGGCGCCCGGTGTTCTCGCCGACGCGCACCATGCTCTGGAACAGGGTCGAGAACACCTCCGGGAAGCGCGCGAGCGCGCTCGAGAGCTCGCGGCCGGACTCGAGGTCGCTGGTGATCTCCTCGAGGACCTCCATCATCAGGGGGTTGCCCGAGGACTCGGCGAGGCCCCGCATGCCGCGCACGATGGGCACGCCGGACTTGAGCAGCGTGTACATCTGGCGCGTGAACAGCAGCAGCTCGGCGATGTCCGGCCGGCTCGCGCGCAGCGACCGGCGCAGCCGGTCGAAGAGGCTCTGCCGGTACTCGGCCGGAACGATCTCGACGGGCGTGATGCCACCGTTCAGGAGCTGGGCCGCCGCCGCGTCCGGCGTCGGCGCGTCGAGCACCCCGTCGAGCAGGTCCCCGCGCGCGCCCCTGGCGCGGTAGCGGAAGCTAGGCATGGGTCGCGCTCACCGGTAGTCGCTCACGCGCGCCGGCCGAGCGAGACCCGTCCCGGTGCGCACCGGGGCCGCGGCGGCCCATCGAAATTGGCAGGAACACCCGTCAAGCGCCCGCGCCGGCACGCAACACCGGGTCGGTGTGTGCGTCGACCGAGGGCACCGCCTGCTCGAGGACCTGCTCGGGCGGCCGGTCGCCAGCCACACGCATCGCCTCCTCGAGGCTGGTG
>CAJIAT010000507.1_pt1 | contig 44740 bp, 35 predicted proteins | sample 9199161 | NCBI WGS metagenome assembly CAJIAT01 (sample SAMEA7708281, study PRJEB35096) | sediment metagenome | biome: marine neritic benthic zone biome [ENVO:01000025]; feature: sediment [ENVO:00002007]; material: shallow marine sediment [ENVO:03000034] sea grass bed [ENVO_01000059] ... | reverse complement strand
GTAGGCGTATATCGAATGGTCGCGATCATCGAGGAAAACGATGCCCGAGACCACGCGTCCGTCGAGCTCCGCGATGTGCAAGTGCGCCGTCGTTCCCAGATATCGAACGACATTGGGCAAGAAGCTGCTCGGATACGTGGGAGAGCCCTGTCTTTGTCGTGTTTCGGCAACCAGCTTCGCAAACGCGCCGACATGAGCCGGATGGTTCGTTTCACTCACGACGACATTCGATTTCTCGGCTTTCCTGATCTTCCGCCGTATGCTGGCGTTGTGGAACGCGCGCAGTAGATCCGTGTCGTCGTCATAGGGAGCGAGATCGAGGGTCGTGCGGTCGAACTGGATGTGTTGCTCCCCGGGCAGCTCTTGGTCGGACCCATGAATCTCGAGAGGGCATCCGAGCGCCCGCACCACTTCGCCCTCCGACAGCCGGTCGCATCCGTGCGCGGTGGTCCGAAGCAGCCCTACGCTGTGACTCAGTGGTAGTGCGACCGCGATCTCGTTCCAGCCGGGTAGGCGGCGCTTCTTGACCAGCGGGAGGACCCACATCCCTGCAGATTGCTCGCAGATGAGAGCACCAACGGTCCAGCCAAAGGTCTTCTCCAGAACCTGGTGCCAGGCCCGCGTATGGTAAAGACCGAAGTCGGAGAGAGCTTCGAGTCGTGCGTAGAGCTCGTCGGGGAATCGCGCTGCACACTCTATCCGGCGCATCGACGTCCCAGCCCGGCGTTGCGGCCTGCAGTCTCTCTGGCGCCGATACGTGCGACCAAGGCCGACCCGGCGAGTCGCGTCGCGCCGGTGCGGTCGGCCGAGCGCGGACCGCGCTCGATGCACCGTTCCGGGTTTCGCTGAGGATCCATCAGGGCTCCTGGGGCAAGGCGAACTGCTGTTGCTCGATAGTTTAGGCGGGGCCGGGGCTACCGGCGAGCGAATGCGAGTGGTCACGTCGAAGGCCCGCTGGTGGTGTCGAGCTTCACCGGGAGCGAACGGCCTGTGATCGACTATGGGCCGACGAGGTGAGAACGAGTGCGGCGTCGAGCTGCGAAGGGCAGCCTAGCCCGCATATTGCACCACGCCGGCAGCGAGCCGGCTGCAACTGACTGAACGGGCGCGCGAAAGGCGCTCTTGGCCGCCAGCGCATGCGAGCGCATCGTGCACTGGGCTCGCTGCCTATCGCGGCCCTGGCTGGTCCATGCACGCGCGAACTTGCTCTTCACTCGAGTGATAGCTACAGCTATCATTTTCGCTCCACAGCGGCGTCCGCGCGCGCCTGTCCTGCGCCAGGATCACCGATGCCTGATGCAATATCCGGGCTAGGCGCAATGGCCGACCGCTTCGGACTCGAGCACGGTCGACCGGGGATCCCGTTGGGACCCCAGCCGACGCGCAGTGAACGCCTATCGGTCGCCGGCGCGCTACCGCGACAGAACCAGGTCGCGCACCCCCCATTTCCAGCCGGACACCTTCTGGCGCAGGATGATCACGTTCTCCCCCAGGACCTGGTCGGAGACGGGCAACTCGAACGAGTCGCCGGCGTTGAAACCGTTGTTCGGGCCCGTGCTGAGGTAGCCGAGGGTCACGTCGTTGAGACTCACCTCCACTTCGTCGGCGAAATCGATGTCGTGGCCGGTCAGGTCCAGCCAGGCCGTGGTTCCGTCGCCGTCGAAGTAGATCTGCAGCGTCTCGCGGTTGAGGTTCGAGCCGTACTTCCAGCCGTACTCACCCGCGCTCGGCACGTCCGGCAAGAGGGTTACCGCCATCGTGCCGTCGGATCCGTAGACGACTATCTCGAAGCCCTGGCTCGCGACGCGCCCGGCGTCGTCGGACACCTGCACGGTGAACTGGTGGATTCCGTGGGTCGTCGGGATTGCGCTGATCACGCCGTCCTGGTCGAGGGTCAAGCCGCCCGGAAGCGAGCCCGCCGTGACGCTCCACTCGAATGGCGCCAGCCCTCCGATCGCCAGCAGGGCGACGTCGTAGGCCTCCTCGTACACTGCCGTCGGCAACGGGTCCGCCGCGAGCGCGAGGGCGGCCGCCGCTTCCTCGAGCAGGAGGTCGGCGACGCCCCATTTGAAGCCAGGGGTCAGCTGGCGGAACGCCAGCTCGTTGGTCCCGGAGAGCAGATCGTCCGCGGGGAGAATGAACAGGTCGCCCGCGTTGTCCCCTTCGTTCGGCCCGACGCTCAGGTAGCCGATCGGGGAGCCGTTCAGCTCGACCGCCACCTCGTCTGCTGCGTCGATGTCGAAGCCCGTGACCCACAGCGTCATGTCACCCGTCCCCGCCTCGAAACGCGAGAGGAGCAGCGTGCGATTGCGGTTCGTGCCGTACTGGTGGCCGTACTGCCCGCTCTGCTGAACCCCGGGTAGCAAGGTCACGCCGAGCGTGCCGTCTGGATCGAGGGCGAGGAGCTCCAGGGTGCGGGTCTCGGTGGTGCCAGACGCATCGGTCACACCCACGGTCAGGCTGTAGGCGCCCTGCGCGGCGGTGAGCCCGGCGAGATTGCCCGCGGCATCGAGGGAGAGGCCGGACGGGAGCTGGCCGGAGACGAGGGCCCAATCGTAGGGCGGCGCACCGCCGGTCGCACCGAGCGCGACGGCGTACGGTGCGCCCTCGGTCGCCTCGGGCAGATCGGCGGTCGCGATCGCGAGCGGCACCACGCCCTCCTCGACGAGGAGGCTGGTGACGCCCCACGTCCACCCGGCGACCTGCTGCCGGAACACGATCTCGTGCGGTCCGGCTGGCACGCTGGAAGCGGGCAGATAGAACTCGTCGCCGGCGTTCAGGCCCTCGTTCGGTCCAGTGCCCAGGTAACCGATCGGCGTGCCGTCGAGCTCGACCGCCACCTCGTCGCCGGTGTCGATGTCGTAGCCCGTCGCCTCGAATCGCATGTCCGCGCCGCTGCCCTCGAAGTGTGCAACGAGCGTCTGCGGGTTGCGGTTCGTGCCGTAGCCCGCACCGTACTGGCCGTCGTGCCGAACACCTGGCACGAGCGACACGCCGAGCGAGCCGTCGGGGGCGAGCGCGACCAACGTATAGGCCTTGGTGATGGCGTTGCCAGCCGCATCGCTCAGCTCGAGCTCGAGGTCGTAGGCGCCCTGGACGGTCGGCGTCCCGGACACCTCGCCGGCGACGCCGTCGAAGACGAGACCGGCCGGCAGGGTGCCGGAGGCAATTCGCCAGGCGTAGGGCGCTTCACCGCCGGCGGCGGCGAGCGTGGCCACGTACACCGAGCCCAGCGTCGACTCGGGCAGGCTCTCGGTGACGATCTCGAGGGGCACCGGTGCGACCTCCAGCGCCAGCCCCGTGACGCCCCAGATGAACCCGGGAGTCGTCTGCCGGAATACGATCTCGTTTCGTGCCGAGGGCAGCTGCGCCGCGGCCGGGATCTCGAACGTGTCGCCGGAGTTCAGTCCGTTGTTGGGCCCGCTGCTCAGGTAGCCGATGTGAGCGCCGTTGAGCTCGACGGCGATCTCGTCGGCAGCGTCGATGTCGTAGCCGGTGACCGACAGGACCAGGAAATCGGAGGTTCCGTCGAAGCTCGAGACGAGCTCGTTCGGATGCAGGTTGCTGCCATAGCCGTTGCCATAGGCGCCCGTGTCCGGCTCCCCGATCACGAGGCGCACCTCGCGTTCCGGTTCGACCACGATCTCGAACCCGGCGCCGGCCGTCCGCCCACTCGCGTCCGAGACCTCCACCGTGAAGGCGCCGACGCCCTCGGCGCTCGGGCGTCCGCTCACCATACCGTTCGGGTCCAGGGCGAGCCCGGCAGGCAGCGCGCCCCCGGTCAGCGACCACAGGTAGGGCTCGACACCGCCGGACGCGCTCAGCTGTGCCGTGTAGTCGGCGTCAACCTCGGCGTTGGGCAAGGCCGTGGTCGCGACCTCCAGGGGTAGAGGGCCGCTCGCGAGCGAGAGCCCGGTCACTCCCCAGGTCCAGCCGGAGGACGCCTGATGGAACACGATCTCGTTGCGCCCGATGGCCTGCAGCGCCCCCGGCAGCGCGAACACGTCGCCCGCGTTCAGCGCGTCGTTCGGCCCCACCGAGAGGTAGCCGAGCGGCGTCCCGTTGAGCGACACCGACACCTCGTCCGGATAGTCGATGTCGTAGCCGATCACCGACAGCGTGAGGTCGGTGCCGGTGCCGTCGAAGGTCACGTAGAGGTCGCGCTCGTGAACCCCCGAGCCGTAGTTGTAGCCGTACTGGCCCGCGTCGGGCCCATCATCGGGTACCAGCGCCACCTCGACCGTGCCGCTCGGGCCGAGGACCTCGATCGTGAGCGGCACGGCGTGAGAGAGGCCTTGCGTGTCGCGTGCCTCGATCGAGAAGCCGTAGACCCCTTGTGCGCTCGGCGTGCCGGAGAGCAGCCCGCTCTGCGCGTCGAGCGTGACGCCGGGCGGGAGCGCACCGGCGCTCACCCGCCAGGTGTACGGGGCGATACCGCCGTTCGCCTGCATGGCGAGTGCGTAAGGCGCGCCGAGCGTCCCGGCCGGCGCCGATAGGGTCGACACGACGGTGGCGCTCGGCTCGGTGCTCAGCAACAGCTGCGTGACGCCCCAGGTGAAACCGGGGCTCCGTGCCTGCACGAAGTGCAACCGGTTCGTCCCCGACAGCTGGGCCGTGGGCGCGATCTCGAACACGTCGCCGGCGTTGTACCCGTCACTCGGACCCGCGCGCAGGAACGCGAACGGCTGGTCGTTCAGCAACACCTCGACCTCGTCCGCGTAGTCCACGTCGTAGCCGAGGACGTGCAGGTAGAGCGTCCCTGGCGAGCCGGTGAACGTCACGGGGAGCCCGACCTCGTGGGCATCCGTGCCATAGGCGTGGCCGTACTCGGTCTCGTCGAGCGTGCCCACGGCGAGCGCGATCTCCGGGCCGAGCACGTCGAGCGTCAGCGTGCGGCCGGCCTGCCGGCCACCGCTGTCGGTCACCGTGACCTGCGGTGCGAACGACCCGCCCGCGGTGGGCGTTCCCGACAACGTTCCATCGGGCGCCAGCACGATGCCAGGGGGCAACTCGCCCGCGTCGTGCGACCACGTGTACGGCGCCGCGCCGCCATAACCCTCGAGTGCGGCCGCGTAGGACTCGCCGACGGCGCCGCGGGGCAGCGTGGTGGTGACCACCTGCAGTGGCGGCGGCACCACGGTGAGCCGCAGCCGGCGCTCGGCGCGCGCGAAGGTCGCGTCCTCGACGCGCACCACGATCAGATCGTCGAAGGCTTCGGTGGGTACGCCGGAGAGCGTCCCCAGGTCAGCGTCGAGAACGACGCCGTCGGGCAGCGCGGTGGTGACGCTCCAGGAGTAGGGCGCAGTGCCGCCGCTCGCCTGGAGCGTCGCCGCCCAGGACTCGCCGATGAGGGCCGTGGGCAGGTTCGTCGAGGTCACCGACAGCGAGGTCGGGACGACCTGATAGATCGTTCCGCCGACGTCGGCGAGGTAGATCTCGCCGGACTCGTCGCGTCCGATCGCGGCGATCGCGAGGGGCGTGGACACCATCTCGACCTGCTCCCACGCTTCGCCGTTGTGACGCAAGCCGCGGACGAGACCGCTGCAGCTGTCGCCGTAGAGATACGTTCCCTGCAGCAGCGGGTGGGCGGTACCGCGATACACCCCGCCACCGACCGCGGCGCAGTCGTACCCGTGCGGGTACCCGCCTGCGGGGAGCGCGAGCCCGGTCGTGTCGCATAGCGGATCCACGCGGCAGGCGTCGCCCTCCATCACGTCCCAGCCGTAGTCGGCGCCACCGGGCGCGGCGGCGGGCTCGACCTCGACCTCTTCGTAGCTCTCGCCCGCGTCCGTGATGTATAGGCTGCCGCTCGCCGGGTCGACGGCGAGGTGGCGCACGTCCCTCAGGCCGAGCGCCCAGATCTCGTCGCTCACGAGCGGATCGCCGACGAACGGATTGTCGATCGGCACGTAGGGCGCGGCCGAGTCGACGTCGATTCGCAGGAGCTTGCCCAGCAGCGTGGACGGATCGCCGGCGGTGGGCTGCGGATCGCCGTCGGGTGCGCCGTCGCCGACACCGACGTAGAGGTAGCCGTCGGCGCCGAAAGCGAGTCCGCCACCGGCGTGGCCGTCGGCGGGGATCGGCACCGAGAGCAGCTCGATGCCCGATCCGGGGTCGGCGCTCGCGCTACCAGGCGCCGCGTAGTGCTCGGCGACCACGAGACGCTCACCGGGGCTGACGTAGGCAACGAACACTCGGCCGTTGACCGTGTAAGCGGGATGGAAGGCGACGGCCGTCAGGCCATCGCGGTCGCAGCAGGCCACCTGGCCGCGGATGTCGAGGAACGGAGCCGGGTCCAGTGTGCCGCCGTCGAGCACGCGCAACACACCGGCACGCTCGGCGATGAACACGCGCCCTGAGCCGTCGCCTGCATGGCCGATCCAGCTGGACTCGCCAGCGCCGGAGGCGAGCGGCGAGAGGCCGAAACGCAGCCGGTCGAGATCGTCGGCGGTCAGGGCAAAGGCGGCGGCATCGACCTGCACGCGCGGCGTGACGATGCCGGTGCGCCAGTCCTCGACCGGCACGCCAGTCGCCGTTATCGTGGCGAGCAGCTCATCGGGGCCGGCCTCCGGGGCGGCAGAGGCGAGGGCGGCCACGGCGCCGGCAACGTGCGGTGCCGCCATCGACGTGCCGTCCTTCCCCGCGTAGCCACCGCCCGGCACGGTGGACACGATTCCGTAGCCGGGAGCGAGCACGTCGAGGAAGTCCGCGCCGTTGGAGAAGTCGGCGACGAAGTCGGCCCCGTCGACCGCGCCGACGCTGAAGGCGCTGGAAATGCACGAGGGCGTTGCGAGGGCGCCGAGCGTGTACTCGTTGCCCGAGGCGACCACGGTGGCGATCCCTTCTGCGCGGAGGTTGTCGATGACCGTCGTGAGCGCCGGATACTGCGCTTCGCATTCCGCCGCGCTCGAGTACGCCTCGCCGCCGAGGCTCATGTTCACTGCCGCGATGTCGTACGTGTCTCTGATCGAATAGACGTGCTCGAGCGCGCGCACGACGTCGGAGGTGAACGCTGACAAACACGGCGGCAGGAACCCGCACTCGACTATACCGGTCAGCCGCGAGAACGCCTGAACGACGATGATGTCCGCCTCCGGGGCGACGCCGGTGTAGTCGCCGTAGCCGCCAGCCGCGATCCCCGCGACGTGCGTGCCATGGTCGCAGCCGAGCATGTCGTCGCAGTTGATGGCGGCGCCGGGTCCGACCTGCCGGTCCGCTCCGGACGGGTTCTCGCCATCGGGGCACAGGGTCACGGCGTTGTCGCTCGTGCTGGTGGTAGAGAAGCACGCCTCGGCGACCACGCGGCCGGTGAATGACGGGTGGTCGGTCTCGAAGCCGGCGTCGATGATCGCCACCGCCTTGCCCGATCCGGCGAAGCCCTCGGCGTTCGCGACGTCCGCGCCGATCTGCGGGCCGCTCCCATCGAGCGACAGGCGCAGCAGACGGTCCTCGCGTATCGATTCGACGTCCGCGAGGCCGGCGATCCGCTCGAGCGCGTCGCGATCGACCTCGAGGGTCACGAAGGGCACGTCGCGGAACCGGTGCAGCCGCCTTGCCGCGGCGAGCCCGGGCACGCGCTCGAGCCGGTTCTGCAGCCGGGCGATGGCGGCGCGCCGGGCGCGACGCGTCTCGGGGCTACGGGCTCGCAGGCCCCGTAGCCGGGCCATCGGCTCGTCGCGGGTGCCGAGCCCGACCATGATTCGCACCTTGCCGCGCGTGGTGATGGCCTCACCGAGGCGCTCGAGGGTCCGTTTCCCGAGCTTGGCCCGCGCCGCGGCGAGCGCGGGCAGGATGCTGGCTGCGTCCGCGCGCCGTTCTGGCGGAGGCTGAGGGTGAGCGGACCGAGGCACGGCGGCCAGGGTCGCGGCCAGCGTCAGCGTGATGACGGCAGCCTGGAGAGCCTTGCCTGCGGTGCCGCTTGCCACGCCTGGTGCGCGTTTCATGGACGTGCTCCTCAGGGTCTGCTCTCCGCGCCAGTGTAGACGGGGGAGCTGCTCGCACGGGGGCAGTAGAAGTTGTCTTCAGCGACTGCTTGCGTGATCGCGTTCACAGTTCACGGCAGCAACCGGCCAGCCCGCGACGGGAAGGTGCTTCGTGCACGCCCATCATCCAGGTCGGCCGGGAGCAAGGCGGCGGCGAGAGAGAAACGAGCTCGCGAGCTAGCCCGGATATTGCATCAGGCATCGTGGATCCTGGCGCAGGACAGGTGCGTCTGGGCGCCGCTGTGGAGTGCGAGTGATAGCCGTCGCTATCACTCGCGCGAACAGCAAGCCCAGGCGTGCATGGACAAGCCAGGGCCGCGATAGGCAGCGAGCCCAGCGCGAAATGCGCTCGCATGCGCGCGCGGAACGCTCCACTTTTCTCACCCTGCTCAATGACTTGCAGCGGGCTCGCTGCCAGCCTGGTGCAATATGCGGGCTAGGGCTGCAGCGGCATGTCGTCGCCGGCCGCGGTGCCGAGGGCATCGCACTGGCGTGGGGTGCCCCAGGTCGCGAGCAGGGCTCCCGGTGGCTCGACGGCGCCGCGCCCGGCGTAGGGCATGAACGTTGCCTGGGCGGCGGCGACGGACGACAGAGACGCCGACAGCGCGAACACCAGCGCAGGCGCAAGCGCGGCCGCGGGGGCGCAGCGAGGTCGCTCGCCTCGTTGGGCGCCTCGCCGGTGCGTCTGGTCCATGAGCAAGATCACGGGCGAATCGGGGTGAGCGAGCGGGTCCCGGCCGCCGGCAGGCGCGCCGCGTTGCCCGTCAACCGGCTTCGACGTGCTCCGGCGCGACCGGCTCGCCTGCGCGCGCCGAGGCGAGGATCGCCTCCGTCGCGGCGAGGGTTCTCAGGCCGTCGGCGCCGGAGATCCGCGGCGCCTCCTCGCCGCGGGCGACGCGGCAGAAGTGCGCGAGCTGACGGGCGAGCGATGCACGGGCTCCGACCTCGGTGGTCTCCAGGGTCAGCGCGTCGTTCCAGCCGCCCGCCCTGCGGTCGTCGTGGCGCCAGAGATCCAGGCGCGGGAAGCCGAGCGAGCCCTCGGTGCCCAGGAGCCGGTAGGGGTTGCGTCCGGTCTGCGGGATCCCCGGGTTCTCCCCGGTCGCCTGCTCCCAGCCCCAGGGCGAGGGGGCCGCGTCCGAGGCGGTGATGGTGCCGAGCGCGCCGCTCGCCAGGCGCAGCGTCACCACGGCGGTATCCTCGACCTCGTGTCCGCGCGCCGCGTGGCCGACCTCCGCGTGCACGCGCTCGACGTCGCCGCACAGGTGGCGGATCAGGTCCACGTCGTGGATGAGATTGATGAGCACCGGGCCACCGCCCGGTCGGCGGGCGCGCCAGGCCACCGCGAAGTAGGGGTCGTCCTTGCGCGCCGACCACAGGCACTGCACCGCGAGGAGCCTGCCGATCGCGCCCGCCTCCAGCAGCGTGCGCGCATGCTCGACCGCCGGGTCGTAGCGCCGATGATGGCCGACCAGCACGCGGACGCGCTCCTCTCGCGCGGCTGCGAGCAACGATCTGCCGGCCTGCACCGTGTCCGTGACCGGCTTCTCGACCAGCACGTGCACGCCGCGGCGCGCACAGTCGATGGCGACGGCGGCGTGGAGGTCGTTCGGTGTCGCGACGATCACGGCGTCGGGACGCACGTCCTCGAGCATCTCGAGGTGGTCGCGGTGCCACGCGACGCCGGCCTCGCGCGCGACGGTCTCGCCCGCGGGCGAGGGGTCGGCGACGGAGACGAGCTCGCAGTCCGGCTCGGCGAGCGCGAGGCGCACGTGGCGTGCGCCGATGAGGCCGGCGCCGGCCACCGCGATCCGTACCGGCGCGCTTCCCCGCGTCGAGCCCGTCACGGTGCGGCGAAGTGGCTGGCGTTCATCAGGACCGGCGGCTCGGGCATCGCCGGCTCGAAGCCCATGCGTGCGAGCACGTCGCGCTCCAGATCGACGCCCGGCGCAATCTCGCAGAGCCGGATGCCGTCGTCCCCGAGCCTGAACACCGCGCGCTCGGTGACGTAGACCACCTCCTGGCCGGTCTCGCGCGCGCGATCGCCGCTGAAAGTGATCTGCGCCACGCGCTCGACCAGCTTCGCCACCTCGCCGTGGCGCACGACGCGCAGCGCCCCGTCGCCGGTCTCGAGGCGCGCGCCCTTGGCCTCGAAGGTTCCGCAGTAGACCACCTTGCGTGCGTTCTGGGCGATGTCGATGAAGCCGCCGGGGCCGACGGTGACGCCGCCGAGGCGCGAGACGTTCACGTTGCCGGCGGCGTCCACCTCACCCATGCCCAGGAAGGCGATGTCGAGCCCGCCGCCGCTGTACAGATCGAACTGCGAGGGCGAGTCGATCATCGCGGTCGGGTTACGCGCGTAGCCGAACAGGACGCCGTCGAGGAGCGTGCCGCCGTAGGTCCCGTGCTCGATGGACTGACAGTAGCGCTCGGTATCGCCGCGCGCCGCGACGAGCTTGGCAACGGCATCCGGGATCCCGAAGCCGTAGTTGATGAGCGCGCCGTCGGTGAGCTCGGCGGCCGCGCGGCTCGCGATCACGGTGCGCTCGGAGAAGGGCGTCGGAATGCTCTCGGGCTCGATGCCACGGGCCTCGCCGGTGAGCGAGGGATCGTGGAAGGTCGCGTGGCTGAGCGGCTGCTCCGGGTCCACCACCACCGCGTCGACGAGCGCACCGGGGATGCGCACCGAGCGGGGCGCGAGCGCGCCGCGCTCGACGGCCGTGCGCACCTGCACGAGCACCTTGCCGCCGGAGTTGTGGGCAGCGAGCGCCAGCGCGAATGCGTCGAGGTTCGCCGGCTCCTGGTCGAGGCTGACGTTGCCGTCCGGGTCGGCGTAGCTGCCGCGCACGATCGCCGCGTGGACCGGAAAGGGGCGGTAGCGCAGCCACTCGCTCCCGTCGATCTCGACCACCTCGACCAGGTCCTCGCGCGCCGTGGCGTTCATCTTGCCGCCGTCGAGGCGCGGGTCGACGAAGGTGCCGAGGCCGACGTGCGTGAGCAGGCCGGGCCGCCCCGCGCCGATCTCGCGCATGAGCTGCGCGATCACCCCGCCCGGCAGCACGTAGGCCTCGATCTTCTCGTCGCGGGCGAGGGCCTGCATGCGCGGCGACCAGACCCAGTGCCCGCCGATCACGCGCCTGACGAGTCCCTCGTAGGCGAGGTGGTTGAGCCCGCGGCGATCCCGATCGCCGATGCCGAGGGAGTGGACGACGGTGAGGTCTCGCGGATGCCCCGTCGCGTGGAAGCGCCTCTCGATGGCCGCGAGCAGCGTGTCCGGCTCGACCAGGCCACCGCCGCCGCCGATCACGCCGATCGCTCCGCCGTCCGGGACCAGGGCCGCCGCCTGCTCGGCGCTCACGAACTTGCTCATGCGTCTCTCCGGACCCGTCCCGGCCCCGCTTGCGCCCGGCCCGCCGGTGCGTTTCCAATGCGTGGCGGGCCGAGAAGAGCACACTCAAGATGGCCGACGACCGACTGTCCCGCGCCGCGGCGATCCTCGCTGACGCCTGGCGCGGCGCCCGACGCGCCCGTGCGTTCCCCGACGAGCTGCGCGCGCGCGATCGCGCCGAGGCCTACGCGGTGCAGGATCTGATGGCCCGGATCATCGGCGAGCCGGTCACCGGCTGGAAGCTCGGCGCAACCAGCCCGGCGATGCGCCGGCTCGCAGGACACGACGGCCCGGTGATCGGGCGCGTGTTCGAGTCCGTCACCTTCGCCAGTCCTGCGCGCCTCCCCGCGGCCCGCTTCCCGGACGCGCGCATCGAGTGCGAGTTCGCCTTCCGGCTGCGCGAGCGCATCGCGCCGGGGGCCGGTCCCTTCACCGCCGACGCCCTCGCCGAGCGCGTCGACCTGCACCCGGCGCTCGAGATCATCGGCAACCGCTATCCGCGCGAGGGCTTCAGGCCCGGCACCGTCGACGAGATCGCGGACAACGGCGCCGGGATCGGCTTCGTCTTCGGCCCGGCGCTCGTCGGCTGGCGCGACGTCGATCTGCAGAGCCTGGTCATCGAGAACGTCGTGGACGGCCGCCCCGCTGCGGAGAACTTCCTCGGCGAGGAGCGCTGCGTGCCGCTCGAGGCGCTCGGCGAGGCGCTCGCGACGATCGGCGCGCGCGGGATCGCCCTCGAGGCGGGCCAGTACGTCTCCACCGGCGCGGCGACGGTGCCGCAGCCGGTGCGCGCAGGCTCCGTCGTCACCGCGCGCTTCGGCGACCTCGCGACGATCGAGGCGCGCTTCGAGGCCTGAGCGTCGTCCCCGGCGGGCGCGCGCGGAGGCAGGCGTCGTGCCCGCCGCGGCCACGGTTGCGGGACTGCGGGTGCTCCGGGGACGTCTCGGCTTCATCGTGGCTCTTGGCTCTTGCGGGGTCGCCCGGTCCGACGGGCTCCCGGCCGCGGCGGCGAAGGCCGTCTGGCCGTGTCGGCGCTTTCGCTGCGCGCGAGCGCCGGCCCGGGTCTCGTGAGGCCCGCCGACGCAGTCCTCAGCGGCGCGGGCGGGACTATATCAGGCTTGCAACGGCGGTCTCCCGACGGCTCCGGTGAGCGATCGTTCGCCGGGTCGGGACGTCGGTCGAGGACCCCGCCCGATGGTTGCCGGTGCTCGGTCGCCGCGCGATAGTATCGCCGCCCGGCAGTCCCCTCGGGGATCGGCATCGTCTGGACCCACCAGGAGGAGGGGCCGTAACGCGTGGACCGCGCCCTCGCCACCGGCACCGGCCGGCCCCGGAGTTCCGACGTCGGCAGCGGCCCGCTCACGGCATCGCCGGCGGCTGCCGTGCGCGCGCGCGACGCGCGATGAGCCCGCGCCCGATCAGGCTCGGCATGGTCGGAGGTGGCCCCGGGGCGATGATAGGGCCGACCCATCGCTATGCCGCGACCCTCGACGGGCACTACGAGCTGGTGGCGGGTGTGTTCTCCCGCGATCCGGCGAAGAGTCGCGCCTTCGCCGCCGAGCTCGGGATCGCGACCGATCGGCGCTACGTCAGCTACGCGGAGATGGCCGCGGCGGAGTCGGCGCGTGCGGACGGCATCGAGGCGGTGTCAATCGTCACGCCCAACGACAGCCACGCGCCAGCGAGCAGGGCCTTTCTCGAGCGCGGGATCCACGTCCTGTGCGACAAGCCGATGGCGACGTCGCTCGCCGATGCGCTCGAGGTCTGGCGCCTTCGCGAGGGCACGGAGCTCGAGTTCGCCCTCACTCACAACTACGCGGGCTACCCGATGGTGCGCGAGGCGCGCGATCGCATCGCGTCGGGAGAACTCGGGCGGGTGCGGGTCGTCATGGTCGAGCACGCCTCGGGCGGGCGCAGCCGGCTGGTCGAGGCCCAGGGCGACGAGAAGACGCGCTGGCGAACCGATCCGCGCGTCGGTGGGCCGAGCGCGGTGCTCGGCGATCTCGGCACGCACGCTCATCACCTGGCGCGCTACGTGACGTGTCTCGAGCCCGAGTCCGTCTCCGCCGAGCTCTCGACGATGGTCGCCGGGCGGACCTCCCACGACAACGCGCACGTGACCATGCGCTTCGCCGGCGGCGCCCGCGGGCATCTGTGGGCGAGCTACGTCGCTGCCGGCAACCGGCACGGGCTGCGCCTGCGGGTGTTCTGCGAGAGTGCCGGTCTGGAGTGGGATCAGGAGAGCCCGGAGGTGCTCACGGTGCGCGCGCTCGATGGACCCCCGATCGAGGTGAGGCGCGGTGACGCGTGGACCGGCGAGGCGGCGCGACGGGTCACGCGGGTCAAGGCCGGGCAGCCCGAGGGCGTGCTCGAGGCGTTCGCGAACATCTACGGTGACGTCGCGGAGCGGATCCGGGCGCGGCGCGAGCGTCGAGCTCCGAACGCGCTCGCCGGCACCGTCGCGGACGCGCGCGACGGCGTGCTCGGCATGCGCTTCATCGCGGCGGCGGTGGAGTCGGACGCCCGGGGCGGGGCCTGGGTCGACGCCGGCTGGCCTGCGGAGGCCGATTGAGCGGGGTGAGTTCGATCGCGGATCGGCGCCGTCCGCTGCGGCCTCGAGACGCGCAGCGGCAGCTGCAGAGGAGGGCAGCGTGCGACATCCGAGGCGAGGAGCGGAGCGATGAGCCAGGACCAGCCGAGGGTGGCGGTGGTCGGAGCCGGCGCGATGGGCGCCTTGTTCGGCGGGCTGCTCCGTGAGGGCGGCCTCGACGTCACGCTCGTCGACGTGTGGCGCGAGCACGTCGCTGCGATCCGCGCCGAGGGACTGGGGATCGTCGGCTACGGTGGCGATCGCCGGATCCCGATCATCGCGACCGACGATCCGTCCGAGTGCGGAGCGGTCGACGTGGTGCTCGTCCAGTGCAAGGCTGCGAACACCACCGAGGCGATGCGCACGGCGCTCCGTGGTGGGCTGTTCGGCGAGGATACCGTGGCCATCAGCTTCCAGAACGGCCTCGGCAACGAGGAGACGATCGCCGAGGTGGTCGGCGACGCGCGGGTCCTCGGTGGCGTGACCGCCCAGGGCGCGAGCGTCGAGGGTCCGGGCTGCGTGCGCAACTACGCCGAGCTGCCGAGCGTCATCGGGGAGATGGGCGGTGGCGTCTCGGCCCGCGCGAGGGCGATCGCCGACGCGTTCACCCGCCACGGGCTGCCGACCAGCGCGAGCGAGGACATCCGTCGCGACATCTGGAAGAAGCTCATGGCGAACATCGGGATCAGCGCAGCCTCCGGGGTTTCCAACCTCACGCTCGGGGAGCTGATGGCCATCCCGGAGCTGCGCGCGGTTTGCTACTCGGCGGTCGACGAGGCGGCGGGCGTGGCGAGCGCCGAGGGGGTCGAGATGTCGCGCGAGGAGAGCCACGAGGTGCTCGACGAGATCGTCGGTGGCGGTGGCACCGGCGCCAACAAGTCGAGCCTGTGCGTGGACATTCTCAACGAGCGTCCGACGGAGATCGATTGCATCAACGGCGCGGTCGCCGCGCGCGGCGCCGCGCGCGGGATCGCGACGCCCATCAACTCGACGCTCGTCGCGCTCGTCAAGGCGCTCGAGTCGCACTACGCCTCGCGATGAGCGCCTCCGAGGGAGCGTCGCGCGCCGCGACGCCCGAGCGCGACGGCGGTCGCCTCCTCGGCGCGGGCCTGCGCGAGGCGGCGGGCGGGTGAGGTCGCGCCGGTGCGCCGCCCTCTCCCGGCGCGAGGGTGCTCAACGACCGCTCCAGCGCGGCGCACGCTTCTCGGCGAAGGCGCGCGGGCCCTCGCGCGCGTCCTCGCTCTCGAGCATCCGGCGTGCGGCGGGGGTGAGCGACGCGATGGCCGACGCGAGGCTCGGCGCATCGAGGCTGGCGAGCGCGGTCTCCTTCGAGGCGCGCACGGCGAGCGGCGCGCACTCGAGGACTCGCTCGACGAGTGCGGCGGTCTCGGCGTGAAGTCGCGCGCCTGGCACCACGCGGTTGACGAGGCCGAGGGCCTCGGCCCGGCCGGCGTCGAAGGGGTCGCCGGTGAGGATGATCTCCATCGCCTGCTTGAGCGGGATCTGCCGTGCGAGCCGGTGCAGGCCGCCGCCGAGCGCGGCGAGGCCGACCCGGGTCTCGGGGAAGCCGAAGCGCGCATGCTCGGCTGCCACCACGAGATCGCAGGCGAGCACGATCTCGAGCCCACCGCCGAGCGCGGCGCCGTTCACCGACGCCACCACGGGCTTGTCGAGGTCGAAGCGGGCCGCGAGGCCGGCGAAGCCCGTCGCCGGGACCGCATCGCTGCCGGTCGCCGCCTTGTGCTTGAGATCCGTGCCCGTGCAGAAGGCCCGGTCCCCGGTTCCGGTGATCACCGCCACCCAGAGCCCGTCGTCGAGCGCGAAGCGGTCGAACACGCCGGCGAGCTCTGCGTGCGCCGGCGGATGCAGTGCGTTCATCACCTCCGGGCGCTCGATGGTCACCCACAGGGCGCGGCCCTCGGTGCGCGTGGAGCAGAACTCGAGCTCGGGCATCCGCGTCTCCTCGTGGTGGCGGCCAGGATCGGTCCCGCGCCAGGGTGGTCGTGCGCGTCGGCCGGGGCCGTCCTCACCCTAAACGGGACCCGGCGGCTGCGTCACGCGGGCCACGGCGAGGCGCCGCCATGAACTTCGCGCCGTCCGAGGAGGCGCGGCTGCTCGCCGCGACGGTGCGACGCTTCGTCGAGACCGAGCTGCAGCCGCTCGAGCAGCTCGTGGAGCAGGCCGGCGAGCTGCCCGCGGACGTCGCCCGCGAGGTGCACGCGAAGTCGCGGGCGCTCGGGCTCTATGCGATGAACATGCCGGCAGAGCTCGGTGGCGGCGGCCTCGACACGGTCGAGACCTGCCTGGCCGAGGAGCAGGCCGGGCGCACGATGGACATCCTCATCCGACGTGCCTTCGGCAACGTCTACGAGGTGCTGCTCGCCTGCGAGGGCGAGCAGCGCTCGCGCTGGCTCGAGCCAGCCGTGCGCGGCGAGCGCGTGTGCTCGATCGCGATCACCGAGCCCGAGGCGGGCTCGGACGCGGCGGGGATCAGCACCCGCGCGCTGCCCGACGGCGAGGGCTGGCGCCTCACCGGCCACAAGCACTTCATCAGCGACGCCGCCTACTCGGACTTCTTCGTCGTCTCGGCGGTGACGGATCCGGAGGCCGGCGCGCGCGGGATCTCGCTGTTCCTCGTCGACAAGGGCGCAGACGGATTCCGCGCAGGACGCAACCAGCCGATGATGGGTCTCGCGGGGACCAGCCACCTCGAGCTGTGGTTCGACGAGGTGCGGCTCGGGCCCGAGCACCTCCTCGGCGAGCTGGGGGGCGGGCTGCGCCTGGTGCTCGAGACCATCGGGCGGATCCGCCTGGCCCACATCGGCGCGCGTGCCGTCGGCGCGGCCTCGCGAGCCCTGGAGATGATGGTCGACCACGCCCGCGAGCGCCGCCAGTTCGGGCGCCCAATCGGGGAGTTCCAGATGGTCCAGCAGATGCTCGCCGACTCGGCCCTCGAGATCGCGGCGGCGCGCCTGCTGGTGCTCGATGCAGCGTGGGATCTGGACCAGGGATCGGACGCGCGCGAGAAGATCTCCATGGTGAAGATTCACGCCGCGGAGACCTACGGGCGGGTCGCGGACCGCGCGGTCCAGCTCTTCGGCGGCCTCGGCTACTGCAAGGATCTGCCCGTCGAGCGCTTCTACCGTGACAGCCGCATCTTCCGCATCTACGACGGCACCTCCGAGATCCATCGGACCGTCGTCGCACGCGGGCTGCTCGCCCGCGGTGCGGAGATCGTGGACCTCTGAGCCCGGCGCGTCCGGTCACGATGCCGGCCGCGCGAGGCGAGCCTCAGCAGAAGCTCACCCCGGTGCAGCCCACCGCCTCCACCGTCTCGCGACGCTCGACGGGCGATGCCGAGCGCGCCACCAGCACCCGATCGCGCACCATCGCATCGCGGGACAACCGCACGATGTTGGCCGACCACACGGCCATGTCGTCGGCCAGGGTGCTGCGCATCAGCGCCGGTCCGATGAGCGGCGGCAGCGCCACGGAGGGCACGATGCGGGCGCTGACCTCGACCCGCGCGCGGCCCGGAGAGACCGGATCGACGCGATACAGGATCTCGCCCTCGCGCACTGACGAGGGCCCCGGCTCGAACCGCACGCGCACGTCACCGGCGTCGTCCACGCGCACCGCCTGGACCCAGCCGTAGTCCCGGCAGAAGATCATCACGCAGCGCCTCGAGACGATCCGCAGACGGGTCTCCCTCGGCTCGGTGGAGGCGAGGGCCTGCACGGACTGGATGCGGCCGTTGAGCTCGGGGAGCAGATCCGGCGAGGCGAGGATGGCCCGCACGTGGTCGGCGTCGGCGGGCAACAGGACCGCCGTATCGATGGTGTAGGCGTCGCCGCTGCGAGCGACTATCAGGTTGTCGATCTCCGACGCCGTGGTCGAGCTTGCGGCGAGCATCGCGAGCGCGCAGAGCGTGGTGGCGATCGTGCCTCGGCGGTTCATGGATACGACCCCTCTTCCTCCCCGCAGGCGCCACGCTACATCACTCGCTCGCCGTGTCAACGTTCGAATCGACAGATCCTGGACATCGTCGCCGCCGTGGCGCGCCGGCTGTGGGCGGCGGTACGCTTCGGCGAAGGTGCACGCCCCGCGGGGCGGCGGAGGTGTAGAGGTCGTGTCCAGGCCCTTGTCACGCATCCGGTCGATGCCCGCGCTGGTCGCTGGCGTGCTGTGCGCGGGCTGCGCGAGCGGAGGAGTCGCTCCCGCCGGCTCCGCGGCATCGGCGGCCGAGGCCGACCCGCCAGCCACCTGCGAGGCCCTCGCTGCGGCCTGGGATGCGGCGACGCTCGAGCACGGGGTCGCGGACGCACAGGCGGCGCGAATCGACGGCTTCGCCTTCCTGCGCGTCGACCGGGTCCACGCGGCGCAGCGCGGCGCCGATGAGGCCAGCCGCCGGGACTGGGTCGAAGCTCTCGCGGCGCTGGACCGCCGGGCGCGCGGCCACGAGCTGGCCAACCTCCCGGGCCCGGCTCGCGCGGCCCTCGGCGCGAGCGCGGCGGAGCGGGCCGACGGCTGCCGCGCCGAGCAGGTCGAGCGGGTTCTCGCCAGCGCGGCGGCCTCCGAGACCCTCGAGAGCGCGGTCCACGTCCCCGACAGCTACCAGCCCGCGGCGCGGGTCCTCGGTCTCTACCCGCTCACCTCGATGCCCTTCCTCGGCGGCGTCGAGCGCCTGCACGCGGACTTCGCCGAGGTGTTCGCGACGCCGCTCGAGGCGCTGCCGGTCGCGGGGCGACTCGAGCGGCTGGGCCCGCCGCCGACCACGGACGAGCCGATCGCCCATGCGTCCGCAGCGCCCGACCCCGCGACCCTCCGATATCTCGTCGCACGGCACGCGCCGCTCTTCGAGGTGGATGTGGCGACCGACGACGATCGCATCGGCCAGCCCGTGTGGACGACCGCCGGTGTGCGCGTCGACACCTCCCGGCCCGTCGTCTTCGCCAAGAGCTCGCGTGTCCTGCTCGAGGGTCGGTGGCTGCTGCAGCTCGCCTACGTCGCCTGGTTCCCGGCACGGCCGCCGGCCTCGGGCACCGATCTCCTGGCCGGGAACGTCGACGGCATCACCTGGCGCGTGACCCTGGACGACGACGGCGAGCCGCTGCTCTACGACGCCATGCACAACTGCGGCTGCTACCACATGTTCTTCCCCACGACGGCGCTGCGCCGGGCCCCTGATCGCAGTCGCTACGAGGAGCCGCCGTTCGTCGCACAGACCCTCGAGCGGCGCTCCGGGCGGATCGTCATCCGCGTCGCCCATCGCACGCACTACATCGAGCGCGTGTACCACGCCGGCGAGGGATCCGCCGCCGGTGGATCGGTCGACACGCGCTACGCCCTCGCCGACTACGACACGCTGCGCTCGCTCGAGGCGCCGGGGGGCGGGCGACGGAGCCTGTTCGGTCCCGATGGCCTCGTGCCCGGCACCGAGCGCGGCGAGCGCTACTTGTTCTGGCCGATGGGCGTGCGCTCCCCGGGCGCGATGCGTCAGTGGGGGCACCACGCCACGGCTTTCGTCGGCCGCCGTCACTTCGACGATCCCGATCTCCTCGAGCGCTACTTCGAGCGGGCGCGCTGATGCTGCGCCGCTAGCCGCTAGCCGCTAGCCGCTGTCGCTCCGGCGACCTGCCGGGCGCTACGATGCATGGCTCCGAAGGTCGGCGCCGCCCGCGGCGCGGGAGGAGGGCGATGGGCACCGGGCGCGGTGGGTTCCTGGACGACGCCTACGAGCTCGACGGCAGCGAGGCCACCCAGGCCTTCTACGGCGAGTGGGCCGAGACCTACGAGGCTGAGATCAAGGCGAACGGCTACGTCACGCCCACGCGGTGCGCCGCGGCGCTCGCGGCTCACGCGGCCGACGCCGGCGCGCCGCTCCTCGATCTCGGCTGTGGCACGGGTCTGTCCGGGGAGGCGTTCCGGGCGGCGGGCTTCGCGGTCATCGACGGCACGGATTTCTCCGCCGAGATGCTCGCGTACGCGCGCGACAAGCCCGGCGTGTACCGGAGGCTGACCCTCGGCGATCTGACCCGCCCGATCCCCGCCGATCCCGGGGAGTACGCCAACGTGGCCGCCGTCGGAGTGTTCAGCCCGGGGCACGCGCCCGCGTCGATGCTCGACGCGGTGCTCGCGCTGCTCGATCGGGGCGGGTGCTTCGTCTTCTCGTTGAACGACCATGCGCTCGCCGATCCGTCCTTCGAGGCACGAATCGCGGCCAACGTCGACGCCGGGATCGCCGAGGTCGCGTTCCAGGAGTACGGCGATCACCTGCCCGGGACCGGTCTGCGGGCCTCGGTGTACGTCCTGCGCCGACGTTGAGAAATCCGGCCGCGACCGGCCCGAAAGGGCCGGCCTCGGCTTCCGTGTCTCGTCCGTTCGACCAATGCGGTACAGGTCCGGCGCGATAATCTCGCACTTCGGTGAGATATCCGGGCCAGGTCACTCCACGGTGACGCTCTTGGCGAGGTTGCGCGGCCGGTCGATGTCGCGGCCGAGCGCGAGGGCGGTGTGGTAGGCGAGGAGCTGCAGCGGGATCCCCATCAGCACCGGGCCGAGCAGAGCCGGGCTCTCCGGGGCACGCACCTGCGCGACGGCGAGCGCACCGATGCGCGCGTCCGCGACGCCGCCGGTCACCGCGACGACGGGCCATTTGGGGGTTCACGACCACGCTGTGCACGTTTGGTCGGCCCTTCGGCCTCGCGTACCATCGCCCGCGCCCGGGCCGCCGGCCGGGGCTGGCTCAACGGGGGAGGAGTGGAGATGACGCACCGGATCGGCTTCGTGGGCACCGGCGTGATGGGCACGCCGATGGCGCGCAACCTGCTCGCCGCCGGGCATGCGGTCGCGGCCTTCGACGTCGACGCCGCGCGCGTCGAGGCGCTGTGCGAGCACGGTGCGACCGGCTGTGCATCGCCCGGGGAGGCCGCTGCCGGCGCGGCGTTCGTGTTCACCATGCTGCCGCGCGGGGAGCACGTTCGCGAGGTGCTCTTCGCAGACGGGGGAGTCGTCGCCACCATGGCCAGCGGCTCCCTGCTCGTGGAGATGAGCACCATCGCGCCGGCTGACACCGACGCCATCGGCGCGCAGCTCGCCGAGGCGGGCATCGCGATGATCGACGCCCCCGTGGGACGCACCTCGCGCCACGCGGAGCAGGGCAAGCTGCTGCTGATGGTCGGCGGCGCCGAGGAGCACGTTGCCCGGGCGCGGCCGCTCCTCGAGCATCTCGGCGATACCATCGTGCACTGCGGTCCGCTCGGCGCGGGGTCGCGGATGAAGGTGGTCAACAACTACCAGTCGATCGCGCTCGACGTGCTCACCGCCGAGACGCTGACCCTCGCCGAGGCGTCGGGGCTCGATCTCGACGTCGTCCTCGGCGTGCTGCGCGGCACCGCGGCCGGTCAGGGGCACCTGTCGAGCACCTACCCGGCGCAGGTCCTCGCCGGTAACGTCGAGCCGGGGTTTCCGATCGAGCACGCCGAGAAGGATCTCGGCCTGGCGGTCGAGCTCGCCGCGTCGGTCAACGCGCCGACCGCGCTCGGCGCCGCGGCGCGCCAGGCGCTGCTCGCCGCGCGGGCAGAAGGCCGCGGCCGGCAGGACTGGACCGCCGTGTACGAGACGGTGCGCGGGCTGGCCGGTCTCGCCCCGCGCGGCGCTGGGACGTCGTGACGCGCCGGGTTGACCTTCCTCCTGGTGACCTACTTCCCGGCGCTCTCGATGACCCTGCCTGGGCTGCTCGGCTTCTACTGAGGGGCCCTCGCCGAGCGAGTCACGGCCGTCGCCACCAGCGTCTCGCGACTCGGAACAGCTATCAGCGAGATCCGGCGATCACCTCGGGTCTGCCGATGGCGAAGCCCTGCGCATAGTCGACGCCCACGGCGCGGACCACGCCGAGGATCTCCTCGTTCTCGACGTACTCGGCGATGGTGCGCTTACCCATCACCCGGCCGATGTCGTGGATGGAACGGACCATGGCGAGGCTGACGGGATCAGAGGTGGACTCGCGCACGAACAGGCCGTCGATCTTGATGTAGTCGACCTGCAGGCTCTTGAGGTAGGCGAATGAGGAGAGCCCGGTCCCGAAGTCGTCGAGGGAGAACTCGCATCCGAGTGCGTGCACCTGATCGATGAACTCTGCCGCGGAACCGAGCTGGGTGATCGCGGCCGTCTCGGTGATCTCGAAGCAGATCTTGCCGGGCGGTACGCGATGGCGCTCGAAGCACTCGGTCAGGAACCGCGGAAAGCTCGAGTCCATGAGCGTGTGCCCGGAGAGGTTCACCGAGCAGAGCTCGAGCCCGCCGAGCTTCGCACGGTCGCGGCCGAGCCAGGCGAGGGTCTTCTCGACGACGGTCCGGTCCAACCGCGTCGACAGGTTGTAACGCTCTGCCGACGGCAGGAAGGCCCCGGGGAGGACCAGCGCCCCGTCGCTCGCGCGCATGCGGAGCAGGATCTCGAGGCGCTCTCCCCCCTGGGGCGAGGCGCCCGGGTGGAGCGCGACGATCGGCTGCGCCGCGAGCTCGAAGCAGTCCTCCTCCATGCCATGGGTGATGTGCGTCACCCACTGCATCTCGCCGTGGCGCTGCGCGAGCTCCTCGTCGTCGGGCTCGTAGAGATAGACCCGGTTGCGCCCCCCTTCCTTGGCGGCGAAGCAGGCCGCGTCGACGTTGGCCATCACCTCGGTCACGCTCTCGCTGTCGCACGTGATCGGCGCGATGCCGACGCTCGCGCTCACCCGGAAGGTGCGCCCGCCGGTCTGGAAGCGGAGCTCCTCGATCTCTGCCCTGAGCTTCTCGCCGACCGAGCGGGCGAACTGCGCGCTGCAGTGCTCGAGCAGCAGGCCGAACTCGTCGCCGCCGAGCCGCGCCAGGGTGTCCCTTCCGCGTACCCAGCGCGCGAGCATGGTGGCGATCCGTCGCAGGAGGTCGTCGCCGGCGGCGTGCCCGCAGGTATCGTTGACGATCTTGAACTGGTCGAGGTCCACGAAGCACACGGCGTGCTCCGAGCTCGTCGTGCGCGCGCTCTCGAGCAGCCGCTGGAAGCGGCGCTCGAACTCCCGGCGATTGACCAGCCCGGTGAGGTGGTCGTGGTTGGCCTGGTGCTTGAGCGCTTCGGCGAGGCGATGCTGCTCGGTGAAGTCCTTGACCGTGCCGCGCAGCCCGAGGAACTCCCCGTCCTCGTCGTAGATCGGCCTGCCGTTGCTCAGCAGGAAGGCCGTCGCGCCGTCGGGTCTCGTCCACGCGACGTGGTGCTCACGGAACGGTTGGGACCGCATCGACGCGTCCGCGCCGAGATGGGCGGTCGGGACGAGGCAAGGCCCGAGGGGATCGTCGAGGCGCCGGCCGAGCAGGCGCTCTGCCCCGATCCCGACGAGGGTGTGGTAGGAGTCCGAGACGTAGGTGTAGCGGAGATCGGCGTCTGACTCCCAGAACAGATCGGCGCCCATGTCCGCGAAGTCGCGCAGCCTCGACTGGTGGTCGCGGAGCAGCTGCGCGCGTTCGCGAAGCGCATGGGACGTGGCTCGCTCGTGATTCAGCCCGTCCTCGAGGCCGCTGTTCGCGTAGGCGAGCACGAGGCTCTTCTCGAGCACGCGGCCGTAGTTCCTCGCCGTGGAGAGCAGGGCGCCGAAGAGGATCAGCCCGAGGGTCCCCATCACGACGTGGACGTGTGTTCCCTGGGCCAGGAGCCAGAGAATGGTCGGCGCGAACAGCGCGCCGACGTAGGCAGTGAATGCAGGTGTGACGGAGCCGAGGACCGGGATCGCCCCCACGCCCATCCCTGCGACCATGAAGGCGAGGAGCATCTGCAGCTCGAGGGAACCGTGGGGCGCGAGGAGCCAGGCCGACACGCCGAAGACCAGCCCGCCGGTGGCGGCGCCGGCGATGAAGCGCCGCCGCCAGGGGGCGAGCTCGGTGTCTCCGGGCCGCTCGCGCTCGTTGCGCTGCGCGAGCCCGAAGCGCCAGGCGATGGTGCCCGCCATCGCGAGGACCCAGGCGGCGAGGACCGGCGTCGGCGCGACCCGCCAGAACATCGTGACGACCGCAACGCTGACGAGGGTGGTCACCACCGTCCCGGTGCGGGCCTGGGCGAACAGCAGTCGGGTTCGGCTGCTCTCGACGAACAGCGCGCAGTCCCGGTCGGTGGCATCGCCGGCGCCCAGCCCGGAGATCGCGTCATTCGGGAGGACCGAGGACATGTGCGCTCCCTGCGCGGGCGCCGATGCGCCCGTCTCCCCTTCTTCGAGGGATCCAGGCCAGCCAGTCCCTCGTATATGCAACAGGAGGATTGTAGCCTCTGCGCGCCGGGTGCCGATCGTGCACGCTTCACACGGCGCGTGCGGCCGAATGGCGGCGGATGCGCCGTAATCGCCCCGTTCCTCGGTCAGGGCGGCTTTTCATCGGCGCTGGCTCGCGGTAGAAAGGGCCCACTGAACGGCGGGCCGCGCGACCAGAATGGGCACGGACAGCTCCACCGCCGAGCACGGCCAGGACGCGAATGCGGATGGCGAGCTGCTCGAGCGTGCGCACCACGGAGACCGCGAGGCGGTCGGGCGCCTGTACGACCGCCACGCGGCGCCGATGCTCGGTCTGGCGCGTCGCTTTCTTCACGATCGCGAGGATGCGGAGGACCTGGTGCACGACGTGTTCCTCGAAGCCTGGCAGCGCGCCGGCGACTACGTTGCAAGTCGTGGGAGCGTGCGTGCGTGGCTCATGCTGCGCGTGCGCAGCCGGGCGCTCGATCGGTTGCGGCACACGCAGATGCGTGCGGGCAAGGCCGCGGCCATCGCCGCACACGCCGAGACCGAGCTGGCGTTACCGCCGACGGGCGAGCCCGACCGCGCGCGGGCGCGAGATGCGCTCGCCGCGCTGCCGGCGCCGAATCGGGAGGTGCTGGAGCTCGCCTACTTCGGCGGGTTGACGTGCCGGGAGATCGCCGTCCGCTGCGACACCGCCGAGGGCACGGTGAAGTCGCGCATGGCGAGCGGCCTCTCGCAGCTTCGCTCCGCGCTCGGTGTGCGCCGTGGTGAGGAGAGCTGACCGGATGGACACGGGGGCGATGGTCGACTTCATCCTCGGTCAGCTCGACGAGGCGCAGGCCCGCGAGCTCGAGCTACGGCTCGAGCGAGAGCCCGAGCTCGCCGAGGAGTACGCCGCGCTCGCCGAGGTCTTCGCCGGTCTCGTCGAGCCTTCGCCCGAGGCGAGTCCCGAGCTTCGAGAGCGGATCATCTCGGGCGCAGGAGGCGAGCGGCGCTTCGATGGCTTCCGGCGCCGCCTGCGCCAGCTCTTCGATCTCGGGGAAGGCGCGGTCGAGGAGCTGCTGTCGCGCGCCGCCGAGGGACCGGGACCCGGCTGGCTCCCCTACGGCTTCCCCGGGGCGCACCTGCTGCCGGTCAGCTGTGGGCCCGCGCTCGGCGGCGCCCAGGGTGCGCTCGTCTACCTCGAGGAGGGCGTGAATCTGCCCCGCCACCGCCACGGCGGGGCGGAGCAGATGCTGGTGCTCGAGGGCTACGCGCGCGAGGTCGTGGAAGCGCGCCGACGGACCGTGGGCCCCGGCGATCTCCTGACGAGCGAGGCAGGCAGCGCCCACGAGTTCGAGATTCTTCGCCGCGCGCCCTGCCTGTTCGCGTGCACCGCCGCCGGGAAGCTCGAGTGGCTGCCCGAGTGACGGCGCGCCAGCGCCGGCTGCACGCGAAGGGCTGAGGCCCCCGCACCGGTCCGCACGGGTGGGGAGGCGCCGCCCGACGCCAGCACTGGTAACTACAGTGCGAGCGGCGGCGCGAGCTTCCCCGCCCTCGACGGTTCGACGACCATCGTCGAGGCGCCGCACGAGAGCCGGACCGTGCTCGCCAGCTACATCTTCGAGCAGCGCACCATCGACCCCGCCGCGGACGGCAACTGGCGTTTCGCGCCGATCGCCGGGGATGTCGACCTGACGCTCTCGCAGGCGCCCGCGCTGGCACGGCCAGTGCGGGCGCCGGATCGGTCGTGGCGCGCTGGCTCGCGCGTCCAGCGCGCCCGCGAGCTTCAGCTCGGCGCCGCCCCCTGGGTCTGCGTGTAGACCGCGTAGAGCGACTGACTCGCCACCATGAACAGACGATTGCGCTTCGGGCCGCCGAAGCAGAGGTTTCCGCAGATCTCCGGCAGCCGGATGCGGCCGATGAGCTTGCCGTCCGGGTTCCAGCAGGTCACGCCGCTGTAGCCGACGTTGCGTCCTGCGTTGCTGGAGATCCAGACGTTGCCGTAGACATCGCAGCGCACGCCGTCGGGGCCGCACTTCACGCCATCGACCACGCAGTCGGTGAACAGACGGTGGTTCGAGAGCGTGCCGTCGTCGTTGACGTCGAAGGCGAAGACGTTCCCCTGACCGCCGGGACCGGTGTCGCCGGGCCCCTTGCCCGTGCTGGCCACGTACAGCCTCTTGTAGTCGTGCGAGAAGCACAGCCCGTTGGGATCGGGCACCTGCTCCTCGGTGGCAACCCGTGTGATGTTTCCGTCCGGGTCGACGCGGTAGCACTGTGTCGGCAGCTGGCGCTTCCAGACGGTGCCGATGCCGGCGGGCTGCCCGAGGCGCGGGTTGAGCTTTCCTTGCATGTTGGTGGGCCCGCCTGCGATGTCCGGGGCGCCCTCGTAGACGAGGCTGCCGTAGGGCGGGTCCGTGAACCAGATGCTGCCGTCGGGGTGCGCGACGGCGTCGTTCGGGGAATTCAGCCGCTTGCCCTCGAACGAGTGCGCGAGCACGGTCACCGAGCCGTCGAGCTCGTAGCGGACGACGCGGCGCATCAGGTGCTCGCAGGAGATCTGCCGGCCCTGGAAGTCGAAGGTGTTTCCGTTGCTGTTGTTCGACGGCGCGCGGAAGACGCTCACGTGACCGTCGTCCTCGATCCAGCGCATCTGCCGGTTGTTCGGGATATCGCTCCACACGAGGAAGCGGCCGACGCCGTTCCAAGCCGGTCCCTCGGCCCACAGTGCCCCGGTCCACAGGCGCTGGATCGCGCTGTTCGGCTGTGCCAGCCCGTTGAACGCCGGGTCGATCGCGATGACGTCCGGGTCCCAGAAGTACGTCGTCGGCGCGCCGCCCGGCCCGAAGTCGCGCGGCGGCGCCGTCACCGTGCTCGGCGGTGCGACCGGCCCCATGTCCTGAGCCAGGGCGGTCCGCCCGGCGACGGCCAGGGCCCCTGCGCTCATGCCGGCGGCGCCGACCTTCCCCAGGAAGCCGCGGCGATTCACCCGCCCGTCGTCCGGTCTCGAGCTCGGCGTGCGAGCTTCGTCAATGATCCCTCGTTCCCCACTCATTAGTTGTGCCTCCTTGGTTGTTGTCGTGCGGCCACCGCCTCGTTCGAAGGGGCAGCTGCCCTGCGCGACCGTGTCCTCATGCGAGTCGGGCGACTGCGGTCGGATCGGCGCTGGACGCGACGCGAACGGCCGCGCCACCGGGCTCTTTGACCGTCGAGAGATCTCGTCGGTGCGATCTTGCGGACCGCTCGAGCCTACCGCACCTCGCTCCGGACTGCGAACCAAGTGCAGCGGCGCGCCGCTGAAATGGACGCTCGAGCTTCGTTCGCTGCACGGTGCTGCGAGCGCTCGTCGAGATCGACCTGCTCCGAGATCACGAGCAGTGGGGTGCGAGGATCTGCTTCCAGATCGCCACCTCGTCGGTGATCACCCACTGGCGCGCAACGCGGCCGTCGAGGATCTCGGCGTGGGTGAACCCCATGACGTGGACCGGGTGCGACGACGGCGGACCGAAGCGACCCCAGCCGCGGTGTGTGCCAGAGAGCGACCAGCGCATGGCGATCCGGCCGGGGCCGCCGGGTGCATCGACCGCGAACAGATGCTCGATGCGGAACTCGCCCGCGGGGAACGCGGCGAGGTAGCCGACGAAGAACCGGTCGATCGCCTCCGTCCCGACGTGTGACTCGCCACCCGGTCCCTCGAGCATCGCCGCGCCCGTGCAGGCGTCGCCGATCGCCGAGAGATCCTGGTGCACGAAGATCCGTTGCCAGAAGTCGGCGAGCGTCGAGGCGATGCCGTCGGACTCGACGAGCGGCTCGTAGCGACCCGGCGCGTCGTCGCGGGGCGTGTAGTAGCCCGCATCGCCGGCGGCGATCTGATGCTGCGCCAGCTCGCGCGGACTCATGCCGAGGCCTCGGGCGATCGCGCCCTGGTCGCGCGCGAGCCACTCCTCCTGCACCTGGTTCGCGCGCACGAGGCAGTCCGCGATGATCCGGTAGCGCACCGTGCGCCCGCTCGCGGGCCCGTGGGCGCCGTCGCCCTCGTGGGTCATCCAGCACAGCAGCCGGTGCGAGGACAGGAACGCACCGTCCTCGAGGGCGAGGACGATCACGTCCTCGCCCGGCAGGCGCCGGTCCGGCCACTCGGCGAGGGTCGCCGTGGACGAGGCCACGACCGGCTCGTTGCCGCGCACGAGTCCCGTCGGCGAGCGCACCAGGATCTCGTCTGCGTACCAGCGGCGGATGTTGCCGAGCTCGCGACCCTCCCAGATCCGCTCGGTGATCCCGAGGACGTACCCGCGGGGGCCGCCGAGCCCGGGGTCAGGCCGGTCAGAGCCCGTCGCGCTCACGACTCGGCGGCGCGCAGCGGGCGGACCGGGAGGTGATGGGCGAAGAGATCCACACCCATCTGCCCGAGCAGATCCGGGATGTCGATGAAGACCCAGTTCTCCCGCAGCAGATCGCCCTCGCGGCGGTAGAAGTCCATCACGCGCATGCCGACGCTGCGCCCGGAAGGCTCGAGCCCGAGCCAGCCGCCCCCGGCGTGAGTCGCGCGCACGCTCGGCCATCCGACCCAGCCCGCGTAGTGGCCCTCGCCGAAGCTCGCCCGGTGATCGCCGCCGACGCGATCGGGGAAGGCCTCGAGGAAGGGCACCTGGTGGAAGTCCTGGAACCCCTCGAGCCCGCGCGTCGAGCCGATCCCGGCCGGGCCGTACCACATCATCCGCCGATGCCAGAAGCGCTCCTGGCCCATGCTCTCGAGGGTCTTCCCGTCGTAGGCGCGAAGGCCATCGCCCATGGCGCGGGCCAGCTCGATCGTGCGCCGACCCTCCGCCTCGTCCTGGGGCTCGAGGAGCACGCCGTCATGGGTCATCGGACCGTCCCAGGCCCCCTCGGCGCCGCGGCTCGGCGGCAGCAGCCAGATACCGGCCTGGCGCATGAGATCGACGAGGTCGAGCAGGAGGTAGGACTCGCGGATGCCGCCGGCGTCGATGGCGTGGAACTCGCCGAAGCGCAGGTAGGCGAGGCCGCCGCTCGCCGGGATGCCGAGCCAGTCGCGGGCGAAGGTCCCGGCGTAGAAGCCCGTCGCACCGATCCACTCGCGTGCATCGTAGGCGCCGGCGATGAGGATCCCCTCGCGCCGCTCGAGATCCGGAAACGCGTGCAGGAGCGGGGACCAGAACTCGTGCTCGAGGGCGTCGCGTCCGCGCAGCTCGTCGATCGGGTGCGGGCCGTGCCAGAGGACGTCGTCGTGCACCGCGTCCGCGAGGACCGTGCCGAGATCGCGCGCCCTAGCCTCGTGTAGCGCGGCCACGTGGGCGAGATAGCTGGCCTTGAGCTGCTGCATGGCGTCTCCTCGGCCGGACTTGGGTGGAATGATGCCACGCATACGAATTCAATAGAACGGCCCTGATCCGCCTGCCTGGCCCGAGAAAGCCCCCAGCAGTCGCTCGCAGCTTCGAGCCACGGCAGTGCTCATCAGAATATGCCGTGATTTCATCGCGATTTAACTCATGTTAATTAACGAAGTACAGGGGATTGTTGATCTTCTCTGGGAGATCTGCGGTCTCAGGCCTTGCAAATATCCGCTGGATTCCCTTAGCCTCTCGTCCTGCATACCAATGCAATCCCGATGGCAGATCGAGGGCGTCCGATGGCCGAGATCCAGCTGGAGCATGTCTCGAAGCGCTGGGGGTCCTTCGTCGGCGTCGACGACTTCGACCTGACGATCGCGGACCGCGAGTTCCTGGTGCTGCTCGGACCGTCGGGATGCGGCAAGACGACGACGATGCGCATGGTCGCCGGCCTCGAGGACGTCACCGAGGGGACCATCCGCATCGGCGAGCGCGTGGTCAACGATCTGGACCCGAAGGATCGTGACGTCGCGATGGTCTTCCAGAGCTACGGGCTCTATCCGCACATCAACGTCTACGAGAACATCCGCTTCCCGCTGAAGGTCCGGAAGGTCCCGGAGTCACAGCACGACGAGCGCGTCAACCGGGCCGCCGCGATGGTCGAGCTCGAGCCCTTCATGCACCGCAAGCCCGCCGAGCTCTCCGGCGGCCAGCGCCAGCGCGTCGCCCTCGCGCGGGCCATCGTGCGCGAGCCGACGGTGTTCCTGATGGACGAGCCGCTGTCGAATCTCGACGCCAAGCTGCGCGTGTCGACGCGCGCTCAGATCAAGAATCTGCAGCATGAGCTCGCGGTCACGACGATCTACGTCACCCACGATCAGATAGAGGCGATGACCCTCGCCGATCGCGTCGTCGTGATGAACGCCGGGGTCGTGCAGCAGGTCGGCACGCCGACCGACATCTACGACAACCCGGCCAACGCCTTCGTCGCCAGCTTCATCGGCTCGCCGGCCATGAATCTCGTCTCCGGCGAGATCGCCGACGGGCGCTTCGCCGGCGATCACGTCGCCATCGAGGGCATCGACGGCGCGGTGCCCGGGCGCACGACGCTCGGATTCCGGGCCGAGGACGCGACGCTCGCCGATCCCGGCGCCGGACAGATCAACGCTCCCATCTACACCCTCGAGCTGCTCGGCGACGCGACCATGGTCACCGTCAGGGCTGGCGGCGCCCTGGTGTCGGTGAAGGCCAGCAAGGAGTACCGGGCCGAGATCGGCGATCCCGTGTCGATCTCGGTGCCGGCGAGCATCTGCCACCTGTTCGACGCCGAGAGCGGCGCGCGCATCGATGCGCGGGCAGCCTGAGCCGTAGCTACCCGAGCAACACCTGGAGGAGAACGCTGATGACACTGACTAACACGCTGTTGGGAAAGGTCATCCTGACCTTTTCCAACGTCGCAACCGCAACACGGCCGTATGCGGTTGTTCCCGAAATCAACGGCTTGCAGCCGTCGATTTCGCCGGCACATCCCTGTGCTGGCCACAGGCTGTCGAAAAACGGAGTTTTTCGACAGCCTGCCAAGACGATCGCCGCCGCCGTCCTCGCCGCGACGGCCAGCGCTGGCGCGTACGCGTGCTCGTTCGAGAACACCGTGCCGCTCAAGTCCCTGAGCGCCGGCTTCGAAGCCTGGAAGGCGGTGACCAGCGAGATGGAGAAGTGCGGCAACTTCTCACCGGAGCTCGACCAGGAGTTCCGCAAGAAGCAGCCGGCCGCCTTCGCGGCGAACCCGGCGCTGGTGCAGATTGGCGGCGTCGCCAATGCCACGCTCGTGCCGCTGGTCAACGAGGGCACCGTGCGGCCTCTGGACGATCTCGTGGCGAAGTATGGCCAGGATCTCAGCCCCAACCAGCTCATCAAGATCGACGGTGAGATCGTGGCGATCGCCATGATGGTGAACGCCCAGCACCTGATGTACCGGGAGGACATCTTCGCAGATCTCGGGCTCGAGGCGCCGAAGAGCTACGACGAGATGCTCGCGGTCGCCGAGAAGATCAAGGCCGCCGGGGTCGTCGACTATCCCATCGGCGCCACCATGAAGACCGGCTGGAACCTCGCCGAGGAGTTCGTGAACATGTACCTCGCCTTCGGCGGCGAGCTCTTCGGGCCCGGCAACGTCCCGACGGTGAACAACGAGGCCGGCGTCAAGACCCTGGAGATGCTCAAGGCGATCACCGCCTACACCGATCCCGAGTTCCTCGCCTCCGACTCGACCTACGTCCAGCAGCAGTTCCAGCAGGGCAAGATCGCGATGGCGAACCTCTGGGCATCGCGGGCTGGCGCCATGGACGAGGAGGGTGAGTCCCAGGTCGTCGGTAAGGTCAAGATGGCCGCCGCGCCCGCCGCGATCCCCGGTGGCAAGCCCGCCTCCACCATCTGGTGGGACGGCATCGTCATCGCGAAGAACACCACCGACGAGCAGGCCGACGCCGCCTTCCGGGTCGCGATGGCCGGGCTCAGCACCGAGGTGGCGCTCGCCAACGCGGACGCCGCCGTGTGGATCATCCCTGGCGCGAAGCACGGTCGCCTCGCCGAGGGTGCGGCCGCCACGGCGCGCGCCGGCGCCCCGGCGTACCCCGCCTCCTCGCAGATGGGCCTGATGCACACCGCGCTCGGCAACAACGTCGCCGACTTCCTGACCGGCTCGGAGTCCGCCGAGCAGTCCCTCGCGGACGTCGAGGCCGCCTATCTGGTCGCCGCCAAGGAGGCCGGCCTGGTCAAGTAGGCCTGGTCGAGCAGGCCCGGGTCGAAACGCTTTCGGGACGGGCACGGCGCGCCGTCCCGGAGCGCCTTCGGCACACACCCGGCCAGGAGCCGGGCAGATCACCGGACGGGCGACCGGGAGGAGGGCGCACGGTGAGATTCCGCACATTCATCGCCTTCGTCGGGCCATCGCTGGCGCTGATGCTCGTGTTCATCGCCGCGCCGCTCGTCAGCGTGTTCTTCCAGAGCTTGTACGTCACCCAGAAGGTCTTCGAGACCGTCGAGGTCGAGACCTGCACGCCGGGCTTCCCCGATCAGACCTGCGTCACCGAGACGAAGACCCGGCCGGTGCTCGACGAGGAAGGGGCTCCGGTCACCACGACGGAGTTCGCCGGCCTCGACGTCTACCGCTCGGTCCTCGACACCGATGCGCTCGCGGCTGCCTTCGACGAGGGCGGCCGGGGCTTCGGGGAGATCCTCGACATCGACTTCTTCAAGGCCTTGCGCTTCACGCTCACCTTCACGCTGCTCACGCTGCCGCTGGTCATCGGCGTCGGGCTCGCCATCGCGCTCGCGGTCAACAACACGATCCGCGCGATCCGCGGCCCCGTCATCTTCGTCTCGCTGCTGCCCTTCATCATCACGCCGGTGATCGGCGCGCTCTCGATCCGGTGGCTCTTCATCGGCGACGGGATCATGACGGCGGCGCTCGAAGCGCTCCTCGAGCGCGACATCGCCCTGTTCGCCCAGGGCTGGACGATCGAGATCCTGATGCTGTTCTACCGGGTGTGGCACGTGGCGCCCTTCGCCTTCGTCATCTTCTACGCGGGGCTGCAGACGGTGAACCAGGACACCCTGGAGAGCGCCATCATCGACGGCGCGTCGCGCTTCGAGCGGCTGCGCTACGTGGTCGTCCCGCACCTGATGCCGCTCATCATCTTCGTCGCGCTGATCCACCTGATGGACTGCTACCGCGTGTTCGAGGAGATCATCGGGTTCAGCTCCGAGGCGCACGTCATCTCGCTGCAGTGGTTGACCTTCGACTTCCTGACGCCCGACGACAGCGGCAACCGGTCCGTCAGTCGCGCCGCGGCGTCGTCGATGCTCACGATGGTCGGGATCGTCATCCTGCTCATCCTGCCCCTGCGCCGCACCTGGCGCGATCACAAGGGCACGAGCCGGTGACGCGCCGATTGGAGAAGCGCTGCGCATGAGTGGAACAACGAGCTCCGATCCGGGGGAGGGCCGGGGAGTGGGGTCGGCCGGGATTGCTCCAGGCAACTCCCGGCATTCCCTCCTTCCGTGGAGGTCTGACATGGCGAGTGCCAGTCGAAGCCTGTTCCGTTCAGCGTCCTTGCGCAGAGCCGCCTAGCCGGGAGGGAAGGGCGATGTCGACTCCGAAAGCGATGCGCCAGCCGCTCGGCCTGCGGCTCACCTCGGCGGGTTTCCTCGGCCTGTGGTGCCTGGTCGCCGCGTTCCCGCTGTTCTGGATCCTCGTGATGAGCTTCAAGCTCCCGGTGGACTCCTTCTCGCCGAACCCGCTCGCGGTGATCTTCGGACCGGAGACCCGGAGCGCGGGCAAGGGCCTGTCGGTCATCGACATCGTCGCCGGCGCCGCGGTGCTCTACTACACGTACCGCATCGCCGCGACCCGCCTCGCCGGCTGGGCCCGCTACGTCGCCATCGGCGGCCAGGTCTGGCTCGGCTGGATCGTCGTCTCGATTCTATTCGGCCTCGCCTTCGTCGTCGTCTTCAGCCTCCTCCTGCCGGCGGCGCTCTGGCTGCCGAACGAGATCGCCGGTTCCCTCGGCGAGCCGATCGTCGGGCTCACCACAGAGCACTACCAGGCGGTGTGGGTCGAGAACGAGTTCTACCGGCAGTTCATCAACTCCGTGGTGGTGACCGCGGGGGTGGTGACGGTCTCGCTCACCGTCGGCACCCTCGCCGGCTACGGGCTCGCGCGCTCTGGCTCGAACCTCGCCTTCTGGCTGCTCATCGTGGCGCTGATCTTCCGTGCGCTGCCGCACTCGGTGCTGGTCACCGGCTACCTGCCGCCCTTCATCAACTCGGCGGAGATCCTCGAGCCGATTCTCGGCGACGCCGCGCCGACGCTCTACGGTCAGCGCTGGGCCGTGATCATCGTGCTGGTCTCCATCAACCAGCCGTTCACGATCTGGATGCTGCGCAGCTTCTTCCAGAACATCCCCGTCGAGCTCGACGAGTCCGCGCGCGTCGACGGCTGCTCGGTGTTCCAGGCCTTCCGGCTGGTGATCATGCCGGTGATGTGGCCCGGGGTGATCACCACGGGCCTGTTCAGCTTCCTGCTCGCCTACAACGACTACCTCGTGACCTCGCTGCTCCTCGACGCCGAGACGCAGACGATGGTCCCGGCGATCTCGGGCTACTTCAATCGCGAGACCACGACCACCGACCAGGTCGAGGCGGTCTCCGCCGCGGTCTCGATCACCGCGCCGCTGTTCCTCCTGGTCATGGTGTTCCAGCGCCAGATCGTCTCGGGCCTCACGGCCGGCGCGGTGAAGGGATGAAGGGCCCCGGACGAGCCCGACCGATGCGAATCGAGACGAGGGAGACAGGTAGATGACGGGTGCACGGCCCCGACAGGCGCTCCTCACCGAGGACAACGATCTCGGCAAGACCGAGGAGACGCGGCGCGTCGTCGAGTCGATGGTCGATGCGCTGAACGATCACGTGATCGACGGCATCGGGGCCCACTTCGCGGACAGCTTCCGCTGGATGGGCAACGCCGGGTGCGGCACCAAGCACGGCCTGAAGGAGTTCCAGGACAACTGGCAGCGGCCCTTCCAGGCTGCCTTCTCCGACAAGGTGTGCGTCGACGAGGCGCGGATCGCCGAGGGCCAGTGGATGGCCGCCTTCGGGGCCCAGCACGCGGTCCACTCGGGCGAGTTCATGGGGATCGCGCCGACCGGCAAGCGGATCGAGATCCGCTACATGGATTTCTGGAAGGTCGTCGACGGCAAGATCGTCGACAACTGGGTGATGGTCGACTTCCCGTCCGTGATGCGCCAGCTCGGCGTGGACCCGTTCGACGGCCACGGATGGGAGGCTTACGACCACGGCCGCAGGACGCCGCCGGAGCCCGTGGCCGCCACCGACGCGGCGGCGACGAGCCCGCATGACGGCGATCAGCTCTCCGAACCAGAGTCAGGGTGAAACGAGACATGGCGACAGTACTCAAGCAGGGGCGCGACGCCGAGGCGGTGGCGGCCATCGACGCGGGGGTGCGCAGCACCGTCGAGGCGGCGCTCGCCGACATCGACGCGCGTGGCGACGAGGCGGTGCGCGAGATGTCGGTCAAGTTCGACAGCTGGGATCGGGACGACTATCGCCTCGGCGAGGAGGAGATCCAGGCCTGCCTCGACCAGCTCGGGGCAGATGACCTCGCGGACATCGAGTTCGCCCAGACCCAGGTGCGGAACTTCGCCGAGATCCAGCGCGCGGCGCTCCAGGACGTCGAGCGCGAGACGCTCCCCGGGGTGGTTCTCGGCCACAAGAACATCCCGGTCAACTCGGTCGGCTGCTACGTCCCGGGCGGGAAATATCCCCTGCTGGCCTCGGCGCACATGTCCGTGGTGACCGCGAAGGTCGCGGGGGTCCCCCGCATCATCACCTGCGCGCCGCCGTTCCAGGGCCGCCCGGCGCCCGCCATCGTCGCCGCGCAGCACCTCGCCGGCGCCGACGCGATCTACGCCCTCGGGGGGATCCAGGCCGTCGGCGCCATGGCCATCGGCACCGCGTCCATCGAGCCCGTGGACATGCTCGTCGGACCCGGAAACGCTTTCGTGGCCGAGGCCAAGCGCCAGCTCTTCGGCCGGGTCGGCATCGATCTCTTCGCAGGCCCCACCGAGACCCTGGTCATCGCCGATGAGACCGTCGACGGCGAGCTCTGCGCCATCGACCTGCTCGGCCAGGCCGAGCACGGGCCGGACTCGCCGGCGGTGCTGCTGACCAGCTCCGAGGCCCTCGCCCGGGAGACCATGGCCGAGGTAGAGCGCCTCCTCGACCTGATGCCGACCGGCGGGATCGCGCGCAGGGCCTGGGAGGACTACGGGCGCGTCATCGTCGCCGAGGACTACGACGAGATGCTCGCGATTGCCGACGACATCGCCTCCGAGCACGTCCAGGTGATGACCGACCGGGACGACTGGTTCCTCGAGAACATGACCAACTACGGCGCGCTCTTCCTCGGCGCGCGCACCAACGTCTCCTATGGCGACAAGGTGATCGGCACCAACCACACGCTCCCGACGCGCAAGGCAGCCCGCTACACCGGTGGACTGTGGGTGGGCAAGTTCCTCAAGACCTGCACCTACCAGAAGGTGCTGACCGACGAGGCGTCAGTGTCCGTCGGCGCCTACTGCTCGCGCCTGTGCGCCCTCGAGGGCTTCGCCGGGCACGGGGAGCAGGCGAACGTGCGGGTGCGCCGCTACGGCAGGCGCAACGTCGAGCCCTACAGCGCCGTGGCGCGCGACTGAGGGAGCGGGGCGCTGAGCGAGCCGACGCCGCTGCCGGAGCTGCCGACGACGCCGAGCATGCGCCTCGACGGACGCCGCGCCCTGGTCACCGGGGCGGGCCGCGGTCTCGGCGTCGCCATGGCAGCGGCGCTTGCCGGAGCCGGGGCCCACGTGGTGCTCGCGGCGCGCACCGAGTCGCAGGTTGCAGCCGTCGCCGAGTCGATCCGCGCGCGGGGCGGGTCCGCCGAGCCGGTGGCCGTCGACGTCAGCGACGTCGAAGCGGTCGAGGCGGTGGTCGAGCACTGGGGGCCGTTCCGTGTCCTCGTCAACAACGCGGGCACGAACCGCCCTGCCGAGCTCCTCGACGTGACCGAGGAGGACTACGACACGGTGGCGGGGCTCAACGTGCGCTCGGTCCTGTTCGCGACGAGGGCCGTCGTCCGGGGCATGATCGACGCCGGCGAGGGCGGATCGATCATCCACGTCAGCTCCCAGATGGGGCACGTCGGGGGCCCGAAGCGCATCGTCTACTGCGCGACGAAGCACGCCCTCGAGGGCATGTGCAAGGCGATGGCCTGGGAGCTCGGCCCGCACGGGATCCGGGTCAACACGATCTGCCCGACCTTCATCGAGACGCCTCTGACCCGCCCGTTCCTCGCCGATCCCGAGTTCTCCGCCTTCGTCACCTCGAAGATCGCGCTCGGCCGGGTGGGGCAGCTCGAGGACGTCATGGGCGCGGTGGTCTTCCTCGCCTCCGACGCCGCGGCCCTCGTCACCGGCTCGGCGCTGATGGTCGACGGCGGCTGGACCGCGGAGTGAGGGTGCGCCATGAGTGTGCAGTCGTGAACGAGCCGGGCGCGAGCGGCTGATGGCCAAGGAGCCGGTGACCTCGAGCGACGTCGCGCGCCACGCCGGCGTCTCCCAGTCGGCGGTGAGCCGCGTGTTCACCCCCGGCGCGAGCGCCTCGAAGGAGATGCGGGACCGGGTCATGAAGTCCGCGGTCGCGCTCGGCTATCGTCCGAACGTCCTCGCGCGTTCGCTGATCACGCGGCGCACCCGGATGATCGGCGTGGTCGTCGCCTACCTGCACAACCAGTACTATCCGGTCGCGCTCGAGATGCTCTCGAACGCGCTGCAGGCGAAGGGCTACCACTCGCTGGTCTTCATGGCCTCCCAGACCCGGGGCAACGTCGACCACGTGCTCGAGGAGATCCTCGACTATCGGGTCGACGGGCTGCTCATGGCGTCGGTGGCGATGTCCTCCGATCTCGCGGCGAAGTGCGACGGCGCCGGCGTGCCGGTGGTGCTGTTCAACCGGCTCCAGGACGACCCGCGGCTCTCGGCGGTGACCTCCGACAACGTCGCCGGAGGACGGGAGCTCGCGCGGTTCCTGGTCGCCGGAGGGCACCGGCGCATCGCCTACGTCGCCGGCTGGGAGGGCGCGTCGACGAACCGGGATCGGGAGGCGGGCTTCACCCTCGGTCTCGAGGAGTGCGGTGCGACGCTCCACGCTCGCGCGGTCGGCGACTACGACTTCGAGCGGGCGCGGGCAGCGGCGCGCGAGCTGTTCGACCGGCAGGCCTCGGAGCGCCCGGATGCGGTCTTCGTCGCCAACGATCACATGGCGATCGCGGTGATGGACACCCTTCGCCACGAGCTCGGCCTGCGGGTGCCCGAGGACGTCTCGGTGGTCGGCTACGACGACGTGCCCGAGGCCGCCTGGGCGAGCTACGATCTCACCACGGTGCGCCAGCCCACGGACCTGATGGTCGACTCGGCGGTGCGCATCCTGCTCGACCGGATCGAGCGGGGCGTCCGCCAGCCCCAGCGCGTCGCCATCCACGGGCCGCTGGTCGTGCGCGGCTCGGCGCGGCGGCCTCCCGAGCCGGGCCACGCAGCGGAGGCCGCACCGTGAAGGGCTTCGATCCCGAGTTCGAGGATCTGGTCGACTACATCCTCACGATCACCGCCCGCATCTGGGAGGGCCGCGACGTCGGCGCCATCCGGCGCTACTACGCGCCCGAGTGCATCGTGCGCACTCCCATGGGACTCGTCACCGGCGCCGAGGCGATGGTCGCCGGGACGCTCGAGACCCTGCACGCCTTTCCCGATCGTCGCCTCCTCGGCGAGGACGTGATCTGGTCCGGCGACGAGGAAACCGGCTTCCTCTCCTCCCATCGCATCGTGTCGCCCATGCGACACCTCGGCGACGGCCCCTATGGCCCGGCGACCGGGCGCCGCGTGCGGATGCGCGCCATCGCGGACTGTGCCGTGAAGGACAACCAGGTCTACGAGGAGTGGCTGGTGCGCGACCAGGCGGCCATCGTGCGCGCCATCGGCGCGGAGCCGCGGGGCTTCGCTGCCGCGCAGGTCGCGCGCGAGCTCCAGGCGGGCAGGACCCCGACCGTGTTCACGCCCGACGACGACGTCCCCGGGACCTACCGGGCGCCCGAGCCGTCCATCGAGGAGGCCCTCGTCTACGGCGAGCTGCTCGAGGCGCTGTGGGTCGATCGCAACCTCGCGCGCGTGCGCGAGATCCACGACGAGGCGGTCTCCCTCGAGCTGCCGTGCGGCGAGGTTGCGAGCGGCCACGCCGCTGCCGATCGGTTCTGGCTCGGCTATCTCGCCGCGCTCCCGGATGCGCGCTTCGACCTCGAGCACCTCATCGGCCGCGCCGACCCGGGACGTTCCGTGCGGGTCGCTGCGCGCTGGAGCCTTAACGGTGCGCACGACGGGCACGGCGCCTTCGGCGCGCCGTCGGGCGCCGATCTCTACATCATGGGGATCTCGCACGCGGAGATGGTCGACGGCCGGATCATCCGCGAGTGGATCGTCGTCGACGAGCTCGCAGTCTGGCGCCAGATCGCCATCGCGGCCGGCTGAGGCGACGCGGACGCGGCTGCCCGAAGGCGATCGGGCGAAAGGAGAAGGTCAATGGAGCACGCCGTCGAGCACTACTCCGTCGCGCAGATGCGTGAGCGTCTCGTGCGCTACGGGGAGCTGGTGCCGTGCGCGAACGCCTTCGTGGACACCCGCACGCCGGGCTCGGATGCGAAGGAGAACTTCACCATCATCGGCCCGGGCGTCTCCGAGAGCCCGCACCAGCACGTGCACATCGCCGAGCCGCACGGCTTCAACGTCGGCGGCGCGCGCCAGCCGGGCGGGTGCCTGAACTCGCAGCACAGCCACGAGAGCGCGGAGGTCTTCGTGGTGCACAGCGGTCGCTGGCGGCTGCTGTTCGGCCCGGACCGAGAGGACGGCCACCTCGACGTCGCGCCTGGCGACGTGTGCTCGGTGCCGATCCACATGTTCCGGGGCTTCGAGAAGCTCGACGAGGGCGTGGGCTTCCTGTGGGTCGTGCTCGGCGGCGACGATCCGGGGCACGTCACCTGGGCCCCGAGCGTGTTCGCCCTCGCCGAGCGCTACGGGCTGAAGCTGCTCGCCGGCGGACGGCTGGTCGACACCACGATCGGCGAGGAGGTGCCCGAGGGCGCCGAGCTCGAGCAGCCGCCCTCGCCGGAGCTGCTCGAGCGCTACGCGACGCCGTCGATGGACCGGCTCGCGCGCTGCGTGGCGCATGCGAGCGAGCTGCCCGGCGAGCCGGCCTCGCCGCTCGCGCGCGCCGGCGTCGAGGAGATCGCGGTGATCACGCCGCAGGCGACCGGCGACGGCTTCGCGCCGGGCCCGATCGAGCCCTGGTGGCCCCACGGCTTCAACCTGCGCGGCCTGCGCATGGGCGCCGGAGCGCAGGTGCCCGCGCACGAGCGCGGCGAGGAGGAGGTGCTGTTCGTGCATCGCGGCGCGCTCGAGGTGCGCTGGCCGGGCGGTGCGGTCGAGCTCGGCGAGGGGGACACGCTCAGCGTGCCGAGGGCGCTCGCCCGCGGCTTCCGCGCCGGCGAGGAGGGTGCCTTCGTGTTCGTCGTGCGCGGTGGCGACGCCCCCGCGGCCCCGCGCTTCGCCGAAGAGGAGGGCGCCTGAGCCATGCGAACCAGCGTTGATCGGGTGCTCACGACCCACGTCGGCTCGCTCCCGCGGCCGCAGGACGTGACCGACGTGGTCTTCGCCCGCGAGCGCGGCGAGACGGTCGCCGAAGAGGACTTCGCGCGCGTCATCGGCGCCGCAGTCGACGCCACGGTCTCGCGCCAGCGCGAGATCGGGATCGACGTGCCCTCCGACGGCGAGATGTCGAAGATCTCCTACGCGACCTACATCAAGGACCGGCTCACCGGCTTCGAGGGCGACAGCCCGCGCCGGGCGCCGGCGGATCTGAAGGACTATCCCGGCTTTCTCGACAAGCTCCGCACGTCCGGCGGCACCCCGACCTATCGTCGGCCGCGCTGCGTCGGGCCCATCGCGGTGAAGGATCTCTCGCCGCTGCACGAGGACATCGCCTGGATGAAGGGGGCGATGGCGCGCGCGGGCTTCGAGGAGGGCTTCATGAACTCCGCGACGCCCGGGGTGATCGCGCTGTTCCAGCCCTCCGACCATCACGCCACCCACGAGGCGTACCTCGAGGAGCTCGCCGAGGCGATGCGCGCCGAGTACGAGGCGATCGTCGAGTCGGGCCTGGTGCTCCAGCTCGACAGCCCCGATCTCGGGCTCGGACGCCACATGATGTTCCCCGATCTCTCCGAGGACGAGTTCCTCGCCATCGCCGAGCATCACGTGGAGATCCTCAACCACGCGCTGCGCAACGTGCCCGGCGACCGGGTGCGGCTGCACGTTTGCTGGGGCAACTACGAGGGACCGCACCACTGCGACATCGCGCTCGCGCGGGTGCTGCCGACGGTGCTGAAGGCCAAGCCTCGGGCGCTGCTCTTCGAGGCGTCGAACCCGCGTCACGCCCACGAGTGGACCGTGTGGCGGGACACGCCCATTCCCGACGACTACGTGCTCATCCCCGGCGTCATCGACACCACCACCAACTTCGTCGAGCACCCGGAGCTCGTCGCCGAGCGCATCGAGCGCTTCGCGGGCCTCGTCGGCCGCGAGCGGGTGATCGCCGGCACCGACTGCGGCTTCGCGACCTTCGCCGGCTTCGGCGCGGTGGACGGCGAGATCGCCTGGGCGAAGCTCGCGAGCCTCGCGCAAGGGGCGGCCATCGCGAGCGACCGTCTCTAGCCCGGATATCTCACCGAAGTGCGAGACCTTGTCAGATATCGTGCGCGACCTTGCATTCATGCGAGTCCAAGGCAGGGAGTGCTCCCGGCACTCCCACTGCATTCCCGCCATCCATGGACTCGCAGGGATTCAAGGGACGAGCGAGCGCGTGTGAAATCGGTGAGATATCCGGGCTAGCTGACGAACTTCGGGCCGGATACCCCTGCTTCGAGCTGCGAGACGCTGGTGGCGACGGCCGTGACTCGATCGGCCATCTCGCGACGCGCCGTGAACCCGTCCCTGGGGGCTCGGGCGCATCATCCATGCTGCGCACGGTCGCGAGATGGCCGATCGAGTCACGACCTCGAGCGCCTTCTGCGACTCGAACCAGGCCGCGCATACAGGCCGCGGGCGGCGTTGTAGTAATTCAAATCCTAAGACGTGTCGTTGGCTACGTCGGATCCTCGCGATCCGCCGGAGTAACCTCGGCGGCGTTCGACCCGGGAGCCAACGGATGGCTCCACGTGCAGGGCCCTGGAGAGGAGCGGCTGGCGCGTCGGCGCCGTCAGAGCAGGCTCCTGACGGCGCCGATCAGCGCGCCCGCGACGAGCACGACGTTCGCCAGGAGCGTCAGCAGCGCTCCTGGACCGCGGCGCCTCGGATCCGCGACGTACGCGCGGAAGTAGATGAGCCGCCCGACCACGAAGACCGCGCCGATGCCAGCTGCCCAGCGGTCGCCGACGAGGTGGGCGAAGGCGAAGACCGCAGGCAGGAAGACGACGAGCTGCTCGATGGTGTTCTGCTGCACCCGGTAGTAGCGCTCGAAGACCTCGTGCCCGGTGACCGCCGGCGCCTTGATGCCGTAGGTGCCCCGTGCGCGGCCGACGGCCAGCATGAACACGATGTACTCGAGCAGCGCCACGAGCACGACGATGGTGGTGTAGGGCATTGCTCGCCTCCCCCTCGTTCGGCGTGGCCGGCGCGGACTACGACACTCGAGCAAGTATCGATCACCAGCCCGGCAGGCGTCGCGTCGGACGCTCCCGCACGATGCGATCGACCGCGTCCTGGATGCGGGCGCGCAGATCCTCCGTGCACCGGGACAGGTGCTCCCTGCCCTCGGCCTCCGAGTCCCGTGCCTCGTACTTCCCTGCGATCAGATGCGCATCGGTGGGGTCCAGGAAGCGCACCTCCGCCTCTTGCGACCCGAGCCACGGCGCCGGCAGGCCGAGTACCCAGCAGTAGCGCTGGAGGTACTCCGCCGCCATCTCCAGATCGCCGTGCCGGGCTACGTAGTCGGGGCTGAAGGGGACTGTCATCACGATGTCCCGGGTCTTCTGCACGTCGAGCAGCAGGCGCTCGCGCGCGTCGGCACGGGTCTCGGTCTCGAGCAGCTCGAAAAGCTTCATTCGCGCGCGCAGCGCCCGGCGACGAACGTGGTCGTCCCGCACCTCGCCGAGATGGCGATGCTCGAGCTCCTCGAGGACGTAGTCCGCGAGCCGGTGCGCCCGCTCGAAACGGTCGCCGCCGCGCCAGACCGCGGCGGGGACGGCATAGCGCTCGGCCCGGTGCTCGATGATCCGGCTTGCCACCTCACGCAGCCGAGGCACGACGTCGCCGTCCTGCGGAGCCCCGTGGACCTCCGGCCTTGCCTCGAGCGCGCCGAGGGCGCTCGCGAGCAGGCGCAGCGTCGCGTCCGGGTCCCGGTAGAAGTAGACGTGGGCGAAAGGCGTGATCAGGACCGGCGGTGGGCTGCCCCGTGCTCGCCGCTGCGCCTCGAGCGCGGCGTCGATCGCGATGCGCACGGCGCCGTGCTCCATCGGCATCAGGTCGCGGGAGTAGTAGATCTCGCCCTCGGGAAACATCCCGCACCAGCGGCCGGAGGCGATCTGCGCGCTCATGTACGCGACCGCCTCCGGGTTCCTCCGCCCGCGGGCGACGGGCATCGCTCCGAGACGACGGAGGAGGGCCCGGACGATCCAGGGTCGCCTGTAGAAGGGCTCCGCCGCCATGAGGAAGCCGGCGGGCAGCCGGTCGAGCACGTGATAGAGGTGGAACATGAGATAGGGGTCGGACGGCCCCGGATGGGCGCCGACCAGGACGTTGCCCGCATCGCGGGGCAGTGCTCGCATGCGCGCTGCGTCCGCCGCGGCGATCGCGATGCGCAGGCGGCTCGGGCGCAGGAAGACGAGCCGGTTGACGAGGAACGCGAGTCGCTGGAGGACGGCCGACGGCTTCGGCGCCAGGAAGGCGAGGGGCTCGACCGGCTTTTTCATCGAGGTCGAAACGCGGACAGGGCGAATCCGAGCAGTCTACCGACGGGATGGAACGCGATCTCTCGCGTCGGGATTCGATCTGTCCCCGCCCTTCCTCAGAACACTTCCGGGCACCAGGGCGCGCGCGACCAGCCGAACAGGCGGTCGGCAGTGCGCACTGCGGCAGCGGACCCTGTCAGTCGTCCAGCTCTCGCCAGCTCGAAGGCACACCGTCGGCCCATGTAGAGCGAGCCGAGATCGGTGGCGGAGAGCTCCAGATACGGGCGGCGGCGGGTTGCGCGGCACTCGCTGCCCTGCGGTCCGGCCTCCAGGCGCACGCGCGTGCTCTTCCCGTCGACAGCGGCGTCGGTGACCTCCAGGGTGAGGGCGCACTCGTCCAGATAGCGGCGCGCTGTGAGCGCGCCCTCGACGTCGAGCAGTGCCACCCACATGTTGTCGTGGATCCGCCGGCGCAGGACGTAGGCGCTGTCGAGCCGCCACTCGAGCTCGTCGTCCGCCGGCGTGTTCCAGCACATCACCCGCGGGAACAGATCGATGCGGCTGAGATAGCGCCAGAGCGCCGAGTGGGC
>CAJIAT010000301.1_pt1 | contig 48972 bp, 36 predicted proteins | sample 9199161 | NCBI WGS metagenome assembly CAJIAT01 (sample SAMEA7708281, study PRJEB35096) | sediment metagenome | biome: marine neritic benthic zone biome [ENVO:01000025]; feature: sediment [ENVO:00002007]; material: shallow marine sediment [ENVO:03000034] sea grass bed [ENVO_01000059] ... | reverse complement strand
GGCGTCACGGTGCCTTCCGCGTCGAAGACGGTCGGCAGCCTGCCCAGCTTCTCCGTGGTGACGCCGCGGCGCACGGTCTCGTCGACCGCGAACGGCACCTTCTCGCGCTTGACTCTTATCGGGATCGGCGTTATCTGGGCGCTGAAGTAGCCGTGGTCAATCGCGGCGCCTGCACGACGGTGGCTCTCGACGGCGAGCGCGTCTTGATCCTCGCGGGTGACCTGGTACTCCCTGGCGACGTTCTCGGCGGTGACGCCCATGTGGCAGTCGTCGAAGGGATCGCTTAGCGCCCCGACCATCATGTCGACGAGCGTCGTGTCATTCATCCGTGCGCCGAAGCGCATCGCCTGGGTGATGTAGGGGCTGCGGCTCATGTTCTCGGCGCCGCCCGCCACCGTCACGTCGGCGTCGCCGAGCATAATCGCCTGGGCAGCGGTCACGATTGCCTGCAGTCCGCTCCCGCACAGGCGGTTCAGCGTCAGGGCGGGCGTCTCCTGTGGCAGTCCGCCGTTGATGCACGCGACACGCGCGAGGTAGTGATCGTGCGCGTCGGTGTGAATGATGTTGCCGAACACGACGTGACCGACGTCGTCCGGCGCGACCTCGGAGCGCTTCACGGCCTCGCGCACGCAACGCGCCGCCATGTCGCTCGGCGCAGTGTCCTTCAAGCTACCCCCGTATCCGCCGATTGCAGTCCGCGTACCGCTGAGCACTACGACTTCTCGCGTCATGGCAAGGCCTCCTGACTCGCTTCACCGGTGAATCACCTGAACCGAGTCAACATAGGCGCGACCGTGGATCGATCACTTGACCTACGGCAGTCTCGGGGCGATTCGGTCCTAGCCCTGATATCTCACCGATTTCACGGGCACTCGCTTGTTCCTCGAATCCAGGGCGCATCCGGCAAGCTCGGAAGTACGACCTCTTCTCAGCGATATCAGTAAGTTACCGCACCTGGGCGGATTCCAGGGCTGGCGCACCATCGTCTTTCGAATAGTGTTATTTATCAGCGAGTTATCGGCCCTCACATCTTGGGCTCCGCCCGGAGGGCGTTCAGGCCGGCCGTGAGGGCGAGGGAGACGAGCGATGGCGCTGAGCCGTGCCGCTCGCTCCCGGCCATCTCGAGCCGGCGCCAACCGCCCGTGTCGGTGAATCAGAGGGGATCCCGTGAACGGATAGGATTCGAGGCGCCACAGCGGTGGAGAACGTTCGGATCAGCGGACGTGCGCGCGACGGACTCAGTTGTGCGCGACCGTGCCCCGGGCGCCTCCCTCGATGGACTCCCGGAGGGCTGCCTGGATCGTCGACATGGTTCGGATCGACCCGAGGTCGATGCCGAGCTCGACGATGGTCTGCGCGATGGCGGGCGAGATGCCGGATATGATCGTCCGGCACCCCATGAGGACGGCCGCCTTCGCGATCTTGATGAGATGATTCGCGACCGCGGTGTCGACCACCGCGACCCCGCTGATGTCGAGCATGAGCGTGCGCGCCCGGGTATCGGCGATGCTCGAGAGTGCCTTGCTCATGATGTCGACGGCGCGCCTGGAGTCGACGATGCCCACTATGGGCGCGAACAGCACGCCGTCCCAGATCTGGGTCACCGGGGTGGACATCTCGAGCAGCGCCATGCTCCGCCTCTGCACCTCTTCGGTGATGTCGGAGGCGAATTTCACCACCTTCCGCGGTCGGCCGTCCGCGTCGAGGATGGGGTTGTAGGAAGCCTGGAGCCAGACCTCGGAGCCGTCCTTGGCGATGCGTCGGAACTCACCGGCCTCGAACTCCCCGCGCCCGAGCCGCTGCCAGAGCTCGACGTATTCCTGCGACTGGGCGTAGTCAGGCTGGCAGAACATCCGATGATGTTGTCCCGAGACTTCGTCGAGGCTGTAGCCAAAGATGCGCAGGAAGTTCTCGTTGGCCGTGAGCACGGTCCCGTCGAGCTCGAACTCGATCACGGCCTGGACCCGATCGATGGCCTGGATCTTCCCTTCGTACTCGGCGGTCCGACGCTTGGCCTCCGTGACGTCCACGGCGAACTTCACGATCCGTACTGGAACACCGGCGGCGTCCAGGATGGGGTTGTAGGACGCTTGCAGCCAGACCTCCCGCCCTCCCTTGCCGAGTCGCTTGAGCTCGGCCTCGTGGGCGTTGCCCTGTCCGAGCAGCCTCCAGAACTGCGCGTACTCGGCGGAGTCGGCGTATCCGGGCTCGCAGAAGAGTCGATGGTGCTTGCCGACGATCTCTGCGAGCTCGTAGCCGAAGATCTCGAGGAACTTCTCGTTCGCCGTTACTATCGTCCCGTCCAACTCGAACTCGATGATCGCCTGCACCTTGCTCAGGGCCTCGTGCACGGCCACCAAGTCGGCGCGGGCCCCCTGGCCTTTTCTCTCGCTAACCATCGGTGCTCCTCGTCGACGCGCCGGACGCGGCGCCGGCCACCGCTCGCCGACGCGAGCCAGCGCGCTGGCTCGCGTGGGCGAGATGGTACATCCTAAGAGGTGGAGAATCCGCGATAATCATGCATCTCGACCCTTCACCGAGCTATCGCGCCGCGCCGTGCCACGCATCGGTGTTCGGATAAGGCCGGTCCGGTGCGGGTTGCGGGGACCGTCGGCCGCAGGGATGCGGCCGTCGAGCCTGCATGGACGTGTTCATGGCGTGTCCCCGCAGCCCGTACCGGGCCGGCCGACGCCCGGGGAGCCGCTTGACCGATCACGAATGGCGTGTCACGCGGTCGACGAAGAGCGGGGCCGGACCGGATGCCGTCGCTGCGCGGTGGTGGCCGGGCGCCGGCGCTGCGGCGCTGCGCGGTCCCCGCGTAGGTTGCACGAGCGCTCCACAACCGGGGCGCCGGTCTGAGTGGCAGGCGAGCTGGACCACGCGAGCGCCGTCCGGCCCTGCCGGGGCGAGCACGTCAGCGGGGACGCGGCCGTGGTCGTGCTCGGCGAGAAGGGGCTGTTCGCCGCGATCGTGGACGCGCTCGGCCACGGACCCGAGGCCCACGAGGTGGCCGTCGTCGCGCATCAGTTCCTGTCCCGTCACGCGAGCGCCGACGTCCCCGGGCTCATGCAGCGCCTGCACGCGACGCTGAAGGGGACCCGCGGCGCCGTCGCCGGCCTGTGCGCGGTCGACGCCGCAGCGGGACATGTGACTTACACGGGAACCGGCAACACGGTGCTGCGGCGCTTCGGCAGCGCCAACACGCGTCTCGTCTCGCGCGATGGCGTCCTCGGACACACCATGCGCACGCCCCTCCCGCAGACGCTACAGCTCGAGGCGGGCGACCTGCTCGTGCTCTACACCGACGGGGTCACCGACCGCTTCGGCGCCGAGGACTATCCGGGCCTCTTCGGCCACGGTGCGGCGACCGTGGCCCGGACCATCGTCGAGCGCTTCGGCAAGGACCACGATGACGCAGCGTGCATCGCGGTGCGGTATTGGCGTTGATCGCCCGAAGCTCGCCTGCGAAGCGCGCCACCCTCGCGTCCGAAGCGCATGTCCGCCGTTCGGTATCCGTTACCGGCCACCGCGCCATGCGATGCCTAGGTCGACCCGTTCAAGAAGCAGGAGCCGTGACGCATTCGGCACAACGAGGATGGTCTAGGCTCCCGAGGTTGCGAGTCCGATGAATGCAAGCCAGAAACCACCATGAGAGCGGGTGTCAGCACGCCAAGGATCTGCGAAGGCGAGCGGAAGCAGAAAACCTTCCAGAGGAAGCGAGAACAGCGTGGTCGCTTGTGCTGATCCTTGACGAGCGAACTCCCACTGATTCTCCTCGTCTTGAGCCTCGGTGCTTTGTGGAGCTTCCTCTACACGTTCGCCGGAAGTCGGCACCGGGCCACATTCGGCGCCCTGCTTCGTCACTTCACCGCGCCAGTCCGAGATGCATGCAATCACCTCTTGGAGCCGTGGCTGCACACTATGCACGTCTGCAAGTCACCAGCACTGACTTGTATCAAGAGAGCGTCGGGATGGTGACGCCCCTAAACCGGCGCCGGCGCACGCAGCACACCCCCGTCGGCGGCGAACGCAAGCGATGCGGCCATCAGCCGCGCCAGAGTCCCATCCCTTCCGCCACCTCGTGTATCAGTAGGCCGTCGGCGCCGACGGCCCCTCCCGGCGGGTCCCAGCTAGGACTGGGCGGCAGTGGATGAGGTGCGACGTGCGTCTCCATCAACGCCCCGATGTCGGGTAGCGGTAGACGCTACACTGCCCGCTGACGCCCCGACGGGAGGAGACCGATGGACATCGAGCAATTTGGAGAGCTGATCGAACCGGTGACCGAACTCGTGGCGGGCACGTCGGTGAGCCCGGCGCTGGCCGAAGCGCTTGAGCGCCGGTTTCCGGCCGACGGCAAGATCTTCAGCGCTATCGAGCGCGCCTGCCACGCTGCCATTGCCGCCGGCTGGATGTGCACGCAGGGTGGTGAGGGTCGCCGCTTCGGCCGGGTCATCGAGTCGTCGCCGGCAACGCAGGATCTCAGCGTTGACGTCGTGAAACTCACTGACATCGTGGGACCCCACCATCGCCATCCTACCGGCGAGGTCTGCATGGTCATGCCGGTGACGGACACGGCGCGCTTCGATGGACACGGGCGTGGCTGGTGCGTCTACGAGCCCGGCTCGGCGCACCGGCCGACGGTCACGAACGGGCAGGCGCTGGTGCTGTACATGCTCCCGGGCGGTCAAATCGACTTCACCGGAGAATGATGCGGTGCCGGTGCCCGGTCGCGGACCGGCGAAAGGGCGCGCCCAACTCACTCTGCCCACAACGCCTCAACTCCCCGCTCACCGCATTCGTGATCGGTTAAGCGGCTACCCGGGCGTCGGCCGGCCCGGTACGGGCTGCGGGGACACGCCGTGAATACGTCCATGTAGGCTCGACGGCCGCATCCCTGCGGCCGACGGTCCCCGCAACCCGCACCGGACCGGCCTTATCCGAACACCGATGCCGTGGCGCTCGCCACTCGTGCTCGAAGACGCGGGCCACGGCCCTCGCCGGGCCCAGGCGCGGCAGCCCCGGTCGCCTCGCGCCCGCGGATGGGGCGGCGCGCCCCAGCGTGGCCTTTCTCACAGCTGCAGCGAGCTCGGACGCGCATCTTCACCGTGGGCGATGGACACGAGGAGCGCAGCTGATAAATTCGCCCCGAGGTCTCGCCGAGCGAGCCGCCATTGTGAGGGACAGACATGGCAACCCCGACCGCTTCCGGATTCCGGGCCCAGCGCGGCCTCGGCGCCGTGCACACCGTGCCGCAGTTCCGCGACGTGCTGGCGCAGACCGCCGGCCTGACGCGAAGCGAGCGTCTGACGCTCGTCGACCAGGCCGAGATCCTGATCCGCGATCTCTACGTGCATCTGGATCTCAAGCGCGCGGGCCACGCGATTGCGCCCGTGCAGCAGCTCGCCCTGCTGCGCTACCGGCTCGATCAACTCACCGACTGGGAATTCCACGTCGAGCTCCGGAACGTGTTCATCAGCCTGCGCGACCTGCACACGAACTACGTGCTCCCGGCCCCGTACCAGGGACGCTTCGCCTTTCTCGGGATCCTGCTCGAACGCTTCCACGAGGACGGTGATTCGCGCTGGATGGTCTCGAAGCTCGCGAGCAACCTGGTGACCGATGAGCCGCTGCAGGCGGGGGCCATCGTCACCCACTGGAACGGCACGCCGGTCGATCTCGCGGTCTGGCGCATCGCCGATCTCGAGGCCGGCAGCAACATGGCGGCGCGCTTCGCCCGCGGCCTGGAGAACCTGACCCTGCGCTCCCTGTCGGTCTCACTTCCGCCGGACGAGGACTGGGTGGACCTGCGCTACGAGTCCGGCGGCGAGGTGCACGAATCGCGGCTGCTCTGGCGCATCTTCGACAGCGGTCCCGAGCTGCTCGCCAGCATGCCCGACCCGCAGGGGTTCATCGAGCGCATCAACGCGCCCCTGCGCTACCTCGTCGGCGTCGACATGCGGACCGAGATCGTCCGCAAGGCGAAGAAGCAGCTCTTCTCCCCCGCGGCGGTCAAGGAGGAGCGGCGCGTGGCGCGCTACGCCGGTCGCGCGCCGCGGGCCACCGCGTCGCTCAGCAAGGCCGGCATCATCCCCACGTCGCGGCCCGACGACCTCACGGCGCGCACGGTCGACACCGCGAGCGGAACGTTCGGCTACCTGCGTCTGTGGACCTTCCACATGCAGGACGGGAACATCGACGCCTTCCTCGTCGAGGTGATGCGCCTGCTCGAGGAGGAGCTGCCGCGAGATGGCCTGATCCTCGACGTGCGCGGCAACGGCGGCGGCTTCATCATCGCGGCGGAGTTCCTGCTCCAGTTCTTCACGCCTCGGCGCATCGAGCCCGAGCCGACCCAGTTCATCAACACGAGCGCGACGCGCGATCTGACGCGCGCGGTCGACTCCATGCGGCCCTGGAACGCATCGATCCGCCAGGCGACGGAGACCGGTGCGCGGTACTCCACTGCCATCCCGCTCTCGGAGTCAGATCTCGTGAACCTCATCGGACAGATCTATCACGGCCCGGTCGTGCTCATCACCGACGCTTTCTGCTACAGCGCCTGCGACATGTTCGCCGCCGGCTTCAAGGACCACGAGATCGGGACAGTCATCGGCATCGACACCGCCACCGGCGCCGGAGGCGCCAACGTGCTGACCCACGCGGCGCTACGCGAGGACTGGGTGAACGGCCCGCTCGAGCCGCTGCCACGTGGCGCGGACATGCGCGTATCGCTGCGGCGCACGCTCCGTGTCGGAGCCCGCGCCGGACAGCCCGTCGAAGATCTCGGGGTCACCCCGGACATCGCGTACGAGATGACCCGCGCCGACCTTCTCGAGGGCAACCGCGACCTCCTCGACACCGCCGGCGAGGTGCTCGCATCCGGCACCGTCCGCCAGCTCGACGTGGATCTCGTCGGCAGCACGGGGAACGAGGTCGAGCTCGAGCTCACCACCATGCGGGTGCCGAGCACCGACGTCTACGTGAACGGCCGCCCGCGGATGACGCAGTCCACGCCGGACGGGACCAGGCGGATCACGGTACGCGTTCCGACGTCGGGCGGCATCCGGATCCGCCTGGAAGGATTCGCCAACGGACGGCTCGCGGCCGCGCGCCAGCTCAGACTGCGATAACGACGGCTCGGCCTGCCGTGCCGGCAGTGGTTTGGAGGCCGCGCCGCGACCGTCGGCATCCGTGTTCGGATAAAGCCGGTCCGGTGCGGTTGCGGGGACCGTCGGCCGCAGGGATCGGCCGACGAGCCTACATGGACGTATTCACGGCGTGTCCCCGCAGCCCGTATCGGGCCGGCCGACGCTCGGGTCGCCGCTCAACCGATCACGAATGCGACCGTCGGCAGGCTCGTCGGTCAGGTGCCGATGGAGCGACACGCTCGCCGGAAGCCAGCCGGGCCCTCCAGAGATGCTCGGCCGCCCTGGCCAGGCCCGGGCCTGCCCGAGGGTGGCCGCCGTCAGCATCCGCTCTTGCAGCTCGCGTGCCGCAGCGGCCACTGGCCCAGCACCTCCACCTCGCGGACAGCCGAGCGCCGCATCTCGTAGAGCCCGTGCCCGGCGGCGCGGCTGCGCCTGAGCACGATGCGATCCCGCTCGACGGCGACGAGCTCGTCACGCTCGACCTCCCCACGGACCGTACGCACCCGGACAAGCCTCCCCACGAGAGCGTCGAAGTCCGCAGGCTCCACGGGCTGGTAGGTGTAGTGCGCCGGTCGCACGCCCGGCCGCGCCATGGCTCCGAGGGACGCTGCGTCGGCGCCGATCGCGATCGTTGCAGTTCCGACCGTGGCGAACCCCACGCTGCGGATGCCCGCACCGAGTGTGACCGCCCCCAGCACCGTCACGGCGAAAGCGCCCCTCGCGAGGGACGCGGCGCCGGCCGTCCGGACTCGCCGTGGGCGCACCCTTCGCTCGGGGCTGAGCGCTCGGCGCGCCGAGCGCCCATGCCGGCGCGCACCTGCTCTGCGATTGAAGTACGGAAGCAGCCCGAGGTAGATCCCGGAGATCCACAGGCCGACGAACAGGAGCGTGGCAGGCAGAAACACCCAGGTCTCGGCGATCTCGCCGAAGAACGACCCATTGTGAATGCTCTTGATGAGACCGGCTCTGCTGCGCGCGACCGCGAGGACGTCGCCGCTCCGTGCATCGAGCTGGATCTCGGTGTGGTTCGCGGTTCGTATGTTCACGGCGCCGTCTGCAGGCCGGACCTCCAGATGCTCGATGTCCTCCCAGCGCTCGACGCCAGCCTGCGGCACAGCTCTCACCGCGTCGAGCACGCGTGAGAACGCGATGGTCGGCGCCCCCGGTGTTCCCGCTCGGGCCGAGGGCTCGATCCAGTCGACCCTGTCGCCGAGCTGCAGCGCGACGCCGCTCGCGATCGTGAACAGCAGCGGAATGGCGATCAACAGCGCCCCCCACCGATGCAGCTTGCGAAGCAGGATCGGAAACCTCATTGCGTGGCCGGGGGTCATTCGCGAGAGATGGCTCTATCGATCTGTGTGCAAGGACTCGAACCGACATGCGTCCGCGGATCCCACCGCCCAGCTGCCGGAAGGTCGTTCCCTCCGACAACAGTGAACCGCAGATCACCGGACCGATCCGTCTATCAACTCACAGTTCAAAGGGGGACCCCGGCCAGCCGTTCTTCTCAATACTCCGGGAAGGGCAGCAAAGCCGGTGTAAATGGGGCGCAAAGGTGTGCTCGCCCGGTGACGAGACCACACTGGCCGTCTCGGCGATTGCGGCGAGAGCGATGGTCGTGGGCGACGTTTCTCGGCGATGTGGGATTGATTCGCGCGCGCCTGACGGCTCCGCCAATACGCAAGAGGGCCCGCCGAAGCGGGCCCTTTGCGTATTTGGCGGAGAGGGTGGGATTCGAACCCACGTGGGGCGCAATGCCCCCAACCGATTTCGAGTCGGTGCCGTTGTGGCCGCTTCGGTACCTCTCCGGTGGCGGATCCGAGCGCGGGGACGCCTGGCGGCGTGGACGGCAGGTGGGGAATGATAGCGTGTCGCCGGCGGTTGTCATACTCCCGGCCTGGCCACGACCGGCGAGGCCATCGAGCCCGGGACCGCAGCTCAGGTCGTCTCGACGCGGGCGGTGAACTTGTAGCCGACGCCGCGGATCGTCTTGATGAGCGTCGGGCTGCTCGGATCCGGCTCGACCTTTCGACGCAGCTTGCCGATCAGCACGTCGATGCTGCGGTCCATGGGCGTCCAGTCCCGGCCGGCGACCAGCTCCAGGATCTCGCCCCTGCTCAGCACCCGGTTGGCGTGGGTGACGAGGCAGGCGAGGACCTGGAACTGGTTGCTCGTGAGGTGCACCTGCTTGCCGCTCGGTGCGACCAGCTCGTGGGCGACGAGATCGAGCGTCCAGCCCTCGAATCGAGCCGAGGATGCATCGGGCGCCGATTCGGAGCGCGCAGCGGCGCGACGCAACACCGTGCGCACCCGCGCGAGGAGCTCGCGCTCGTCGAACGGCTTGGTGACGTAGTCGTCGGCGCCGAGCTCGAGACCGACGATCTTGTCGACCGTGTCGCTCTTGCCGGTCACCATGATGATCGGGATGTCCGAGCCGGAGCGCAGCTCACGGGCGAGGTTCAGTCCATTCTCGTCGGGAAGCACCAGATCCAGTATGACGAGGTCCGGGCGCATCGCATCGAGGCGCGAGCGCATCTCTTCACCACTACCCGCCTCACGCACGCCGTAACCCTCGCGCGTGAGGTACCGGGCAAGGAGGCGCCGAACGCGCTCGTCGTCGTCGACGATGAGTATGTTGTGGCGCCCGGGCATGGGCGCGCAGTATACATGTCCGCGCCTTGCGAACCGGGCGGCTTCCCGCACCGCCAGGCGGGCTCCGAGGGCGCTGAGATCCGATGGGAATTCAATGCCTATAGACGATCCGACTGCCCAGGAAACGTCGGGTTCCGACGTGCTGAGCGACTACACGGCGCATCTGGCCCACGACCTGAACAATCTCTTCAGCGTGGTCATCGGCTCCCTCGGAATCGTGCTCGAGGACTACGCCCGGCGGCCCCTCGACGAGGAGGGGATCACGCTCATCGAGGACGCGGTGTCGGCAGGTCGCGACGGCGCCAGACTCGTCGATGCGCTGCTCGCCGCTGCGGGACGCCAGGCGCTGCAACGTGCGTCGGTGCCGATGGCCGAGGTGCTCGCGTCAGTCGAAGAGCAGCTCGCGCGGACCGCGGACCCGAGCGTCACCTGCAAGGTGACCGTCGAGCGGGGGATCGCCGACGCCTGGACGGACCGCGGGCGCGCGCGCCAGTGCCTTCTCGCACTGTGCGACAACGCCTGCGAGGCGATGACCGGCGGCGGGACGCTGCACGTCGAGGCGAGCTCGGGCACGCTCCCGGGCGGCGCGCGATGCGTCGCCGTTCGCGTCGTCGACGATGGCAAGGGGATGCCGCAGGAGGTCCTCGCGCGCGCGCGCGAGCCGTTCTTCTCCACCCACAGTCCACGGCGCGGGCGCGGTCTCGGGCTCAGCATCGCCGATGGATTCGCGCGCCAGTGTCAGGGCACGCTCGAGATCAGCAGCGCTCCGGGCTCGGGCACGACGGTCACGCTGTCGCTGCCCGTGGCCGACTGAACGGCCACGGGCAGCACTTACAAACGCTTACAATTCTTTACGGGATCTGGCACCTCGCGCGGTGGCTGGTGCACGGCGCGATGATAGTCTCCGGCCGTCCGATAACCCCCCCGAGGCAGGGACGCGGGGACGAGCGCGCGCCGCGACCGAGAGTCCCGTGGGCACGAGGCGGCGCCGATCAGCCGCGGAGATGCCTGCCATGCCCAGACCTCGAGTCCTCATCGTCGACGACGACAAGCGTATCTGCAGCCTCATCGAACGCGTGGCCGAGGGCCTCGACTTCGAAGCCTTCCCGATCGACAACCCCGCGGTCTTCGAGTCCGCTTACTGCGGATTCGAGCCCGACATCGTGTTCCTGGATCTCCAGATGGCGAGCACCGACGGCATCGAGCTGCTGCGTGCACTCGCCGGCCACGGTGCCACCTCGAGCATCATCCTCGCGAGTGGCCTGGACAAGCGAGTCATCGACTCCACGCGCGAGCTCGGGCGTTCCCTCGGACTGACCATGGACGAGCCCCTTCGTAAACCCTTCGAGGTGACCGACATAAAGGCACGTCTCGCGAAGCACGTCCGGCTCGACCAGGACGAGGACACCGCTCACCGCGTCGACGGCGATCGCATCGCCTCGGCGCTCGAGGCCGGGGAGTTCGCGCTCTGCTACCAGCCCATGGTCGACATCGCGACCCGCGAGGTCACGGGCGTCGAGGCGCTGATGCGCTGGAACGACCCGGAGCACGGCATGGTCATGCCGAGGCGGTTCATACCGGTTGCCGAGGAGCACGGCGTGATCCGCAAGCTCACGCTCTGGGCCCTGGTCAGGGCTGTGCGCGACCACGTGAGCTGGAGCGACGTGGCGCCCGACCTCGATCTCTCGGTCAATCTCTCGCCGCTTCTCCTCGACGATCTGAACCTGCCGGACCACATCGAGCAGATTCTGAAGCGCTACAAGTTCCCGCCCGGCCGGCTCGTCCTCGAGGTCACCGAGGACCGGCAGGTGAAGAAGCTCACCAACGCGATGGACGTGCTCACTCGCCTGCGCCTGAAGGGCTTGCGTCTCTCCCTCGACGACTTCGGCACCGGGTACTCGTCGCTCGACAATCTCTACCGGCTTCCCTACGGAGAGATGAAGATCGACAAGACCTTCGTGACCGACGCGGCACGCGATCGCAACGCCGCGATGATCGTCCGCCTCGCACTGGAGCTTGCGCGCAACGTCGGGCTGCGCACGGTGGCCGAGGGGGTCGAGGACGCCGAGGTCATGGCCTGGCTGGAAGAGATCGGCTGCGACGTCGCCCAGGGCGTCCACATCGCACCGCCGCTCGAGGCCTCGCGGCTCAGGACCTGGCTCGAGAGCTGGGATCGCAAACGCGTGCTGGCGAGCGTGGCAACGGGCTGACGTACACGGACGTCGGCGGCGGCTGGCGCCGCGTCGCCGGAGCGTCTATACAGTAGTGCGGTCGGCCGACCGGGCCGCCAACCCGTCGGCAGCGTGCCAGTGTGCGCTGCCGGCGTCGGCGATGCGAATGGAAAGATACCCTCTGCTGGCGCAACTTCGAAGGACCTTCGACGAGGTCCGACGCCGGCTGGACCGCTGCACTGATACCGAGCCCGAGCAGGCGCTCCTGAGAGTCGGTATCGGGGTGATCGTCGTCGCCTATCTGTACCTCGGCGGCGCCTTCGACGGCAGCGACCCCAAGGTTCTCGAGCACCGCTTGCTGGGCATTGCCTTCCTCGCCTCGGCCTGTGGGCTGCTGGCGGCGATAGTGGTGCGCCCCGTTCGATCCGTCGTGCGACGCCTGATCGGCATGGCTTGCGACATGGGGTTCATCTCCTACGCCATGTTCGAGACCGGCGCGCTCGGGGCACCGCTCTTCATCGTCTATCTCTGGGTGACCTTCGGCAACGGCTTCCGATACGGCGTGCGCTACCTGTACGCCGCGATGGCCATGAGCGCTGCCGGATTCCTCGCGGTCGGCTTCACGGCCGAGTACTGGGTCCACAACTCGAGCATGGCATTCGGGGTGCTCGCTGGGCTGATCGTGCTGCCGCTCTATGTCGCCACCCTGATCAGGCGTCTCAGCGACGCGATCGACCGGGCCGAGAAGGCGAGCGACGCCAAGACCAGCTTCCTCGCCAACATGAGCCACGAGATCCGGACGCCGCTCAGCGGCGTAATCGGGATGGCCGAGCTCCTCTCCCGAACGCACCTCGACCGCGAGCAGCGCGAATTCGCGCAGACCATCCAGACCTCGGCCCGGGCGCTGCTCGGGCTCGTCGACGACGTCCTCGACATCTCGAAGATCGAATCGGGCAAGATCCAGCTCGAGCACGTGGCATTCGATCTGCGCGAGATCGTGAGCGCCGTGGGTCTCATGTTCTCGAACCAGGCCCGCGAGAAGCAGCTCCACCTGCTCGATCACGTCGACCCCTCGATTCCCGCCGAGGTCACCGGCGACCCTGGTCACCTTCGACAGGTGCTGATCAACCTCGTCGGCAACGCCCTCAAGTTCACCGAGCGCGGCGGGATCGACATCCGCGTCACGCGCACGGACCTTGGCAAGGAACGCGGTCTCGCGACGGTCCGATTCGAGGTGATCGACACCGGCATCGGCATCGCTCCCGATGCGCAGGCGCGGATCTTCGAGAGCTTCACCCAGGCTGACGGATCGACCACCCGGCGCTTCGGCGGCACCGGTCTCGGAACCACCATCAGCCGAGAGCTCGTCGAGACGATGGGCGGACGGATCGGTCTGCAGAGCTCGGTCGGCCAGGGCTCGCGCTTCTGGTTCTCCCTCGAGTTCGCCATCGAGGAGGAGGCACCGAGCGTTCCCGGGCGCCTCGTCGACGAGGCCTCGCTCGGGCGCGCGCGCGTTCTCGTGGTCTCCGACCCCAAAATCGAGGGGCAGGACGTCGGGCGCGCGGTGCTCGGCTGGGTCCCGCAGGCCGAGATCGTCGCCAGTGGCGCTCGCGGCATCGCGCGAGCGCTCGCGGCGGCGGACCGGGGCGAGCCTTTCGACCTCGTGGCCGTCGAGGAGCGCTCGTTGCGGATGGATGCGACCGAGTTCGCGACGGCGATCCGCGCCGAGCCGCGCCTCGGCGATCTGCCATTGGTCCACGTCGGCGAGCTCGCCGAGGCCGATCACGGCGGGCGCCTCGAGCGCGCCGGCTTCGTCGCCGCGGTGCCCCTGCCGCTAGACAAGGTGCTGCTGTTCAACGCGCTGCACGCAGCGCTCCAGCGCCCGGACTCGGTCCGGGAGGAGGCGCCGACGCCGGGACGGGTCACCCGGATCCTCGACCACTATCCGCGCCGCGAGGGGCCGGCTCAGGGAACGCGCGTGCTCCTGGCCGAGGACAACGAGGTCAACCGCAAGGTCGTCACCCGGATCCTAGAGCATGCCGGACACGAGGTGATGGTCGTCTCCGACGGCCGTGAAGCCCTCAACACCCTCGAGCGGGGCGACTACGACGTGGCGATCGTGGACATGCAGATGCCGGGGATGAGCGGCATCGAGGTCGCCAAGATCTATCGCATGGCGCACGGGTCGGGAAACGAGCTGCCCTTCGTGGTGCTGACGGCCAACGCCACCACCGACGCGATGCGCGCCTGCGAGCAGGCCGGTATCGACGCGTTCCTGACCAAGCCGGTCGAGCCCACGCGCCTGGTCGAGACCGTCGAGGCCGTGAGCGGTCGGCGACGCGACGCACCGAGCCAGGTCCGGGTCGCCGGCGACGGGCGCGAGATCGTCGGCACTCCGACGCCGGTACGCGCCGATGCTTTGGACCCGAGGCGGCTCGAGCTGGTCGGCATTGCGGGTCACGGGCCGGACACGGTTCGCGGGTTGATCGAGCACTTCCTCACGCGGGCGCCGCGCCTGCTCGAAGCGCTCGACGGCAGCGAGGGCGCGGACGCGGTCGCCCGGGCGATCGACGAGTTCGCAGGCTTGGCATCCACCCTGGGTGCATCGGAGCTCGAGCGCCTGTGCATCGAGCAGCGCGGGAGAGACTCGCCGTCGAGCGAAGATCTGGTCGCCGAGTACAAGCGGGCCCGGCGCGAGCTCCTCGCCTACGTCCGGCGAAACCTCTAGCCCGGATATTGCACCAATTCTCTGCTGCGGCCGCCGATCCACCTGCATTTCCAGGCCGTACTCGCTGTGGACTCCTCAACGTAGCGTCAAGCTACGCCTTCGTCGTTCCTCGCTCCGTGCGCCCTGGAACTACAGGCGTCTCGACGTCCTCGCGACGAGAACCGGTGCAATATCCGGGCTAGCGGGTGTCCGGGACTATCGGATACGCGGTCGCCTTCGACCAGCGGTGTATCGTCGAGTCCCGGGACGGGACGGATGCCGCTTCGGAGTGCCGGCTCAGCGAACCCGCCGGCCGAGCCACAGGAGCAGCGCCGGGAGCAGCGTGAAGTCGGCGAGGAGCGCGAAGGCGATCACCAGCGCCGTGAGCTGGCCCAGCCCCTGATTGACCTGGAACGCCGAGCTCGCGAGCACCGCGAATCCGGCGACCAGCACCACCGACGTCTGCACCAGGGCCGGACCGACGTGCACGAAGGCGTATCGCACCGCGTCTGGTGCGTCCGACCCCGTCTCGCGCCGGTGGCGCAGATACGCCGACATGAAGTGCACGGTATCGTCGACGACGATGCCGAGGGTCATCGCGGTGACGACCGACAGTGCGAGGCCGACCTCGCCGACCAGCAAGGCCCAGGTGCCGAAGGCGAGGACAGCCGGCACGGCGTTCGGTATGAGGCTGAGCAGTCCCGCGCGCACGCTCGCGAAGGCGACAACGAGCACCCCGGCGATGAGCACGAGCGCGACGACGGTCCCGAGCAGCATCGCCTCGATGTTGCGGCGGGCGATGGCGGCGAACAGCACGGGGGCACCGACGGGATCGCCACGCATCTGTGCTGGCGCGTTGACTGCAAGCCATTCGCGAGCGCGCGCCACGAGCGCTGACAGCCCCTGGTTGTCGATGTTGACCAGCGTTGCAGTGAGCCGGGTCCCGGAGCGGTCGACTGCTATCCGATCGCCGAGGTCGAGCCCGTAGGGAACGGAGAGCTCGTAGAGCAACAGGTACTGCGCCGCGAGATCCGCGTCGCGCGGCAGCGGGTGTCGGACCGCGTCCTGCGGATCCAGCGTCCGATGGAGCCGGCGGAACACATCGGAGACGCTCGCGACGTGTATCACCTCGGGCTGCGCGGCGAGCCAGCTCGCGAAGCGGTCTAGGGAGTCGAGATAGTCGGGCTCGACGATACCCCCGGCGCCGCGCGCGCGTGCGTCGTAGTGGATGCGATAGATGCCCGTCAGGCGCTCCATGACGAAGTCGGTGTCGCGTCGAAAGGCGATCTCCTCGTCGAAGTAGCGTACGAACTGATCGTTGAGGACGATCTGCGTGGTGCAGGCGCCGAGAGCGCCCGTGAGGAGGAGGCCGAGGAGGAGCATGGCTCGCCAGCGGCGCGAGACGAGCTCGGCCCAGCGCTCCATGGCTCCAGAGAAGCGCGGCGGCGCCTCGCCGAGACCGCCAGCGATGCGCGCGCCGGCAGGCACCAGTAGCAACGAGTAGACGAGCGCCGCGACGACACCGAGAGCGGTGATGTTGCCGAGGTCGCGCAGCGGCGGCGCGTCGCCGAAGTTCAGGCACGTGAATCCGATGGCGGTGGTCAGGCTGGTGAAGGCGACGGGTCTCACGTTGAACGCCAGCGCTCCCGCGATGGCCTGCGCCGCCGGCTTTCCGGCAGAGCGTTGCCTCGCGAAGCCGGTGAGCAGATGCACGCAGTTCGCCAGGGCGATGGTGGTCACGATGGTCGGTGAGGCCATGGCCGGCGGGGTGAGCGCGATCTCGAGCCAGCCCGCGAGACCGAGAGCGCTCAGCGACGAGAGCACCACGGTGAGGAGGACGAGCACCGTCGCCGCGAGCGAGCGAACTACGAATGCGGTGAGCAGGATGATCACGAGGAACATCGCCGGCACGACGCCCTGGAGATCCGCAACCATCGCCTCCGGGAACGCTGCGTTGAGCATGACGTTGCCGGTCGCGAGGACGCGCGTCCCGGGGCGCGCATCCTGCACCTGCGCCGCGAGGGCGCGCGCGGCACGGGCCAGGCGGACGATCGCATCCCCGTCGTGCTCGGGCAGACGCACGCGCACCGACACCGCGGCGACGTCTCCAGCCGGCGCCACGAGGCGGTCGAGCAGGTCCGGCTCGGCGAGCGCCACCGCACGAACGTGCGCGAGCGCCTCGGCGTCGAGCGCGGCCGGGTCCTCGACGAGCGCGCCGATGGTGACCTCGTCCCCGTCGGCACGCACGTGCTGGAAGTTGGTGATCGAGTCGACGCGCACGGCGAAGGGAAGCTGCCAGGCGGATTCGGTGAGGGCGAAGAGATCGCCCAGGCTCTCTCGCGTGAACGCGTCTTTCGCGCCGGGCACCAGCACGAGCAGGAGAACGTCGTGCCTGGCGTAGGTCTCCTGGAACGCCTCGTAGGCGGCGAGATCCGGGTTGTCGGGACCGAAGAAGGCCCGGTAGTCGCTGTCGAGGGTCAGCCGCGGGATACCGGACATGCATGCAGCTGCCACGAACGCGACCACGGCAATCGCCGCTCCCGGGCGGCGGGTGACCAGCGCGATGAGCACATTCAGCAGCTTCGCCCGATTCCCCAGGGCCGCCGCGACCGACGTCTTCCGCCCGTCTTCTCCTCGAGCCGCGGCCGGAGAAACGTCGCTCGCAGTCGGGCGATTCACGCGCGGCGCATGACGAGGCAGGCGTTGTGTCCGCCGAACGCGAAGGACTGACTGACGGCGTGCTCCATCTCGAGCGCGCCGACCTCTCGCACGAAGGCGAGATCCGCGATCGGCTCATCCAGATTGCGGCAGGCGTGGGTCGTCTGGTCGCGCAGACTGAAGGCGGTGGCGACGGCCTCGAGGGCGCCGCTCGCTCCGATGGTGTGTCCGAGCAGCGACTTGGTCGCGGTCACCGCGACGCGAGGGCCGAAGACCCGGCCGATCACCGCGGCCTCGACCACGTCGTTCAGCTCCGTGCCCGTGCCGTGCGCGTTCACCAGCCCGACGGCGGAGGCATCGAGGGAGGCCTCGTCGAGCGCCTCGGTGAGCATACGCTCGATCTGCGGGCCCTCGGGCGCGAGGCTCATCATGCTGTGCGCGTCGAACGTCTCCGCGTACGCGACGACCTCCGCGATCGGCCTCACACCGCGCGCGAGCGCCGCGTCGAGCGGCTCGAGGACGAGCATCGCGGCACCACCCTGGGCGAACAGGAACCCCGAGCGCCTCGCGTCGAACGGCCGGTTGGCACGATCCGGCTCGTCACACTCGCGCACCAGGGTGCGTGCGATGTCGAAGCCGCGGAAGATCCCCCCGTGGGGATCGTCGAGGTACTCGCTGCCCCCCGCGAGCGCGAGGTCGACGGCGCCGTGGCGAACCGCCCGGAAACCGTTTCCTATCGCGACGGTCCCGGAGGCGCAGGCCATCGCGTATGCGGTGCTCGGTCCGTTGAGCCCGAAGCGAAGCGCGGGCATCGCCGCCACCGCATTCGGCATGAGCATGGAGACGACGAAGGGGTTGAACCGCGGCGCGTGAGCCAGATCGGAGAGCGCCGCATCCACGGTGCCGGCGTCCGCCCCGACATCCTCGAGGGTGCGGGCCAGGCGCTCGCGGGGCCGCGAGAGAACCTGGTGCGAGTGGTTCTCGAGGAAGCTGCTGGCGCCGCCGACGCCGGTGCCTGCGAACACGCCGGCGCGGGCACCATCGAGGCCCGGTATGCGGAAGATGCGTGCACGACGATCGTGCAGCACCGGCTCGTAGCCCGCACCCGCGAGCGCCTCCTCGCTCGCCCGCGCCGCGAGCAGGGTCACCGGATCATTCTGAGCGAGCTCGACGCGGCCGAAGCCGAGCTCGGCGAGGTCGAGATTGGCCAACGGAGACCACAGACGCGAGTGGTGCTCCGAGTAGCGATCCCAGCGCGCAGGGATCTCCACGACCGTCGAACGCCCTGCAAGGCAGGCCGACCAGAAGGTCTCGGCATCGCTTCCGATGGCCGAGACGACGCCGGCCCCGGTGATCGCGACGCGGCGTGTCATTCGAGTCGGGCAGCCACCATTCGATCGTGCACGTAGCGCACGACGTCGCGGAGTGTCACGAGCGACGCCGCCTCGTCCTCCGAGATCTTCCCCCCGAACTCGTCCTCGAGCGCCATGAACAGCGAGAGCTGGTCCAGCGAGTCAGCGCCCAGATCCGCGTCGATCGAGCTGTCGAGCGACGGCCCGTCCCCTTCGAGCGCCAGCACCTCGCGCACGACCGTCAGAACGCGGAGCTCTATCTGCTCGCTCAGTGCCATCTCACTCACGGACAGGGCCCCCGCCGGACCCGCGCACCGGGCGCTCGTCGCCCCTGGCCGGCCAGCAACAGTGATGGCTCGCTAGTCCCTGCGGAGATTCCAATCACGGCGGACGCCGTGGCTTCACCTGGCGACGCCGGGCCTACGCCACGCACGCCGAATTCGACTCGAGACACGGCTCGTTCTGAGCTACTCGTACCGATGTTACCCGCCACTTCAAGCTCGTCACAACGTGCCGTCGTCACACGATGAGGGAAACTTACACATCTTTACATTGCATTACACGGTCGACACTTACCATCGCCGCGAGGCTCGGGGGATCGAAACGGTCCACAACGACAACACGGAATCTTGCGAGCCATGGACGGAGGGATGGTATCGAGACACGGGCCGGTGCACCCGTCAGCATCAGATTTCTTGGGAGGTTTTCCCCATGACCAGCACCGCATCCGACGTCCAGAGGGAGGTCTTCGCTGGCAGCAGCGAGCCGGCGCGCGCGGCAACAGGGACGACCAGAGCAGACACGCTCCGAGACCGCCATCCGGATTCCGGTAGATTCTTCGACGTACGAGAAGACACGCGTTACGGCGTGCACTTCGCGACGCTCAGGCGTGACGCGCCGGCGGTCTTCACCCCGGAGCTGCTCGAGGACCTGCGCCGCGGGCAGTCGGCGGTGCGCCGGCGTGTGGCGCACGAGACCGAGCACGGCGCCGAGGACCGCCTGCGCTATCAGGTCTTCGCCTCGTCGGTCCCGGGGGTGTTCAGCCTCGGCGGAGACCTGCGCCTGTTCCGGCGCCACATCCTCGCACGTAACCGCCGAGCGCTGCGCGAGTACGCCCTGTCGTGCATCGACGTCGTGCACGACAACGCGACGGGCTACGGCCTGCCGATCACGACCATCTCGCTGGTGCAGGGAGACGCGCTCGGCGGGGGCTTCGAGGCCGCCCTGGCAGCGCACGTGGTCGTCGCCGAGCGCCGGTGCAAGATGGGTCTTCCGGAGATCCTGTTCAACCTCTTTCCCGGCATGGGGGCGGTGCAGCTGCTGACGCGACGGCTCCCCCCCGCCAGGGCAGAGGCCTTCATCGCGAGCGGCCGCACCTACCCTGCGGAGGAGCTCTTCGACATGGGCCTCGTCGACGTGCTCGCCGACGAGGGCTGCGGCGAGGAAGCGGTGTGGAGCTACATCCGCGCCCATCATCGCCAGGCGCAGGGCTGCACTGCGTTGCGGCGTGCTTTCGCGGACGCGGCGCCGCTCGATCACGCGAGCCTCGTGAGGACGACGGACCTGTGGGTCGACGCGGCGATGGAGCTCGCCGAGCGGGATCTCGAGGTGATCGACTACCTGATCCGGGCGCAGGCGCGTCGGCTCGCATGACGAGCTACGGCCGGGCGAAGCGACGACTCGTGCCGACTTCGCCCGGCGCCCCGCTTCCGGCGCGGGGGAAGGCGCACCGCGCAGCGCATTCGTGATCGGTTGAGCGGCTACCCGCGCGTCGGCCGGTCCGGTGCGGGCTTATCCGAACACCGATGCCGCGCAGCGCGGCTCACGAGTCCGACTCGCGCTGAACGGTGCGCAGACCGTCGAAGCTGCCGTCGGCGGACAGGGTGTAGGCGGACAGTCCCTCGCCGATCACGCAGACCTGATCCTCGAACCACAGCGGCACGTAGGGCAGGTCCGCGTGCAGCGCGGCCTGCAGCTCGCGATAGGCTCGCGCCTGCTCGTCGAGGGTCGGCGCGCGCTCGGCGGCCTCGATCAGCGCATCGACGCGCTCGCTCGCGAAGCGGCCCCGATTCGCGCCGTCCGGCGGAACGGAGCCGCTGTGCATCGTGTAGCGGAAGATGTCGGGCATCTTCACCCCGACCCAGGCGAGGCTGTACATCTGGAATCGTCCGGCCCGCACGTCGCCGTAGAAAGTCCCCCAGTCGTAGCTGCGCAGCTCGACCTCGACGCCGACGCGGGCGAGCTGCTCCTGGATGACGGTCGCCAGCCGCAGGCGGAACGGATCGCTCGAGGTCTTGTAGACGATGCGCGCCGGCGTGTCGGCGAACCCGGCTGAGGCCAGGAGCGCACGGGCCGCCGACGGGTCATGGGCGATAGGCTCCAGATCCGGATTGCCCGCCCAGTGCGCGCCGTCGAGGATGGCGTTCGCGGGACGCGCGGCGCCGCCGAGGAGGTGGCGGATGATCGCCTCGCGGTCGAGCGCATGGGCGATGGCGCGGCGCACCCGCATGTCGCCGACCACCGGATCGGTGACGTTGAATCCGAGGTAGGCGAAGCTCGTGCCCGGCGCGCGCAGCACCCGCGCCCGGTCGCCGGCGTCGATCCAGGCGAGCAGCTCTGGAGGGATGTCGCCCTGGATGATGTCGAGCTCGTCGCGCAGGAGCTTCAGCACCCGAACCGTCGGGCTCGCAACGCGCACGAACTGAACGGTGAGCCCGTCGTCGAGGCGCTCGATGACCGGGCCGGCGGCCTTCGGCCAGCGGGCGAGGCGGAATGGACCGCTGCCGAGGGGCTCGCGGTTGAAGCGGTGGCCTGCTTCGATGCGCGCCGCGGGAAGGATCCCGACCGTGAGCCGGCCCGGCAGCAACGCGTCCGGGCGCGAGAGCACGAAGTCGACGGTATGCTCGTCAACCACCTCGATTGCGTGCACCATCTCGAGCGAACCGCGGTGCGGCGATCCGATCTTCGGGTCGAGGACCGAGTCGTAGGTCGCCTTGACGTCGGCCGCGCCGAGCCGCGAGCCGTCGTGGAAGCGCCGGTCCTCGCCACGGAGCGTGAATCGGTAGCGCAGCGGGTCGAGGCGGGTCCAGGTCGCGAGGGCCGGCTGCGGACTCAGGCGCGCGTCGAAATCCACGAGCCGCTCGTAGATTAACCGGTTGATGCGACTCGACGCCGCGTCCGTGGCGAAGCGCGGGTCGAGGGTGACCGGCTCGGAGGCGAGCCCGAAGCGAAGGGAGACGTGGTCCTGGGCGCCGTCGACCCGCTCACAGCCCGCCAGCATCAGCGCGGCGAGTGCTCCCCAGAAGGCCGCCAGGGCCTTCGTTCCTTTTGCGTTCAAGGACTTACAAAGCAGTCGGGGCACGAACTATACTGAGCCGCGGAGAGGAGGAACCGCGGGTTCGGTCCCGCGAGGCGAGGTTCCGTGGACGTCCACGCCATCACGGCCGTGGTCCCATGGTCCGGTGCGCTCACGCGCAAGCCGGAGGCAGCCCCGCGCGGCTACGCCGAGCAGCGCACCCGGGGGGAGCCTCCGATACTCGAGGGCGAGCTCCTCTCCGCGGCCGACGGGCGCAGCGACGCCGAGCGCGCGCTGCACGCCGACTGGGCGCGGCGCCGCGGCCGCACCGACGTACGCTCCGTGACCGAGGCGCTCGCAACCTATGCGGGGGTCGCCGAGACCGGCCGGCGCCCGACCCGGCTCGTCGACCTCTACGTCTGAGCGCGCCACGCGTCGCCCTTCACGGCACCGGTTGCGGCGTGATGACGATCTTGCCGTCGCGCCTCTCCCGGCCCGCGTGCTCCAGCGCCGCGCCTAGCTCTTCGATCGGATAGGTGGCTTCGACGCGCGCGCCGAGCTCCCCCGCGCGCACCCGGTCGGCGAGGCCGCGATAGAGCGCGACGACGTCGCTCCGTGCCATGCGACCCAGCTCGCGCACCAGCCAGAAACCGGTCAGCGTGATGCCTTTGAACACCGTCTGATCGGCGCGCAGGGCGCAGGGCGCTCCGGAGAGCAGGCCGTAGTTGACGATGGTCCCCTCCTCGGCAAGGCAGTCTGCGAGACGCGTGCACATGTCCCCTGCGACGGCGTCGAGGGCGAGACGCGGCGGCCGATCGCCGACGATCCCGGCGACCCGCTCGGCGAGATCGGGCCCGTCCACGAGCACCGCGTCGGCGCCGCGTGCCGTGAGCTCAGCCACGAGCGATTCCCGCCGCACGACGTTCACCGTGCGCAGACCCCGCGCCGCCGCGAGGCCGATGACGTGCTGGCCGACCGCCGAGTTGGCGGCGTCCTGCAGCACCCACTCGCCGCTCTCCAGCGTGACAGGCGCTCGGAGCATCAGCGCCGCCGTCGCCGGATTGACCTTCAGCATCGCCATCTGCGCGGGATCCGCATCCGCGGGGACCGAGACCAGCTCGGCCACCGGAGCGCGGCGCAGCTCGCACCAGTTGTCGCGCCCGAGCAGCATGACCCGGTCCCCGACGGCGACGTCGTCCACGCCGTCGCCGACGGCGAGCACGCGCCCGGCCGCCTCCGAGCCGGTGGTCGCGGGCAGCGTCGGCCGATGCGCGTAACGGCCGGCGATCGTCAGCAGATCGACGGGGTTGATCGGGAACGCCTCGACCGCCACCAGCGCCTCGCCGGGGCCAGGCTCGCCGGGGTCCGGCACCTCGACCAGGTTGCACACCTCGTGGGCCGGGCCGAAGGCCTCGAAGCGGACCTGCCTCACGTCGCCGCCCTCGCGTAGGGCGCAGCCCAGCCGAGGCTGTCCTCGGTGCGCCCGCTCGGCACGTACTCCCCTGCGACCCAGCCCCGATAGCCGACGCGGTCGAGGAACTCGAGCAGGAAGGGGAAGTTGATCTCGCCGGTTCCGGGCTCGTGCCGGCCAGGGCTGTCCGCGATCTGCACGTGGCCGATGAGCTCGAGATTCGCTTCGATGGTCGGCGCGAGATCGCCCTCCATGATCTGCATGTGATAGACGTCGTACTGGAACAGGAGGTTGTCCGAGCCCACAGCCTCGATGAGCGCGCGGGCCTGCGCGCTGGTACCGAGGTAGTAGCCGGGCACGTCGCGCGAGTTGATCGCCTCGATGAGCAGGGTGACGCCGTGCTCGGCCAGGTGCCGAGCGCCGAAGCGCAGGTTCTCCACCATCGTCTCGCGCAGCGTCGCCTCGTCGACGCCGTCCGGTCGCAACCCGGACAGGCAGTTCACGCGCTCGCAGCCGAGGGCCTGCGCGTACTCGGCCGCGAGCGCCACGCTCTCGCGGAACTCCTCCACCCTGTCCGGCAGACAGGCGAGACCGCGCTCTCCCGCCTCCCAGTCGCCGGGTGGGAGGTTGTGCAGCACCGCGGTCAGCCCGTGCTCGCGAATCCGTCCGGACAGCTCCGCCGCGTCGTAGGCGTAGGGGAAGTGGAACTCGACGCCGTCGAAGCCTGCGCGCGCGGCAGCTGCGAAGCGGTCGAGGAAATCCACCTCGGTGAACATGAACGAGAGATTGGCGGCGACCTTGGGCATGGCGATCCTCGCTCCGAGTCGGACTGCTCTTCGTGGGTGCGCTGAGCCGGCGTCGGGCCGACCTCAGACCCGATAGACGTATTCGCGCCCGGCCGCGCGCTCGATGTCCGGCGGATAGCTCGCGCGCTTGTCCGCGTAGTAGCGCTCGAGCTGATCGCCCTCGGCGCGACGGTTGTAGGTGGCGAAGTACATGCGGCGCATCTCGGTCGTCTCGTTGGGCTCGGACCTGTGCGGCGTGTAGGAGTCGAAGAGCACCAGGTCGCCCGGGGCCGTGGGGCACGGCTCGAAGCGCATGCTCGCCATGTCCGCCTCGGCGAGCGGCTCCCACTCGCGGAACATCCCACGACGATGCTCGCCGCTCGCGACCTCGAGGCAGCCGTTCTCGATGGTCGCCTCGTCGATGCACAGCATCACGCTCACGAAGTAGCTCGCGTAGCGCTCCCAGCCGGCCTGCGAGTCCTGGTGCGGGGCGAAGCCGTCGCCGCCGGGCATCTTGAAGTTGATCTTCTCCTTGAACAGCACCGCGTCGTCGCCGAGGAGCTGACCGGCGGGACCGGCGAGGGCCCGGGCGAGCCGGGCGAAGCCGTCGTGGAACGGTGAGATCCGCTCGATGCGGTTGATCAGCCGGTCGCCCGGGCGGGCACGGCTGTCCTCGTGATAGACCCACTGGCGCCCTGGGACCTCGGGCATCGCCGCCACCTCGCAGGCCCAGCGGTCGATCGCCACCACCGCCGCGGCGTCGAGCGCGCCCGGCACCAGCAACCAGCCGTCACGCTCGAAGCGTTCGATCTCCGAGGCCTCGAGCGTCGCTCTCGCCAGCATGACCTCCCTCGTGTCCCTCACCGTGTCCAAGAATCAGCCGCCTGTCGGAGTGCCCACTCTCAATGGTCCTCGCAGCCGTGTGCGCAGATCAAGCGGCGCGGATCAAGGTGGCGCGGATCGAGGGCGGCGAACCGCGCGTGGTAGCCGGCCGCGCTACTCGAGATCCTCGAGCCGGCGCGGCCAGCTCTCGCGAAGCAGTCGCGAGAGGGCGCGATCGGCGAGGATCCGGCCCTCGGTCTGGCATCCGGGACAGTAGTTGAAGACGCTCTCGGCGTGCACGACCTTCTGAACGGGCGCACCGCACTCGGGGCACGGCTGGGCGAAGCGTCCGTGCACCGCCATACGGTCGCGGAACGCGGTCACGCGGGTCGGAAAGCGCCCTCTCGACTCGGCGCGCAGCCGCTCGGTCCACGTCGCGAGCACGTGGCGCGTGGCTGCGACGAGCGCGTCCATCTCCGCGTCGTCGAGGGCCGTCGTGTGACGGAAGGGCGAGAGCCTCGCCGCGTGCAGGACCTCGTCGGAGTAGCTGTTGCCGATCCCCGCCAGGATCCGCTGGTCCGTCAGGGCGCGCTTGAGGGTGTGGCGCTCGCGCCGCAGCGCGGCGGCGATCTCCGCTGGCGCCGCCGAGAGCGGGTCGAGCCCGCCGCGGTCCTGGGCCGCGAGGCCGTCGTCGCCGCTCACCAGGTGCAGGGAGGCGCGCCGGCGCGTGCCCGCCTCGGTGAGCGTGAGGGTTCCGGTCTCGAACTCGAAGCGGGCCAGACCGCGCGCCTTCGAAGGCCTCGCCCGGGCGTCGCGCCAGGCCAGGCGCCCGGCGATCATCAGATGGAGCACCAGATGGAGTCCGCCGTCGAGGCTGAGGACGATGCGCTTGCCCAGCCGGCCCACGCCCTCGACGCGCCGCCCGGCAGCGCTCTCGAGCGGCGGCTCGACGGTGCGCAGCACGAAGGGGCTCGCCAGATCGATGCGCTCGAGCCGGGCACCGTCGATGCGCTCGCCCAGGCGCTCGACGTAGACGGTGATATCCGGTAGCTCGGGCATGCGACGACCCCTTCGGGGTGGGGCCTCCTCGACGCGATGGCCGCGGTCGACGATAGCACCGCCGGCCCCGGCGCGCCGGTTGCGCCTCACCGGAGCCGCCGCGATACTCGATCGCACCCCGTGCCTCCCGGCGAGCGTCCATGAGCCCGAGCCAAGTCCAGAGCCAGACCCCGAGCCCGAGCCGCGACCAGGGCCACGACCGGGGCCGCGACCCCCGGGCGGGCGCTGACCGCACGGCCGTCGTCGAGCGGCTCGCGCGCATCCTGCCCGCTTCATCGGTGCTCCACGAGACCGAGGATCTGCGGCCCTACGAGTGCGACGGCCTCACCGCCTATCGCGAGCTGCCCATGGCCGTGGCGCTTCCCGAGACCGTGGAGGAGGTCCGTGAGATCATGCGCACCTGTCACGCGCTCGGCGTGCCCGTGGTCGCGCGCGGCGCGGGCACCGGCCTGTCCGGCGGCGCGCTGCCGCTGGCGGACGGCGTGCTGCTGAGTCTGGCGAAGTTCAATCGGATCCTCTCGGTCGACACGCTCAATCGCACGGCACGGGTGCAGACCGGTGTGCGCAACCTCGCGATCTCCGAGGCGGTCGCGCAGCATGGCCTGTACTACGCGCCGGACCCGTCGTCGCAGATCGCCTGCAGCATCGGCGGAAACGTCGCGGAGAACGCCGGCGGGCTGCACTGCCTGAAGTACGGCCTCACGGTGCACAACATCCTCTCGCTCGAGGTCGTGACCATCGAGGGTGAGCTGGTGACGATCGGCTCGGCGGCCCTCGACGCCGCAGGGTACGATCTGCTCGCCCTGATGACGGGGTCCGAGGGGCTGCTCGGCGTGATCGTCGAGGTCACGGTCAAGCTGCTGGCGAAGCCGCACTCGGCCAAGGTCATGCTCGCCGCCTTCGAGGACGTGGCGAGCGCTGGCGCCGCGGTGGGCGAGATCATCGGCGCCGGCGTCATCCCCGCCGGGCTGGAGATGATGGACAACGCCGCGATCCGCGCCGCCGAGGACTTCGTCCACGCCGGCTATCCCACCGAGGCCGCGGCGATCCTGCTCTGCGAGCTCGACGGCACCGAGCGCGAGGTCGATGATCAGCTCGCCGAGGTGCGTTCCCTGCTGGAGCGTTGCGGCGCCACCGAGGTGCGCATCGCCGCGAACGACGAGGAGCGCGCGCGCTTCTGGGCCGGGCGCAAGGCCGCCTTCCCGGCCGTCGGCCGCATAAGCCCTGACTATCTGTGCATGGACGGCACCATCCCCCGGCGCGAGCTGCCGGGAGTGCTCGAGCGCACCGCCGAGCTCTCCGAGGAGTACGGGCTCGCGGTGGTGAACGTGTTCCACGCCGGAGACGGCAACCTGCACCCCCTGATCCTCTACGATGCCCAGGTGCCGGGCGCCGTCGAGCGCGCCACGGAGCTCGGCGGCGAGATCCTGCGCCTGTGCGTGGAGGTGGGCGGCACCATCACCGGCGAGCACGGCGTCGGCGTGGAGAAGATCGACGAGATGTGCGTGCAGTTCCCCGCGGCCGAGCTCGAGCAGTTCCACCGGCTCAAGGCCGCCTTCGACGAGCGCACGCTGCTGAATCCCGGGAAGGCGGTCCCGACGCTCAACCGCTGCGCCGAGCTCGGGTTCATGCACGTGCACCGGGGCCAGCTCCCGCACCCGGACATCGAGCGGTTCTGACGTGCCCGACCTGAGCGGGGAGCTCCGCGAGCGCGTCCTCGCCGCCGCCGGTGACGGTACCCCGCTCACGATTGTCGGCGGCTCGAGCAAGGCCTTTCTCGGTCGCCTGACCCAGGGCGAGGCGCTGGCTCTCGACGGTCACGACGGCATCGTCAGCTACGAGCCGACCGAGCTGGTGGTCACGGCTCGTGCCGGCACCTCCCTCGCCGAGCTCGAGTCGACCCTCGCCGGGCAGGGACAGATGCTGCCCTTCGAGCCTCCCCACCTCGGCGCCGGGGCGACGATCGGCGGCACCGTCGCCGCCGGGCTGTCCGGGCCGAGGCGTCCCTACGCCGGCGCCGCCCGTGACTTCGTCCTCGGCACCCGGGTGCTGAACGGCAAGGGCGAGGATCTCGGCTTCGGTGGCCAGGTGATGAAGAACGTCGCCGGCTACGACGTCTCGCGCCTGATGGTCGGCGCCATGGGCACGCTAGGCGTGCTGCTCGAGGTCTCGCTGAAGGTTCTACCGGCGCCCGGTGAGACGCGCACGCTGGCCTTCGAGACGGGACCTGGCGAGGCGATCGAGCAGATGAACCGGTGGGCCGGCGAGCCGCTCCCGCTCAGCGCCGCCTGCCACGACGGCACGCGCCTGCTGGTCCGTCTCGCGGGCACGCCGAACGGTGTGGCCACCGCAGCGGGTCAGCTCGGCGGTGAGACCCTCGCGGAGGATCCCTGGCCGTCGATACGCGAGCAGACCCATCCGTTCTTCGCCGGCGAAGAGCCGCTGTGGCGCGTCTCGGTGCCGCCGGGCGCGCCGATGCTGGACCTGCCGGGGACCCAGCTCCTCGACTGGGGCGGCGCGCTGCGATGGGTCCGCGGGCCTCTCGACGCGGCGCGGGTGCGCGCGGCCGCGAGCACCGCCGGCGGACACGCCACGGTCTTTCGCGGCGGCGAGCGTACCGGCGATGTCTATCACCCCCTCGACCCGGTCCTCGCCAGGCTCCACGGACGGGTCAAGGACGCCTTCGACCCCGACCGGATCCTCAACCGCGGTCGGATGTACGCCGAGCTCTGACGCACGCGGATACGCCCCCATGGAAACGCATCTCGCCGACTTCATCCGCGACACGCCCGAGGGGCGCGAAGCCGAGTCGATCCTGCGCAAGTGCGTGCACTGCGGCTTCTGCACCGCGACCTGCCCGACCTACCAGCTCCTCGGGGACGAGCTCGACGGGCCGCGCGGGCGCATCTACCTCATCAAGCAGGTCCTCGAGGGCGAGCAGGCGACGGAGCGCACGCGGCTGCACCTCGACCGATGCCTGACCTGCCTTGCCTGCGAGACCACCTGTCCGTCGGGTGTGCGCTACGGGCGCCTGGTCGACATCGGCCGCGCGGTCGTGGAGCGCCAGGCGCCACGCCCTGCCGCCGAGCGTGCGATGCGCGCCGGGCTGCGTGCCCTGCTCCCGCGCGGGAACGTGTTCGGACCGCTGCTCAAGCTCGGCCAGGCCGCGCGTCCTCTGGTGCCGGGCGCGCTCGGGCGCAAGATCCCGCTGCGCCGCAGCGCCGGCCCGCGGCCGTCGCGCGAGCACGCGCGCCGGGTGGTGACGATCCGCGGCTGCGTGCAGCAGGGGATCGCGCCGGACATCGACGCCGCGGCCGGACGCGTGCTGGACGCCCTCGGGATATCGCTGCACACGGTCGAGGCAACCGGGTGCTGTGGCGCGGTCGACCACCACCTCTCGGCGCACGAGGCGGGCCTCGCGCAGATGCGCCGCAACATCGACGCCCTGTGGCCCGTGATCGAGGGCGGCGCCGAGGCCGTGGTGATCACCGCGAGCGCCTGCGCGGCCATGGTCAAGGAGTACGCAGAGCTCCTCGAGGGAGACCCGGTCTACGCCGAGAAGGCGGCGCGCATCTCGTCGCTGGCGCGCGACCTGGGCGAGGTGATTGCCGCGGAGGACCTGGGCGGGCTCCGCGCTCACGTGGTCCCCCGCCGGATCGCATTTCACTCGCCGTGCACGCTGCAGCACGGCCAGAAGCTCCCGGGACTGGTGGAGGGGGTACTCGCCGGCCTCGGCTTCGAGCTCTCCCCCGTGGCCGATGCACACCTGTGCTGTGGCTCGGCGGGGACCTACTCGGTGCTGCAGCCCGCGCTCAGCGAGCAGCTCCTCGCACGCAAGCTGGCCGCGCTCGAGGCCGGCGACCCGGAGCTGGTCGCGACGGCGAACATCGGCTGTCTCACGCACCTGCAGGGTGGCACCGGGCGCCGGGTCGTGCACTGGATCAGGCTCCTCGATCCACACCCACCGTGAGGGTGCCTGCAGCGCATCTGCGATCGGTCCGCACGGGCTTCGCGCTGCACCTCGACCTCAGGCGTACCGCCGAGTCCGGGGACGGGACGAATGCCGGGATTGCCCGGAGCCATTCCGGCCGGTCCTCCCGCCCTTCGCCTTCCCCCAGGAGGGTCGATGCTCGTTGCGCCCGGCAGTGATCGATAGCTCCGCACAGCCACCCGGCCCACGGCCTCGCCGGTCGGCGCTGTTCATGCCGGGCAGCAACGCGCGCGCGCTCGACAAGGCACGCAGCCTCGACGCGGACGTCGTCATCATGGATCTCGAGGACGCCGTGGCGCCGGGCGCGAAGGCCGAGGCCCGCGCGGCCGTCGTCGCCGCCCTGGAGGCGGGCGGCTACGGCGAGCGCGAGGTGGTGGTGCGGGTGAACGCCGCCGGCACCGACTGGTTCGTCGAGGACATGCGTGCGGTCGCGCCGCGCGCGCCGGACGCCGTGCTGCTGCCCAAGGTGGAGGACCCGGCCGAGGTGGTCCACGCGCGCACGGCCGCCGACGCGGCGGCGAACGCGGTCGGACCGGCGCTCTGGGTGATGGTGGAGACCCCGCGCGGGGTCCTCGGGGTCGAGCGGATCTGCACGGCGGACGCGCGCGTCGAGTGCCTCGTCGTCGGCACGTCAGATCTGGCCAAGGAGCTTCGCGTGCCGCCGACGCCCGGGCGTCGTGGACTGGTCGCGTCGCTCTCGGCCTGCGTGCTCGCCGCCCGGGCTGCGGGGATCGACGCTCTCGACGGGGTCGAGCTCGACCTCAGCGACGACGAGGCCTTCGCGAGCGCCTGCGCCGAGGGCCGCGCCCTCGGCTTCGACGGCAAGACGCTGATCCATCCGCGCCAGATCGCACCGTGCAACGCCGCCTTCGGTCCCTCCGCGGGCGCCGTCGACAGCGCGCGCGCGATCATCGCCGCGCACCAGACAGCGGAACGCGCCGGCCACGGGGTGGTGGTGGTGGAGGGTCGCCTCGTCGAGCGCCTGCACGTCGAGGAGGCGCTGCGCACGGTCGCGCTCGCCGCGGCCATCGACCGGCGCTCGGCGGGCCGTCGCGCCGACTGAATACGTGAGCAGAACTGTCCAGCACTGTCCCGCAGACAAGTAGGCACTATCGCCGGCTCCCCACGCAATATGCGGGCTAGCCCGGTTCAGCGCGCCAGCATCTCCGCGATGATCCGGTCCTCGAGCTCGATACGCGTCGCCAGCAGCTCGCCGAGCTGAGGGATCTGCGCCGCGAGCTCCCCGGTCAGCCCCTGCTTGCCGGACCGCTCGTAGGTGTCGTTGAACGCGACCGCGGCGTCGGTGGTGTCGACCAGCCGTCCGTAGACCTCGCTCGCGACCGCGACCACCCGCTGCCGGCGCTCCTGGCCCTCGCCGATCCGCTCGTAGAGCCCGAAGTGCCCGGCGGCGATGTAGTCGACGAGGAGCTGGGAGAACTCGCTCACCATCTCCGCCGACGGCAAGGCGGTGTCGGCATAGGGCTCGACGCCGGCGAGCTGCTCGTACAGCACCAGGAGCTGCTTGCGCTCCTCGAGGAGCTTCTCGATGACGGCCTGCGTGCCGCTGCGGCGCTCGGCGCCTTCGATTTCCTGCATGGTCATTGAGTGCTCTCGATGTCGCGGGCTGGCCGGGCCGGAGGCGGCGCGACACGGGACGGCGTCGCGTGCCAACCGGCTCGGCGTGGCGAAACATAAAGGTGGGCGAGCGGAGTGACAAGCCCGCAGGTTGCCCGCACGCGAGGCGGTTCGCTATCGTCGCGGCACCGCCCGGTTCGCCGATCCACCTCGAGACCGGGTGCTGCGCGGCACCGATCCGCAGCTCGAGCCCTGCCGGACACACGGCTCTGCGGGTATTTCCGGGCCCTCGGCGGGCCCGCGCCCGCTTCCCTGCACGCCACGAGAGAGCGCGATGAGCGAACCCAGCTACCTCGGACTCGACACGCTGAGCCTGCACGCCGGGCAGCGTCCGGATCCTGCTACCGGCGCGCGCGCGACGCCGATCTACCAGACCACCTCATTCGTCTTCCGCGACACCGACCACGCCGCCTCGATCTTCAACGCCGAGCGGCCCGGGCACGTGTACTCGCGGATCACCAACCCGACCTGCTCGGTGCTCGAGGAGCGCATCTGCGCCCTCGAGGGTGGTGTGGGAGCCATCGCGACGGCGAGCGGACAGGCGGCGCTGCATCTCGCTCTCGCGACCCTCGCCGGCACCGGCTCGCACGTCGTCGCGTCGCGGGCGCTCTACGGTGGCTCGCACAACCTTCTGTCCTACACGCTCCCGCGCTTCGGAATCGAGACGACCTTCGTCGACCCGCGAGACCCGGAGGCGTTCCGGTCGGCGATCCGCGCCGAGACCCGGGTGCTGTTCGCCGAGACCCTCGGTAACCCCGGCCTCGACGTGCTGGACATCCCCGCCGTCGCCGCGGTGGCGCACGAGGCGGGCCTGCCGCTGCTCATCGACTCGACCTTCACCACCCCTTACCTGTGCCGCCCCTTCGAGCACGGCGCGGATCTCGTGTTCCACTCCGCGACGAAGTTCCTCGGCGGTCACGGCGTGGCGATCGGCGGCCTCCTCGTCGACGGCGGGCGCTTCGACTGGGCGGCCTCGGGGCGCTTCCCGGAGCTGAGCGAGCCCTACGAGGGATTCCACGGCATGAACTTCGTGGACGAGTACGGACCGGCGGCGTTCATCATGCGCGCGCGCAAGGAGGGCGCCCGCGACTTCGGCGCCTGCATGAGCCCGACGACGGCCTTCCACATCCTCCAGGGCGTGGAGACCCTCGCCCTGCGGATGAGCCGGCACGTGGACAATACGCGCCGGGTGGTCACCTTCCTCGACGAGCATCCGGCCGTGCGCTCGGTGGTCTATCCGGAGCTCGAGAGTCATCCGGACCACGGGCTCGCGGCGCGGTTGCTCCCGCGGGGCTGCGGCGCGGTCTTCAGCTTCGAGCTCGAGGGCGGGCGCGCCGCGGGCCGCGCGTTCATCGAGGCCCTCGGGATCTTCTCCCACCTCGCCAACGTCGGCGACGCGAAGTCGCTGGTGATCCACCCGGCCAGCACCACCCACCACCGGATGGACGCCGACGCGCTCGCCGCTGCGGGGATCGGCGAGGGGACCGTGCGGCTGTCGGTGGGAATCGAGGATCCGCAGGACCTCCTCGACGACCTCGAACGCGGGCTGCGCGCGGCGAAGCGCGCCGCCCGCGCGGAGGGCTGAGCGGTGGATCTCGTCGTACGCGACACGCACGTGCACGTCTACACCGGCGGGCGACCCTTCGACGCGTCGCTGCCCTGCGTGGCGATGGTGCACGGCGCGGGCCTCGACCACACGGTGTGGATCCAGCAGAGCCGCTACCTCGCGCACCACGGCTACGCGGTCCTCGCGGTCGACCTCCCCGGTCACGGGCGCTCGCAGGGCCCGACGCTCGACTCGATCGGCGATATGGCGGCCTGGGTCATCGAGGTCACCCGGGCTGCGGGCGCGAGCCGCTTCGCGGTCATCGGGCACTCGATGGGCTCGCTGGTGGCCCTGGAGACCGCAGCTCGGGCCGGCGATGCGCTCTGGTACGCCGCGCTGCTCGGGATCTCGGCACCGATGCCGGTGGCCGACGCGCTGCTCGACGCCGCCCGGGACGATCGCCACGCAGCCTTCGACATGATCAACATCTGGGGCCACGCGATCGGCTCCCAGATCGGCGGCAACCCGGCTCCGGGAATGTGGATGGTCGGCGGCGCGGTGCGCCTCCTCGAGCGCTCGGGCCCCGGCGTGCTGCACGGCGATCTCGCCGCCTGCAACGCCTATGGCGACGGCAGCGATGCAGCCTCCTCGGTACGCTGCGCGACGCATCTGGTGGTCGGCACCCGCGACATCATGACCCCGGCGCGCGGCGCCCGCTCGCTCGCCGCGATCCTCGAGCAGGCGGGAGCCAGCGTGCGCACGACGGAGATCGACGGCTCGGGCCACATGCTGATGTCCGAGCGCCCGAACGAGGTGCTCGACGCGCTGGTCTCGGGCCTCGCGGCAGCGCGCGCCGAGGTGGTGTAGCCCGGACATTGCAAGAGCTCACGAACCCTCACGAATCCGGAACACGCCCGAGGTCGTGACCCGACCGCCCATCTCGCGACCGTGCGCAGCATGGATGCTGCGCCCGAGCCCACATGGACGTGTTGACGGCGTGTCGCGAGATGGCCGTTCCGAGGTCGTGACCCGACCGGCCCTCTCGCGACCGTGCGCAGCATGGATGCTGCGCCCGAGCCCACAGGGATGTGTTGACGGCGTGTCGCGAGATGGCCGGTCGGGTCACGGCCGTCCACGGCGGAACGGTTGTCGGGATGGCCGTCCGGCGCGGCCGTCGCCGCAACGCGATGGCGATCGCCCGTCTCAGGCCGCCAGGCGTCGGCCGAGGTCGGCGCGCACGCGGTCGAACTCCTCGCAGATGCGCCCCGCGTCGGCGCGAGGATCGGCGAGCGAGCCCTCCCGGCAGCGGCGCTCGAGCTCCGCGCACAGCCCGCACAGGCGCATCGCGCCGAGATTGCCGCTCGAGCTCTTGAGCGCGTGGCTGACCCGGGCCATCGCCTCGGCGTCGTCCTGGCGAGCCGCCTGGAGCAGGCTCGCGACCTGCTCCGGCGCGTCCTCGAGGTAGGTCTCCACGACCTCGTCGAGACCGTCGCCGAGCACCTCGCCGAGCTCGGCGAGCACCTCCGCGTCGACCGCCGGCTCGCCATCGGTCGCCGGCGCGGGCGTGCCGTCGGCCGTGCGCCCGGCCGCGTCCTCGATCGTTGCGACCGACGCGCCGCCGACCGGGTCTGCGCCGAGCCATCTGGCGAGCTTCTCGCCGAGCTCGTCGACCTTGACCGGCTTGGCGAGGTAGTCGGACATGCCGGCCTCCAGACAGCGCTCGGCGTCGCCAGCCATCGCGTTGGCCGTCAGGGCGATGATGGGCACGTCGGCATACGGCGCTCTCGAGGCGCGGATCCTCTCTGCGGTCTCGTAGCCGTCGAGCACCGGCATCTGGCAGTCCATCAGGATCAGATCGAAGTGCTCCTCGGCGAGCGCCTCGAGCGCCTCGACGCCGTCGGCAGCGAGGCGCACCGTGTGCCCTAGCTCCGCGAGCTGGCCCCGCGCGACCAGACGGTTGACGGCATTGTCCTCGACCAGCAGGACGCGCGCCGGACGCCCCGCGCGGGCGACCGCCTCCTCGTCGCGCTCCTCGGCCTCGATCGGCTGGGCGAGCCCGAGCACCGCCCGCGCGACCTGCTCGAGCTGGGCACGGCGCACGGGCTTGCGCAGCTCCGGCCCGCGCCACTCGCCGCGCGTGCCCGCGGCGGTGGCGAGCTGCACGACGGTCTCGGGCTCGACTCCGACACCCCCCAGGCGCGCCGGCGTGATCTCGCCGGTGGCGACGAACGCCGCGTCCAGGAAGACGATGCGCGGTGCGCAGCCGGCCCGCGTCGCCGACTCGATCGCCTCGAGCGCGCCGCGCGCCTCCCCGTGGTGCTGGACCCTCGCCCCGAGCGCGGCGAGGTGCTCCGCCAGACACGCCGAGACGCTCGCGGAGCGGTCGATCACCGCGACCTCGACCTCCTCGAGGGAGAGCGTCGCCGCGGGCTCGGCGTCGCGGACCTCGAGGAGCGGCACCTCGAACCAGAACCGGCTGCCGCGTCCGGGCTCGGACGAAGCGCCGATCTCCCCGCCCATGCGCTCGACGAGCTGGCGACAGATCGCCAGCCCGAGTCCCGTGCCGCCGTAGCGGCGGGTGGTGGAGCCGTCTGCCTGGGTGAAGACGTCGAAGACGCGCTCGAGGGCAGCAGGCTCGATGCCGATGCCGGTGTCGCGCACCTCGAGCCGCGCCCGGCCGTCCGCGGCGCGCAGCGTCACCACGACCTCCCCGGCAGCGGTGAACTTCACGGCATTCGAGGCGAGATTGGTCAGCACCTGTCGCAGCCGCGTCGGATCGCCGAGAACCGTCGGGAAGCCGGGCTCCACGTCGGCGACGATCTCGAGGCCCTTCGCCTGCGCGGTCTCGGCGAACAGGCCGCACACATCCTCGACCACCTCGCACAGGTCGATCGCCACCTGCTCGATCTCGAGCTTGCCCGCCTCGATCTTCGACAGATCGAGGACGTCGTCTAGAAGCGAGAGCAACGCCGCCCCGGAGCGGGCCGCGACGTCGACCTGCTCGCGCTGCTCCCGGTCGAGTCGCGACGCGGCGAGCAGCTCGAGCATCCCCAGCACGCCGTTCATCGGCGTGCGGATCTCGTGACTCATGTTGGCGAGGAACTCGCTCTTGGCGCGCGCCGCTCCCTCGGCCTGCTCCTTGGCCTCGATCAGCTCCCGGCGCGCCCGCTCGAGCTCGGTCACGTCGGTCGTCGCGCCGCGATAGCCGAGGAAGGTGCCGTCGTCGTCGAATAGCGGCTTGCCGTGGATCGACAGCCATATCACCGTGCCGTCGGGCCGCAGGCGCGGGTGGACGAAGTTGCGGAACGGGCGCCGCTCCTCGAGCAGCGCCAGGTGCGCCTCCCACACCTCCTCCTCGAGCCCCGGGTTGCCGATCTCGCGGCGCGACTTGCCGATGAAGTCCGCCTCCCGCATACCCGTCACCTCCTCGAATCGCTTCGACAGGTGCGAGAAGCGCAGGTCCGCGTCGAGCTCCCAGTAGAAGTCCGAGGCGGACTCGGCGAAGTTCCGGAACCTCGACTCGCTCTCGCGCAGCGCCGCCTCGGTCCCCTTCCGCGCGCGGATGTCCTGGGCGACGCACACGAAGCGCCCGGCGCCATCCCCCGCCAGGCCGAGCCGCGCGGCGGACAGGGAGACCGCGATCTCCGCGCCGTCCCCGGTCACATAGGTCGTCTCCAGATCGCGCACCGACCCGCTCTCGGCGCGATCGATGACGAGGCTCTGGATCCACGGGTCGCCGAGCAGATGCTTGTAGGGGTGTCCGACGACCGAGGCCTCCTCCATGCCGAGCAGCGCGAGGAGGGCACGGTTGGCGCTGCACACGACGCCGCGCTCGTCGACCACCACGAGCGTCTCGTTCATCGACTGGACGATGTCGTCGAGCAGGCCACGAGAGACCGTGGTGTCCCTGAGCGTGTCGAGCATGGCGTTGAAGGTGCTCGCGAGCTGCCCGATCTCGTCGTCGCCCGGAACCTCGAGGCGGTGCTCGAGCCCCACGCGGCGCTCTGCGATTGCACGCATCGCCGCGACCTGTCGCCGCAGCGGCGTCACGATCGCGCGGGTGAGGACCGCCGTGAGCACGGTCCCGGCGAGGACCACCGCGCACAGCAGCGCCACGGACATCGCGTGCACGTTGTCGTTGTTGGCGATCACCTCGAAGCCGGCGTTGCGCACCCGTGCGCCGGTGCTCTTGATCTCCTCGCCGCTGCGCTCGACCTCGGCGCCGGCCGCGCTCGAGCGCTCCGCCGCCTCACGCACGGCGGCAGCGCTGTTGCCGAGGGCGCGGGCGGCCTCGGCGACGTCGCGGCTGGCGTCGCGTGTGGCGTTGCCGCCGCGAATCACCGCCTGCTCGGCGGCTTCCGTCAGACGCTCGAGCTCGCCCTGGACGCGGTCGCCGTGCACCCGCGAGCTGATGAGCAACCGCACGCCCTCGTCCCGGGCGCCGCCGAGGAAGGCCGCGGTGGCGAGGACCACCTGCTCGTCGTAGGACGCCACCTCCTCGCGTATCTCGTCGAGCGCGGCGACCTCGGCCTGGTCGACGCCCTGGAGCAGCTCGAGCTGCTCGTCGAGCGCGCGCGCTGCACGCTGGGCGTTCTCGGCCGAGTCACCGCGCCACGTCAGGGCGTAGTCGGTCAGCCACAGCCGGGTCGTGAGGAACAGACGGCGCGCGTCGAGCAGCCCTTCGTAGTGCAGCAGCGCACGCACCTGGGCGTCGATCGCCGCGCGTTGGGTCGCGCTGAGCCGCGACTGCTCCTCGCTCAGCCGCTTCTGCTCGGCCGCGAGCGCCGACTGCTCGGCCGCGTCGTCGGTCTGCTGCGCGATGAGCGCCTGCTGCTGATCGACCAGGTCGAGCTGGGCCTGCACGAGGTGGTGCTGCCCGGCGATGACCGCCGAGCCCTTGGAGACCTCGGTCACCAGATAGACGAACGAGCTGGCCATCAGGAGCAGGATGATGCCGCTGAGACCGGCGATCTTGGTGCTGAGCGACAGATTCGGAAGACGCATGCTCTCGAAGCTCCGAGCCGGACGGCCGCGGATTCCCACGGAGGCTTATCGGCGCTTCAGCGGCTACCCTTTAGCGAGCAGGTACCAGACGCACTGGCTGGCTCTGGCGCTGGCTCTGGCGCTGGCGATGGCGCTGGCGATGGCCCTGGCTCTTGCGCTCGCAGCCCGCGCACCAGCGTCGGCGACCGGGCGCGCGGCGCCACAGCGGGCGCGGGCGACGACGTCGGTCGGACACCGCGAGGTGTCGGCCCGCGCTCGATCTCACCGGGCCAAGCCGGCGGGCGGCGATTACCGTGACCGATCAGGGGTTCAGCCGATGGCAGACAGGCGCAGGCTGATTGCACTACTCGGCGACCTGGTGCGCGGAGACCGCGAGCTCGCGGGGATGCTCTCGCCGGAGGAGCTCGAGGGCGTGCTCGACGACGGTATCCTGCGCAGCGTGCGGCCCGGCATGCGGATCCCCGGCGGCGGCGCCGGAAGCGTGTTCCTGGTGCTCCACGGTCGACTGCGCGAGATCGGGCCCGGCGCCGAAACGGCGCTCGGACCGGGGGATCTCATCGGCACCATCGGGCTGCTCGAGTCGGACACGGAGGCGGCGTCGGCGAGCGCGGAGACGCCGGCGATCCTCGTGCAGATCCCACGCGAGATCGCGGGCAGGGTTCTCGAGCGCGTTCCGCGCCTCGTGCAGCGATTGCTCGCGCGCTGTCGCAAGACGATCACCGAGCGCGCGCTGGCCGCCGTGCCCGTGCTCTCGGCCCTCGATGCAGACGCGCTCGCCGAGCTTGCCTCGCGCGCCACGCTGACCGGCCATCGCGAGGGCAGCGACGTGATACGCAGCGGCGACGAAGGCGACACGTTCCACGTGGTCGCCGAGGGACTGGCAGCCGTGCGCCACGTCGTCCACGGCCGTCCGATCAATCTCGCGCTGATACGCGCGGGAGATTATTTCGGCGAATGGTCGCTGCTCACCGGGGCTCCGCGCGCGGCGACGGTCACGGCGCTCTCGCGAACCACGACCGTCGGGATCAATCGCGAGAGCTTTCTCGACCTCGTGCAGCAGTACCCGGATGTCCAGCAGTGCATCGATCTCGAGGCGCGCAAACGCCATGAACGCTCTGCGGCTTTTCTCGCCCGCGTCGAGTCGAGCGAGGACGTACGCGATACGCTGCGCGCCATCGAGGCCATCATCACCGACCGTGGTTGAACGCCTCGCCCGGCGCGAATAGTCGCGGGCTGCGACCGCCCTCACGAGTCCCGACCGGACGCAGGACTCCTGCGGCTCCCATCACGGTCGCGTCGAGCGCGAGCGCTACCAGTTCACATCGGCGCCGTGACTCACGTCACGCACGAGCCGTGGCAGCACTCGTCTATGCCAACTGCTAGCGCGACAGAGCACGCCCATTCGGCTATGCCTGTCCCCAGAGCCGCCGCGCGCGGCGTCTAGGGAGCGCCGAATCATGGGCCGCGAATCCGAATCCCCGAAGGTGGTTCGCCACTCGAGTCTCACGGAGTACTTCCGGCACGAGGTTCACGCCGCGGTCTGCGCGACGTCGGTGGAGGCACGGTCGGAGACGGTCAGCTACCTCGCGGACCTCATGGCTCGATTCGCGCGGACAGATCGCCTGTTCGAGCGGACGCCGGACGGCGTCACGCTCAAGCCGCTCGCCGAGTGCTACGCGGGCGCGGTGCGCAGCGAGTCCGCGACGCAGCGTCACCGGGCCTTGCGCGAGCTCGGGGACCTTGCCCTGTTCATCGCCGGAGTCCTCCCCGACTGCCTGCGACGTCGCACGGTCGACGTCGACTACTACGTGCAGATGGGGGGCGGCGCCTATGCCTGCCTCGCGGACGCCGGGCAGACGATGCTCGACGAGCCGGTTCGCCGGGAGACCTTCGGCGAGCTGGCCGGCAAGTTCGTCGCCTTCGCCGACGTGCTCGCGGCGGTCAGCGACACCGGAGACGACCGCGACCTGCTTCGCGCCTACGAGATCTGGCTCGCGAGCGGCAGTCGCCGCGCCGAGCAGCGCCTGCGCCGGGCGGGGATCGAGCCCTTCCCCGGCGCTGCGGGCACGCGTCGTCAGCACTGAGCCCACGGGTCGCGAGCGCAGGGCCACGGTCATCGAGCTCAACGGCATCCAGCGCCAGCTCGAGCGCATCTACGAGGTGCGTGCCCCCTACGAGGTGGAGCAGTTCCTCGTGACCGACCCCGCGGTCGCCGACGGCATCGACCCCGCCGCCGGCGCCGCCGCCGCCGAGGAGCGCCTGCTGGTCGCGCAGTGCGGGGAAGACGTGGGCGTCTCGTTGTTCGTGCACCGCGACGTTCTCGAGCGGCTGGCCGCGGACTCGCCGTCGCAGGCCCTGCACGACGGGAACCTCGCCGACTTCCTCACCGCCCTGGAGGGCGTGAGCCACTTCGTCTACCTCACCTGGAACGCGCACCATCGACGCAGCGTGTCCCTGCTCGAGCTGGAGATGCAGGCGGAGGTGGACAAGTGGATCGCGAGCGCGCTCTTGCTGGGCGCGCAGCGTCGCGGGCGGATCCCCAAGCGGCTGCGCCGCGTCCTGTTCGAGGAGGCACGGATCGAGGACGGCCTCGACGAGGAGCTCGCGGCGCGCTACCGCCACGCCAGCTTCTACGCCGGGAAGTACTGCAGTGGGCTCGAGGCGCGCTTCCTGCGCACCGGCGGGCTGCCTGCCCTGCTACGCGAACTCCGCCGGTTCTACCGGCTCGGCAGTCGCGCGAAGATGCACCGCATCGAGCGCGCCCACCGACCCCACTGAGCACGGCCGGCGCCACTCGTCCGGGGGCGAGCGGACGCCTCCGCCCACCGGGTTCAAACGTGCGGGATGGTCAGGAACTTCCAGTAGGCGCCACCGGCCGCGAAGGCCATCAGCAGCCCCACCAGCGATCCGATGATGAATGCGTTCTCGGACTCTCGCATCAGGAGCCGGATGACGACGACCGTCACCAGCCACGCTCCGAAGCACACCCCGAGAAGGATATACGTCTCCACGCCCTTTCCCCCGTCGATGAACAGTATTCCTACGCGACGCCCGGCAGGCCGGTGTCGCGACCTTCAGTCTAGTCGGTGATACGCGATTCGCACTGGAACGCGGTCACGGGGCGCGGTCGCGGGTGGGCTCGGACGGGACGCCGGGGTCGGCCCGAGGTCGGCGGAACGGTGCTCCGGGCGATTGACTTCGATAATTCGAGCAATCCGCACAATCAATTGGAGCAATCGGGCACGACCACGTAGTCTTTGGCCCGCTGAGACGCTGTCCTCGGGGGGAGGAGCCCATGAGCACGACCACCGCCGCGCCGCGAGAGGGCAGCCTCGAGGCGCCAACCCGCCATCCGCTCGACTGGAAATCACCGTCCTTCTACGACGAGGGGGAGCTGTTCGCCGAGCTCGAGCGCGTCTACGACATCTGCCACGGCTGTCGGCGCTGCGTGAGCCTGTGCCAGGCGTTCCCGACGCTGTTCGACCTGGTCGACGAGTCCGAGACCATGGAGGTCGACGGCGTCGCCAAGGAAGACTACTGGAAGGTCGTCGACCACTGCTATCTCTGCGATCTGTGCTACCTGACCAAGTGCCCCTACGTGCCTCCGCACGAGTGGAACGTCGACTTCCCGCACCTGATGCTGCGCGCGAAGGCCATCAAGTACCGCAGGGGCGACGTCAAGCTGCGCGACCGGCTGATCACCAGCACCGACGCCGTCGGCAAGCTCGCGACGCTGCCCGTGGCCGTCGAGGTCGTGAACGCGACCAACGCCTCCAAGCCGATGCGCGGCGCCATGCAGAGCGTGCTCGGCGTGCACGCCGAGGCCAAGCTCCCGCCCTACGCGCGGCCCCCGCTGCGCTCGCGCCTCGCCGACCGGCGCGGCGCGGCGCGCGCGGGTGAGCCTGCGGGCCCGACCCGGGGCCGCGTGGCCCTGTTCGCTACCTGCTACGGCAACTACAACGAGCCGCACGTCGGCGAGGACCTGGTGGCGGTCTTCGAGCACAACGCGATCCCCGTGACCATCGCCGACAGCGAGCAGTGCTGCGGCATGCCCAAGCTCGAGCTGGGCAACCTCGAGGCCGTCGAGCGCGCCAAGGACGCCAACATCGGGGCACTCGTGAAGCTCGTCGACGACGGCTGGGACATCATCGCGCCGGTACCATCCTGCGTGCTGATGTTCAAGCAGGAGCTGCCCCTGATGTTCCCCGAGGACCCGGAGGTGGCGAAGGTGCAGGCGGCGATCTTCGACCCCTTCGAGTACCTTTCGCACCGCCATCGCGAGGGCAAGCTGCGCACCGATTTCGCCAGCTCCCTCGGCAAGGTCGCCTACCAGGTCGCCTGCCACCAACGCGTGCAGAAGATCGGACCTCGCACTCGCGAGATCCTCGAGCTCGTGCCCGACACGCAGGTGCACATGATCGAGCGCTGCTCTGGCCACGACGGGACCTATGCGGTGAAGATCGAGAGCCGCGACGCGGCGGTCAAGATCGTCAAGCCCGTGGTCAGCCAGGTCAAGCGCGCCGAGGCCGACCGCTACGGCAGCGACTGCCCGATGGCGGGCCGCCACATCGAGGCGATCCTCGACGACGGCCGACCGACCGAGCACCCGATCACCATGCTGCGCAAGGCCTACGGCATCTAGCCCGGATATCTCACCGATTTCACACGCCTCGCTTGTCCCTTGAATCCATGGCGAATCCGGCGAACTTGAAAGTACGACCTGTGCATCCGGTGTTCGCCGAATCCGCCATGAATGCAAGGTCCTGCGCGATCATCGCGCGAATCGGTGAGATATCCGGGCTAGCGCCTACGATAGCCAGCGCCTGCGTTACCAGGGGCCTGCGGTTTTCCGACGAGGTCCGGCGGCCTGCAGCGGACACCGGGGACGCACCCCGCGAGAAGAGACACCCGCGAGAAGAGACCAGATGGACAAGCTGACCCACGGCGATCTGCACACCCTGGAGAGCTACGCGCGGATCCGCGCCGAGTTCCGGGCCGACGTGATGGCGCACAAGCGCACGCGGCGGGCGGCTCTCGGACCGCACGTGACGCTGCACTTCGAGGATCGGCTCACGATGCACTATCAGATCCAGGAGGTCCTGCGCGCCGAGCGCATCTTCGAGCCCGACGAGATCGCCGGCGAGCTAGAGGCCTACAATCCGCTCATACCGGACGGCTCGAACTGGAAAGCGACGCTGATGATCGAGTACCCCGACGCCGATGAGCGCCGGGCGGCCCTGGGGCGGATGATCGGTCTCGAGCGCAGGGTCTGGGTGCGCGTCGACGGCTTCGACCCGGTATTCGCCATTGCCGACGAAGACCTCGAGCGCGAGACCGAGGAGAAGACCTCCTCGGTGCACTTCCTGCGCTTCGAGCTCGGTGCGGAGATGGCCTCGGCCGCCCGCGGCGGCGCGGCCATCAGCCTCGGCTGCGACCACCCGGAGTACGACCACCACCTCGCGCCGCTGCCCGAGCCGATCCGCGCCTCGCTCGTCGCGGACTTGAGCTGACCGAGTCCCGCGCCCACGTCATCGGAGCCCGAGTGCAGCGCGCTCCGCGGGCTATCCCTCGCCCCCCCGGAGCTCGGGCACGTCGACCCAGCGGCGCGCTCGCCAGCTCTCGAGTCCGAGCTCGGCGAGCTGGATCCCCTTCGCGCCCTCGAGCAGGGAGTGGTGCCACTCGCCCTCGCCATGGACGTGGCGGATAAAACGCTCCCACTGCACCTTGAAGCCGTTGTCGTAGCTCGCGCCGTCGGGAACCTCGGCCCACCCCGCGTGGAAATCGAGCGCCTGGCGCACGTCGGGGTTCCAGACCGGTCGGGGCGTGTTCACCCGCGCCTGGGTCCTGCAGTCGGTGAGCCCCGCGACCGCCGAGCCGAGCGTGCCGTCGACGTGGATGGTCAGCAGGTCGTCGCGTCGCACGCGGGTGCACCAGCTCGAGTTCACCTGCGCAACGATACCGCCCTCGAGCTCGAAGGTCGCGTACGCAGCATCGTCCGCGTCCGCCTCGTATCGCTCGCCGTTCTCGTCCCAGCGGACCGGGACATGGACCGCCCCGAGGCAGCTCACGGCACGCACCTCGCCGAACAGGTTGTCCAGCACGTAGCGCCAGTGGCAGAGCATGTCGACGATGATCCCCCCGCCGTCGGCCTTTCGGTAGTTCCAGGACGGGCGCTGCGCGCTCTGCCAGTCGCCCTCGAACACCCAGTAGCCGAACTCCATGCGCACCGAGAGGATGCGCCCGAAGAAGCCCGAGTCGCGGAGCATCGCGAGCTTGAGCAGCCCGGGCAGGAACAGCTTGTCCTGGACCACGCCGTGGCGTACCCCCGCCGCCTCGGCGAGACGGTGGATCTCGAGCGCCGACTCCAGATCGTGGGCGGTCGGCTTCTCGCAGTAGACGTGCTTGCCCGCGGCGATCGCCCGCTTCACCAGCCCGGCGCGGAGCAGCGTCGACGCCGAATCGAAGAACACCGTGTCCTCGACGCTCTCCAGGGCGGCGTCGAGATCGGTGCTCCAGCGCGGGACCGCGTGGGCCTCGGCGAGGCGGCGCACGCGCTCGGCGTTGCGGCCGACGAGGATGGGGTCGGGCACGATGCAGGTCCCGTCGGCGAGCTCGACGCCGCCGGCGGCGCGGATCGCGAGGATCGAGCGCACCAGGTGCTGATTGGTCCCCATCCGGCCGGTGACCCCGTTCATGATGATTCCCAGTCGCCTACTGCTCATCGTCTCCTCGCGCTGCGTGGGTGCGAGCGCCCATCGGGCGATGGAGGCTGCGTCATCGGCGTCATCGCCGAGAAATCGGGGTCGACGGAGCGGGCGAAGCCGGCGCGCCACAGCGAGCCCAGCGCGACGCGCCCGCGCTCGATGCGCAGGCACGCGGCGCCGCCGACGTCGCGATACAGATCCGGGTGCGACTCGAGGAATGCGGCCTGCTCCGCCGGCGGGGCTCCGTGCATGCCCCGCACGTAGTGGTGACCGTTGCGCTCGACGTGGGCGATGCCGAGCAGCGACACCCAGGCGAGATCCTGCTGGACCGCGACCCCCGCCTGACAGGTGAGATCCTCGCCGGTCATGAAGTAGCCGCCCTCGCCCGCAGCGTTCCAGCGCACGCAGCGGGCCGCGTTGACGAGCGACTTGTAGATCCCCTTGCAACCCTTGCTCGAAACGCCTCGGTAGCCGCGCTCGCGCGCGACGGGGAAGACGTCCACCGAATCGTCCGACTCGTCCACGATCACGGGCACCTCGCTGGACAGCCGAGAGACGTCGGTGGCGAGCGCCCGCGCCCGCGCGATCGGCTGCTCGACGAGCAGCGTACGCGAGCGCAGCCGTGCGAGCCGCTCGCGCCGGCTCATCTCCTCCCAGAGCTCGAGCACGCCGTCGAGGGCCTCGTACTGCTCGTTGCCGTCGATGGTCACCCGGTAGTCGACGCCGGCGCCGTCGAGGACCGCGGCGATGGCGTCGAGGCGGTCGAGATCCTCGTCGCGGTCGCCGCAGACCTTGAGCTTGAAAAAGCGCTGGCCGTAGGCCGCGATCACCTCCTCGAGGGTCTCGGGCAGCCCGTCGTCCAGGCGCTCGTGCCGGTCGGCGGCGACCAGCGGGTCGGCCATGCCGACGGTGTGACGCGCGTGCACCGTGGCACCCGGCGCGAGGCTCGCGAGCCAGGCGCCGGCATCGAGGCCGTCGAGGTCCGGGGCTAGCAGCGCGGGCTCGAAGCCGACGCGATTGGCGCGCAGCGCCTCGGCGACGCCGATGCCCTCGAGACGGCACAGGGCGTCGAGGACGGCGCGGTCGAGCAGGGCTGGGCCGAAGCTCGCGGTCAACGCGTTCAGATCGGCGGCGGCGCCGGCGCGGAGCTGGTCCCGATAGCAGTCCGCCGCGAGGCCGAACGCGCTCGCGGGCCCTGCGGCGAGGTAGGCCTCGCGCGCCAGCGCCACGGCCAGGCGGAGCTGATCGAAGTTCTCCTCGTTGCCGAGCTCGGCGCGCTTGTCGAACCACTTCGGCGCGAGCACCTCGGCGGAGACCCCCCAGGCGCTCGCCCCGTCCGGGGACTCGACCCGGACCCGGGCGAAGGCCTGTGGAGCCTCGGTGAGCGTGGTCACACCGAAGCGAAAAGGCATGCGAAGACGCACCGCACGCTCGGCCAGGCGCACCTCCGCGACGCGCAGCGTCGCGCGAGCGCTCATCCCGGCTCCTGCCGGGAGCAGCTAGTCGTCACCATCGGGTCAAGTTACGCGGGCGCCGGCGCGCCGATCAACCCATCGGTGTTCGGACAAGGCTGGTCCGGTGCGGGTGGCGGGGACCGTCGGCCGCAGGGATGCGGCCGTCGAGCCTACATGGAAGTATTCACGGCGTGTCCCCGCAGCCCGTACCGGGCCCGCCGCCGCCCGGGTAGCCGCTTCACCGACCACGAATGCCGATCAACCCGGGATGGGGCCGACCGCCCGGCGCGCGTTGTGGCCCGCGATCCGAGCGGTTATGTTGGCGCGCTCGCCACCATCCGAGGAGAGCCCGAGCCGTGCCGAAGAAGAAGCCCGAGGAGCTGCGTAGCCACCGCTGGTACGGCGTCGATGATCTGCGCTCGTTCGGGCACCGCTCGCGCACCAAGCAGATGGGTTTCGACGAGCGCGAATACGCCGGCAAGCCCGTCATCGGCATCATCAACACCTGGAGCGAGATCAATCCTTGCCACGCCCACTTCAAGGCACGCGCGGAGGAGGTCAAGCGCGGCGTCTGGCAGGCAGGAGGGTTTCCGATCGAGCTCCCCGCGATGTCGCTCTCGGAGCCCTTCGTCAAGCCGACCACGATGCTCTATCGAAATTTCCTCGCCATGGAGACCGAGGAGCTGCTGCGCTCGCATCCGGTCGACGGCGTGGTGCTCATGGGCGGCTGCGACAAGACCACGCCGGCGCTGCTGATGGCTGCGTTCACCGCCGACCTCCCGGCGATCTTCGTGCCCGCCGGCCCGATGCTGCGGGGCAACTGGCGCGGCAACACCCTCGGCAGCGGCAGCGACACGTGGAAGTACTGGGCGGAGCTGCGCGCGGGGAGGATCGATCGCGCGGCCTGGAAGGAAATCGAGGACGGCATCGCCCGCTCGCCCGGCCACTGCATGACCATGGGCACCGCGTCGACCATGACGAGCATCACCGAGACGCTCGGGATGACGCTCCCCGGCGCGGCGTCGATCCCCGCCGCCGACTCGAATCACTCGCGCATGGCCACCAACAGCGGACGGCTCGTCGTGGAGATGGTGTGGGAGGACCGCAAGCCCTCGGACCTGCTGTCGGCGGCGTCGTTCCGCAACGCGGTGGTCGCGGACATGGCGGTCGGCGGCTCGACGAACGCGATCATCCACCTCGTCGCGATGGCCGCACGCGCGGGCGTCGACCTCGGCCTGGACGCGTTCGAGACGGTCTCGCGCGAGATCCCGGTGCTCGCGAACGTGCGCCCCTCCGGAGCCTGGCTGATGGAGGACTTCTACTACGCGGGCGGGCTTCGCGGGCTGCTCTCGCGGCTGCGCGAGCATCTCGACCTCTCCTGCGCGACGGTCAACGGCCGCACCCTCGAGGAGAACCTCGAGGGCGCGGGCGTGTATGACGACGACGTGATCCGCCCCCTCGACAACCCCGTCTACGGGGAGGGGGCGACGGCGGTGCTCTACGGGAACCTCGCCCCGGACGGCTGCGTGGTCAAGCCAGCCGCCGCCGAGCCCCACCTGCTCAGCCACACCGGCCCCGCCGTCGTGTTCGAGGACTACGCCGACATGGCCGCCCGCGTCGACGACCCCGCGCTCGAGGTCACCGCGGACTCCGTGCTCGTGCTGCGCAGCGCGGGCCCGGTGGGCGGTCCGGGCATGCCCGAGTGGGGGCAGCTGCCGATCCCGAAGAAGCTGCTCGAGCAGGGCGTGCGCGACATGGTGCGGATCTCCGACGCGCGCATGAGCGGCACGAGCTACGGCTGCTGCGTCCTGCACGTCGCGCCGGAGTCCGCGGTCGGCGGACCGCTGGCGCTCGTGCGCAGCGGCGATCGGATCACCCTCGACGTGCCGTCGCGGTCGATCGACCTGCTCGTGGACGACGACGAGCTCGGCCGCCGGCGCGCCGCCTGGCGCCCGCCCGAGCCCCACTTCGACCGCGGCTTCGGCGCCCTGCACGCGCGCCACGTGACCCAGGCGAACGTCGGCTGCGACTTCGACTTCCTCGCGCGCGGGAAGCTCGCCGACCACGAGCCCGAGATCCACTGAGGCAACCGAGGGCCCTTGCGCTCGGTAAGATATCCGGGCTACCAAATAGCTGTTCCGTGAGGCGCTGGGAGATGGCCGTGACTCGGGTCGGCCATCTCGCGACACGCCGTCGACACGTCCCTGTAAGCTCGGGCGCAGCATCCATGCTGCGCACGGTCGCGAGATGGCCGACCGAGCCACGACCTCGAGCGTGTTCTGCGACTCGGAACAGGTATCTGGCCCGGATATTGCATCAAGCCGGCACCGAGCCTGATGCAAAATATCCGGGCTAGCCCGCATATTGCACCAGGCCGGCAGCGAGCCGGCTGCAACTGACTGACTCGCCGAGAGAAACTCTATCGGCGCGACGAGCTGCAGTGGCGACGTTCTGTGCTCGGCTCGCTGCCTATCGCAGACCTGGCTTGTCCATGCACGCCTGGGCTTGCTGTTCGCGCGAGCGATAGCTACGGCTATCGCTCGCGCTCCACAGCGGCGCCCAGACGCACCTGTCCTGCGCC